>ERZ773131.2639-NODE-2639-length-11211-cov-52.600305_pt1 | contig 11211 bp, 9 predicted proteins | sample MGYA00511082_ERZ773131 | MGnify/ENA primary metagenome ERZ773131 (study PRJEB29015, sample SAMEA2737813) | human gut metagenome | biome: human gut; feature: human-associated habitat; material: faeces | place: China | collected 2012 ... | reverse complement strand
CCGGCGGCGCCATCAACCCTCGCCCGCGAAAGCGGGCGTCAACCTTCGGGAATACTGGAAAGCACCGCCCAGGTCCCGATTCCCCAGTCTCCCATCCCTTATACATAGCTATAGAAAAATTCCATAGGTTCCCTTTCGACCCCTTCCGATTTTCCAAATTCTTTCCTTTTCAAGGAATATCGGCATTTTTCGAAATTTCCTGCCGGCGAACGTAAAATTAGAGGATTCGAAAGGACCAAAATTGTCTATTCCCTTTTCTCTCCAGTTGGTGTATGATTATCTCCGGCACAATATGTTGTGTCTTTATTTGCGCGTTTAGACTATATTTAGTAGAATGCATGATTCCATCTACTATTCACATCATTTTTATCGACATAGCAGGCTAGACAGGCTGAAATCGTAACTTAGAGGAAACAGGGGAGTGTCTTACATGGAAAACAGGGAGTATACCGACGTGATTCACGTAAAAACGAATGTAATCAAGAGAAACGGACAGGAAGTGTCTTTTGATATTTCCAAAATTATCAATGCCATCGGCAAGGCCAATAAGGAAGTGGAGTCCATCCACCAGATGAATGAATTCCAGATCCGTGCGGTAGCTGACAACATTGCCAAAAAGATTGCCTCCTATCCCCATGCGGTGAATGTGGAAGACATTCAGGACATGGTGGAAACGGGCATTATGGAAATGCGGGGCTACGAGGTGGCACAGAAGTATGTGCGCTATCGGTATAAGAGAGAGATTTCCCGCAAGAGCAATACCACCGATGACGGTATTCTGTCCCTCATCGACCTGTCCAATGAGGAAGTGAAGCAGGAAAATTCCAACAAGAATCCTGTCATCAATTCCACCCAGCGTGACTACATGGCCGGCGAAGTGTCCAAGGATCTCACCAGAAGACTGCTGCTGCCGGAGGAAATCGTGAAGGCCCATGAAGAAGGCATCATCCATTTCCATGACGCCGACTATTTCGCCCAGAGGGAACACAACTGCGACCTCATCAACCTGGAAGACATGCTGCAGAACGGCACCGTCATCAGCCAGACTCTGATTGAGAAGCCCCATTCCTTCTTCACTGCCTGCAATGTAACCACCCAGATCGTAGCCCAGGTGGCATCAAACCAGTACGGCGGCCAGTCCTTTACCCTGGCCCATCTGGCTCCCTTCGTGGATATCAGCCGCAAGAAAATCACGAAAGAAGTGATTGCAGAAAGAAAAGAAACCGGCGAATCCATGGATAAAGACATCATTGAAAAAATTGTGGAACGGCGGCTGAAGGAAGAAATCAAATCGGGCATCCAGACCATTCAGTACCAGCTCATTACCCTCATGACCTGCAACGGACAGGCTCCTTTCGTCACCATGTTCATGTACCTGGACGAAGTGCCGGACGGACAGACCCGGAAGGATCTGGCCATGATTATCGAAGAAGTGCTCCGCCAGAGAATGCAGGGCGTGAAGAATGAAAAGGGCGTATGGATTACCCCGGCTTTCCCGAAGCTCATTTACGTGCTGGATGAAGACAATATCCATGACGACTCCCCCTACTACTACCTCACCAAGCTGGCTGCCGAATGCACCGCCAAGAGAATGGTACCGGACTACATTTCCGCCAAAATCATGAAGAGCCTGAAGAACGGCGACGTATACCCCTGCATGGGCTGCCGCAGCTTCCTCACTCCCGATACCGAAGGCCTGGGACCCCATGGGGAGCATAAGTACTACGGCCGTTTCAACCAGGGCGTAGTTACCATCAATCTGGTAGACGTGGCCTGCTCTTCTGACGGAGACATGGACCGCTTCTGGAAGATTCTGGAAGACCGGCTGGAACTCTGCCACCGGGCCCTCCGCTGCCGCCATGAACGTCTTCTGGGCACCGTGTCCGACGTGGCCCCCATTCTCTGGCAGTACGGCGCCCTGGCTCGTCTGAAGAAAGGCGAAACCATCGACAAGCTCCTCTTCAACAACTACAGCACCATTTCCCTGGGCTATGCAGGCCTCTATGAAATGTGCGTCCGCATGCTGGGCGTTTCCCACACCACCGAAGAGGGCCGGAAATTTGCCATGGCTGTCATGCAGAAGCTGAATGATAAGTGCGCTGAATGGAGAAAAGCGGAAAATATTTCCTACTCCGTCTACGGCACCCCCATGGAATCCACCACCTACAAATTTGCCAAATGCCTGCAGAAACGGTTCGGCATTATCCCCGGCGTCACCGACAAGAACTACATTACCAACAGCTACCACGTCCATGTGGCAGAAAAGATCGACGCCTTCCACAAGCTGAAATTTGAATCGGACTTCCAGAAACTCTCCCCCGGCGGCGCCATTTCCTACATCGAAGTGCCGAACATGCAGACCAATATTCCTGCTGTCCTCACGGTGATGAAGTACATTTATGAAAACATCATGTACGCCGAACTGAACACCAAGAGCGACTACTGCATGGTCTGCGGCTACGACGGAGAAATCAAAATCGTGGAAGATGAAAACGGCAAGCTGGTATGGGAATGCCCCAACTGCGGCAACCGGGACCAGCACAAGATGAGCGTGGCCCGGAGAACCTGCGGCTACATCGGCACCCAGTTCTGGAACCAGGGCCGTACCCAGGAAATCAAGGATCGCGTGCTGCACCTCTGATACAGGGGCAGGGGCCTGGGCCTCCGGGCAAAGAATTCCCGGACCCCATGCCGATCCCGATCCCGATCTCCATCTCATGAATCCGGAGGCGCTCCGCGCCTCCTTTTTCACACTTATATAAGCAAAGCAAGGAGTCCATCCATGAAATACGCCAATTTTAAAGAATATGATATTGCCAACGGTCCCGGCATCCGGTTTTCCCTCTTTGTGTCCGGCTGCACCCATCATTGCAAAGGCTGTTTCAACCCGGAAACCTGGGACTTCAACTATGGCAAGCCCTTCACGAAGGACGTGGAAGACTATATCCTGAAAGAATTGGGCCATGAATTCTATGAAGGCCTCACCCTCTTAGGCGGTGAACCTATGGAGCCGGTGAACCAGAAGGGCCTCCTCCCCCTGGTGAAACGGTTCAAGGAACTCTATCCCCACAAGACCATCTGGTGCTTCACCGGCTACCTCTTCGACAAAGACCTTCTGGGCCATTTTGCCAAAGTCATGCCGGAAACCATGGAACTGTTAAAGCGCATCGACGTTCTGGTGGACGGCGAATTCATGCTGGACAAAAAGGACGTGACCCTTCTCTTCAAAGGCTCCTCCAACCAGCGGACCATCGACGTACAGAAGAGCCTCACCACCGGCAAAATCGTCTCCTGGGACCCCGGAGACACCAGCATGTCCCCCAATTCAAAAATCTAAGGTTCCTTCGTGGCTCGGGCAGAATTTTCTGCCCGAGCCGGTTCATAGGATAAAGAGGCTTTGAAGAAAGGTAAAGTATTTCTTCAAAGCCTCTTTTTTATGACTCTCATATAATGATATACTGCCTGCCGCTTCGTCATCTCCAGCGGGGCTGCCTGCCGTTATGAGCGCTGGATTTGTAAGGAAGCATCAGCGACCTGAAAATCCAGTGAGTCAGTGACAGCAGTGGATGAAGGAGCGCTAGCGACGCGCAAAATGTAGTGAGTCGTTTCCCCTTTAGGGGGCGATGAGTATTATAATGCCGCCTTTCGGCGGTCACGTCCACATCGAGTATCATAATCATTCTTACCCTCGTACATCCCTTCGCCACTTCGTGGCCCTCTTCCCCTAAAGGGGACGCAAGAACGTTACGGGATTGGCTTTCAGTGTCATATGGCATGATACGCATTCTGGTGATTGGCTCACTGCGTTCACCACCCCCTATCCGGCTGTGCCATTGGACACGCCTTCGGCGCGAGGGTTCAGAGGGTTCAGAAGGTTCAAAGGGTGGTAGTGGCGCCCTTCGGGCACAATCATCATACATGGCGCCGAACCTCGCCGGTGGTCAGCGGACAGCGGATAGCTGTCAGCCGACAGCCGACAGCGGTTACCCGCCAGACAATGCCTGCTATCCCACCAAGGGCACACTGAAAGGCATATCTATACAGAATACTCATGCTTCCATGACTTGGTTTTCAAAATCAGTGGCCGGTGTTATAGTAGAAGGAGCGGGCAGGAAAGACGTTTCCTTCCCAATCATTTCATTCGAGGAGGCATACTATGGCGAATTACAATCCTTATGAAAACATGCTTGATGTGCTGGACAAAGCAGCTCAGGTACTGGGTTACCAGAAAGAGGATTATGAATTTGTACGGTACCCGGAAAGGGAACTGACCGTGAGCATTCCGATCCGCATGGATGACGGCCATGTGGAGGTTTTCTCCGGCTACCGGGTACAGCATTCCACAGCCCGGGGCGCGGCAAAAGGGGGCATCCGTTTCCATCCCCAGTCTGATGAAAACGAAGTGAAAGCGCTGGCTGCGTGGATGACCATTAAGAACGCCATCGGAAATATTCCTTACGGCGGTGCCAAAGGCGGCATCCGGGTGGACCCCCACAAGCTGTCGGCGCGGGAACTGGAACGGCTTACCCGAGGCTATGTGCGGAAGATTTACCCCATCATCGGACCCGATAAGGACGTACCGGCACCGGATGTGAATACCAACGGCCAGATTATGGCATGGATTGCCGACGAATACGCCGCTCTCTCCGGCAGCTGGCAGCCCGGCGTGGTCACCGGCAAGCCCCTTGCCACAGGCGGTTCCCTGGGAAGAAATGAAGCTACCGGCCGGGGTCTTCTCTTCACCCTTCAGACCTGGTGTGAAAAGAACCACAAAGATATCCGAAACCTTACCATGGCAGTCCAGGGCTTTGGCAATGTAGGCTCCGTAGGTGCCCTCCTCATGCACCAGGAAGGCGTGAAAATCACTACCATCGGCGATATCAACGGCACCTGGCACAACCCCAGGGGTCTGGACATTGAAGCCATGTATGTATACGCCAACTCCCACGGCCGCTCCCTGAAAGGTTACACCGAAGAAGGGGCTGAAATCATTCCAGACAGCGAACTCTTCAGCCAGGACGTGGACGTGCTCTTCATGGCAGCTCTGGAAAACCAGCTTAACGGAAGCACCATGGAAAAGGTCAAAGCACCCCTCATTCTGGAAGGTGCTAACGGTCCCACCACGGAAGAAGCGGATGCTTACTTTGAAAAGAAGGGCATCGAAGTGCTGCCGGACGTGATGAGCAATGTGGGCGGCGTCGTAGGCTCCTACTTCGAATGGGTACAGAACCGCACCGGCTACTACTGGACCGAAGCGGAATACAATGAGCGTCTCCAGAAGAAAATGAGAGAAGCCTATGAAGACGTATATGCATTGAAGGAAAAATATCATGTCACCTACCGCCTGGCCGCTTACATGCTGGCCCTGCAGCGGGTGGTGGAAGCCCAGAATACCAGAGGATTTTTAGGATAACAGGAATACGGGAATCAAGGGAGGCCTCCTGCCTTTACATAAGCAGGAGGCCTCTTTGCGTACCGGCAAGCGTGATATAATCAGAAGAGAAACGTATTTCAGGGTTCTCCGGGAAATCATTGTCAAACCCGGAAGCCTTTTGCGCCCTCTGATTTTCGGGCCGCGAAGGGCCCCTATTCACCAGGAGAAAACCATGTTCATTATCGGATGTCATTTATCTGTTTCCAAAGGCTTTCTGTCCATGGCAAAGACTGCCACCGCCCTTGGCGGCAATACATTCCAGTTCTTTCCCAGAAATCCCCGGGGCGGAAAGTCCAAGCCCCTCATAGAAGAAGACGTGGAAGGGCTGGCCCGGTGGATGGAAGTGCACCACTTCGGCCCTATCCTCTGTCATGGCGCCTACACCATGAACGGCGCCTCCACAAAGGAGGGCGTGCGTGACTTTGCGCGGACTGCCATGAGGGAAGACCTGGCCAAGACGGCCCATCTGCCCCGCTGCATGTACAATTTCCACCCCGGCGCCCATTTGAAGCAGGGCGTAGAAAAAGCCACGGTTCTGATTTCCGACATGCTGAACTACGCCATGGACCAGGAAGAACTGCCAAAGTATATACTGCTGGAAACCATGGCCGGGAAAGGCACTGAAGTGGGCCACACCTTCGAGGAACTGGCGTCCATTATAGACAGAACGGAAAGGAAGGACCGGCTGGGAGTATGCCTGGACACCTGCCATGTATATGACGGCGGCTACGACATAGTGAACGATCTGGATGGCGTGCTCCGCCACTTTGACGAAGTCATCGGCCTTTCCCGGCTTCACGCCATCCATTTGAACGACGACAAGAACCCCCTGGGGAGCCATAAGGACCGGCACGAAAAAATCGGAGAGGGCACCCTGGGCCTTGACGCCATTGCCCGCATCATCAACCATCCCCTTCTGAAGGCCCTTCCCTTCTACCTGGAAACACCGAACGAACTTCCGGGATATAAAAAGGAAATCGCCTTGCTGAAAGGGCTGCGGGAACCATGATATAATACAGAAAGAAAGGGGGAGTGCCTATGTGCAGTGCATCGGATGTACAGAAAATCATCCAATCCGTGTCAGGGGCCTACCGCTCTGTTTTCGGAAATGACGTGGTACAGATTATCCTGTACGGTTCCTACGCCCGTGGCGATTTCACCGATGATTCAGACCTGGATCTGGCAGCTATTGTAGTGGGCCCCCGGAGGGAGCTGCAACAGAAGCTGAAACAGGTCTGGGATATATCTTCCGATTTAGAGCTGGAGTACGGCATCATCATTTCCCCCGTTGTCATCCCCTATGACGAGTATATGAAATACAAGGATGATGTGCCCTATTATCGTAATATCAGCAGGGAAGGGGTGAACATTGTTGCTTGAAAAACGGCTGGAACTCATGAATTATCGAATGGAAATGGCAAAAGAAAGGCTTGACTCCGCCCATATTCTTTTGGAACACCATAATTTTAAAGATTCTATAGGCCGTTCTTACTATGCCATGTTTACAGCCGTTCGTGCCATTCTGGCATTGGATGGGGTAGACTTTAAAAAACATGCCGGCGTCATTTCCTACTTCCAAAAGGAATACATCAAAACCGGTGTATTTGAGGTCCGATACTCCAAGTATCTAAGCCAGGCCTTTCAAATTCGGAATAATACAGATTATGCCGATTTCTTTATTGTTTCAAAAGAGGATGCCGATGAACAGTATGCAAGGGCAAAGGACTTTTATGAGATGATTAAAAATTACCTGCCCGGCAGAGTGAATAGGAAAGTGTAAGAAGAGGAATTTGCAGAAAGGCAGATTCCTCTTTTCAATCAGACAAAGGAGGCAGTCATGAAATTTATCCATACAGCAGACTGGCATCTGGGGAAGCTTCTGAAGGAGCACAGCATGACCGAGGACCAGGAATGGCTTTTAAACAACCGGTTTCTTCCCCTGGTGGACGAAGAGAAGCCCGATGTGATCCTTCTCTCCGGCGATGTGTACGACCGCTCCTATCCGCCGGAAGAGGCGGTGGAGCTTTTTGACCGGATGACCGAGGAAATCGTGGGGAAAAGGAAGATTCCCTTTATCATCATCAGCGGCAACCATGACAGCGCCGAGAGGCTGGCTGTGGCCAGCCGCCTTTTGAAGTGGCAGGGCCTTTATATTTTCGGCCCCCTCACCCGCCTTTCTCCGGTGATTCTGGAAGATGCCGATGGGAAAGTGGCCTTCTGTCCCCTTCCCTACGCCGAGCCGGCCCGGGTGCGGGTCATGATGAATACCCTGGGCCTTAAGGGAGCAGACCAGGTGCATTCCTATGAAGAGGCGGAAACGGTGCTGTCCCGCTATCTTCTTTCCCTTCTCCCGGCAGAGCCCCTGCGGAAGGTGGCCCTGGCCCACGCCTTTGCTGCCGGCGGCACACCGTCGGAGTCAGAACGTCCCCTTTCCATCGGCGGCTATGACCGCATCAGTGATTCTGTTTTTGAGGAATACGATTACACCGCCCTGGGCCATCTCCACAGGCCCCAGAAAACGCAGAAGGCGTCGGAGAAAATCCAGTACAGCGGCAGCCTCATGCGCTATTCCTTCGACGAGGTGAACCAGAAGAAAGGTGTCATCGTCGGCGAACTGGACAAAGAGGGGAAGGTGCATACCACTTTCCATGAAATGGTGCCCCGTTATCAGGTGCGCTGCATGGAAGGCGCCTTCGACACCCTCATGAGTGAGGAAACAGAGCCCTCCGACGATTACCTGCAGATCCGCCTCACCGATGAAACGCCGGTGATTGACGCCATGCCCAAACTGCGGACGAAATTTCCCCACGCCCTGGGAGTGGAGCAGGATATGGGCTATCGGGAAGATGAAGGAAGCCGGAATATCCGTCTAGAGCAGATGAGCGATGAAGACATACTGAAACGGTTCGTCCACCAGTTCCGGGACCGGGACCTCACAGAAGAAGAGGAAAAGCTGGCCCTTCAAACCTGGGATACCGTGTACAGAAAGGAGAATGCACAATGACACCGCTAAAGCTGACCATGCGGGCCTTTGGCCCCTATGCGGGAGAAACTGTGATTGACTTTGAGAAACTGGACGGGCGGCACCTCTTCCTGATCTGCGGCCCCACCGGCGCCGGAAAGACCACTATTCTGGATGCCATGTGCTATGCCCTCTACGGCAAGACAAGCGGCGACCGCACCGGCAGCCACATGCGGAGCGACTATGCCTCCACCGCCCAGAAGACGGAAGTCATTTTTGATTTCAGAATCGGCGATAAGACCTATCGGGCCACCCGGAGCCCGGAGCAGACCATCGACAAGAAGCGGGGCAAAGGACAGACCAGGGCCGCCATGCAGGCCTCCCTGTCGGAACTGGAAGAGGGCCGGGAAGTGCGTACCATCCGCACCGGCGTGGAAGAAGCGGCAGGAAAGCTCATCGGCCTCAATGCCAGTCAGTTCTGCCAGGTCATCCTCCTGCCCCAGGGGGATTTCCGAAAACTTCTGGTGGCTAAAGCAGACGAAAGAGAAGCCATCTTAAAGCAGCTCTTCAAAACCCAGCGGTTCTCCGATTTCCAGAACGAACTGCGCCTTTCCCTGAATGACCTGCTGAAGCGAAAGGCTGCGGAAGACACGGAACTGTCCGCCACCCTCTCCATGGCCTCCGTATCCGGAGAAGAAGAGCTTCGAAAGGAAATGGAACAGACCGCTTCTTTCCTTCAGGAAATGGGAAAGAAAAAGGAAGAAGAAGAAAAGACCTACGCCCGCTTCCAGAAAGACTACCAGAAAGCAGCCGTGCTCTCCACCCATTTTGAAACCCTGGCCCGGGCAGAGGCCCAACTGAAAGACCTTCTGGGGCGAGAAGAAGAAATGAAAAAGGCGGAGGAAAGTATAAAGTACATCCGCTCCGCCCGGGAACTGGCCCCTTATTTTGAAAATCTGGAAAAAATTTCTAAAGACGGGATACTGGTCAGAAAAGAAATGGACCGCTGCCAGGCAGCAAGAGATGAGGCCGCCAAAGAGAAGGAAAAGCTGGCTGAAAAATCGAAAGAACTGGAAGCCCGAAAGACAGAAGTAGAAAAGGCCCGCCAGAAATCGGCAGAAATGGTGCAGTGGATGCCCAAGGCCAAAGCCTACGGCGCCACCCTGCGGGAAGTGAACCGGCTCACCGAAAAGGTCATGGAAGCGCAGGCAGAACTGCAGAAGCTGAATGACAAAGCAGAAGCAGATAAGAAAATCAAGGAAAAGGCAGAAGCCGAGGCAGAGAGCCTCCGGCGGGACTACATCTTCGGCCAGGCGGCCATTCTGGCCAGCCAGCTGAAAGAGGGAGAGCCCTGCCCGGTATGCGGCTCCATCCACCATCCCCATCCTGCCGTTTCAGCCAAAAAGCTTCCCACAGAAGAAGAAGTGAAGAAAGCCCAGGAAAAGGCGGCCAAAGCGGCAGAAACCTGGAGCGACAGCACCCAGCTGGCCCAGCAGTACCAGGTCTCCGCCTACGTATCTGCCATTTCCGAGCAGGGCTATGCCCAGGCCAAAATGAGAACTCTGGAGGACGTGCCGGAAGCCTTCAGAAAACCCATAGACCTGCGGAATGCCATCCACCGGCTCCATGAATCCATCCAGCTCTGGGAAAAGGAAACGGAAGACACTGCCAAAGCCCGGGAAGTTGCCTCTTCCGCCTATGCTGCTGCCGATGCAGGATATAAGGCAGCCTCTGCCCAGCGGGAAAAACTGGCAAAGGACTATGAATACTGGAAACAAGGGCTGAATGAAAAATCAAAGGAAGCAGGTTTTGAGAGCCTGGCCGCCTGCCGCAGCTGGTATGAAAAACGGGACCTGGAAAACACACTGACCCAGGATCTGGAGACCTACCGCCGCCTGCGCCAGGGCGCTGAAAAGGTAGCAGCCGATGAAAAAGATTTCCTCAAAGACAGCCCAAAGCCCGATATGGCCCATCTGGGACAGGAAGACCAGGACCACCAAAGCGCCATCCACCGCATGGTGAAAATGATTTCCGACGGGGAAAACAGGAAAAAGCTGCTGGAAGATACGGCGGCCAAGGTGAAAGACATTGCAGAGCGCCATGAAAAGACCCTCCGGGATGCCAGCCTGGTATCGGGACTTTACAACCTCACCAGAGGCGAAAAATCCCGCATCACCCTGGAGCGATATGTGCTGGGCGCCCTTCTGGACGAAGTGACCAGGGCAGCGAACCTGCGCCTTCTGGATATGAGCCACCACCGCTACAGCCTTCACCGCATGGCCGGCGACAGCACCGACGGCAGAGGCGGCCTCACACTGGAAGTATCCGACAGCTACACCGGCCGCTCCCGTCCTGCCAACACCCTCTCCGGCGGTGAAACCTTCCTGGCCTCCCTCTCCCTGGCCCTAGGCCTGGCGGACGTGGTACAGGCCAAACAGGGCGGCGTGAGACTGGATACCATGTTCATCGACGAAGGCTTCGGCACCCTGGACCCCGAGGCTTTGAACAGCGCCATGAACACCTTGATCGACCTGCAGAACACCGGCCGCCTGGTAGGCATCATCTCCCACGTGCCGGAACTGGAAGAGCGGATCGACGCAAGGCTCAAGGTAACGCCGGCAGAAAAAGGCAGCAAGGCGGAGTTTGAAATATTGGAATAAGAATGTGTCATTCGCGGTGTTTTCCTCTATGTCCGAAAATCGATAAAAGGGGCGCCGCTGGCGCGGCAGGTTGTGTAGAAGGGTTGTAGAAAAAGGTTGTGAAAAAGGTTCTTAAGATTGACCGGCCCTATGGGCCGGAGGGTTCTTAAGTTTGA
>ERZ773131.2637-NODE-2637-length-11215-cov-10.123297_pt1 | contig 11215 bp, 9 predicted proteins | sample MGYA00511082_ERZ773131 | MGnify/ENA primary metagenome ERZ773131 (study PRJEB29015, sample SAMEA2737813) | human gut metagenome | biome: human gut; feature: human-associated habitat; material: faeces | place: China | collected 2012 ... | reverse complement strand
ATGCCCGCTGCGTTGTACTACGTCAGCCCTCTGCTTTTGCTGGCCGGGCTGGTGGGACTGGTCATCTGCATCACCCTGTGGCTCACGCAGCCATAGCGTCCTCACGCTCTGCGCACGCTTGCCATACAGATTTACGCAGACGCCTGGCTGCGAATAAACGCTGCAGCACGCACACAGGCCGCTACACTTCACACTGGCTTGCATGTTCTGTGCGCGTACAGGACATGCAAGCCTTTCGTCCCTTTGCAGCCTTGTACGCCCATGTCCACAGTCTTCAACTTCACCTTTGTTCCCTGGTTCCGGTCCGTGGCCCCCTATATCCACAAGTTCCGACACCAGACCTTTGTGGTGGGCATCACAGGGGAAGCCATTGCTGCCGGCAAGCTGCAGGGCATCAAGTGGGTCAAGAAGCTGAGCCTGCCGGGCAAGGGTTTCTGGAACATCCTGTTCGTCGTGCTCACCATCGTGTCCTTCGTGATGTTGTGCGTGCAGCCGAACCAGCGTCTGCTCTGGTCGATCCTGACCACCGTGTTCGCCCTGTGCTACGGCCTCGTGTTCGTCATCCCGATCGGCGGCGCTGATATGCCGGTCGTCATCTCCGTGTTGAACGCCTGCACCGGCACCGCAGTGGCCATGTCCGGTCTGGCCATCAACAACATCGCCCTGATCGTGGCCGGCGCGCTCGTCGGTGCGGCGGGCGTGACCCTGTCCATCGCCATGTCCAAGGCTATGAACCGTCCGCTGCTGTCCGTCTTGGCTGGTGGCTTCGGCGGCTCCAATTCTGCGGCGGGCGCCGGAGAGGGGCTGGAGGGCACCATGAAGGAAACCTCCGCCGACGATCTGGCCGTCCAGCTCGTCTACGCAGAGAAGGTCATCTTCGTGCCGGGCTTCGGTCTGGCCCAGGCCCAGGCCCAGCGTGAGCTCGCTGACCTTGGCACCCTGCTCAAGGACCATGGTGTCGAAGTCTCCTACGCCATCCATCCGGTGGCAGGCCGTATGCCTGGCCATATGAACGTGCTACTCGCCGAGGCCAACGTCCCGTATGAGGAGCTCGTCGACCTGGATGACATCAATCCGCAGTTCCCGCAGGCCAACGTGGCTCTGGTGGTCGGCGCCAACGACGTGACCAATCCGGCCGCCCGCAAGCCGGGCACCCCGGTTTCCGGCATGCCGATTCTCGACGTCGACAAGGCGCAGAACGTGGTGGTCATGAAGCGTGGCCGTGGCACCGGTTATGCCGGCATCCAGAACGAGCTGTACTTCGAAGACAACACGCAGATGCTGTTTGGTGACGCCAAGGCGAGTCTGCAGGCCGTCATCGCAGCGGTCAAGGAACTCATCAACTGACGGACCGGCTCGTCGCCTACGCGAAGATCAGGCCCTTCCTCTTTTTGGAGGAAGGGCCTTTTGTTATTGCGCAAGTTGTCCACAGACAGGTATGGGGGTGTGGATAGGTGGAAATTGTCCACTTATTCACTTTTTTCAAAGGATTGTGACGGAGAGGTGGACGGATATGCGACAGTAGGTGCATCTCTACGACGAAGGAGTTGCATATGACAGTTGCCGTGGCCACGCCATTCAATATGGACGAACAGGCTTTCCTGCAAACGATGGATCGGCTGATCGAGCGCTTCGACCGGTACAGCTCGGGGCGTTGTTTCGCGGACCTTGATCGGATACGTCTCGAACACGATATGGAAGGTCCGCTTTCCCTGTTCGATGACGTGGTGCACGAGCTTGCGGATGACTTGTTCGGCGGCACGTCATGGCCGGTGAACCTCGACATGGATATGATCATATTGGATCGGTTCCAAATAGGCTATGATGCCGAATTCTTGACCGGATGCCGCAATGTGGTTCGTAAATACGGCATGAGCGCATGGCTGTATGAAATGATTAATGATGCTTCCGTCGCGGTGGCGACGCATCGGCCGAGCAACAGGATGCCGTTCCAGCTTGGTCTGTTCGATACACGTGAGGTGTTCCGAAGGAAAAAGACCAAGGGGAAGAAGAGCGGAGGCGGAAGGAGGAAACGGCTCGAATGCATGATGGAATACCTGCGACAGACCTACCGTCTGGCCGCATACACTCTGTTGCGATGGGGAGGGGGCGAGCCTAGGGCCGCTGATGCGGCGCTGATGGTTCTCGCTTATGGGGGATTGGGTATGTGTATGCTCCGCGATGATCCGAAAGTGGTCGAATTGGGATGTGATCCCGATTTCCGATACAGGCATGTATGCGCCCAGTTGCAGGATATGCGGATCAAGGCGGATCTGGAATATGCCTGTTCTGTGGATCTGAGCGTCACCAGCTCATTGGAATATCCGGCTTGCCTCGATGCCAGATATCTGTATGACGCCGAACACATTGTGGAGGCATATCGGAATCTGTGGGATGAGAACACTAAGCCCGTCGCCCAACTACTGGCCGAGATCGAGGACAATGGCGTATATGAAGTGGAGGATATATGGAAAGACCCGCTCTATCTGCATGACCTTGCCATCTCCCTTATGGGGCCGTCGGCTTCGGGTCTTCTCCAGGAAGGCTTCAGACTGCGTGATCGAACCATGTTCGAGAATGGTGTCAAAGAACTTGACAGCCAGGCACGCAATGTGAGGAAGGCTGGTCTGCTGCTTACCCTTGCCGGATATATCTTTTTCGCCGAACCGGAGGATCGCATGGATGCGATGCTCGCTTCGCACAAGGATCGCAAACGCATGTTGGACAACTATGAAAAGCTTGGCGAAATGGCCGCGACCATCGCCTTGTACCGTCTTCCTCGGGATCGCGAATCGCTTCGGGCAGTGCGGGCCCTGCTCATGCATGAGACGGGCGTGTACGCGGACAAGATGGGAGAGCTCATGGGTCTCGCCGACGAGCCGGACGGGGAAGACGAAGCCACCGCTCCGGTCATGGGGTGAAAGACGGTTTTCCGCATATTGGACATGACAATGCTTTGGGATTGACTCTACAACCATTGTAAGGTTTAGCCTTCCTGCTGGAAGACATAGGCCGAAACGGGAGGATAAGAGACAACCCATGGGAAAGAACCTGACAACGGGAAGCGTGTTCAGAACGATCGTCACCTTCGCGTTGCCGTATCTGCTGTCGTATTTCCTGCAGACGCTGTACGGCATGGCCGATCTGTTCATCGCCGGACAGTTCATCGGCATCGACGGCATCACCGCGGTGGCGAACGGCAGCCAGGTGCTGTACATGCTCACCGTGGTCATCGTGGGTCTTGCCATGGGCGCGACCGTCACCATCGGCCGTGCGGTCGGCGCGAACAGGCTCGACCGTGCGGCCAAGGCCATCGGCAACGTCATCACGCTGTTCGCAGGAATCGCGTTGGCGCTGACGGTCGTTCTGCTGTTGAACGTGCACAACATCATCTCGCTGATCGGCGTGCCAGTCGAAGCCGTCGAGGGAACCGCGCAGTATCTGACCATCTGCTATATCGGCATCCCGTTCATCGTCGCGTACAACATTATCAGCTCGGTGTTCCGTGGGATGGGCGATTCGAAAAGCCCCATGTATTTCATTGCGGTTGCATGCTTCTGCAACATCGTGTTCGACTACCTGTTTATGGGCTGGCTGCGTCTTGGTCCCTCGGGCGCGGCATTGGGCACCACACTGGCGCAGGCCATCAGTGTGACCGTGACATTGGTGGCGATTCGCCGCCGGCGTACGGGCATCAGACTGAAGTTCGGCGATCTTCGCCCCGATAGGGCCATGCTCCGCGGCATTCTCGGCATCGGAGTGCCGACGGCGGTTCAGGACGGCTGCATCCAGATCGCCTTCATCATCATCACGGTCATCGCCAACTACCGTGGCCTGAACGATGCGGCAGCTGTCGGCGTCGTCGAAAAGGTGATCAGCGCGTTGTTCCTGGTACCGTCGTCCATGCTGGCCACGGTATCCGCCGTCTCGGCGCAGAACATCGGTGCCGGCAAGCACGACCGTGTGGATGCCATTCTGCGCTACGCCATCGGCATTGGCCTGACCTTTGGACTGATCGTGGCAGCAGCAGTGCAGTTCATTGCACCGTCAGTGGTGCGGCCCTTCACCTCGGACGAGGCTGTGGTGCTGGCCGGTGCATCTTACATCCGGGGTTATATTTTTGACTGCCTGTTTGCAGGCGTGCAGTTCAGCTTCAGCAGCTATTTCTGCGCCTATGGCAAGTCCGGGCTGTCCTTCCTGCATAACACGCTGTCCATTCTGCTGGTGCGCGTGCCGGGTGCCTACCTCGCATCCAAGTTTTTCCCGCAGACGCTGCTGCCCATGGGTCTTGCTTCGGCCTGCGGTTCGCTGTTCTCCATTCTGGTGTGCGTGATCGCTTACCACTGGCTCAAGCGGCAGCAGAAAGCGGTGCTGTATGGCTGAGCGGGAACCGTTCCAAATCGGTGAGATGGCATAGACGTACCGCCTGAGTGTGGGCGCGCTGCGCCACTATGAGCTGCTGTCAAGCGTACAGCAGCTTTTTTGTTGCACAAAAACCGGCCCTGCGGTACAATAGACCTGTTATTTATTATGCAGGAAAGAAGAGAGAACAGATGCGAGACCACCATATCGACCTGTGCGGCCAGATCGATTTTACCCGTACCGAGGCAATGCCCCTGCTGGCGCGGGATGCACATTTCAGCTTTGCGTGCAATGGCTGCGGCGACTGCTGCCGTGGCAGAGAGGACATTGTACTTTCAGGCTTTGACCTGTGGCGCATTGCAGCCCGGCTGCGCCTGCCGCCGCAGATCGTGGCGCGGGGATATTGCCGGGCCAGCATTGGCACGGTGAGCCATTTGCCGGTGCTGCGTCTGGCCCCGGTGAAGGAGAACCGGAACAACTGTCCCTTCCTTACGGGAGACCGCTGCGCCATCCACGATGCCGAACCGCTGGTGTGTGCTCTGTACCCGCTGGCGCAGGAGATCAGCAGGAAAGGACAGGTGAGCTATTTTCTGCAGCCCACCGGCTGCGGCGGGCAGGTGATCGAGGCAAGGGTGGAGGACTATCTTGCTCGTTACGATGTCCCGGCCCGGGAACAGACCGATGTGCGCTGGGCGCAGACCTGCATGACACTGGAAGACACGGTGGAACAGCTGGGTGCGCAGCTCAGCCCGGTGCTGGTGCGCCGGATGCAGGACAAGCTCTGGCAGGCGCTGTATTTTGGCTACGACTATGCCGCATCGTTCTTGCCGCAGCTGGAGAAAAACCTGCACTGGCTGGATGCTGAATTTGCAAAACTGACGGAATATCAGCAAAAACGGAATAACACATCAAAATAATCGATCGATATATTTGATGCAATCGATAATAAAGGCCGTTTTAGGGCAAAAGTGAGTTGTTTTACCGTGAAATGTGTGATATACTTCACGAGTGTAAAGCGAGACTGTACGAGCCTTGCATACAAAACATAGCTTTCCGGTGCGGTACCTGTAGGCCGCACACGCAAAGAGATAGAGGAGATAAACATTATGCGTAAAATCACTCGTCGTTCGTTTCTGGCTGCTGCCGCTGCCTGCGGCGCAGCTGCTGCCCTGACTGCCTGCGGCGGTTCTTCTGCATCTTCTGCAGCTGCTTCTTCCGCTGCGCCTGCATCCTCCGCTGCTGCTTCTGCTGCAGCCGATGGCCAGAAGTTCACGATCGGCATCTGCCAGTTGGTGCAGCATGCCGCTCTGGATGCCGCTACGCAGGGCTTTGAGGATGCTCTGACTGCTTCCTTCGGCGAGAACGTCACCTTCGATTTCCAGAATGCACAGGGCGATTCCGCTACCTGCGCTACCATCACCAACGGCTTCGTTTCCTCTGGTGTGGATCTGATCATGGCCAATGCTACGCCCGCTCTGCAGGCTGCACAGTCTGCTACCGACAGCATTCCGGTGCTGGGCACCTCTGTTACCGAGTACGGTGTGGCTCTGGGCCTGACCGATTTCGACGGCACCGTGGGTGGCAACATTTCCGGCACCTCTGATTTGGCCCCGCTGGATCAGCAGGCTGAGATGATCGTGGAGTGGATGCCGGAGGCCAAGAAGGTTGGCCTGCTGTACTGCTCTGCTGAGGCAAACAGCCAGTATCAGGTGGATGAGGTCCAGAAGTATCTGGAGGAAAAGGGTGTCACCGCTACCCAGTACGCTTTCTCTGATTCCAACGACCTGTCCTCTGTCTGCCAGAAGGCTGCCGACGAGAACGACGCACTGTATGTGCCCACCGATAACACTGTTGCTGCAAACACCGGCATTGTGGACGGCATCTGCCGCCCGGCCAAGAAGCCCGTGTTCGCTGGCGAAGAGGGCATCTGCGCCGGCTGCGGCGTGGCTACCCTTTCCATCAGCTACTACGATCTGGGCTACACCACTGGTGAGATGGCAGTGAAGATCCTGAACGGCGAGGCTGATATCTCCACCATGCCCATCGAGTACACCGATGTGACCAAGAAGTACAACAAGACTATCTGCGACGATCTGGGCCTGACCGTTCCCGACGGCTACGAGGAGATCGAGGGCTAAAATACTCCGGGAAACCAAACAGAAAATCAGCGGAGAAGGGTAAAAAGTGCTCTTCTCCGCTTTCCCGTATCAAACGGGAAGTAAAAAAGTGTAACGTTTAGGAGGAATTGTTTTGGAAATCATTGCAAGACTGGCAAACCTGCCGGGCGCTTTGCCGGGTGCCTGTGCACAGGGCCTTATCTGGGGTATCATGGCCATTGGCGTGTACCTGACCTACCGTATTCTGGATGTGGCCGATCTGACCGTGGACGGCTCCTTTGGCACCGGCGGTGCAGTGTGCGTCATGTGCCTGCTGTCCGGCCAGAACGTCTGGGTCTCCCTGCTCATGGCGCTGCTGGCAGGCCTGCTGTCCGGCTTCGTCACCGGTGTCCTGCACACATTTATGGGCATTCCGGCCATCCTTGCCGGCATCCTGACCCAGCTTTCGCTGTATTCCATTAACCTCAAAATCATGGGCAAGGCCAATCAGGCCATCAACGTGGACAAGTACAACCTGCTGATCTCCCTGCGCTGGGTCAAGGAGTTCGCTCTCCACAACCCTATCGTTATGATCATCATTGTCACAGCGGTGCTGATCGGCATTCTGTACTGGTTCTTCGGCACCGAGCTGGGCTGTGCCATCCGTGCCACCGGCTCTAACCCCGCCATGTCCCGTGCGCAGGGCATCAACACCAACTTCAATATCGTGCTGGGCCTGGCTGTGTCCAACGGTCTGGTGGCGCTGTCTGGCGCTCTGCTGAGCCAGTATCAGGGCTTTGCAGATGTCGGCATGGGCCGTGGCGCGATCGTCATTGGTCTGGCTGCTGTCATCATTGGCGAGGCTCTGTTCAGCCGCATCTTCCACAACTTTGCACTCAAGATGGTTTCTGTCTCTCTGGGTGCCATCATCTACTACATTGTCATCCAGCTGGTGCTGACTCTGGGTTTCGATGCCAACCTGCTCAAGCTGCTGAGCGCTTCTGTGGTGGCTGTTTTCCTTGCCGTGCCGTACTGGAAGGGCAAGTACTTCTCGAAGCCGGTGAAGAAGGCAAAGGAGGATGCAAAAAATGCTTGAGATCCAGAATGTTTCCAAGACCTTTAACGCTGGCACGGTCAACCAGAAAACTGCCCTGAACGGCCTGAACCTGAAGCTGAACGAGGGCGATTTCGTTACCGTGATCGGCGGCAACGGTGCAGGCAAATCCACCATGCTGAACGCAGTTGCCGGTGTGTGGCCGGTGGACGAAGGCAAGATCATTATTGACGGTGTGGATGTGACCCGCCTGAGCGAGCATCAGCGTGCCGCTTACATCGGCCGCGTGTTTCAGGACCCCATGACCGGCACTGCTGCCACCATGCAGATCGAAGAGAACCTTGCCCTGGCTGCACGCCGCGGCAAGCCCCGCACCCTGCGCATTGGCATTACCAAGGCAGAGCGCGAGCAGTACCGTGAACTGCTCAAGACGCTGGATCTGGGTTTGGAAGACCGCCTGACGGCCCGTGTGGGCCTGCTTTCCGGCGGCCAGCGTCAGGCACTGACCCTGCTGATGGCTACCATGAACAAGCCCAAGCTCCTGCTGCTGGACGAGCACACCGCTGCGCTGGACCCCAAGACCGCGCTCAAGGTGCTGACCCTCTCGGCCAAAATCGTGGAGGAAAACCATCTCACCACCATGATGATCACCCACAACATGAAGGATGCCATTAAGTATGGCAACCGCCTGATCATGATGTACGAAGGCCATATCATCTATGATGTTTCCGGTGAGGAAAAGAAGAACCTGCACGTCTCCGACCTGCTGGCAAAGTTCCAGATCGCCAGCGGCGGCGAGTTTGCAAATGACCGCATGATTCTGTCCTGATAAATTACAAGGTTAAAATGCAAAGCGCCTGTCCCGGAAAAAACCGGGACGGGCGCTTTTTATGTATGTTTACCAATTCAAGAGCAAGGCACAATCATCAATCTTTTTTGTCAATCGGGGAAATAATCGCTGTCGATACGTTTGATATAATAGGTCTTCTCAACGGATACACCAATACTGTATTCGATCATCAAAGTGGTCAGTTTTTGCCCGTCTACAAGAATGATATGCTGTGCATTGGCAAAATCTTTAGCACCTTGAGAAAATTTGGCTGTTGTAATGAATAGCCCTTTCTCAATCTTCGGCGGTCCCATCATAGCTCCAGCAAATTTTTGTAATTCCGGTTTCCCAATCGTAGTGCTGGGATCCCAGCGTTTTGCCTGAATATAAATCAAGTTAAATCCAAGTTTGTCCTCATGAATGATGCCGTCAACACCGCCGTCTCCGCTGTATTTTGTAACAAAACCATCGCCATAATCCATGGCTTTCATTAAATCAACAACCAACTGTTCAAAGAATGCCGGAGACTGCTGCATAACCTCGGAAAGTAAATCATCTGCAAGCTGCTCGTTGATGAGGGAATAAGTGCGCTCCAGAGTTTCCTGCGGAGTATCTGACACAGTTGAAGAAGGCGTTCCGTCCAAAGCAGAAGGAGTTGCTATAGAAGACCCACTTACAAATGCAGAGAAGGCAGGATACCTGTTCTTGAGAAGATCATTTGTAATTTGAACACCACTTGCTAATAGGTTCAGGCCTTCTTTCGTAATAATATAGATGCCGCGTCGTGGAGAATCAATCAAACCTGCCTTTTTTAGATAAGTTTTTGCCCAGTTGACGCGATTATCAAAGGTTGGCTGGCGTTGGCTTGGAAGCCGCTCGGCAAGTTCTTCTGTGGTTAATTGAAGCTTTTGAGAGATGATTTTCTTTACATCTTTTGAAGAATGCGGGGCACCGTCCTGAATTGCAAAGAGGAACAGCGAATAAAGTTCATTATATTTTGGAATAGCCATTTTTTCAAACCTCACACCTTGGAAAGGCTCAGCACACATTCGCAATGCCGTGTTCTTGGAAACAGATCCACCGGCTGCACCTTCTCTGCGTGATATCCATTTTGTTCCAGCCATGCAGCATCTCTTGCGGCGGTGGCGGGGTTGCAGCTGACGTAGACCACCCGGCGGGGAGACATGCGCACGACAGCGGAAAGGGTGGCTTCGTCGCAGCCCTTGCGGGGCGGGTCCAGCATTACGATGTCCGGGTGAAGGCCCTCAGCGGCAAGGCGGGTGGCGGCCTGACCGGCATCTGCGCAGAAAAATCGGCTCTTTGCGGCCACATCTGCACCCATGCGGGCAGCGTTAGCCTTGGCACTTTCAATGGCTTCCGGTACGATCTCCACACCAATCAGCTCACGGCAGTGCGCTGCCATGGAAAGACCAATGGTGCCCATGCCGCAGTAGAGGTCCAGCAGCAGGTCGTCCGGGGTAAGCTGAGCATACTGGGCGGCAATGCCGTAAAGCTGCTCAGCAGCAAGGGTATTGACCTGATAGAAGGAAAGCGGGCCAAGCTGCACCGGAACGCCGCACAGGGTGTCTTCAATATACCCCTGCCCATACAGGGTGTGGGTCTCGGTGCCAAGGATCACGTTGGTGTTTTTAGCATTTACGTTCAGCAGGATCGTGGTGATCTCTGCAAATTGAGCTTTCAGCCGGGTGCAAAGCTCTTCAGCGGAGGGCAGCTTGGCACGGGTGCAGACAAGGCAGACCATGATCTGGCCACTGTGAGCGCCGCGCCGCAGAAAGATATGACGCACAAGGCCCCTGCCGGTCTCCTCGCTGTACGGCTGGATGCCCTTTTCTGCAAAAAAAGCGCACAATGCGTTGCCGATCTCATTCAGCACACCGGGCTGCAGGCGGCAGTCCGGGCAGGGGACGATGCGATGGGTGCGCCCGGCGTAGAAGCCGATACAGGGCTTACCGCTTTTGTCCACGCCCACCGGGAACTGCACCTTATTGCGGTAGCGGTTCACTTCCGGCGAACCCACAATGGGCAGAACAGGCACATCCAATCCTCCGATGCGGGCAAAGGCATCTGCAACATTCTCCTGCTTGGCGCGCAGCTCGGCAGCATAGTCCAGATGCCGCAGGCTGCAGCCGCCGCAGGGGCCTGCCACAGCACAATCCACCGGGATACGGTCCGGCGAAGGAGTGAGCACCTCGTCCAGAATACCGAAGGCGTAGCGCTTGCAGTCCTTAACGATGCGCACCCGGGCTTCGTCGCCGGGGGCGGCACCGGGAATAAACACGGTCTCACCGTCGGGGCTGTGTGCTACGCCGCTGCCATCGCTGGAAAGACGCTCTACGCGCAGGGTGAGAACTTGATTTTTCTGTAAGGGCATGAAGGGTCTCCTTTACTGGTGGTCGGGGCCGTCGGCGGGAGCATCAGCCTGCGCCGCAAAATACTTGCTGGGCGGCACGCCCTTAGCGCGCTTGAATACCCGCGAGAAATAGAACTGGTCAAAGAAGCCTACCGACACCGCGACCTCGGCAATGGAAAGGTTGCCTGCGCGCAGCAGCTTGCAGGCTTCGTTGATGCGGTATTCGGTAAGATAATCGATGGGGCTTTTGCCTACGTTCAGCATGAACACGCGGTACAGGTGACTGCGGGAGACACCTACGCTTTTTGCCACATCATCAATGGAAATATCGTGTGAATAATTGAACTGGATGTACTTGATGGCGTTGAGCACATACTGGCTGGAAGAGGAAGCCGTGTGCGGTTTGCCAGCGCTGGTCTCCTTCATCAGAGAAGCGATGAAGAGATAAAGGTAGCCCACCATGGCGGCTTCATCCTGCGGCTGCAGCCCGCGGGAGGAATAAA
>ERZ773131.2632-NODE-2632-length-11228-cov-4.738835_pt1 | contig 11228 bp, 8 predicted proteins | sample MGYA00511082_ERZ773131 | MGnify/ENA primary metagenome ERZ773131 (study PRJEB29015, sample SAMEA2737813) | human gut metagenome | biome: human gut; feature: human-associated habitat; material: faeces | place: China | collected 2012 ... | reverse complement strand
AGGATAAATGGTGGAGTACTTTTAATGATATGACGACTCAGCAACAGAGTGGCGTCGCTTCTTGGTATTATTGTGCTTATCCTGGCACAATGCCTACTAATGCAAGTGAAATGCATACGGCTACCTGGCATTGGAATAATCATGGAGGAACCTCCCTGTCAACAGGTGCCTATGAGGGAAATGTAGCTGCTGAAATAGCGACTGTGGGATATGGAGCGAACAACTGGTCTGCAATAAGTCATAATACGAAGTACAGACAGGCCGGGTATTTGTATCTTGGTACATTTAACCGGGATACGCAGGAAAAGAATATGACTCATACATTTACTTCTCGTCCTGACGTAGTACAGTTCTATTATAAGTTTTATTCTTATAATGGAGAAACGACCAAGGCCTATGCGAAATTGTATGATGCAAACCGTAATGTGATAGGAGAAGGAGAACTGAAGATTACTCAGGCGGTAGATACATATACATTAGGGGTGATAAATATTTCTTATCCTCAAAAGGAAAAAGCTTCTTACATGGAATTGGTATTTATGTCGACAGATGCGACATCTCCAGGAACGAAGGATATTCAAGGTAGTAAAGGGGCTTTGAACGCTGGTTACGGTGATTCACGCCACGTAGGAAGTATTTTGACAGTAGACGATGTAAAACTAATTTATGAATAAAATAAACCTAACTTATATGAAGAAACAGATTTATTTCTTGTTAAGCTTGTTCGCAGTTGTTTTATTGACAGCAGCTTGTCATAGTGAAAAGGTGGATTATGAAATAAAGCAGGAAGGACAGTTGAACTTGTCTTCTTTGCAGTTGACTCCTAATACGGACCCGTTGGTTACAGAATCACGTGTAGCGGCAGAATTAAATGATTATATTGTGGAAGTGTATACTGAAGCGGGAGAACTTGTGAGTTCATGGAAGTACGCTGAGATGCCGGAAGTGTATACACTGAAAATAGGGAAATATAAGATTGTGGCACATGCTCCTGTTACGGAAGGCGCGGCTTTTGATACACCTTATTGTGAAGGAGAATCAAAAGTGTTTGAAATTACGCAAGATAACTTGACGGATGTGGGAGAAGTGGCATGTACACTGCATAATGTGAAGGTTACTATCAATTATGCTGATAATCTAAAACCTTTATTGGGCGATGATGCGAAGGTGACAGTTAAAATAGGTTCGGAGTCACTGGAATATGGAAAGGATGAAACTCGTTCGGGGTTCTTTCATTGTACAGAAACGAATACGGTTGATGTGATTTTTTCTGGTACAGTGGATGGAGTTGCGGAGAATGTAACCAAATCGTATACAGGTGTAGCGTTGGGCACAGAGCTGATAGTTACATATAATTTGATTGATGCGGTGTTTGTGGATCCTGGTACAGGAGGAAGTGCTTCTGTAAACGGTTTAAAACTGGATGCGACTTGCACATCGGTAACTATAGAGGGATCGGTTCGTCCTGAAGAAGATGAAATTTTAGATTTTGGAATTCCTTCCATTGTGGGAGAAGGGTTTGATTTGAGTCAGCCTGTCACGGATTTGTCTCAGGAAGTGGTAGTAGACTTACTGGCTCCAGAAGGGGCAGCACATGTATTTGTGGAAATAACTTCTGATAATGCGGAATTTAGTGGAGTAATTGCAGAAATGTTTCCTCAGAATCCTTTTGATTTGGCTGAACCTGGTGAGGCTGAAGAAAACTTAAATAATTTGGGCTTGCCTATAAAAGATGCTGTTATCGGTCAGCAAAAGGTGATTTTTGATGTGACGCAGTTTGTGGGCTTGTTGGGTGGATTCCCTGGAGTGCATCAGTTCAAATTGACAGTAGAAGATGTGAATGGGGAGAAGGCGGAAGCTACTCTGACCATAGACAGTAGTAATGCATAGTAAAATTTGGAAGGTGATGAAAAGAATTTTCTTAATAATTGGAATCATATCTTCGCTTTGTGCCTGCCGCCAGGAAAATCGCTATCTGAGTGAAGGAGAGGGAGCGTTGAACTTGCAGGTTACTGTGGGGGAGGCCGTAGAGGTGGTGTCCAGAGCATCTCTTGGAAATGAAGAAATAGAAGCCTTGAAGAATGATTGTAAAGTTCGTATTTATGAAGGCAACAAGTTGATAAGAAAATATTCTTCCTGGAGTTCTGTTCCAGAGAAAATAGATTTATCAGCTGGGACCGACTATCGGGTACGGGTCGTTGCCGGCGATTCAGTCTCGGCGTCGTTCGATAAAAAATTTTATGAAGGGATAGAGACTTTTTCTGTGCTTGACGGACAGACGACTTCTGTAAAGGTGAATTGTAATATTGTCAATACGTTGGTAAAGGTGAATTTTAGTGAGGATATGAAGACGTATTTGGCTTCAGGTACAGTAACAGTGTCGGTTGATGCGACCGATGGTGCCTTAGATTATAGTTGGAGTGAGAAGGAACAGGATTCGTATGTAGGATATTATATGCTGCCTTCTGGAAAAGAATATTTGACTTGTGTCTTTAGTGCTACAACAAAGACTGGAAAAAAAATTACTCAGACGGATAAGATAGAGTCGGCCAAGGCTTCTACTTTATATACGTTAAATTATGAACTCAGTTCTGAGGAACCTGAACGTCCGACAGATGAAGGGGGAGTCTTCTTTTCGTTGAAAGTGGATGAAACTCCGCTTTATAAACAGGAGGAAGAGATTGGGATTTATCGTCGCCCGGTAATTCGGGTGATGTCGGGAGAAGAGGAAATCAGTACAGATTCTCCTTGGTTTCTTAGCTTGAACTCTTCTGTATCTCCCCAAATAATTATGTCTGGTTCGTCAACTTTGACGACAGCTTCTGTAGAGGGAACATTATTGGAAAAGTTGGGACTCTCAGGAATTATTGATTTGTTATCGGAAGAGTCAGTTGGAGTGTTACGGCAGAAGGGAATTACCTTGACAATTCCTGCGGAAGCTCAAGGAAAACAGATTGTCATGGATTGGGGGAACTCATGGAATGAACTGCTGAAAGAAGAAACAATGTATTCATTGAGATACGTACTGGCAGATGAACAAGGAAAACAACGTGAACTTGACTGGCAGATTGTGGTATCGGATATGAATGTTCAGGCGGTTGAAATCCCACGTTTTGAGACTTGGGCAGATAGAACGGTCTTTTATGGAGAAGTGATTGAAGGGCATACTCCAGGAGCAGAAACGGTATATAGTTTCCAGTATCGTAAGAAGGGAGAAGAAGCCTGGAGTCAGAATATTCCGGCTGTTCTTTCTGGACAGACAATCAAGTCGGATGTGTTGAAAGGACTTACTCCGGGAACTACTTATGAATATCGTATTTTGGAGGATACAAAAATTTCAAATATTGTTTGTGAGGTAACTACAGAGGAAGCCTCTGTATTGCCGAACAGTGGTTTTGAAAATTGGTCGGGAGATGTTCCTAAATTAATATATGGATCGGGTGAAACTATGTTTTGGGATTCAGGAAATCATGGTTCTCAGAAGGTTAGCCGTAATGTGACGACACCTGATGCTACGGTGAGACACAGTGGTAATTACTCTGCTAAATTATCGTCTATTTATGCAAGTATGTTGGGAATAGGACAGTTTGCAGCAGGTAATATATTTATCGGACAATATCTTGATACTCAGATGGATGGGCTTAACGGACACGGTGTCTTGGGATTAGGGCGTCCGTTTGCTTCTCGTCCTTTAGCTTTACGAGGATATATACGCTACATAAGTGGCAATGTAGATAAAGGAGGAGACAAAATAGCGAATGGTACTCAGGATAAAGGTATCATTTATGTAGCTTTGACAGATGGCGAAGGAGAAGAGTTCAACGGAACTCGCTGGTCGTTTGTGATAAAGACAAAAGAAAGTAAGTTCTTTGATAAAAATGGAGCTAATGTAGTGGCTTATGGAGATAAGATATGGGAGGCTTCTACAGAAGGTGAGGGTATGCATGAATTCATTATACCTTTTGAATATAAGAGTATGGAAAGAATTCCAAACCGGATTATGCTGGTTGCTGCCGCTAGTCAATTTGGAGACTATTTCCAAGGAAGCACCAGTAGCGTGATGTGGCTTGACGACCTGGAGTTGATATATGAAGAAAGTAAATTACCTGAAAATTTGAGATAAGTGAAGAAATTTATATTCCTTTTAAGTCTCTTGTGCTTGACCTTGTCGGTTCAGGCACAAGAGGGAAAGAAAAAGATAGCCGATAACGTATTTGTGCCTAAAGGACAATGGATTGTGGGTAGTTCTGTATCGTATTCTGAGCATACAGAAGAAAACTATCAGTTTTTAATTATTGATAAGTTCAATTCCGATGGATATTCTTTTAAAGTAAGTCCGTTGGTTGTTTATGGTTTGAAAGATAACTTAGCTATGGGAGGACGTTTTTCTTATGGACGTACTTTGACCAAATTTGATAATCTGAATTTTGATTTGGGAGATGATCTTTCAATTAATTTGAACGATACGTATGAACTGACGCATTCATACACTGTAATGGCTATCATGCGAAATTACATCAATTTGGGAAGTAGCAAACGATTTGCATTGTTTGCAGAAACACAGTTGAAATTTGGAGGTAGTCAGTCAAAACTTGTGACTAAATCAGGGCAGGAAGTGAGTGGAACCTATTCCACTTCTACTGATTTGGGTATTGGTGTTTCTCCGGGTATTGTTGCTTTTGTAAATAACTATACGGCTGTAGAAGTGAGTGTGGGAGTTCTAGGTGTGGATTTTGGCAAAGTACATCAGAAAAAAGACCAGATTTATACTGCAGATCGTTCTTCCAGTTCTGCAAATTTTCGTATTAACTTATTTTCTATTGGCTTAGGTATAGCCTTTTATTTGTAACAGAATGAGAAAGATAATATTATTCCTTTTCTTGTGCTTGGGAATAGGTGTGCAGAAAAGTTTGTCTCAAGTGCGTGATACGATTGTGATACATGATACGGTGTATGTTGAGAAACCTAAGAAAAAACCAATAACAGTAGATTCAAACAATCTGATAAAGATGAAAGCGATTGGTCGTTATGATCGTGGAATATTGAACTATCGTTTTGTTCCCAAAGGAAAATGGATTGGAGGATTAACCTTCTCGTACGTGAACTTGGACAGTGATAATAGCAGCATGTTGTATGCTATTTTGGGTGATATGGATGCTACGTTTACAATGAAGTCAATTCATCCGTTTGTGGGATATGCACTGAAAGACAATGTGGTGGTGGGAGCCAAGTTTGGTTACAGCCATATTGTGGGTGATTTGGGTAATATAGATTTGAATCTGGGAGATGATTTGAGTTTTAATATAGGAAATATGCGTTATACGGAAGATATGTATTCTTTCGGGGTTTTTAATCGCTCTTATGTGGGATTGGATGAAAATGGAATATTCGGATTGTTTAATGAAACAGCTTTGACTTATAAGCGGGGAACATCGAACTTTTCAGATGGAGAAGGAGATAGTATGACTCATACGGAGACAGATGTGAATGAGATACATCTGGGGATTAATCCGGGAGTAGCTGTTTATATTACTAAAAATGTGTGTGCGGAAATGTCCTTTGGAGTTGCCGGATTTAAGTATCGTTGGGAGAAACAACGGGATGACTCAGGAGCGGTAGGAAAAAGGAATAGTAGTGGCGCTAATTTTAAGATTAATCTTTTTAATATTAATATTGGTATAACCTTTTGCATGTAGTTATGTGGAATACATTATATAGAATTGCTATTAGTATAATACTGGCTGGTACTCTAAGCTGTTGCATCAAAAATGATATACCTTTTGCTAAGGTACCTCTTTCTATTACAGGTATAGAAGTTGAGGGACAGTCGGGAAGTGCGGTCATTTCGGAAAGTGAAAGTACTGTGACGGTTACTTTGCAGGAAACGGTAAACCCTAAAAAGGTGATGTTGAAAACTTTTACTTATACAGAAAAGGCTTCTTCTACTTTGACAGCCGGTACAGAGATAGATTTAAGCCAGCCTTATGAGGTTACTTTATCCCTTTATCAGGATTATAAATGGGAGATAATTGGAAATCAGCCTATAGCACGTCGCATGATAATTGATGGGCAGCTTGGAAATTCGGAGTTTGATGTGAAAAATCATTTAGCTACTGCTTCAATTCGAAAGAGTGCTGATTTAAAGGATATTGTTTTGTCTGATTTAAAATTGGGACCAGAAGGAGCTTTGAATGACGGAGTGAGTGGAACTCCGGAGGTTCAATGGACATTTTATCGTGATTTTGCCCAGGCATCTGTACATGTGACTTTTAGTGATTTTGTGGATGAGACTTGGACTCTCCGCGTTTACAAAAGTGATAAGGATGTGGTTACAGAATCTGCTGATGGATGGGTTAATGTGGCATGGTTATATGGTGCTGGTGTGGCCGATACGGAATGTGGCTTTGATATTCGTGAAGATGGAAGTGAAGACTGGACACGCGTAGATCAGAAGTATGTGACCATGGATGGAGGTAAATTTACAGCTCGTGTTCCCCATTTGAAGGCGAATACTACTTATGAATGTCGCGCTTACTCTGGCGATCAGGTCGGAGATGTGGTAACTTTCTCTACCACGGAGACAGGATCTGTACCTAATATGGGATTTGAAGACTGGCATCAGGAAGAGAAGGTGATTTGTCCATGGGCACAGGACGGGACTCGATTCTGGGATACTGGAAACCATGGAAGTACTACGTTAAGCGAGAAAGATAATATTACATTATCTACAGAAGACATTCGTCCTGGTAGTACAGGGAAGTTGGCTGCTGTATTGAAATCTCAGAAAATTGTAGTAAAATTTGCTGCTGGAAATCTATTTATTGGTGAATATAAGGAGACAAAGGGAACTAATGGCGTTTTAGGTTTTGGAAGAAGTTTTACTTCCTATCCGACTCGTTTAAAAGGTTATTTTAAATATCAGACTGCTTTGATTACGGAAGCTATTGATAAATATGCTTCATTAAAGAATCAACCGGATACTTGTATCGTATGGGTAGCTTTAGGTGATTGGGAACTTCAGGAAAATCCTAATAGTGGTGAAAAAACTGCGGTGGAAGTGCAGACGGATGACAAGGGAACAGGAAAGTATTTTGATAAGAACGATTCGCATATCATAGCTTACGGTGAGATGACATGTGGAGAAAATGTAAATGAATACACTCCTTTCTCTGTGGAACTTGAGTATAGGGCAACGAATCGGAAACCTACAGCCTTGCTGATTGTTTGTTCTGCCAGCAAATATGGAGACTATTTTACAGGGGCTCCAGGGGCTACTATGTGGGTGGATGATTTTAGCTTGGAATATGATTATGATGATTAGTCAGTAAGGGTATTGTAAAAGAATTGTAGCTGAATTTAGCTATACCATGGTAAACAAGTGTATTACTTTATTTGTTAGTAATAGATGTAACAAACTGGATGCCAGGGATACCAGTCCCACGGGAGATGGAAGAACGTGCTGGGAGGCTTCTTCTTCGAACCTGATGCATTGGTGGCTGAATGCGAACCGTGATTATGTGGAACGTTATCTGGAATACAAACGTCGTCTGAACCCGGATTTCTCGATTCCTTCGGCTTATCCGGATTCAAAGCATAGTGAGATTTATCAAGGATTCAAGAACCGTTTTGGCAATAAGTCGGGGTATATCGTATCGGGTGTAAACTGATTCTTGTCAGGAATCTGCAACTGGGTGATGTATCCTCAGAATGTGCCGGAACAGGAAAATGCGGGCTTCTTTTTTGAGGTGTTCGGTCGAAATTCGCTGGTGAAGCAGTATGGCAACGGGTATATGACGAAGGAGGAGTTTAATAACGCCATCAAATTGGCAAGGAAGCAGGGAATGGCCGTCGGACTGGATATTTTTATTCAGGGAGGCGGGCATGCCATAAATCTTTGGGGAGCTGAGTTCGATGAGAAGGGAGAGGTGAGTACGATTTACCTGTAGATAACAACGATGGAAATTTGGGTGACTGGATTTACAAGGCTAAAATTGTGTATGAATAGGATGCTTCAAGCGGAGCATTGTTTACTTATATGAAGTGGGTTTATAATGAAGACTTGAAGATAAAAATTATGGATTTGGTACTGTTGGATAAAGGTATTTTTTATTGGGAGTCATTCTTTAAAAACAAAAACGGGTGAAACTTGAAAGTTCAAGTCCCACCCGGATTTATAAATTAAGAATTAAAGTTTTATACGATTCCCTGAGCCATCATAGCGTTAGCTACTTTCATGAATCCGGCTACGTTAGCACCCTTCACATAGTTGATATAACCATCGGGTTCTGTACCGTATTTCACGCAAGCTTCGTGGATGTTCTTCATGATGCTCTTCAGTTTTTCGTCTACTTCTTCCTGACTCCAGCTCAGCTTGATAGAGTTCTGAGTCATTTCCAGACCTGATACAGATACACCACCTGCATTGGCTGCCTTACCCGGAGCGTAAAGAATCTTCGCATCCTGGAATACACGGATTGCTTCTGGAGTAGAAGGCATGTTGGCTCCTTCTGATACAGCAAATACGCCGTTTGCTACCAGTGCTTTAGCATCGTCACCGTTGATTTCATTCTGAGTGGCAGAAGGAAGAGCGATGTCTGCTTTTTCATTCCATGGACGAGCACCTGCTACATACTTGCAACCGTATTTTTCTGCATATTCACGGATACGTCCGCGATAGAGGTTCTTCAATTCCATGATGTAATCCAGTTTTTCGCGGTCGATACCGTCCGGATCATAGATGTAACCGTCAGAGTCGGACATGGTAACAACTTTAGCTCCCAGCTGGATCAGTTTTTCTACGGTATACTGTGCTACGTTACCGGAACCGGATACCAGACAAGTTTTTCCTTCAAGGCTGATGTTGCGGGTTTTCAGCATTTCCAGCAGGAAGTAGATATTTCCGTAACCGGTAGCTTCCGGACGGATCAGAGAACCGCCGAATTCGCGTCCTTTACCAGTCAGGACTCCGCTGAATTCATGGGAAAGTTTCTTGTACATACCGAACATGTAACCAACTTCGCGGCCACCTACACCGATATCACCGGCAGGAACGTCAGTTTCGGGACCGATGTGACGCCAGAGTTCCAGCATGAAAGCCTGGCAGAAACGCATTACTTCGGCATTGCTCTTTCCGCGCGGAGAGAAGTCTGAACCACCTTTACCGCCACCCATAGGCAGAGTTGTCAGTGAGTTCTTGAATGTTTGTTCGAAAGCCAGGAACTTCAGGATTCCCAGATTTACAGAGCTGTGGAAACGGATACCGCCTTTGTACGGGCCAATGGCATTGTTATGCTGTACGCGGTAACCCATATTGGTCTGGATGTTTCCTTTATCGTCCATCCAGGTAACACGGAACTGATATACGCGATCGGGAATGCACAAGCGTTCAATCAAGTTTACTTTATCGAATTCCGGATGCTTGTTGTACTCTTCTTCAATGGTTCCTAAAACTTCTTCAACAGCCTGATGATATTCAGGTTCATTGGGGAATCTTCTTTTCAGATCCTCTAATACTTTCGCTGCATTCATACGATTAATCTCTTATTATTATTAAATGTTTGTTGTTCCCTCTTGTGGCAGCAAAGGTAAATATAAGATTTTATTTATGCAACATTTTATATAAGAAAACGAATAAAAAATATCAAAAGGTCTGTTTTGTGTGGTGAAAAGTGTTGAAATGGTTATTTATTGCGGCTTTTGATAGCTTTTAGTATTGGTATGAAAACCAGGGCTCCAGACAGGATGATCGTTACAATGAGGGGGCCGTCGATACGCGGTGAAGAGGTCAGAACCAGAAAACAGAGGGCTGCCCAGCACAGGGTGAGCAGTATACATTGGGTATTGTTGAGTGGTTTTCGCATGGCAGTAGGTTTAAAAAATGCAGACCAGTGCTCCTGATCCGGAAACGGAAATAGGAGACTGGTCTGTATATAGGAAGTGATTATTGGTTACATTTCATTTTCTTTGCCACGATGGCATCGATACAGGCAATGGCCGTGATATTCACGATGTCACGGACAGAACTTTCGATGTCCGTGAAGTGAATCGGCTTGTTCAGTCCCATCTGGATCGGGCCGATTACTTCCGTTTCACTCATGTTCTGGATGAGCTGGTAGGTGGCATTGGCTGAACTCAGGTTCGGGAATACCAGAGTGTTGACTTCTTTGCCTTTCAAGCGTGTGAAAGGATATTTTTCGTCACGCAGGGTATTGTCGAGAGCAAACTTCACTTGCATTTCTCCGTCGATCGCAAGTTCCGGATAGTTTTGGTGCATGTAGTTGATTGCCTCGTGCACTTTAGCCGGACTTCCTTCCTGGTCAGAACCGAAGTTAGAGTAAGACAACATGGCCATGACCGGTTCCTGATTGAAGAATCGGACAGCCTTGGCTGACAGTTTGGCTATATCGATCAGGGTATCGGTGTCCGGATGACGGTTAATCAATGTATCGGCAATGAAATAAGTTCCTTTCTTGGAGTTCAGAATATGCATGGTACCGAAATGTTTGTATCCCGGTTGGATACCGATAACTTCCTTGGCAACCTTGATGGTATTTGAATACTTTGTGTACAGACCAGTGACGAAAGCATCAGCCTCTCCGGTTTCAACCATCATCATACCGAAATAGTTTCTTTCGAACATCTTGTCGTTGGCTTCCTGGAAGTTGGCACCTTCGCGGGCACGTTTTTCGCAGAGGATGCGTGCATAACGTTCGCGACGTTCTGATTCACGGTCGTGGCGCAGGTTGACAATTTCAATGCCCTCCAGGCTCAGGTCAAGTTCCTTGGCTAATTTTTCGATGCGTTCTTCGTTACCCAAAAGAATCGGATGGCAGATACCTTCAGCTTTGGCTTCTACTGCAGCTTTCAGCATGTTCGGATGAATACCTTCGGCAAATACCACATGTTGCGGGTTGCGGCGAGCTGTTTCATACAACTGGCGGGTCAGCTTGTTTTCCTGTCCCATCAGTTCGCGAAGGTGGTTCTTGTATCCTTCCCAGTCGGTGATCTGCTTGCGGGCTACTCCCGAATCCATAGCTGCTTTGGCAACGGCCATGGAAACTTCAGTGATCAGGCGTGGATCAACGGGTTTCGGAATGAAATATTCGGGACCGAAGCTCAGATTGTTTACATGATATGCTTCGTTGACAACATCGGGAACCGGTTTCTTGGCCAGTCCGGCAATGGCACGTACTGCCGCCAGTTTCATTTCCTCGTTGATCTGACGGGCT
>ERZ773131.2630-NODE-2630-length-11243-cov-4.546657_pt1 | contig 11243 bp, 11 predicted proteins | sample MGYA00511082_ERZ773131 | MGnify/ENA primary metagenome ERZ773131 (study PRJEB29015, sample SAMEA2737813) | human gut metagenome | biome: human gut; feature: human-associated habitat; material: faeces | place: China | collected 2012 ... | reverse complement strand
AGGTGTTACAGTCTGTTCAGGAGCTGGAGTCTCAGTTTGTTCTGGAGCAGGTGTTACAGTTTGCTCAGGAGCTGGAGTCTCAGTTTGTTCTGGAGCAGGTGTTACAGTCTGTTCAGGAGCTGGAGTCTCAGTTTGTTCTGGAGCAGGTGTTACAGTTTGCTCAGGAGCTGGAGTCTCAGTTTGTTCTGGAGCAGGTGTTACAGTCTGTTCAGGAGCTGGAGTCTCAGTTTGTTCTGGAGCAGGTGTTTCTGCTGGAGTTTCAGTTGTATCTGTTGCTTCAGTTGTAGTTACTGGAGTTTCAACTACTTCTGCGGCTTTTTGTTCTGTTTCTTCTTTTACAGCTTCTTGACTAGCTGTTGCTACTGTTTCTTTCACTTCCCCTGTAATGTTACTTGAAACACTAGCTGTTGTTGCTTTTTCAGTCTTTGAAGAATTTACTGTTCCATCTTCTGAGAAATAGTAAGATTTTCCTTCGATTTCTTGCCATCCTTTTGCCACAGTTTTATCTTCATTGACATAGCGATCACCATGCCATCCTGGTTCTTCCTTAGCTGCAACTACTGTTGCCACAACAGGGAAAGCAGATGCTACACATAAAATCGCTGCGACTTTTTTACCATTATTTTCTACAAAGTTCATTTTATTCTACCCCCTATTTAAAATAGTTCACGATTAGTTTACCACGAAACCACCTCACAAACAACCCTAAATTTTATTTTCGGTTAGAAATAACTAAAAATAAAAGGCCTCAAAGAGGCCTAGATAATCATCAATTATTTTGTTTTTTCAATGATTTCTGTGAAGCTATCTTCCTTCAAACTAGCACCACCAATTAATGCACCATCGATATCTGGTTGAGCCATATATTCAACGATGTTATTAGGTTTAACACTTCCACCATATTGGATACGTACTTTTTCAGCAGCTTCTTCACCATACATAACCTTAACTTGGTCACGTACGATCTTACAGCAGTTTTCAGCAATTTCAACTGAAGCAGATTTTCCAGTTCCGATAGCCCAGATTGGTTCGTAAGCAATTACCATTTCACCAACACATTTTGGACATAAGTCAGCTAAAGAACCAGCTAATTCTTCACGAATTACTTTTTCTGAGTTTCCAGCATCGTAATCAGCTTCTGTTTCACCAACACATAAGATTGGAGTGATTCCAGCTTTAATTAAACGTTTTGCTTTTTTGTTTACTGTTTCATCAGTATCACCGAACATTTCACGACGTTCTGAGTGACCGATAATGCAGTATTTAACTCCCATTTCTTCTAACATAGGAACACTAACTTCACCAGTGAAAGCTCCACTATCTTCAAAGTGGCAGTTTTCAGCAGCTACAACTAAGTTTTTAGCGTGACCCAATGCAGTTCTTAAATCAGTAAATGGACATCCAATTCCATAAGTAGCATTTTCGCTAGCAGCAACACCATCAACAGCTTCGAAGAAAGCTTTTGTTTCAGCGTTGTTTTTGTTCATTTTCCAGTTTCCAACGATAATAGGTTTTCTCATTTTAAGTACATCTCCTTATTACTTTTCGCTGATAATAGCGATACCAGGTAATGTTTTACCTTCCATATATTCCAAACTAGCTCCACCACCAGTTGAAACGTGAGAGAATTTGTCTGCATATCCTAATTGTTTTGCAGCAGCAGCAGAGTCTCCACCACCGATTACTGTAATAGCTTCTGGTAATTCAGAGATAGCTTTACATACTTCTTCAGTACCTTTAGCGAATTTAGGCATTTCGAATACACCCATAGGTCCATTCCATACTACAGTTTTAGCACCAGCTAAAGTTTTTCTGAACAATTCAACAGATTTAGGACCAATATCTAATCCCATCCATCCATCAGGAATTTGTCCAGCATCTGCAACAGAAGTGTTAGCATCTTCACTAAATGCATCAGCGATTACGTTATCTACAGGAAGAACTAATTTGTCTCCAGCTTTTTCTAAATATTCTTTTGCTAAATCCAATTTGTCATCTTCAACTAATGAAGTACCGATTGAACCACCAACAGCTTTAGAGAATGTATAAGCCATTCCACCACCGATGATAACTTTGTCAGCTTTTTTCAATAAGTTGTCAACAACATCGATCTTACTAGATACTTTAGATCCACCAATGATAGCTACGAATGGGTGAGCTGGTTCATCAACAGCTTTTCCTAACATTGTAACTTCTCTTTCAACTAAGAATCCTAATCCATTTTCTTTAATATTTGTAGGGATACCTACAGTAGAAGCGTGAGCACGGTGAACAGATCCAAATGCATCTTCAACGAATACTTCACCTAAGCTAGCCCAATATGCACCTAATTCAGGATCGTTTTTACTTTCGCCTTTTTCGTAACGAGTATTTTGCATTAATACGATTTCACCATCAGCTAATGCATTTACAGCGTTTTCTAATTCTTCACCACGAGTTACTGGGCAGAAAGTTACTTTTACATCTGGTAACAATTCTTGTAAACGTACGGCTACGCATTCCAAGTTGTTTTTAGCTTTGTCTTCTTCAGTCTTAACTTTTCCTAAGTGAGACATCAAAATAACTTTAGCTTTGTTTTCTACTAAATATTTAATTGTAGGTAAAGCCATTACGATACGGTTATCATCTGTGATAACACCATCTTTTCTTGGCACGTTAAAATCACAACGTACGATGACCTTTTTTCCAGCTACATCAAGGTCTTTAACAGTTCTCTTTGTCATGTATATTCCTCCTACTGTCATTTTTTTGCACATCCATTATATCACTACATAAATTGATTGACTAGTTTTTCACAAGCAAAATATTCCACAAAAAGCGCTTTCATCACTTACTTGTGGTAATTACGACCATTATTGATCATAAAACCACGATAAATCTGCTCCAACATCAAGACTCGCGTCATTAAATGTGTAAAAGTTAGATCCGATAATTTCCAACGATAATTCGCTCTAGAAACTAATTTTTCACTTGGTCCTAGACTTCCCGCAATCACAAAAACAATATTTGAATGCTTCATTTGCCACATATCCAAATTTTTCGCAAACGTCTCAGAATCAATCATCTTGCCATGAAGATCAAGCAATACCACAAAATCTTGATCTGATAATTTTTCTAGAACACGATTCCCCTCTTTTTCTTTCACCAATAAAACCTCGGCTTCTCTAGAAATATGCTCATTTGCTTCATCCTTGACTTCGATTTTGCTAAACTTACAAAAAGCCGACAATCGCTTCATATATTCTTTTTCTAAAGACTGTAACGCCTTATCTTTATTCTTTCCAATCGCAATTAATTTAATCACAATACCCCTCCATCACTATTCTCTTGAATATCTTTCACAAAATAATCATACCGATCCAAAAATAATTTCATTGTTTGATAGCTAGACGTCGATTTATAATCCACTTCTTCTACCTTATCTTCATCAAACGATAAGATTTGTGCGCCTGGAAAACCCAATAATATAGGTGAGTGTGTCGCAATGATAAATTGACAATTTTGTTTCACGCACTCCTCAATCAAGTATAATAATGCCAATTGATTCTGACAAGATAAAGCTGCTTCGGGTTCATCCAAAAAGTAAAGTCCATTTTTATTTGTTTGTTTCATCAATACAGAAAAGAAACTTTGACCATGCGATTGATCATGATATCTTTCAGAAAAAATACCACGATATTCCATTTCCTTAGTTGCCACATTATAAAAGCTTTCTGCACGCAAGAAATACATCCAATCCGGTTTTCTAGAACGCCACAAACGCATATGTTTGTGCAAACTAGAATACGAATCATACGTAGAAAAATCATAGTTTCTTGTTCCACCTTCTGGATTCAATCCATTTTTAATCGCAAGTGCCTCCAACAAGGTAGATTTTCCACTTCCATTTTCTCCGCAAAAGAAAGTTACCGGCTTATTAAACATGAATTGATCAATACTTCGTAGACTTTTAATATCTGCCACATAATCATCAATTTCATCCCATAAGATGTCAAATCCATTTATAAACATATATATCACCTAAAAAAATAGTACTCTATCTGAGTACTAAATTCCATGATGATTTACATAATAAATATAGATACATAATCCAATCAAAAGAAATCCTAATATCCAATTAAACATTTCTTTTTACTATTCCATAATAGACTTTTGAAGTTAATACATAAATCACAATGTAGACTAGGGCAAAAACCGCAAAACATATAGCTGTAGTTCGAACATAAAGCCAAGCATCACTCACAAACAACAAATGAAGTAGCTTTTCAATCATTGGATACGCAAAACTTATATGAATACCCGCTACAAGTAAAGGCATAAAGAATACCGTTAACACCTGTGAATGAATGGCCTTCTTTACATCTTGTTGTTCAAGACCTACTTTTTGCATAATCTCAAAACGATCCTTATCTTCATAACCTTCAGTAATTTGTTTGTAGTACATAATCAGAATGGTTGCCATAATAAATAAGAAGCTTAAGAAGATTCCAATAAATAAGATGCCTGCATATAATTCAATCAAGCGTTGTTTCTGATCCGATTTATTCATCCAAATAAAATTATTTATATTTCCATTTTGATTTAACTTTTCAATAACCTTACGATCATTCGCATCACAATCAAATGAATAACTCGCAAATATTGTACTCGCATTATCGCCATACACATGTATCTGATCTTGTTGCATCCTCTCTAAAGTCTTTTCTGAATCCACAATAATATAATAATGCTCTGTCACATTTGGATTATTTTCATCCATCTTCAAATGATCCAATTGTTTCTTCACAACATATTCTTTTCCAAATAAAGATAAAGTCTTCTCCTTAATCGTCTCTACATTAGAATACACATAAATTTCATTCGACTTTAAAGAACCCTTTATATTTTCATAGTCCTGAATGTCCTTTAGTGGAAGGCAATAAAATTCTTGAATTTCATTTACGGCATTCATGCCCTCATTCCTGTAATCTGTAATCAAAGTTCCATTCTTTAAATATCCAGCATAGCTCAATTCTTTATACGCAAGAAGATTCTTTGGAACAATGCCCATACGAATCAATTCTTCACTCATTTCATCAAAATCAATATTGGCAGCTTCCCCATATCCATTTCCAATAAAATCTCTAGGATATTGTGAATCCACAATACTATCAATACTTGTCCACATGCTAAGGGTTGTAGACAACATCACTAAAACCATCGTAGAAAGAATACAAATATTCGCAAGTCCTACGGCATTTTGTTTCATACGATACATCATGCCAGAAATACTAATAAAGTGATTCGTCTTATAGTAGTAATTCTTGTTTTTCTTCATTAATTTTAAGAAGGTCACTGATATGGATGTAAACAATAAATACGTTCCAATAATCACAAGTACAACAGCCACAAAGAAAAAATAGAATGCCGTTAAAGGATTTTTTGTGGTAACTGACAAATAGTATCCAACACCTAGACAAAGAATACCAACAATGGAAAGAAACCATTTGGCCTTAGGCTCTTTTTCGCCCATATGACCGGAATGAAGTAATTCAATCGGACTTGAAATATGAATACGAATCATAGAATAGAAATAGATCAATACATAAATCAATCCAATCATAAGAGCGCATTGTCTCATGCCAAAAAAAGAAAAGTAAAAGCCGAGTACAATATCTGCACCAATCATTTTTGCGATGATTAAAAACATCGCTTTATCCAATAAAACACCTAATCCAATTCCTAAAGCTAATGAAACAAGTAGAGTTATTAATGTCTCATAAAACAAGACGCGAGCTAAGTGTTTCTTTTCCATTCCTAATATAGAGAATAACGCGAATTCTTTTTGTCTTCTTTTAATCAAGAAACTATGTGTATAGAACAAGAAGATAAGCGCAAAGATTTCAATAATCACAACTCCAAAACCTAACATCTGCGTTAGTGTCATTGCCCCTAAAATCTCATTTAAGTTTGGATTATTTGCCAAAGAAACAACCATATACAACATCATTGTCGTTAAGACACTCGTTAATATATAAGGAATGATGGTACGCGCATTCTTCTTCAAATTATCTACAGCTAAATTTAAATAGAAAGCTCTACTCATGATGAACACCACCTGTAGCTAGTAATGTCAACGTATCACTAATACATTGGTACATCTGATCTAAATTTTTATTTCCCTTATAAATTTCATGGAAAATCTTTCCATCCTTAATAAATAGAACGCGAGACGCATGACTTGCCGCCTTTGTCGAATGGGTTACCATTACGATTGTCTGTTGATTCGCATTAATAGTTCTGAATAAATGTAAAAGTTCCTCTGTACTCTTTGAATCCAAAGCCCCCGTTGGCTCATCCGCCAAGATCAAATCTGGATTTGTGATGATAGCACGAGCTACAGCCACACGCTGTTTTTGACCCCCACTAATTTCATATGGAAACTTATCTAAAATACCCTCAATCCCTAATTGTTTGGCGATAGGATCCAATCTTTCTTTCATTTCTGGATATTTTTTCTTACTTAAAACCAAAGGCAAGAAAATATTATCGCGATTATTAAAATTATCTAATAAATTAAAATCTTGGAATACAAAGCCCAAGTGTTCTCTTCGAAAGTTCGCAATTTCCTTTTCTGAAATATGCGTAATATCTTTACCATGTAGTAAGACTTGTCCACTTGTTGGTTTATCTAAAGCAGCCAAGATATTTAATAGTGTTGTCTTACCAGATCCAGACTCACCCATGATAGCTACATATTCGCCTTTATTCACACTAAAATTAACGTTGGTCAATGCCTGTACTTGATTCTGTGTAAATCTTGTTGTATATACTTTTTTTAAATTTTTTACTTCTAATAATGCCATATCCATTACCTCCATGTACACCAAAATTCTACATAGAATTCAAAAATGCAGCCATCGATTCAGCTAACACCATCCTTACAAGATTGTAAGATTACTCAATTCTTCCTTCAAAATGCGTAAGATCCAACAAGACTCGTGTTCCTTTACCAACACTCGATTCAATTCTGATTTTATGATTCAACATATCTAAAATATTTTTACATAAATATAGACCTAGACCACTTGCCGTTTTATCACTACGACCATTCATGCCTGTATATCCCTTTTCAAATACACGATTTAAATCACTTGCACTAATACCCATACCATTATCTTCAATCACTAAAATATGTTTAGACTTCATATATATAGATATCAAACCATTTTCATTGGTATATTTAAGACTATTCGAAAGAATTTGTTCCAACACAAACACAAGCCACTTTTCATCACTTAAAATAACATCCCCAGTTTCTTTAAAATGTAATTGAATGTGTTTTCGAATAAATTCTGTAGAAAAGCGACGAATCGATTGTCGAATCAAATCATCCAATTCTAATTCTTTAAATAAGAAATCTGTGTGCGTACTATGTAATCGTAAATAGGCTAAAACCATATCTGTATATTGATCCATGCGCAAGAGTTGCAACTTAATTTCACTACGACTCAATTTCTCATCTTCAAGTAGTAATTTCATAGCGGCAATGGGTAGCTTAGCCTGATGTACCCACATCGTAAAATAATCTTCTAGATCATGCATTTTACTTTCTGAAGATTCAACATACTCATCATGATACTCTTTCATAGCCACTAAGATTTTATGATAGTCTTCTCCCATCAATGAAGAATCTTGAAGATCACAAGACAAAGAAATATTACTATTGGATTGAAGTGTTAGTAATGTTTGGTGTTTCTTATAATATTTGTAGTAATCAAATAAGAAACAAACCACCAACAAAACACATAAAATCATAAAGGCATATGTAAAAGCTTCCAGTTCTAGATTATAGAGTTTAAATACACATAAACAGATCAAAACACTTACAACATAAATCATTATAAAAAACAATCGATCTTTTAAATAATGGCCAAATAATTTCATATCTTATATCCCAACCCTTTTTTTGTTTGAATAAAATCCACAATACCAATACTCTCTAACTTTTTACGCAAACGTTTCACATTCACACTTAATGCATTTTCATCCACATAAAAATCAGTCTTCCACAAATATTCCATTAAACTATCGCGAGATACGATCATCCCCTTCTTTTCCATAAGTAAACGTAGGATCTTAGCCTCATTCTTACTCAGTTCCATTTGAGAAGATTGAAAACTTACTGTATTATCATCCAAATTAAAGCGTACACCTTGATATTCAAGGATATTATGATTAGATACAAAGTCATAGCTACGTCTTAATATTGCCGTGATTTTAGCAGCTAGAACATTTAAATCAAATGGTTTGCATACAAAGTCATCCGCACCCTTAGAGATAGCCATCACAATACTCATATTGTCTGTAGCACTTGAAATAAAGATAATTGGAACTTTGGATTCTTCACGAATCTTTTCCGTCCATAAATATCCATTTAAATAAGGCAGTGTTATATCCATTAATACTAAGTCTGGATTGAAAGATTGAAATACATCCATCACATTGTAAAAATCAGTAATACGATAAACATCATAATTCCAAGATTTAAGAAACGATTCCAACTTTTTTGAGATGAGTTCATCATCTTCTACAATCATTATTTTATACATAATCTCACCCACTTTATTATACTGCATAAGCCAGGAAATCTTTCTAACAATGCTGTAAGATAAAACAAAAAGAAAGTGATAGTATGATCTATCTTCAAATTGGGATTCTCATTCTAGAAGTATTTTTATGTTTACTCTTAAACAATCTTTTAAAGAATAAATTCAATAAAAAAATACGATACGTCATTTGTATCGCATTACTATTAAATTGTTGGAATATGCGTACGTATCAAGCTATGTGGGCTATACATACCTTATTCTGTTTACTTGTATTATTAATCGTATTCAAGAAAAGAAAACCAATCATCTGCATACTTCTTTCAACTATCATATCCACATCCATCGTTACTTTTGGCTATGTCAATATGTATACCATTCATAAGACGACCTGCAACATCACAACAACAAAAGAAATCACAAACACCAAATTTCTAACTACTTGGTAAAGACTTCGTCTATGAATCCACATCCAAAGATGATATGGAAATCCTATTTAAACAACTCAAAAGACTTACTAAAGTAGCCCCTGTTTATTTTGTATATGGCAATCACGAAAACAAGATAAAATTCACAAGAAATAAACTCAATCACGAAATCATAAAAAACAACATTACCATTCTAAATGATCAAGAAGTACATTTAAATAACATTATCCTTATTGGAAGAAGTGACTACACAAACAAAAACCGAAAGAAAACAAAAGACTACCATCTTACAAATAACACCTACAACATCGTCCTAGATCATCAACCACAAGGAACAAAAGAAAACATTAAAAATAATGTTGACCTCAACTCAGTGGTCACACCCACAACGTTCAAATGTTTCCACTATCTTTCTCTTACCACCTACAACCCAACTTTGCGGACAATTACGGAAAAGAAACATTCAAACCTACACAAAAATCATTAGCTCAGGCCTTGTTGGTTGGGGTTTCCCAATAAGAACAGAGGGTATTTGTGAGTATGTGGTAGTTAACATTAAACAAAATAAATAAAATCAAATAATACACAAGAAAATACTCCTTAAGAACTACCATAAGAATTTTTGCCAGAAGGAAATTATCAAATAATACAAATAAATTCAGTCCTCAAGAACCCTTTCAACGCAATTAGCGTTTTAGCCCAGTTCAAATAATACAAATAAATTCAGTCCTCAAGAACTTAAAGGTTTAGGAAACTACGATAGAAACGTTCAAATAATACAAATAAATTCAGTCCTCAAGAACAACCGTTTATGTAAAAGGTGGTAAAATTGCGTTCAAATAATACAAATAAATTCAGTCCTCAAGAACTCAACGTAGTCAAATAAATTTCCACCATAAGTTCAAATAATACAAATAAATTCAGTCCTCAAGAACTGGAGCAGATGAGGGGTTATATAAATACCGTTCAAATAATACAAATAAATTCAGTCCTCAAGAACTTTAAATCCACCCCAATTCTTTACATTTCGTTCAAATAATACAAATAAATTCAGTCCTCAAGAACCTTCATCTCCACCTGTCACCTGTCCAGTGTGTTCAAATAATACAAATAAATTCAGTCCTCAAGAACGCTATAATGTGAGTATAAGCCGTTTTTTGTGTTCAAATAATACAAATAAATTCAGTCCTCAAGAACCTGCTTTGCTTCAACCGCATCATGATGCTGTTCAAATAATACAAATAAATTCAGTCCTCAAGAACCATATAGGCGTTCATAGGTATTTACAGGCAGTTCAAATAATACAAATAAATTCAGTCCTCAAGAACTTACTATCGTCCAATGCTTCTCGGTCATATGTTCAAATAATACAAATAAATTCAGTCCTCAAGAACTGCTATATACTCCATGTTTGCCTTTATTCCGTTCAAATAATACAAATAAATTCAGTCCTCAAGAACTCTTTCTAGCATTCTATATATTTTTTGTAGTTCAAATAATACAAATAAATTCAGTCCTCAAGAACGAAGTTGCAAAAAAATATATTGCGATGGATGTTCAAATAATACAAATAAATTCAGTCCTCAAGAACCTTCATTTGGAATGTATGCATTAAATCCAGTTCAAATAATACAAATAAATTCAGTCCTCAAGAACGTTGTATGCATTTGGGTTTCCTGCCTTGGGTTCAAATAATACAAATAAATTCAGTCCTCAAGAACTCGCTTCTTCTTCTGTAATTATATTCCCTGTTCAAATAATACAAATAAATTCAGTCCTCAAGAACGGTTTAACCAAATATCTTTAACATATCCACGTTCAAATAATACAAATAAATTCAGTCCTCAAGAACACTAGGATTTAACAAAATGACGGCAACAAGTTCAAATAATACAAATAAATTCAGTCCTCAAGAACCGGCAGCTCCAATTTCAATCAAACGTTTAGGTTCAAATAATACAAATAAATTCAGTCCTCAAGAACTTCTACCTTACAAACATAACCTTTCGGATGGTTCAAATAATACAAATAAATTCAGTCCTCAAGAACTGTAAGTCTCTTCACTGTAATCGCAAGACTGTTCAAATAATACAAATAAATTCAGTCCTCAAGAACCATAATATCGAAAATAGCCATCAACTTTTGTTCAAATAATACAAATAAATTCAGTCCTCAAGAACCCGTCATTGCGTTCATAGGAAAGCATAGAGTTCAAATAATACAAATA
>ERZ773131.2624-NODE-2624-length-11257-cov-3.390377_pt1 | contig 11257 bp, 11 predicted proteins | sample MGYA00511082_ERZ773131 | MGnify/ENA primary metagenome ERZ773131 (study PRJEB29015, sample SAMEA2737813) | human gut metagenome | biome: human gut; feature: human-associated habitat; material: faeces | place: China | collected 2012 ... | reverse complement strand
CACCCCGGATGCAAGTGCAAGTCCACTTCATCAATTATTATAACACCCGGCGTTTCAAGGATTGCATCTCCAAGTTGCGGATTTAAAACCGCCATTCTGTGCGCAATATCTGCCACCATGCTTAGAACTGAGCGATAGCCATCACTCATCTCGTACATGGGATGAAGTTCGCGTTCACCAGAACGATTCGTATATTCGACAACAATCGTCCTATAGCGCTGACGATATTCAACCTTTACTTTCTGCGTTTCATCGTGATCAATCAAATCCGCAAAGCACCGTTCCAGTGCTTGCTGAACCGCAGTCATCTGCGGGATAGGTCCTTCTTGACTAACAAGCAATGTGGTCTCACTGAACCATTCTAGGAGTTGTTTGTCTGTTGCCTGTTCAGCAATGCAATCTTGATAGCCTTCAAAACGAGACTTCAGCTTTTGTTTTCCTTTTTTCTTTGCTTGCTTTTGTGCCCATAATCGACCAGTACCATAATAAGCAATAAGCGGAAGTACATCTTCCGAATATTCATTTGATGCGCCTTTTTACAAGGAAGATGCAATATTTCGCAAATCAGATGCTCCACCATAAGTCGTATTAGACTTAGGACCACTCAAAGAGCGCGACCACTTGCAGGTAACCCCATTAACGACGCCCTCATAGGAAACTTCGACCGGATAGACTGCCACCTGTTGATATACTTTTTAACTTCATGTGCTACATGTCGAACATCATCCGTTTTGATGCTACGTGGAGAAGCGTAGTCAATTCCAAGAAAAAAAGCGCTAGCAGCAGTTAATGCACCCATGAGCAGAGAACTTTTGCCGCTTCCGTTATTGCCAATCACAATATTCATTTTAGAATTCAGCGGAATATCTACACTCTCAAAGTTCCGGAAGTTTTTCAAGGTCAACTGGTCAATATGCATAAGCCATTTTCTTCCCAGCGATAACAGAATGCAAGATATATCTTCAAATCACACTCTACCGTAATTATATCTTCGATAGCGAAGCAAATCAACCACATATTTCATTTAAAACAAAATCATTCAATCTGTTTAATAATAAACATTTCCTGGAACCACTGCACCATTTGCTCACTACAAAAATATTTATATTTTTCCCGTCCCATTCCCATACTCCGACGCTATCCATTGTAATTGAGAGGAGATATACTTCCTCTCGCGACAGCTGAATAGCGTCCTCTGCCGTACCGCTTTTGGGGAAGCAGCGCGATAATCCGAATTTCTCCGGGGAGCGTGCCAAGAAGGCGTGACAACATGCTGCAAGTTCGGCCCCAAAACCGCCTTGCAGGGCACAGCGCCGGGAAGGGTTGCCTGTCTGGAATTTGCAGGGGGAGAAAAACGCAAAACCAATATAGCAGCAGATTATGCCGTGAAAGTACCTGCTTTCACGGCATTGCTGTGCCGCCATATTGGTTCCATTCGTACATTTTTGAAATCGTAACGATTGTAGTATACTGGTTTTGCGGACGAGGAAAACGCCCCGTCCCGACAGTCGAATTTTGGAGGTGCAGTCTTATGCCACAACGCTTTGGGAGGCCCTTCTCATGACAGCCAGCTTGCGCGTAAAAAACGACAAATACTATGTCGTGCTCACGCATACGACAGATGGCAAGAAAAATCAGACCTGGGTCTCCACAGGTCTGACAGTAACAGGGAACGAGGGCAAAGCCAGGCAGATCATGCTTGACATGCTCGGCGAAAAGCCTGAGCAGGCTGCCCCTCACAATATTCTATTCAGTGACGCCGTGCGCCGCTGGCTGGAGGACGTCCGGCATCGCGTGGACGAGGTCACCTACCAAGGCTACGAGGTTCAGGCCCGGGCGCACATTCTCCCCTACTTCGATGACCTGCAAATCCGGCTGTGCGATGTTGACGGTGAGACGCTGCAGACCTACATCAATGTAAAGGCTAAATTCGGGCGCTCTGACGGCCACGGCGGCCTGTCAGCGGTTAGCTTGCGTCAGCACAAGAACGTGCTCAATCAGACGCTCAAATTAGCGCAGAGGGACGGTCTGATCCAGACAAACCCTGCCGATCTGGTCGTCATGCCGTACGCGGCGCAGTTTAGCGGCACGTTCTACACCGAAGCGCAGATGCGAGACCTGCTGACCGCCGTCAAAAACGAGCGCCTCTACCCTATCATCTATGTCACCGCGCTGTACGGTCTGCGCCGCAGCGAGGTACTGGGCCTGAAATGGGACAGCATCAACTTTGCGATGCAAACGCTGACCATACGGCACACCGTGGCCCGGGTCACGAAGGTCGTGGAGAAGAACAAGACCAAGAACGCATCCAGCTTCCGCAGCTTTCCCCTGACCGACGATGCGGTAAGGCTGTTCAAAATTCTGTTACAGCAGGAGCAAATCTACCGCAACCACTTCGGCAGGGACTACATAGACAACGACTATGTGTTCACCTGGGAGGACGGGCATCCCTATTCCCCCGACTATGTGAGCCACACCTTCCACAAGCTGCTGAAGAAGTACGACCTGCCCCATATCCGGTTCCACGACCTGCGCCACACCTGCGCCAGCATGCTGCTGTCGGAGGGCTACGGTCTGAAGGACGTGCAGGAGTGGCTGGGACACTCGGACATCAAGATGACCGCGAACATCTACGGCCATCTGGACATACGCCGCAAGCGTTCCATTGCCAACGGTTTGGAACAAGCGCTACCGCGATTGAAGCCGTAAAAAACAAAAAAGCGCCAAATCCTTTCGGATTTGACGCTCCTGCTGACATTGACAGCCATCTTTGGTCCGAGTGGCGAGAGTCGAACTCACGGCCTCTTGAACCCCATTCAAGCGCGCTACCAAACTGCGCTACACCCGGTCAACCGGGCTGTCTCGAATCAGCTTGATTATTATAACTGACTGCACCGAGAATGTCAATAGAAATGTACGAATTTTATAAATATATTTTGCTTTATGACTGATAAATGAAGGAAAGAAGGGATAAATCATGCCGAATAGCCTGGAATTGAACGTCTCCCCTGCGCTGCTGCACACCTTTGCCAACCATCCGTTCCATGTCCGCAAGGATATGGAGATGAATGAGTTGGTGGACAGCATCCGGGAAAGCGGTGTCATTGTTCCATTGATCGTGCGCAGCAGGCCCGAGGGCGGCTATGAGATTATCAGCGGACACCGCAGGTGTGAGGCCTGCCGGGAACTGGGTATTGAGAAGGTGCCGGTTCGCGTGCAGGAGCTGACGGATGATGAAGCTACTATTTTAATGGTGAACAGCAATATCCAAAGGGAGCATGTGCTGCCGAGTGAGAAGGCGTTTGCGTACAAAATGAAGATGGATGCAATGAAACGGACGCTTGGTAGGCCAAGTAAAAATGTGGGACAAGTTGTCCCACATTTAGGAGCGCGCACCACAGAATTGGTTGGAAACACCACTGGTGAAAGCTATAAGACGGTACAGCGTTATATTCGTCTCACGTACCTTATTCCTGACATTCTCAAAATGGTCGACGAATCCCGGATGGCATTCAACCCCGCGGTAGAGATTTCCTACATGACGCCCGAGCACCAGCGGTGGCTGCAAGCCGAGATGGAGCTTTGCGAGGCCACGCCCTCTCTGGTGCAGTCCCGCCGCCTCAAGGAGATGAGCCAGAGCGGCACGCTGACGGAGCACTACCTGCATACCCTGCTTACCGAGCAGAAACCCAATCAAAGACAGAAGTTTTTCTTGAATCAATCTGACGTGCAGCGGTTCTTCCCTCCCGGCTATACGCCCGAGCAGATGCAGAACACGATTTTTTCTCTGCTGAAAACCTGGGGCCATGCCCACGAGCATACCCAGAGCCAGCAGGAGCTGGAACGGTAAAATGCCACACACAACCTTATTTATAAGGCCCGGTTAGGATACCAAAAGTACGGTATTCTGTCAGGCTTATTCGAGTGCGCGCTTTTTGGAGAAGCAACCATGCAATTTGACTACTTTTACGGCAGTCAGGCCGAGCAGTTCTCATTCTATCGCATCCCCAAGGTGCTGTTCACAGACCCGCAGTTCAAGCCGCTGTCCACCGATGCCAAGGTCCTGTACGGCATCCTGCTGGACCGCATGAGCCTGTCTGTCAAGAATCACTGGCTGGATGAACAGAGCAGGGTCTACATCATCTTCACCACCGAGGAAATCATGGAGGCCCTGAGTTGTGCCAACCAGAAGGCCTGCCGCCTGATGCTCGAGCTGGAAAAGGATGCAGGTCTGATTGAGCGCAAGCGCCAGGGGCTGGGAAAGCCCAGCTTGATTTACGTGAAAAACTTTGCTGTTTCGTCATAAATCAAGAAATGTGAAAATCACATTTCTTGAAGTGTGATTTTCACACTTCTGGAGATGTGATTATCACACGCAAATAAGACTGATAGTAATTAGACTGATTATAACGATACAGAAAACAGATTGAAAAACAGAATACGGGGTGTAGAGTATGGCCGGGGTGACGAAAGAAGAAATCGCACGGGCGAAGGAGCTGGACCTGCTGACCTACTTCAAACTCGTTGAGCCAGGCAACCTGAAGCTCGTGGGCAAGGAATACCGCCACAAGGTACACAGTTCGCTGACCATCAGCAAAGACAGCCTTTGGTGCTGGCACTGCATCGGCCTGCGCGGGCGCACGGCGCTGAAGTATCTGATCGACGTCGAGAAGGTGCCCTATGTCGAGGCAGTGCGGGAAATCAACCGCATCCAAGGCGGCGTGGTTCATTATTCCCAACCTGTAAGCCTGCCGCAGCCGCGCGCTGAACCGGAAGCACCTCGAGATTTCAAGCTGCCCAAGCCAGACACAAACAGCTATGCAGCTATGGCGTATCTACGCGGGCGCTGTATCCACCCCAATGTGCTGGCGTTCTGCCGCAAGGAGAGCATTTTGTACCAGACGAGCTTCAAAAATCACCCGAACTGCGTATTTGTTGGACGTGATGGTGAGGGTATTGCGAAAGGCGGCAGTTTGCGTGGCTGTACGCAGCTGCAATTCCGGCGCGATATTCCCGGAAGCAAGAAGATTTACCCGTTCTACATACAGGCCAGCACTAAGGCCGACACGGTTGAGGTATACGAGGCCCCCATTGACGCTATGTCCGGTGCGTCTCTAAAGCTCATGCAGCACACCGGGCCGTGGCGAAGCGTCCACTATCTGGCGCTGGGCGGTACGGACTATGCCGCGCTGGATGCGTTTTTGAAGTATTTCCCGGCAGTCCGCAAAATCGTTCTCTGCCTGGACAATGACAACGCAGGGCGGACCCGAACGCTGGACATTATTGCGCACCTTGCGGGCAGCGGCAAAGCCGTGGAGGACCGCCCGCCGCCGGTGGGCAAGGACTACAACGACACGCTGGTGCAATACATGCAGGAATACCGCGCGCACTGCATCAGCATGGATGATATTTTGGAGGAAACAAGATGAAAACAATCGCAATCGCAAACCAGAAGGGCGGCACGGGGAAAACGACCACAACGTATAACCTCGGCATTGCCCTGACCCAGCAGGGCTACCGCGTCCTGATGGTGGACTTTGACCCGCAGGGCAATCTTTCCTGCTACTGCGGTATCCCACCGGAAAAGGACCTTGACCAAACCATTACGGAGCTGCTGATGAAGACCTCCTGCGAAAAGCCGATAGGAAATCGGGAGTGTGTCTACCAGACCGGACGCAAGGAGGCTGCCGCACGGGTGGATTTTATCCCGTCCAATCTGCGGCTGGCGGGCTTTGAGCTGGCCATGGGCACGATGATGTGCCGCGAGGTGCTTCTGAAATCCTGCCTGGAGCAGTACAACAATCAGTACGACTACTGTTTGATCGACTGTTCCCCCTCTGTTGGCCTGCTGCTGACCAATGCGCTGGCCGCCGCCAATGAAATTATTATCCCGATGCAGGCGCAGCCCTTCTCCGTTGTGGGCATGTCGCAGCTGACGTCCTCCATTGCGAATGTGCAGCGTAAGATCAACCCAGAGCTGCGGGTGAAGGGCATTCTTCTGACGATGACCGAGCACACGAACGTTTCCGACCACTACTGCGGGCAGGTCCGCAGCACCTACGGCAATAAGATTCACGTTTTCACAACGGAGATTCCCAGAAACGTGAAGGTACAGGAGAGCCAGGCCAATGCAGAGCCGACGATTCTGTACGACCCGAAAAGCAACAGTGCAAAGGCCTATATTGAATTTGCGAAGGAGGTATCCGGCTATGGCCGCGAAGAACAAGTTTTTGAACGCGATGAAGATGCCCTCAATCGATGATATGTTTTCCTCGGAGGCTGACAGGCAGCGGGAAAGCGGGGATTTGGTCACAGAGGTGCCGCTTTCTGAACTGCACCCGTTCGTCGGACATCCGTTTGAGGTGCGCGACGATGAGGATATGCAGAAGCTGGTGGACAGCATCCGGGAGAACGGTGTGCTCACCAACCTGACCGTGCGACGCCGCGCCGAGGGTGGGTATGAGATCATCAGTGGGCACAGGCGGTTCCATGCCGCGCAGCGGGCAGGGCTGGATAGGGTCAAGGTTCAGCTGCGGGATATTGATGATGACCAGGCTATTATTGATATGGTCGATTCCAATATTCAGAGAGAGCATATCAGCCCGATGGAGAAGGCCAGGGCGTATGCGATGCGTTTAGAGGCCGTAAAGCATCAAGGACGTCGAACCGATTTAACTTCGGACCAAGTTGGTCCGAAGTTGACTGCCGCTGAAAAGGTCGCTTCCGGAGTAAGCGATACGCAAACACAGGTAAAGAGATATATTCGCCTCAACAGTCTCGTCCCCGACCTGCAAAAGAAAGTGGACGACGGCAGTCTGAAATTCAACCCTGCCGTAGAACTATCTTTCCTTACACCCACCGAGCAGAATGATTTTCTCGATTACATCGAATCCCAGTCTTGTTCACCATCGCTGTCACAGGCGCAGAAGCTCAAGGCCGCCAGCAAGGACGGCGCGCTGGATCATGGCAAGCTGTTGGAAATCATGGACACCAAAAAGCCCAGTGTACCGCCCCGCGACCCTACGCTGACCATCAGCGTCAGCAAAATTGCCCGCTACTTCCCCACCGGCTACACACAAGAACAGATGGTAGGAATCATCATGCAGCTTCTGGAACGAAACTCCCGCCATCTTATGCCGGAAAAACAACCCAGTCTGGAGCGTTGAAATGGCAGAGTACAGATATTGCCTGATTCCCGATTTCATGTCGCATGTCTTTCCGCAACAGTTTGAAGAACAAGCTCCCACGGAGTTCTTTTCAAATACTGCTGATTTGATGAAGCGCTACAAGCAGTTGAGAGAAATGCCCTACAACAACGAGTACACCTGGAACGAGCGCACCAATCTTCCCTACCCGCGCCTGACTGTTGGAATTGACCGCCGTGACCCGGATGGTGCAGTAACCATCATGCAGGTACGCAACGGTGTCAACTACCTGTGTGATGACTACCGCGGCCCCTTTGCAGATTGCAATGACAAGCAGCTCGTTGAAATGGCAAAGCAGCTTGTGACGGCAGTTGGCGTAGATCGTATCCGGCCTCACTACTACACGGAAGAAAATGGTCACACAAAGGTACATGTTGGCAAAGACATCCACATAACCGAGTGGACCAATGCCCCGGAGCTTTGCAGCGCACTTCGATTTTCTCGCTTTCTGAACCGAGATGGGCAGCAGCTGTTTCAGGTGCGCAACGGTCAGCGCATTATTGAAAACTACGCGGATGGTTCACAGCTGGTGAAAGATGTGCAGACAGTTGACGATACGCACTTTTATGTAGGTAGTCGTTTCTGCCACATCCAGCAGTATGCAAATCAGTGCTTCAAAAGAGGCTGTTATGTTGAGCCAGAGCATCCGCAGCCGGGTGACAAGTTGGACAGACTGCTGATATATCAAATTTCACATTACACTTGCGAATATCGCTTTACGGATTATGACTACGCCCAGAACAAGCTGAAGGCCACCGATTACCGCTGTGCCTATGTGGCCAATATGCCCCGGGATTACACGCCTGACAAGTGCTTCCGGGATTTCAATTATGATGACCGCCCCTGCGCTAACAGTATGCCGTCTTTGTCCGTCAGTGATCTCATTGTGATGGAGCGTGGTGACAAGGCCGAAGCCCTGTATGTGGATGCCGTTGGCTTTAAGGATGTAAGCCGACTGTTGCCCGAGCTTCATGATATGGAAGTTGAGCGACAGGAGCACAATTTAGATGAATTAGAAAGGTAGGTGTCAAGATGCCGAAACCGCAGGATATATTTCAGCTGGCCCAGCAGGAGGCCGTGCGGGTCACAGCATCGCCGCAGGCGTGGCGGAGCTTTTTGTACACTGCCGCCCACAACTATCACACCACCTATCTGAACCAACTGCTGATTCACGCCCAGCGGCCCGACGCCGCAGCCTGTGCCAGCATGGAATACTGGAATACGAAGGCAAACCGGCTGGTCATGCGCGGCAGCAGAAGCATCACCGTGCTGCAGCGCCGACAGGGCGTGGCGGTGACAAAGCCGGTCTTTGCCATCGGTGACACCACACTATTGAGCCAGACGCGCACCGGCGGGCCGTGGGAGGTCACCGACACAACGCGCCCGCTGCTTCTGCAAGATAAATCTGATGATTGGCTGGCGGCGCTGGCGCAGGAACTGCTTGACCGGCGCGCGGCTTCGGCCACGCTGCTGCTGTACATCGCGAGTCTGCCGACGCTATTGTTCGCGCAGTTCGTCTACAACATTAACCTGATGATCCTGCTGGGCGCGGGCGCGATGCTCTGCTTTGCGCGCTATGCGCGGACGGGGCGCGTCGGGTTCGGGCTTGCGTATGCGGCGCTGGCGGGGCTGGCGACGGTCGCCAAGCCGAACGCGGAAATCGTGCTGCTGGCGCTGCTCATCTGCGCGCTGCTGCACGGGTGGGCGAACCGGGACGTGAAAATCGTGCTGTTTGCGGCGCTGTCTTTCGCGATTGGGAAAGGGGCGTTCGCGGCTGTCGCGGCATGGTATGGGAAACAGGGCGGGGTCGATTTCCGCGTCAATGTCAGCATGCTGGCGCGGCTGGCGATGGGGATGCAGGAATCCCCCATCGCGGCGGGCTGGTACAACAAATATACCGAGCAGTTTTTTGCGGCGGAGGTGACGGCGCAGCAGGAAAAGGCGCAGGCGCTTGCGGCAATCGGCGCGCGGCTCGGCTGGATGCGGAAAAACCCGGCGGCGGCGCTGGCGTTTTACCGGGAGAAGCTGCTGACCCAGTGGCTCGACCCAGCCTATGACAGCCTGTGGATGGGCGAATTGAGCGAAAAGGTCGGGCGATACAACGGGCTGATCGGCTCGATCTACCGCCGTAAGGACGGATTGAGGACGCTGATGGACGGGTATATGGACGCGATGCAGACGGCCGTGTACGCGCTTTCGGCGGTGGGCGGCGCGCGGCTGATGAAAAAGAAGGACGGCATGGCGGCGCTGGCGCTGCCGGTGACGATCCTCGGCGGGGCGCTGTACCACCTGATTTTTGAGGCGAAGGCGCAGTATGCGTACCCCTATATGGTCTATATGCTGCCGCTGGCGGCGGCGGGGCTGTGCACGCTGGCGGAGAAGCTGAAAAAGATCAGCGGATGAGCGGCAGAAGCAGCAGCGTCATCACGAGGCAGAGAAACACGGTGCAGAAGCAGCAGAGGAACGTGCCCTGCGAGATATCGCCGGAGACGGGGGCATGCGTGGCGGTCGCGTCCTGCGCGACGCCCAGAATATTCATCAGGCGGGATTTGACGTCCCGACCGCCGATGCGGAAGGGGCTGCGCCCGGCGACGCCGCTGCACAGCAGCAGCAGAAAGCTGAACAGCGCGTCCGCAGGGCGGACGAGCAGACCGAGCAGGCGATCCGCCTGCTCGTTTTCGTTGCTGACGGCGGAGAGCGCGAGGAAGCCCCAGCCCAGCGCGGCGGACAGGCGAAGCGGCAGGCCGACGGCCATCAGCACGAGCGGCACGCAGACATGCGCGACGAAGGCCGGGGCGAGCGCGGCGCAGGTCTCGCGGACGAGGGATTCATACGCGGGGATATCGCGGGAATACGCGCCGGAATCCAGCTCGCGCTTGACCGCGCCGCTCTGTGGGATGCAGGAAAGGCCGAAGAGCGGGAACGCCATCAGCACGGCCTCGACTGCCGGATGAAGCAGGGCGAGCAGGAACGGAACGAGCATCAGCGTCAGCAGGAACGCCGGAAAGGCGAGCTTGCGCGGGGCGCGCGCGTCGAGCCGCTGAAAGAGGGCATAGAGCTTTTGCAGCGCGCGGGAGAGGCCGCCGGCGAATTTCGGCGCGGCACAGTAGAGGACGAACGCGAGGAAAAGCGCGGCGGGATAGACGAACAGACGCATGGGAGAGAACCTGCCTTTCTAAACCAGAATCGGGGACGTGGTGAAATCGCGGCCGGAGGAACGGAGCGCGGGGTTTGAAACGCCGAGCGACCAGAGATCCTGTGCGCGCACGTCGAGGGCAAAGAGGGGATGGGCGCGATCAAAATCGGCGGCCTTGGTGACGAGCGGAATGGCGCTGCGGCGCTTGACGGCCTTGAGCAGCGGCGCGGCGCTCCTGCGGAAGCCGAGGACGCGGGCGTATTCGGGCGCGCGGTGCGCCTGCGCAAAATCGCGCGAAAGATCCAGCAGCGCATAGGCGCACAGGCGGGAGAGCCGCGCGCGGGTATAGCGCTTGGTTTTGACGAAATCCAGAAGCGCTTCGCGGGAGGCGCAGGTCTGCGCGGCGGCCAGAAAGCGGCGCTCCAGCCCCTCGTCCATGCCGTACAGCGCGGCGAGCGCGTCGGGAGACGCGGTGCGCAGGCGGTAGAGCAGCGCCTGCGTCAGGGCTTCTTCCTCATGGACGAAGCCGCGCGCCTCGGCAGCTTGCAGCGGCGCGGGCGAGGGGACGGCGGACAGGGCGGCGGGCAGGTCGCCGCGCACCAGCGCCGCACGGACGGCGGTTGCGCTGGAGAGGGAAGACAGCGCCGCGTCGTGATAGCCGCTGCCCCGGCGCTCGACGGGCACGGGGGCGATTTCCGGCGGAAGGGCTTGCAGATATTCCAGCGCGAGGGCGGCGTTGGGCTGCGCCAGCAGGGCGGCGGGCAGACCGGCGGCCTGTTCGGCGGCCAGCGCGCGGGCGCGGGGATAGGGCAGGCCGTCGGCCAGACACGCGCGCAGCGCGGCGGAAAAAGCCGGGGATTCGGCCTTAAAGAGCGCCGCGGCGGCGGAGAGAAGCGGGAGCGCCGACGCTTCGCAG
>ERZ773131.2620-NODE-2620-length-11268-cov-7.630251_pt1 | contig 11268 bp, 6 predicted proteins | sample MGYA00511082_ERZ773131 | MGnify/ENA primary metagenome ERZ773131 (study PRJEB29015, sample SAMEA2737813) | human gut metagenome | biome: human gut; feature: human-associated habitat; material: faeces | place: China | collected 2012 ... | reverse complement strand
AATATCCCCATCCGCATCGGCGTCAACGGCGGCAGTCTGGAAAAGCACATCCTCGCCAAGTACGGCGCACCTGTGCCGGAAGCGATGGTGGAGAGCGCTCTGTACCATGTCCACCTGCTGGAAAAGTTCGACTTCAACAACATCGTCATCTCCATCAAGAACTCCAACGTCCCCCGCATGATGGAGGCATACCGCCAGCTCAGCGCTGTGACCGACTACCCGCTCCATGTGGGCGTCACGGAGGCCGGCACTTACCAGATGGGCCTGCTCAAGAGCGGCATGGGCATCGGCGGGATGCTGCTGGAGGGCATCGGCGACACCATCCGTGTCTCGCTGGCTGCTGACCCTGAGAAGGAAGTGGAAGCAGGCTACAATATCCTGCGCGCTGTCGGCTTCCCGGTGGCCGGCCCGGAGGTCATCACCTGCCCGACCTGCGGCCGCACCCAGTACCCCTGCACCGAAATCGCAAATGAGGTGGAGCGTCGGCTTCAGGGCTGCAAAAAGTCCATCAAGGTGGCTGTCATGGGCTGTGTCGTCAACGGCCCCGGCGAGGCCCGTGAGGCTGACATCGGCATTGCCGGCGGAAAGGGCGAGGCAGTGCTGTTCGTCCACGGCAACCCCGTCAAGAAGCTGACGGGGGATAATATCCTCGACCAGTTCATGGAGGAGATCGATAAGCTGTGATTTTACAGAATAAGCTTGGTCTGACGAGTGAAGCTGAGCTTGCTCGGGCAGAAGAAAAACTCAGCAAGACCCGGGCGCTTGAGCTCTATGACACCGGCCTGTTGGATACCTTCGAGGTAGGCACCTTCAAAGGGCTTGCGGCTATCCATAAATGCCTGTTCGGTGATGTCTACGAGTTCGCTGGACAGATGCGGACAGTGAACATTGCAAAAGGAAATTTCCGCTTTGCACCGGTGATGTATCTGCGTCCGGCACTGGAAAGCATCGACGCTATGCCACAGTCTTCTTTCGATGAAATCATCGAGAAGTATGTGGAGATGAATGTGGCGCATCCGTTTCGGGAGGGCAATGGCCGAAGCACCCGAATCTGGCTGGATGCTATTCTGAAAAAAGAACTGCATCAGGTCATCGACTGGAGCAAGGTGGATAAAGAAGATTACCTTCTTGCAATGGAGCGCAGCCCGGTCAAGGATGTGGAGATAAAAGCGCTGCTGCACGCTGCTCTGACCGAAAAAATCAATGACCGCGAAGTCTATATGAAAGGCATCGACGCCAGTTACCACTACGAAGGCTATTATGTCTTTAAGACAGAAGATTTAACTTAAAAACAACCTGCTGCCACGCCCTTTTCCGGGGCGCGGCAGTTTGTGCTGTTATCTGATAGAAAAGGAGTACCACTGTGACACCACTTGTTTCCCAGCTATGGCCGCAGTTTATGGCGGACCCGGACTTTGCGGCCTGTTTTGGCCGCGTGGTCGTCGAGCACGCCCAGATGCTGCGGCAGGAGCGGCAGGTCATCTTTACGCTGCGCAGTTCTGCCCCGCTGGACAAGGGGCTGTGCGCCCGGCTGCTGGCCTCGCTGGCACCGGATTACGAGGGCTTCGAGCTCCGCATCAACAATCTTTTCGGCTATGCGACGCTGGATGAAGCCGGTCTGCGGGAAGTGATGGAGGAGATGAAACGGGACGGTGTCCCCATCAACGGTTTCCTCGACCGCTGCCGCATCACCATCACCGGCCAGAACATCACCATCGGCGTCTGCCACGGCACGAAGTTTTTGCAGGAGATGCAGTTCGAGCGCCTGCTGGCGGAGCGCATCGCCGCCCACACCGGCGTAAAGCCCAAAGTGACGCTGGAAAGCAGCGTGGGCGAGGCCGAACAGCGCCAGATGGAAGAAAAGCTCGAGCGGAAAATTGCGCCGCCTGTCGTCAAGTTCGAGAAAAAGAACACTGCCCCCTCCATCAAGGTGGAGGGCCTCGACCTCACGGACAAGCCCGTCACCATCTTCCACGGCAAGATGTTCACCCCGAAAAACCTCACCCCCCTCAAGGATTTGGGCGGCGAGGGCGGCAAGTGCATGATTTGGGGCGACGTCTTCTTCACCGAGGTGAAGGGCAACTTCCGCAAGATATACACTGTCTCCATCACCGATTACACCGGCTCCATCAACCTGAAGATCCGTGCGCAGGAAGGGGAGGACTGCTCCAAGTGGGAGTCCATCCCCAAGGGTACGACGGTCGTGGTGCGCGGCGACTGCTCCTACGATAAGTACGAGCACGACTATATCGTCTGGCCCTACGACGTCCTCTTTGTCGAGCGCAAAAAGCGGGAGGACAACGCCCCCGTCAAGCGGGTGGAGCTGCATCTGCATACCAAGCTGTCCAGCATGGACGCCTTCTGCGACCCCGGCGGCATCGTCAAGCTGGCCCACCGGATGGGCCACCCGGCCATTGCCATCACCGACCACGGTGTCTGTCAGGGCTACCCCGAGGCTATGCTGGCTGCAGACGCCATCCACAAGACAGACCCGGACTTCAAGCTCATCTACGGCTGTGAGGCCTACTTTGTCGATGACATGATACCCTGCGTCTACGGCGTGAAAGACGAGCCGCTGAACGGTGAGTTCTGCGTCTTCGACACTGAGACGACGGGCCTCGACCCCGGCGTGGAGTACCTGACAGAGATCGGCGCGGTCATCGTGCGGAACGGGGAAGTGGTGGAAGAATTCGACACCTTCGTAAAACCCGGAAAGGCCATCACCTCCAAGATCACCGAGCTGACCGGCATCACCAACGAGATGGTAGCCGACGCCCCCAGCGAGGCCGAGGCGCTGAAAGCCTTCCTCGACTTTGTAGATGGCCGCATCCTTGTGGCTCACAATGCCCACTCCTTCGACATCCGGTTCCTCCGCGCCGCCGCCAAGCGGAGCGGCATCGAGTTTGAGCCGACCTATATCGACACCCTGACCATGGCTCAGGCCATGTACCCCGGCCTCCACAACTACAAGCAGGGGACCATCAACAAGCATCTGGAGCTGCCCGCCTACGAGGCCCACCGCGCCTGCGAGGACTCTGCCGCACTGGGCCGCATCTTCTGCGTCATGCTGAAAGATCTGGAGGAAAAGCAGGTCACCGCCGTCAGCGGCATCAACACCGGCCTCGGCGGAAACCGCGAGGTGCTGAAAAAGAAGTACTATCACCTCATCATCCTCGTACGCAACCAGATGGGCCTGAAAAACCTCTATAAAATCGTCAGCGAGGCCCATGTCAACTACTTCTTCAAGAAGCCCCGCGTTCCCCGCAGCCTTCTGAACAAGTATCGGGACGGCCTTATCCTCACTTCTGCCTGTGAAGCAGGAGAACTTTACAGGGCTGTCGTAGAGGGCCGCTCTTACGAAGAATTGAAGAAAATTGCATCGTACTACGATGTTTTGGAGGTCCAGCCCCTGGGCAACAACGCCTATATGGTGCGGGAGGGCAAGGTGGAGAGCGAAGAGGTCATCAAGGACTTCAACCGCACCGTCATCAAGCTGGGCGAAGACCTGCACAAGCCCGTCATCGCCACCGGCGACGTCCATTTCACCGAGCCGGAGGACGCCATCTACCGTTCTGTCCTGCAGGCGGGCAACGGCTTCAAGGACGCGGACAACCAGCCGCCCCTGTTCTACCGCACCACCGAGGATATGCTGAACCAGTTCAGCTACCTGCCCAAGGAAAAGGCCTACGAGATCGTCGTGACCAATCCCCGCAAGATAGCGGCCAGCATCGACGGCAACGTCCGCGCCATCCCGCGCGGCACCTACCCGCCCAGCATCGAGGGCGCAGAACAGCAGCTCCGGGATGCGACCTGGGAACACGCCAAGCGGGACTATGGCGACCCTCTGCCCGAGATCGTGGAGAAGCGCCTGCAAAAAGAGCTGGACTCCATCTGCGGCCACGGCTACGCCGTCCTGTACGTCATCGCGGTCAAACTGGTGGCCTACTCCAACGCGGGCGGCTATCAGGTGGGCAGTCGTGGTTCGGTCGGCTCGTCAGCTGTGGCCCACTTCTCCGGAATCTCGGAGGTCAACAGTCTGCCGCCCCACTACCGCTGCCCCAAGTGCAAGTACAGCGAGTTCATCACCGATGGCAGCGTGGACGACGGCTTCGACCTGCCCGACAAGAACTGCCCCCACTGCGGCACCCGGATGCTGGTGGACGGCCACGACATCCCTTTCGAGACCTTCCTTGGTTTCTACGGCGACAAGGAGCCTGATATTGACCTGAACTTCTCGGGCGAGTACCAGTCCAACGTCCACCGCTACACGGAAGAGCTGTTCGGCAAGGCCAACGTGTTCAAGGCCGGCACCGTCTCCGGTATTCAGGACAAGACGGCCTACGGTTACGTCAAAAAGTACCTGGATGAGCGGGGGAGAACGGTCAACCACGCGGAAGAGAACCGCCTGACGCTGGGCTGCACCGGCGTCAAGCGTACCACCGGCCAGCATCCCGGCGGCATGGTCGTCGTGCCGGATACCTATGAGATCTACGATTTCTGCCCCATCCAGCATCCGGCGGACGATGTGGCGGGCGGTCTGCTGACTACCCACTTCGAGTTCAAGTACCTCCACGACACCCTGCTCAAGCTGGACGAGCTGGGCCATGATATGCCCACCTTCTACAAGTATTTCGAGGAGTACACCGGCATCCCCGTGGACAGCATCCCCATGAACGACCCCAAGGTCTACAGCCTGCTCACCAGCCCGGAAGAGCTGGGTGTGACGCCGGAGCAGATCGACAGCCAGACCGGCACCTTCGGCATCCCCGAGATGGGCACCAACTTCGTGCGCGGAATGCTGGTGGAGGCCCGTCCCAAGAATTTCTCCGAGCTTATCCAGATCTCGGGCCTGTCCCACGGCACCGACGTCTGGACCGGCAACGCCGACGAGCTCATCCGCAGCGGCACCTGTACCATCGCGGAGGTCATCGGCTGCCGTGACAGTATCATGCTCTATCTGCTGCGCAAGGGCCTCGAGCCGAAGATGGCCTTCGATATTATGGAGGCCGTCCGTAAGGGCAAGGTGGCCAAGGGCGGCTTTGCGCCCGGCTGGGAAGAGGCCATGCGGGAGCACGATGTGCCGGACTGGTACATCGAGAGCTGCCGCAAGATAAAATATATGTTCCCGAAAGCCCATGCGGTGGCCTACCTGATGTCGGCCATCCGCCTCATGTGGTTTAAGCTCTACCACCCGCAGGCGTTCTATGCGGTGTACTTCACCGTCCGCGGCGATGACATCGACTATGAAGCCGCTGTGGGCGGCGCGGCGGTGGCCCGCGCCCACATGAACGAGGTGAAGCGCCGCCTCAAGGAAGAGAAGAACGCCAAGGATGAAGATGTGCTCGTCTCGCTCCAGCTGGTCAACGAGATGCTGGTGCGCGGCTACGAGTTCCTGCCCATCGAGCTGGGCAAGAGCCGGGGCTCCAAGTATGTGGTGGAGGACGGCAAGGTACGCCTGCCCTTCTGCTCCTTGAAGGGTCTGGGCGGTGCCGCCGCCGATGCGCTGGAAAATGTGACCATCCACGGCGAAGAGTATCTCTCCATCGAGGAACTGCAGCAGGCCTCTGGCGTTGGCAGCAGCATCATCGACCGCCTGCGTCAGGTGGGCGCTCTGGGTGAGCTGCCGGAAAGCAGTCAGGTGAGCTTCTTCTAAAATTGCAGCAAAAAACGACCTCTGCAGCCGGATAGACCGGAAGCAGAGGTCGTTTTGTTATACGATTGAGTTTTTGAACAGGGGAGAGGCTTACTCCACGCTGATCATATAGTAGTAGACCGGCTGACCGCCGCGGATGTGGCTGACCTCAACGTGGTTGGGGCATTTTGCCTTGACGATCTCGGTCACCTTCTCGGCATCCTCGTCGGAGACGTCACAGCCGGAAATAATGGTGACAAAGCTGGAATCCTTCTTGCACATACCGCGGGCCAGACGATAGGTGGCCTTGGTGATGTCGTTGGAGGTGGAGACGATCTTGCCGTTCTCCAGGGCCATGATCTCGCCCTTCCGGATGCGCTTGCCGTCGTACTCGCTGTCGCGGGCGGCGTAGGTGATGAGGCCGGTGGAGACCTTATCGGCGGCAGACATCATGTTGATGGTGTTGGCCTCCACGGTGGCAGAGGGGTCGAAGTTCAGCAGAGCGGTGATGCCCATGGGGACGGTACGGGTGGGCAGAACGACCACCTGACGGTCAGCCAGCTTCTGGGCCTGCTCAGCAGCCATGATGATGTTCTTGTTGTTGGGCAGGACGAAGACGATCTCCGCAGGCGTTTTTTCGATCGCATGCAGAATATCCTCCGTCGAAGGGTTCATTGTCTGGCCGCCCTCAATGATCTCGTCGACGCCGAGATCGCGGAACACGCCTGCCAGACCCGCACCCGCGCACACAGCGACGCTGCCGTAGCGCTTTTCAGGCTCCGCCGGAGCTTCCTGCTTCGCAGGCTGGTTTTCCAGCTCCTTTTCCACGGCCTCCAGATCGTCGGTCGACCGGGCCTTGCGGCCTGCCGTCAGATCGTCGTGCTGCAGGCGCATATTCTCGATCTTCGCAAGCTCCAGCGTGCCGTACTTCTGGGCCTCGCTCAGCGCGTCGCCCGGAATGTTCGTATGTACGTGGACCTTGAACGCCTCGTCGTCCTCGCCGATGACGAGACTGTCGCCGATGCTGCCGAGATATTCGCGCAGCGGGTCGAGCGAGGTGATATCCTCGCGCTTGCGCACGATGAAGACCGTGTCGAAGGCGAAGGTGATATCCTCGGAGTCGAAAATGCCGAAATCGGCCTCTTCGTTTACCGCGCCGGCATCCTCGCAGACGATGTCGTTGCCGCGCAGGCTTTCGAGCATCCCGCGCAGAATAAGGCAGAAGCCCATGCCGCCCGCGTCGACGACGCCGGCCTTTTTGAGAACCGGATTCTGGTTGACGGTGTTGTCCAGCGCGGCGTGCGCCGTGTCGAGGCAGTGCTGCAGCACATACTCGATCTCGTTGTTTTCCGCGGCCAGATCGCGCGCGGCGTCTGCCGTGAGGCGGGAGACGGTCAGGATCGTGCCCTCGGCGGGCTTCATGACCGCCTTATACGCGGCCTCCACGCCCGCAGTGAGTGCGGCGGCAAAATCCTTGCCGTCGGCCTCGAGCTTGCCCTTGAGAGACTTGGAAAAGCCGCGGAACAGCAGGGACAGGATCACGCCCGAGTTGCCTCTGGCGCCGCGCAGGAGCGCGGAGGCCGTCTTGTCGGCGGCCTTGGTGAGTGTAATGCCGTCCGCCTTGCGCAGCTCTGTGCTGGCGGCAGAGAGCGTCATGCTCATATTCGTGCCGGTGTCTCCGTCCGGGACGGGGAAGACGTTCAGCTCGTTGACCTTCTGCTTGTTCAGGTCGATCTCGGCAGCGGCGGAGAGCATCATCCGGCTGAACGCCGCGCCGTCAATGGTTTTGATCATGGTTTACCTCCGTGAGCGCCCTGTATGCGCGCGTGAATTGAAATCGATATCAGTCGACGGAAATGGAGTCGACGAATACGTTCACGGCACGCACCTCGGTGCCCGTGGACTTGGTGACGAAATAGCGGACCTCGCTGATGATGGAGGACGCGATTGCGCTGAGATTGACGCTTTTGTCGACCATGATGTGCAGGTCGATGGATATGGAATTATCGGGGCTGAACGTGACCTTGACACCCTTGCCCATTGCCTCCTTGCGCAGCAGATGGACCAGCCCGTCCGTCATGGATCGCACGGCCATGCCCTTGACGCCAAAGCAGTTGGTCGCCGCAAAGCCCGCGATGTTGGTATAGACAGCGCTGTCGACCGTGATCTGGCCGGCGTCTGTATTCATACGGATCATCAAGATTCCTCCTTCTGGGATATTCAATTCATTCTAACCGATTTGCCGGGAAAGTACAAGTAAAAAAACGGGTTTCAGCCTTTTTCATAACCGGTCACGCCGTTATTCTGCATCCATTGGAGCTTTTCACCCATCAGATATGTCAGCGTCTCAAGCTCCGGCCGCTCTGAGCTGCTCAGATACTTGCGCAGGTCATACAGATCGTTGTACGTCAGGTACGGATAATCGCCCTCGACATACGTGCCGTCGGGCTTGATGCTGTAATAGAGATTGTGGTTCGGCATGACCCAGCCGGAGCCGGTGTCCACAATGGCCAGCAGCATCCGGTCGGCCAGCGCGCGCAGATCCTTCCGGTTCAGCAGATCTGCCGCGTGGTACAGCGCCAGACACTCCGACGCCTGATGGTTGAGCGAGGTGTGCGGGGCGGTAATTTCGTCCGGGTGCCAGTAGTCGGGGATCAGCCAGCCGCCGGTTTCCGTGGGGATGTGGCTCGTGTCCGCAACCTGACTGAAAAAGGCGAGATAGCGGTTCATCGTCTCCTCGAACATCCCCTTGCCGAGCCTGCGGGTGGCCGAGATGTAAAGCTCAAGCAGGTCGGTATTGAACCGGGTGTCATAAAAGCCCGGCCCGATGCCGTAATCGCCCTGGAGCCATTCGCTGCCGGGCGTGGTGGGCACATAGCCGTACTGGTTCTGCCGCTGCGACATGGTATCGAGCGAGAGGATGACGAGCGCGGGCGCCTCCTTGCAGCGCGACATCCGGCCAAGATAGCCGCGGATGCAGTAGGACGCGGCGCAGCAGTAATAATAATTCTCGCCGGACGGGATATAATTGGAGGGCGATTTGCGGAAATAGCCGTCGAAGCACCAGTGCGAATCGCCGTTTTTCACATACGTGACCCACGCCTTTGCGCAGTTGTCCACGCTCCAGTCCAGCCCGAACGGAGCCGTCAGGACAAGCGCATCCGTTACGCAGTCGGGCGCAAGGCCGTAGCCGTCCATCGTGATGCGGACACCGCCGTCACGCAGCTTCGTGGTGCGCAGAATGCCGTCCTGCTCCGGAAAATACTCCCGTGAGCCGTTTTCGCGCAGGGCAAACGTGCGCGGCAGCGCAAGAAAATACGTCTGCCCGGAGGCCAGCTCCACGACGACGACCGGCGAGGCATACAGCCCGTCCCCCAGCGCCTGCGAGCGCCAGTCTCCGGCGCTCTTGTCATAATACCAGACCGTGCCTGCCTCCGTGACAGTCTGGTCGAAAAAGCGGATATAGCTGCCCCTGCCCGCGGCGCGAAAACCGACCGCGCTGACGCCGTCGGAGACGGCGTATTCCCGGCTCTCGATCTGATACTGCCCGTACTGGGTGGTTTCAATATAGACCTCGGCGGTATACTTTGTGGAGGTCAGCACCCGATCCGGCGTGCGGCCCGCTGGCTCGTCCGGTTCGTCCGGAGCCTCTTCCTCCGGAAGCTCTGCCGGAGCTGCTGCTTCGGATTCTGCTGCCGGCGAGGGTTCTGCCTGCGGCTTGCCGCAGGCGCACAGCTGCGCCAGCACCAGAATCAAAATCAGGATCAGCGTGAGTTTCTTTTGCATGGGTACCTCCGGAGAAGGGTTTGGGCGGGCGAGGGTCTGCTTTGACCGGCAGAAGACAGTGGTTTATCGAAAAAACACGGCAAATCCATAAATGTGCGCCCACTCCAACGTAGGGGCGGACGACTCTGTCCGCCCGCAGAATGCAGCGCTTTTTCGGAAATCTGCGGCAAATTCGTAACATTTTCTGGCCGACAGAGTTGTCGGCCCCAAAGCTGGCGCGGGAGCGCCCGGGGCTCCCGCGCCAGTGCGAAAATCAGATCATGCTCGGCTGCCAGCAGTCGGGGGTCTCGAGGCCCATCATGGTCACGATGGTCGGCGCGACGTTGGCAAGGCCGTAATGGCCGTCCTTGATCTCATACTTGTTGTCGGGATCGTAGATGATGAAGGGAACCGGGTTCAGGGAGTGCGCGGTGCGCACGCTGGTCTTGCCCTTCTTCGTTTCGAGCATCTGATCGGCGTTGCCGTGGTCGGCGGTGACGAGCAGGGTGTAGCCGTACTTGTCGGCGGCTTCCTTCACGCGGGCCAGACCTGCGTCAACGGCCTCCATGGCGGTGATGACGGCGCTCAGAACGCCGGTGTGGCCGACCATGTCGCCGTTCGGGTAGTTGCAGCGCAGGAACTGGTACTTATGCGAGGCCATGGCCTCGACCAGAAGATCGGTGATCTCCACGGACTTCATCGCGGGCGCCTGCTCGAACGGGATCACGTCGGACGGGACCTCGGCATAGTCCTCAAGGCTCTCGTCGACCTTGCCGGAGCGGTTGCCGTTCCAGAAGTAGGTGACGTGGCCGTATTTCTGCGTCTCGGACACGGCGTATTCATGGACGCCCGCCTTGCACAGAACCTCGGTCAGCGTGTTGCGGATGACGGGCGGCTCGACCAGATAGTGCATCGGGATCTTGAGATCGCCGTCGTATTCCAGCATACCGGCAAACTTCACGCCGGTATAATCGCCGCGGTCAAACTTGTCAAAGTCCCTGCGGTCGAAGGCGAGGGAGATCTCCTGCGCACGGTCGCCGCGGAAGTTGAAGAGAATGACGCTGTCGCCGTTTTCGATCTTTGCAACGGGCTTGCCGTCGTGCGCAACGACGAACGGCAGCAGATCCTGATCGATCATGCCGGGATTTTCGGCGCGGTAGGTTTCAATGGCCTCACGTGCGGAGGCGAACTGACGGCCCTCAGCCTGCACGTGCGTGCGCCAGCCCTTTTCGACCATCGGCCAGTTGGCCTCGTAGCGGTCCATGGTAATGACCATGCGGCCGCCGCCGGAGGCGATCTTGTATTCATGCTCCGCGTCGTTCAGCTCCGCCAGAACGGTCTCCAGCTGGTCGACATAGTCCAGCGCGCTCGTCGCGGGGACATCGCGGCCGTCGAGCAGGATGTGGCAGTAGACCTTTTTGAGTCCCATCTCGCGCGCCTTTTTCAGCATCGCGATCAGGTGCGAGATATTGGAATGGACGTTGCCGTCGGACAGCAGGCCGATGAAGTGCAGCGCTTTGCCGTTTTGCAGGCAGTTGTCCGTCAGGTCGACCCACGTCTTGGACTGGTACAGAGAGCCGGTCTCAATGGACTCCTGCACGAGCTTTGCGCCCTGCGAATAGATCTGGCCGCAGCCGAGGGCGTTGTGGCCGACCTCGGAGTTGCCCATATCGTCGTCCGTGGGCAGGCCGACGGCGGTGCCGTGGGCCTTGAGCCACGTCATGGGGCAGGTGGCCATCAGGTTGTCGAGCGTCGGGGTGTTGGCCTGCTTGACTGCGTCGCCGGGGCCGCCGTCGCCGCGTCCAACGCCGTCCATGATCACAAGTACGATCGGTTTTTTCATTGGTATTCCCTCCTGAGTAGGATATTCT
>ERZ773131.2619-NODE-2619-length-11269-cov-12.466560_pt1 | contig 11269 bp, 10 predicted proteins | sample MGYA00511082_ERZ773131 | MGnify/ENA primary metagenome ERZ773131 (study PRJEB29015, sample SAMEA2737813) | human gut metagenome | biome: human gut; feature: human-associated habitat; material: faeces | place: China | collected 2012 ... | reverse complement strand
CTCTCCCCTGCTACCTCTTTTGCTGAAATTTCACCGGAAGTGATTTTGAGGGATGCAGTGAGAAACGAGTACATTTGTTCGATACGAAACAATCGTTCTATTAGAAAACCGCATGGATGGGTTTTTGTGGGCACACCCATACGGTTTGAGGGTTTGAAAAGATTACTTTAGTTCAGTGTAAGATTCAGACCGTTCTACTTTTTTGTTAGTAGCCAAATACTCTATGAAGTATATCAACCGATTCCATCAATTGGTTAGATTCATTATACTCTGAATAATTCGCCCTTTCCGCAACTGTCTTCATCTCCCGGTATACTCTTCTCTGTTCATTTCTCATATCTTGTGCCTGAGCATATTTCAGTCTTGAAAATAGTAAGCCAAAGTATGCCTCCTGAAATTCGATTTTCTTTGGATACTGTTCAGACCATTGCTTTGCCTTATTAATAATTTTATCAGGAACTCGCTTATATTCCGCCGACGGTGAATATATGGCTTCACTCGCAATAATAAACGCCGCCCGAATATGCATGGATTCCGGAAATTTCTGCAAATACTTTTTTATCGTTTCATATTCATCTGGTGTTATTTTTCTATGTCCCCCACTATTATATAAATTAGCAAGGCAGAGCGCTGCGACTTCTGCCGCTTCACATCGTCCATTTTCTTCATACACTTGAGCCATAAAGCGTTCCAGCTCAAACAGCTTATCCTCCTTTTTTCGTTGGACAAGGGTACGAAAGTATTCTTCTACCGCATCCAGTACATTTTTATATACATCCTCATCGTAGTTGCACTGCTTCAAAATTTCTACGATAGCATTCCATTCCTCTTGAATCTCTGCGTTAACGTTTTTATAGAGTCGCAAGTGCATCAGCCGTCCATAGTTTTGACAGCAAATTACCGCAATCCGTTTGTTATCTGCAAGTAGCTGGGTCAATTCACCGCACTTTTTCAGGAAAGCACCATACTCATCAACTGCTTCCGCATTATGAAGACCAACGCAATACGCCTCTATAGCATCTACCGCCTCATCACGGATTGTTACCTTTTCTGATATTTCTTTTAAAAATCGAATATATTTCAGACCGCTATTGTAAAGACGCCTTATATCTCCCCGATCAGTCAAGACGATTGCTATTCTTCGCCATAGTTCCAACTCATACCTCTGGAAAATCGGCTCACGTTCTAAAAGCACATCTTCTACCGCAGCAATATCTTTTATAGCTGAAATCCTCGACATCAAGCCTAAATAGTATTCAGAATCATTCAACTCCTCGTCTGGCGGCGTGATCGCTATTTTTTGGAACACATCACTCTCCGGCCAGTCATCCAGTGCCAGCGAGATGAATTTTGCAAAGCCCATCACAGAATTTGATTTGACCAATTTTGCAAATCGTTCAGCATCTCTCACATTCACGACATAGTCAACGATATACTCATTAATCACGTCCGGAAAGCACGGTTCCATGAGCCACGCATGATCTGGGAGCATCTTCTCTTTCTGGGTTCTCTGGTTCTGAAGCTGTATCAGTTTCTGTTTTTCCTCTTCTGTGGCCACGCCACCTCTTACACGCATATTGAGGTAAACCTCTTGCGGATCAGCGCTTAGTTTAACATATGGTGCCAACAATGAAAACTTCTCGTCTTGATCAAGGCTCTTTGAAGAACCTCCACTCTCCGCTTTTTGCGGCTCTTTGTCCATCTGCTGATAAAGCAACTCGAATAGCGTTGGTTGTGCCGGATCATCCTCTTGTTCGCTGACAGACACAAACAAATCCTCAAAGAGATTATCTGCTCCCGGTCTTCCACTCCTTGCATCAAAAAAAGAGATCAACCTATTACAATCTTCCGCCAAATAGTTTGTACCTTGTACATCCGTAATGTTAAAAATTCCTACAATGCAAGCAACCGAAAGCACCCGAAGATACGAATCCACCAAAATATCATCGCCCAAAATTAGCTTCCAGCGTTTTTTCTCTTTATTCAAATATTCACTTAGTAATTCTTCCGTAGAGGTAAGGTTTGTGCGCCCTTCTTTACTAAGCCACACTTCAATGAACACGCTAAGGAATAGCGGACGCAAGCAAGGAGCACTCATCGAATTTCGAAACTTACTTTGTATTATTTTTGCCTTATTTGCCTTATCAGCCTTGCATTCATCAATAAAGGCACTTGTACCAAGAAGCGGTAGATAGGCTTCCAAATAGTTTTCAATATATGACGCCTCGTCTTTTTCATCGAGTGGTCCAATTGTCAAAACGGGCTTCGAATAAGTACCCGCTTCAAATTCCAACCTGGCCTCATTGGGCATTTTCCGTTTTAATTCAATCAGCCAATCATATTCTGATGCTCTCTGATGCCGTTCCAGCAATACAATTCTAAGCTTGTATGGCGAATCCGAAAACGCTTCAATAAATGCCGCAATTGTATCTGCACATTGCTGTTCTTGCCCTAAGACATAGTCAAACGCCACAACAGTATCTGCAAACGGAACGAACAGATGCGCTTTTTCCGGTTTTTTATACGCAAAAAAGCCAAACCAGCTTGAAGGCATAGTTTTCATCCATTCCAAAATCAGGCGGCTTTTTCCTATTCCACCTTCACCTAAAATAGTCCGCCACAAGAATTTTTCCTTATCTTGTAAAAAAGAACTTAGGTCATTCAGTTCCACAGTTCTACCCACGAAGGGGTTAAAGCTATTAGAAAAGTGCATTCTACCAAAAGCAGATATTGCCGTTCTGCGCTCCAAATAAGGATTCACTGCTATGACTGATTGCAATCCTGCTCTTTTCTGAAGCCGAGTCATTGCAATCTCTGATAGAAAAAGTGGGAGATCCTCATAATCATCCCCATAAAATACTGGAATAGCATTCATCGGCAAATTGGGTATGGTGTCTCCACTCTTCATCAGATAAAAATAAGGTATATCAGAGGTTCCAAGTTTCTCATACGCAAATGACATAAAGCCAGACAGGTTCGGATCTTCCATCGTGCCACCACAGCCAACAATTATGATAGGATTTGTTCCTATCAGATTTTGAATAAACTGTGCCCCACTGTTGCGCAAAATCGTTTGGTATTGTATATAGTCCGCAATAATATTATCAATACCATCTCGTTCATCATACATTCCATGAAGGTGAATCACTTTATTTTCCGCTGTGCTACGAATAATCGAAAGAATTTCCGCCGGGCATTCATAGGAAACGCCTTTAGCATTTAATGTTTCTTCTATCTGCGTATCGTAATTTGTTGTTGCAATCAGATCTCCTGCACGCCAGACTTTGCAAAGCGCCTCTTTGAACTCCGTATTGACAGGATGCAGTGCGCCAATTGTTTGATTCATAAAAGTCTGGTATGCCCCAGAGCTCTTAAGCTTGCCCAGCAAAAAAGTAGCCGCATCGATCAGTTCCTCCGCAGTCCATGAACCAATTTTCAGATTCAACTCATTCTGCTCTGGTATTGTCAGATATTTTCTTCCCTCAGCAATCCAATTCGTCCAACTCAATCTATGAGAGCCGATCGACATAGATGCACCTGCACCACACAAATACACAATTTTTTCAGCGGAATGAATTGCATTCAGTAATTGTGGATATTCTGAGATATTCCTTGCAGGCATTTATTTATCTCCTTTTTCATTACTCATTTTTATCTCATAGCGTTCGATGCGTTTTCAACAGCAAGCTCCAAATATTTTAATTTCATCTTTTTCCCATGGAACTATTTTCACACTTCAAAAACACTGAGGAGGCACGGTTCTGTTAGCCCGTTATCCTTAAATATTATTCTTTAAATCAAAAAACGCCTACAACAGAAAAGCAGATTTACAGTTGCAGGCGTATATCTTTACTTCAGTTTTTCCAAAATTTCGTCAGCACTCATGCCACCAGCCAGCAGCTTCTTAACCACAGCCTCGGCTTCCGACTTTTTCGCTTCTTCTGCAGCCTTAGCATCTGCCTTTACCTTCTTCGCTTCCAGAGATGCCACTTCTTTTTCGGCCTTCTTCAAATCAGACTTCTTCACTTTCAGGTCAGCTTTCAAAGTTTCAATGTTTGCAGTGATGGATGCGATCTCTGCAGTCAGGAAAACGATAGATTCCTGCTTCTCTGCGATCTGGAATGCGTAGTCGGTATGGGTAGTTTTGTGACGGTTTTTGCTACCTTTCGTTCTGGGCATTTTTGTTACCTCCGAATTGTTCGAATGCAATTCTGTAACATTATTTTTTATTCTTCTACAATAGTTGTATATGAATAACGATTTAACAGCTCGATAATTGCTTCTTTTTGCTGATCATTTGATTTCGGATTTAGAACCACCCTGGAAACAAATCCCTTAAAATTGAATGGAATTTGTAGCCCTGCTTCTTGACTGTTTTTATATATAATTGAACGAATTTCATTTTCTTCTTTAAAGTCATGCTTTTTTATTGCATGAAAAACACGTGCGGAACTCGGCAGGCCAAATCTAGCTCGTTCATCATCATGTGGAATGTAAAATGGCACATCCATATTTCCTATTTGCTCATTTTCATCAAGATAATGAACTTTATACATTCTTGCACCATTTATCCTTGAAAGCATAAAAATTTGTCTTACAGTTGATACTATACAGACTCCGTTATCTGATGCATATTCGTTCCACATTTTTGTATTACCAGTTTTATACGGTGTCCAACAAGTCACATATGGCACATATACATGGGATTTTAATTCATTAAGTCTCCGATAGTTTTCTTCTGATTGTTGTGCCCAGCCGTCAAAAAACTCTAGCGGAATTTCCCCCTCATATTCATCATCAAACCTTGAAGCATTGCAAAAGAAGAGTGTCTGTGTAGAAAGCATAGATTCCAGCTTTGAGTAATTTATATATCTTCCGATTTCTAAGTTTAACCGGGGCATATATTCATTATTAATTCTGTCTATGTCGGTTGCAAAATAAATACCCATAGAGAAGCCTCCTACTTTCTTTATCCATCCTTTGCATTCTTCGCCACATTCTCATGTGTTGCCTGCTGCTCACCACGAAGAGGTGTGCAAAGTTTCGAGCAGCGTAGGCTGTATTCATGTACAGCCGTCAGATTTCACCCTACCATTGTGTTATCCCAACACACGATGGAGGTAAAATCAAAATGAAAAATAAATACAATTGGTTCGACGATAACTGGAATCCGGATGACAAACTATCCACCCAGTTTTGGCCATCTTTTGTTTACAATCTAGTACCGGGTTCCTGACCCCCAGAGCTTTCTATAATAGGGAAAATATAGGTTCTCTCCCGTTGACGTACAATCCTTGTATAGCATGAATAGTTCCTTCCGACACCGCAGAACTGTGTGAAATCTCACCTTAACGATAAACCCACATGTTGTCTTCTCCTCAGGCAACAGAGTCGACGCTCTGGTTTGTTGGTATTTCGATGTTCAATAGCTATCCCCACTACCTTGCTGTCTACGCTTAACACACCGCATTACTGCGACACACCCAAGACTCACTTCAAATGCTGTGGTTAGCCGCTTATTTGACAGGATTTTCGCCTATCGAATTGCACGTCCTTCGCTGGACGCACTGCCCAACCCCAATGTTGCTTTCTATTTCCCAATAAAAGTACGTAAAGTCCATTTTGTCTTGTAATACTGCGTTCCTCTGGTCACCTCATCAATCCGGATGCTAAACGGTTCATCTAAAGACATTTTCTCTTCATAAGGAATCAATGCCTTGTCTAATCTCTCCCTTAAAAGATAATAATCAAAAGATTCTCCCCGATCCAGTCTTTTAGGAAACTGAGGCGTATACATTTGAAGTATGGACTCTCGATTTAGCATACCAACAAATATATCTCCTTGCTTTTTGCTTCCAAAATGCAGATATACATTTGTAACCGTTACTGGCTTCATCCCAGTATTTTTCACTGTTATAATATACGCATCGATTTTTTCAATACCCGGAATTTGACTCAGTATAAAACCAGTGCTAACACCAACCGCAATTTTTACTCTCTGTGGAAGCCATAAAGCAACAAGCGAAACAACAAGAGCAATTGCTCCAAATACCGATCCCGTCCAACTACCTATCGCCCCAATAATAGCCCATCGAAGCGATTCAGTATTGTAATCTTTTACTTGCTCTACTTCCTTTACCAATTGAAGCATCTTGAAGATTCCTAATCCAACAGCAACAATCGCTACAATAGTACATAATGTAATTATTAGCTTTCTTTTATCTATATTCTTCATGTATTTCAGCCCATTATATTCTTCTTCACATCTCAGCCGATCCTTAGATTGTTGCCTGCTGCTCACTGTGTAGAGGTTCGCGATTATCAGAGCAGCGAGAGCCACGGTCTCCCATGACTCCAGTATATCACAGATCCGAGAACAAGTCAGCCTTGTACACGCTTTTTTTCTAACATTTTCTCTATCGTAGTCGGGCTTTTTCTTCGGTCGGCCGCGCTTCGCTTTTGCAGTGTCAGTAGGTGCAGTTTCTGCACTTTCCGACATCGGGCGCTTCGGGCCGAAGTCGTTCATTGGGTTTTAGCTTTTCAAACCGTCCTTTCTGAAGCTTATGTTTGCTTCGCTCTCTATTTCAAAGTTTCAATCATGCTTTAGCCGAGACACTGTGGTTGAGCGGTTACTTATGTTTTTCATCCAAGAGTATATTTCAGAAACTGCCAAAGCTCCCCCTGCGCAAATCAAATACGACTTAAAATTATTATAATCATCTTTATAAAGTACTAATGCGCAGAAGGCCACAAAGTACATATGTATAAAATACATTGTTTCACTCGTACTTCTTAAGTGTTTATAAAAGTTTCCTTTTAATCTATTTTCCTTACATTCTAAAATGATTACTGCAAACATAAAGTAGAACGTTGGAAGATCAAGCAACTTCGAGATGTCGCTCCCCCCGAATAAACTGCAGAAAACTTTTACAGCACACACTAAGACAAATACAATAGCATTTTGAATGCTTACACGCAACTTATCAAACTGTTCTGCCTCGGCTATCTGCATTCCAATCGATACAAATGCAAGTGACTGAAATAATCCATTTCTCGTGGTCAAAAACAATTTAAAGTACATTCCAATTGGACAAGCAATTATCACTGGAAGTTCTTTCAAATGTTCCCTCAGTATTGTCAGAACCACTCCGATAATATATAATACTGACCCAAATTCTGCCATTTTACCAATTGAGTATTTTCTCAGCATCAGTTTTATCACAAGCAAAGCAAAAATCAAACCATTCAGATACCATAGCGTCCACGAATAATAGTTTTCCCCAACAAAAAAAATTTCGCAGACAGCGAAACAAGTATGAAAGTTTCCAATTGCCTTCTATGCACCAGCCATACAATGTCAACGGTATATAAAGGAGTGACCATACCAAATATAATCTCAGGACTTTTTTTATCCTAATCTTAAGCCGATCACCCAATTTTATATTTGACTTCTTTGCAAGTAAAAAATATCCGCTGCATGCATAAAAGAATGGAACAGAATAATTTGAAACATCGTAATAAAATAGTCTATCTGCTATATCGCTAACGGATAGAAACTGTCTTGTATGTATTCCTATCACAAGAAATGCGCATATAAACTTTATCAAATCGACTAATTTATAATTTTTCTCTTCACTTCTTGACATCTCATTCATTTTCACTTAATCAACCCTTTACTTTGAATCACCTAAAAAATTAACATACGGCTAAAGTCCGATTCATAATGTAAGAGTAAGGTCTATCCGGCCTTGCTCTTTTCCTTTAAAATGGAGGTATGGTCTGACGAACTTTCCGATTGGGACACCACGCCCGCAGACAAATGTGTCAGCCAGCCTCCATTGTTTTGTGCTCGATTCAGCAAGTTGGGACATAGCTCCCGTTTCACGATTGAATATGTGCGTACTTTGGAAAAGCTGGATAGCCATAAATCGAAACGAAAGAAGGAATGTCAATGTTCGCAGTAGGAATCGATATTTCCAAGTCAAAAAGTGTAGCAGCCATCTTAAACCAAGACGGATCAATGCACACAAGCCCTTTTGAATTCCACCATACGCAGCCTGAACTAGACGCTTTCATTAAGTATATTTTGAATAGCAAGCAATCTGCAACCATCTTAATGGAAAATACCGGGCATTACCACTATCCTGTTCTGAAAGCGTTCCAGGAAGCCGGGCTCCCTGTTTGTATGGTTAATGCCTATCAAATCAAGAAATTCGGAGACATGGATCTTCGCAAGGCCAAAACGGACAAGAAAGATGCAGTGCGGATTGCCAGATATGCATTGGAAAAGAGTTATTCTCTGGTTCCATACACATCTATGGAGCAGAAATACGAAGATTTAAGATTTTTGGCACGACAGTATAATCAGCGAATGCTTACCCTGAAAACCAACAAAGTATTTCTACTTAATCTATTGGATGAAACGATGCCTGGCATAACCAACATCCTGCCTCTAACGACCAGAACGCCAGAAACCAGTCTTTCCGTTCTCTTTATCAATCGTTTTAAATCCTACGATCGTATAAAGAAAATGGGAAAAAGTCGTTTTCTTGACGCATTTGAAAAAATCGCAAGGAAATCTCGAAATCGCCAAACCAAAACATATGGGTTGGCAATTTACGAAGCTGCATTACGCAATATCACAACAAGGGGAGAAAACGAATACACTCTTGCGGCTCAAGATCAATGCCTTGAACTTGTCTGTGAATCACAAAAGGCCGCGATTCAATTATTCTAAAAATGCAAACATTAGCTGAAACGTTGCCCGAATACGCTGTTCTGCGCTCTATGGCTGGTGTTGGGGATCGACTCGGTCCCCTTATCCTTGCTGAAATTGGAGACATCCGCCGCTTTCACAGTGGAAAAGCACTCAACGCTTATGCTGGTAACGATGCGCCTCCATATCAGTCTGGAACATTTGAGAGCCACAATCGCCACATATCAAAACGTGGGAATGCGGCTCTCAGAAAGTATTGCTTTGAGGTTATGCAGGCACTCAAACTTACACGACCTCAAGATGACCCTGTCTACCTTTTTCTGCTCAAAAAGGAACAGGAAGGGAAACAGTATAACGTAGCTAAAATGGCCGGAGTCAACAAGTTTCTCCGCATCTACTACGCGAGAGCGATGGAAACGCTCAAGCAACAGTAACCACTGACTCTATTATATAGCTTTTTCAAAAATCCACAACTGCTGTGGGTTCAATTTAATGCGCCCTTTTTCCAAAAGAAAATCGGAAAATCTATAAAAAAACTCTTGACAAATACATTAGCAAGATTCATAGATGTTGAACCTTTACAAAAAGATAACAGTATTTTACCAGACGTTTTAATTGCTTTTTTATCCATGCCACTGTATTCCGCTCCTTCGTTTTTAGTCTAGTTTGATACGCTCTAAATTGCGTTTATCCAAATCATCTTTTGGCATTACCATGTTTACCGGAAAACTATGAATCTTGGAAACCCGTGTTATGTTTTTTAAGCACTTTTGTCAACATTTCGGATAGAATTCGATTTTTTAAGGCAATATTCATCAACAAATAAATTGCTCCGCCAATTGAAATCTCCATAGCCAGCGCTACTGCAAGTGGTAAATTCATTTTAATAATAGCGCAAACTACTGCCGCCATTACCATCGTTGAAAACAATGAAAGTACTAGTGCTGTATTGCTTATATGGTATTTAATTTTACGTTTCAAGTACAAAAATTGAATTATATTTGTTGTTAGTTCACTCATGACAGACGCAATCACAGCTCCATTTTGTGCATATAGGGGAATCAAAATTGAATTTGTGATAACATTTATGATAGATGCGATTGCAGAACCTGGCAGAAGAATATACTCATTCTTTGAACTGTATGCCAACTGATAACATAACAAATCACCAAACCCTTTTATCAGGATAAGTGGGCACATTAATTTAATTGTAGTTCCTGTAGGGGTAAAACTATCACCATATAGCAAAACAACCGCTTGATTTGCCGTCAAGAAAAGTCCGACAGCTAAAGGAACTACACCTAGGCAAAGAATTTGAAATCCTTTGTCCATCAGTTTATAAAATACCGCCTTTTCATTATCGTAGTAATAACTCAATCTTGGTAAAAAGATTGCTGTAACCGCCGAGCACATTGTTAAGACAATATTCACCGTACGTTGAGCATACGAATAATACCCAACAGCCTCATCTGTCGAAAGCGCACTTAGCATCGTTATATCTATTTTATTATAAATTGTGGACATAAATATAATTCCAGCAATAAATACAATTGGCTTTATCCAAATACTTGAGAAGCATTCGGATGTAGCGATCCACGCCGCCAGCAGCTTGCGCCACATGCAGTATTTTGATTTTTTTCTTCCTCATCCCTCAAATACTCCTTATCTTTTTCCGCAACTCGATATATAGACTTAGCGCCTACTAAGTAAACGTGTTGTACAACTTTCTTTGATTCCACTCCTCTATCCCATCCTAAATCTTTTTTGCGCAAACAAGCCCACGGCGGATTGCCCAATGGCAATCCACCGTAGGCTTGAACTCTCCTTCAATCTTTATTTGCTGCTCCTTTTTGTGGGTCAAAACAGAGCTTCCAAAAGCCACCTACATATAACCCTCAGGATTTCCCGCTTCTTGCAGTTGTTTAACAAATAAAACTTTTGAAGGACAACTCAAGCCGTCAAAACCCTTTAGTTATCGTAGTTTTTCTTGGTTGACCCTATGCGGTTGTCAAGTAAGGAACAAAATTTTTGCAAAAAAATAAGCCTTTCTGAATCTGAAGCAATGATAGCTTCAGATTCAGAAAGGCTTTTGCCTATTGTCTACTTTCTACGGACCAATTCAGAATACAACTACATCCCACTCATTCTGCCGTTTCAGAAGACCCGGATTCGCATCAGAAACATTTGACGAAAGATCTTTTGCTGTACTGTGCGTTTTGCATATTCTCCTTTGCCGTAGCACTGCGTCATCTTTCTGCCAGCAAACTTTCCAAGTCGTTCACACGGACGATCCTATTTCTGAAATGTTCTATTATCGAGTCATCCACGATTGGATCCCCGTAAACAGCTACACAATCTTTTTCAATTGCCACTGCAACAGTTGATGCAAACTCGTGATATCGTGCCACATTCCGAACCTCCAGTTGCGATTTGAACCCAGCAGTATAGATGTGAATGTTATCCGACAGTTGTATATACTCCAAAATAATTCTGATTTTCAGATTATTTGTTTTCGATAATTCTTCAAGCAAACGGGTAACGGTTATATGGCTC
>ERZ773131.2613-NODE-2613-length-11284-cov-5.430849_pt1 | contig 11284 bp, 8 predicted proteins | sample MGYA00511082_ERZ773131 | MGnify/ENA primary metagenome ERZ773131 (study PRJEB29015, sample SAMEA2737813) | human gut metagenome | biome: human gut; feature: human-associated habitat; material: faeces | place: China | collected 2012 ... | reverse complement strand
AAGATTTACGGTTATCCGTCTGGGCGCAACGGCCACACCGGAATTACGAAGTGCGGTGCGGACTCTCTCTGCTGCCTCCCTGACACAGGATGAAAGATACCCCACCATGACAAATGCGGGCAGTCCATCCGACATGTCTGCCTCTACCTGTATCATTACTGCGTCAATGCCCTGTACAGTACCGCTTATTACTCTGCTGAACATTATTCTCCTTCCTGCAAATAGCAGGCTTCTCCGGGAAAATCTATGTCCTTAGGTTATCGCAGATATTGTTTACGGTCAAATTAAGTTTTTATAAATTATAAGATTCCATTTAGCAGTCGTCAAATACAAGCATGTTACACTTGACACATTGCCATAAAAAAACCTGAGGCAGATTGGCTGTATTTAAAATACAACTGATCTGTCTCAGGGCTTTTCCTGTCATATTTCTCTGGTCATATATTAACTGAAGTATACCACTTCTTCTTCCGGAGCACCGGTAAGCACAACCTTCTCAGCCTTAAGTACCGGACCATCTCCTCCGAAATCAGGATAGAACTCATAATCAATAGTAGCGGTTACATCCACCCACTGTCTGTCCACAAGATTTTTAGCTCCGTTGTAGTAACATTTGTAACCTACGAACTGGATGTCCTCTGCGCAGCAGGTCATGGCAGTTCTTCCAGGTACAAAGAACTTACTTCCCATTCCACGAGGTTTCATGACTTTTGCTTTAAAGCGAACGGTCTTACCGTCGTAATTCTCCGGATGATCCAGTGGCTGTACCACGGTCCGATAGTCGGAGGTCAGATCCACCTCAAACCCCATCATCCATTTCGATGTCTCCCAGTCAAAGAAATCCAACAGATCCCCATTCTCATCCCGGGTCACGTAACTACAACGTGCTGCCACGGACATATTCGCATAATCATCCAGACGGATCAGCTGCTTGCTGGCGCTTTGCACATCGTCATCATCGCTTAAAGGAATCGCATTTCGGATGATACCATCCGGATAATCTTCATTTACCGCAATCTGCAGCTTCGCAGCCTGGGATTCCCAATTATCGAAATTCATCAGTACTACAAATGACAGATAACGATTCTCCACGTCACTGATATCCGATTCCGTCAGGATCATAGGAATATCGGATACCCCATCATCATCCTCCATATACAGCGCATTGTTTTTATATGCCGCATGCAGTACCCCATTTTCATCCAGTGTTACGCGTTTGCTTCCCTGAATGAACAGATACATCTCATCAGCTCTGGGATCTTCTTCGGAAGTAATGTAACCTTCTTCTTTGGCCTTGCAGAGAATGTAATAGCCACCGGAAGCAAAATTAGCCTGCTGTTCGGGAGTGAGCTGCAGCGTGATGTCGCTTTCATCATAGGTGCCGTCGTTTTCTGTGGTGACAGAAGTGTGCGCATTGGAAATCTCACGATCTGCCAACAGGGTATCACCGTTTTGAATTGCATAGAAATCCTGTAAAAAACGGGTGTAATTCGGAGCAAATCCAAGATACTCCTGCATTTCAATACAGGCATCCCGGTAGTCTTCGTCTGTCTGATAAGGATAACAGATGGAGATACCACCGGCATTTTCCATATTGGTATCGGAATATGCAATACAGCTTTCCACTGCCCGGATGGCAGCTTTGGCAGTGTCCGAATTATCTCCCAACAGTTCCAGCATATGTAGTACATCGACCATGCCGTAATTCATATCGGAGGAATAGCTTCCGAAGTCTCTGACTTTGGCACGATTACGAACCAGTTTCGGATAGTTTTGCACATCCAGAGAGGTATCCAGTTCCGCAAAATAGGTATTCAGAGCGTCTTCCGCTTCTGCGTAAGCGTTCAGGTCAATACATGACAGCGTCAGATCGGAATACAGATTCGGATAATAGTCAAAGACATATTCACCGTAATCCATATAAGAATCTACAATGTATTCACCCATCTCGTCTCCGGGAATCGCTCTGTCCGACAGGACGGAGAGAAAAGCGTAATTCCATCCCCAGCCGGGTTCGGTCTCCTGGGATGCAATCATATAATCTGCATAGGGAGCCAGCACGGAAGCCACTTCCAGAGAACTCATAAGGCAGGCGTCGAAGCCGATCCATTCTAATTTCGTCATGTGGGCTCCCACAGAATCTGCAAGTGCTTCGGACAGTTCGTCCAAAGTCAGCAGATCTCTGTAATTTTCATCCACACCATATCCCAGTACGGGTCCGCCGCCGTGATCCCACAGAAGCAGACTGTAGGAATCTGCGGGGAAAAAGTCAAAGCAGTAATTCATAAAGCTGCTTAAAGTCAGGGGATCTCCCATATTTTCCGCAGGATAAGTATCCAGCGGAGCAAAACCGTCTTCGGTCAGGAGCAGTGTGGTACAGGCATCGCCATCCAGACCGCGATCCTGCCATTGCGAAGCACCTCCGGCATATACAATGACATTATTATGAGCGGTATCGACGCCGGCCGCTTCCATTTCGTCCATATCCAGACTGGCATTTCCGTAAGAGGATTCCAGATCGGATCCTACCATGTAGATCATGATCGTCTGCACGGTGCCAATGTCTCCGAGAGAATCATAATCTATCTGCGGCTGTGGTGTGGAAGCCGGTTCCGAATGATAAGTGCCGTGGTGAGACGATTGTGACGAGCTGCTTCCGGAAGCACTGGCGTATTCCAGAATCTGGGCGAAGACACCGAGTGGCGTCGTCTTGATCCGGCATCCTGTCAAAAAGACGGGGATCATCAGCAGACACACAAAAGTCCGTAGCTTTCTCTTTGTTTTTTCCTTCATAAGAACCTCCTCATAATTGAACTTACAAAATTTATTATTACATGAAAAAAGAGGACCGTCAAACACTATAATCGCTTACAGCCGAAAAACGAAAAAAATACTAAGGAAGACTTTTTCAAAAAAACAGCATAAAAATGAAATGATCCGGGCATTCTGTGATCATAGAAACCAAGTAATTGTTCCGACAGAGCAAGGATGGGAGGATGGATATGGAACAGAAGGAAATTCCTCATATGCCGGCAGATTCGATACAGCCGGATGCGCAGCAGAAACAGGAATACCAACAGTATGTAAAGTCGGTCACACCGACACACAATCTGTGGACGCAGATGGGGAAAGCATTTCTGACCGGAGGAATCATCTGTTGTATCGGACAGGGAATTCTGAATTATACCGGAAATGTGCTGGGGATGGATCCGCAGACTTCCGGAAGCTGGTGTTCCCTGCTTCTGGTATTTTTGTCTGTAGTACTCACGGCGTTTCATATTTACCCCAAGATTGCAAAATGGGGAGGCGCCGGTGCATTGGTGCCGATCACCGGATTCGCCAATTCCGTGACGGCTCCGGCGGTGGAATACCAAAAGGAAGGTCAGGTATTCGGCATCGGCTGCAAGATATTTACCATTGCGGGGCCGGTGATATTGTATGGGATTTTTTCCAGCTGGGGGTTGGGGTTGATCCTTTGGGTGTTGCAGATGTTTGGAATCCGTGTGGGGTAGTCTAAAAGGCGCGGATAGATTCTGGCGGGAACGTGCACAGTGGTTGACCGGTTGAAAAAGAAGAGAAAACAGTGTAAAATAATTTTGTCCGGGCACGGTTTCGGGCAGAAACGGGTCGGTACGGGAAAAGATAAAGGAGAGGTTACCATGCAGATAGGAAAAGAGATGGCGATTCCGTCCATTTTGAAGATCGGAAACGGTGCATTAGGCAAAATCGGCGGTTATTTGAAGGCGGAGAATCTGGACCAGGTCGTGTTATTTTTCGGCAACGGACTGATTGACATGTTTGGGGAACTGGTGATGAATTCCCTGAAGGAAGCAGAAGTGAATGTCCTGGAATATAATGAACTGGACACAGTAGATATTGATGATATTATTACGCTGGCTTTTGCCATTCCCAATAAGGCAAAGGCTGTGATCTCCATCGGCGGAGGTAAGGTCATCGATGCCGGAAAATATGCGGCTTTTCTGCGGAATCTTCCTTTTATCAGTGTGCCGACTTCCAGCTCCAGTGACGGATTTTCCAGTGCCAGTGCCTCTCTTTTGGTACAGGGGAAGAGGACATCTGTTCCTGCGAGACTGGCATATGGTATCATCGTGGATACGCAGGTGATCCGTACCGCTCCGGAGAAGTTCATTTACTCCGGCATCGGCGATATGATCTCCAAGATCACAGCGCTCTACGACTGGATCTTTGAAGAGAAGGCAGGCTGCGGCGAAGTGAATGATTTTGCGGTCATGATTGCGAAGAAAGCGGTGAACAGCTTTGTCCGTACCCCTTACGAGAGCATCAAGGATGAGCTGTTCCTGAAGGAACTACTGGATTCTTTGGCCATGAGCGGTATTGCCAATGAGATCGCCGGCAGCAGTGCTCCCACCAGCGGCAGTGAGCATCTGATCTCCCATGCACTGGATAAGATTCTGGAAGTACCGCAGTTACATGGTATCCAGGTAGGCATTGCCACCTACATTATGGCAAAGGTACAGGATCACCGCTATATCCGTGTCAGCACAGTGCTTCAGGATACCGGCTTCTGGGACTATGTGGCAACTTTACATATGAAGAGATCCGATTTCCTCAAAGCCATCGACATGGCACCCTCCATCAAACCGCACCGCCATACCTATCTCCATGAGGAAAAGTACCGCGAAGCCGCGAAAAAGCTGGTGCTGGAGGAAGAAGTACTGAATCGGGTACTGGAGGATTGACAATTTGCTGGAAAATCCGAATGATGGCGTGGGTGATATTCATACGGTGCTGATTGCTCTGTGATACTTGAAATGGTGAATATCAAGTGAAAAACCAAGAGCCGTGGGTCTATACGAAAAAAATTTGCTCAGAGATACTCAAAATAGCGAATATCAAGTGGAAAAACAAGTACCGTGGGTCTATATGGAAAAATTGTCGTCTGAGATACTCATTTTTGGATAAATGAGTATCTGGGAATGAAATTTTTCTGTATAGACCCATGTGTGGTAAAATAGGTAGCAAAAGAAGGAAAAAAGTGGAACAAAATGAAAGAAAATATTTGTATAGACCCATGTGTTATTAAGTGACTATGATATCCAGCGTTTCTTGGATTACATGAAAATACAAAAATGAAAATTCGGTTCATAAAAAGCAATCAAGTTGCAAATAAAAAGAAGAGAGGAAATAAGAAGCTTCCGACTATCATTGCAAGAAATAATATTGAATCATTTTTTCGACTAATTCGGTATTTAATGGATGCATCTGGCTCTCGTAAGTTGTGAGTAATTGAATAGTGGGAAGGATACCGTGTGTTGCATAGACTTGTTGCTTGGAGAAAATGTTTTGCCGGTATCCGGGAGAATCCATCAAACCGAAATGTTCCCAATAAAATATCCGGTCTGTTTTGGGATGAAGGATGGTAAAGTCAGGATAAAATTTGATGTCCCCGAGAGTCAGTGCGCATTCATAACGAAACGGTATTTTATTTGTATAGAGTAACATTGCAATCAAAGCCTCCGATTTTGAGCGTACAAGAATTCCGTTTACGGTTTTGTAGATGAGATTTTCCGGATTCCTGGAACTGCGATCATAATTCTCCTGAAGCCAGGCAGTATGAGAAGGCGGCACTTGAAAATAAGGCGACAGTAATTCGCTGTATCCGAGAGAAGAGTCTTGTAATAATAAGGCACTTTTGGATTCGATGGAACGATGTCTGTTATAAAAAGAAATCGCTGTTTTTTCTTGAAGCAATTCTTCCAGCACGAGAGATAAATATTTACGTAAGGCTAATTGCTCCGCCAAGGTACGATTGGATTTTGGAATATATTTTCTGTTTTGACCGTCAGACTGATACCATTTGGTGTTTTTTCCGTTATGCGCGATTGTTAGTTTCCCTTCGGGCAAACATTTTAATTGATTCTGAATTTCATTGATTTTTTGATCGATTGCAGGGGATTTTTTTGTAAGATCTGTGAAAAGTTGAAACATAGGGGAACCTCCTTGAAAATAGAATGATGTGAAAATAGCAAAAAGAATGAAACAAATAGAAAATATGATTAAATTAAACCAGATAAATGCAAGCGTGTAAAGGTCAAAAATTTGCCTGATTGTATTTTATATAAAGTTTATACTTTTTTTCTTGCAAAGAAGAAGTATTGCGATATAATGTTAGTTGGCTAACAAAAATAGTTAGCTTACTAACATTATTTTGTTATAAATCAAAGGAGGTAAAATGGACGAGGAGGCAAAAGTGCTTTCGACTCGTCAGATCGGATTCGAACTGAAGGCCGCCAACAATATGATCCGCAGGAAGATGGACTCCATATTTGCCCAGCAGGACGGCAGTGAACTTATCGGCATGCAGAGACCGCTTTTAGGCTATCTGTATCATAAGAGCAGACACGGCGATGTGTATCAGAAGGATGTGGAGAAGGAATTCAGAATCCGGAGATCCACCGCAACGGTAATGCTGCAGAGCATGGAGCAAAAGGGCTATGTAGTCCGTGTGGCTTCCACGGAAGACGGCAGATTGAAGAGAATTCTGCTGACGGAAAAAGCAATCGAACATCATCATGTCATTGAGGAACAGATCCTGAATTTCAACCGGGAACTGGAAGCCGGGCTGACAGAGGAAGAAAAGCAGACATTTCTGAATATCTTAGATAAGATGATGGATAATCTCGGAATGGACAAAGGAAGAACGAGCATTTGCGCAGAGACTGTTAAGTGCGCAGAGAAAACAAATAAGCAGAAAGGAAATCAGCTATGATTAAAACATTAGCCAGACAGATCAAAGAATATAAGCGTGCATCCCTTGTCACACCCATATTCATGATCCTGGAAGTAGCCATGGAAATGGTGATTCCGCTCCTGATGGCATCGATCATTGATGACGGTGTGCAGGCGGGAGATATGAAACATATTTTTGTCATCGGTTGTTATATGGTCCTGGCAGCTATTGTCGGATTGTTCGCCGGTGTCATGGGTGGTAAATACGGTGCGAAAGCATCCACCGGATTTGCCAGAAACTTAAGAGAAGCCATGTATGAGAACATTCAGACCTTCTCTTTCTCCAACATTGATAAGTTCTCCACCGCAGGACTGGTCACTCGTATGACCACGGATGTTACCAATATCCAGAACGCTTACCAGATGCTCTTACGTATGTGCTTCCGTGCACCGGTCAGCCTGATCTGCGCCATGCTGATGGCGTTTCTGATCAACGCGAAAGTGGCAAGCATCTATCTGGTAGCCGTGGTATTTTTGGGAATCATCATGATTTTTATCATGAAAAAAGTATCGAAATACTTTAGTGAAGTATTCAAAAAATACGATGACTTAAATGCCAGCGTACAGGAAAACGTAGCGGCGCAGCGTGTGGTAAAGGCTTATGTGCGTGAGGACTACGAGATCGACAAGTTCCACAAGGCCAGCTACAACATCTACAAGATGTTTAAAAAGGCAGAGTGTACGATGGTCACCATCTGGCCCGTCATGCAGTTTACCGTATATGGCTGTATTCTGGGCATCAGCTGGCTGGGTGCGCACATGATCGTTGCCAGTCAGATGACCACCGGTGAACTGATGAGTCTGTTGACCTATTGTATGACGATCCTGATGAATCTGATGATGTTAGCCATGATCTTCGTTATGATGACCATGAGTGCTGCCAGTGCCAAACGTATTGCGGAAGTACTGGAAGAGAAGGCAGACATCACGAATCCCGAACAGCCTGATTATGATGTGACGGACGGCAGCATCCGTTTTGATCATGTAACCTTCCGTTATAATAAGCAGAGTGAAAAGCCTGTGCTGGATGATCTGAACTTCGAGATCAAAGCCGGTGAGACCATCGGTATCCTGGGTGGTACCGGAAGCTCCAAGACCAGTCTGGTGAACCTCATCAGCCGTCTGTATGATGTCAATGAGGGTACCGTTTATGTCGGTGGCAAGAACGTCAGAAACTATGATCTGGAAACCTTACGTAACGAGGTATCTGTGGTATTGCAGAAAAATGTGCTGTTCTCCGGTACGATCCTGGAGAACCTCCGCTGGGGCGACGAGAACGCTACCGAAGAGGAGTGCATCCGTGCCTGTCGTCTGGCATGCGCCGATGAATTTATTGAAAAGATGCCTGGAAAATACAATACTTATATTGAGCAGGGCGGAAGCAATGTATCCGGCGGACAGAAGCAGAGACTGTGTATAGCCAGAGCACTGCTGAAAAAGCCGAAGGTACTGATCCTGGATGATTCCACCAGCGCCGTGGATACCGCTACTGACGCGAAGATCCGCAAGGCATTTGCCACGGAGATCCCCGGTACGACGAAGATCATCATCGCGCAGCGTATCTCCAGTATTCAGGACGCGGACCGCATCATCGTAATGGATAACGGCAGGATCGATGCATTCGCACCTCACGAAGAACTGCTTCGTACCAATAACATTTATAAAGAAGTATATGAAGCCCAGACCCAGACGAGTGGCGGCGACTTTGATGAGAATGGAGGTGAGTCATAATGCCAGGACCTATGGGCGGCGGAATGCGTGGACCCGGCAGAAGAATGCAGGGTGGTAAACGTATTGAGAATCCGGGAAAAGTATTTAAACGACTGATGGCATATATTTTCAAAAACTATGCCATTCACTTCATTTTTGTGTTGATCTGTATCGTACTGAGCGTTGTGGCAAGCATTCAGGGTACTCTGTTCATGCAGAGGCTGATCGATGACTACATCCTGCCCATGATCGGACAGGAGACTCCGGACTTTGGCAATCTGTTCCGGGAAATTGTCCGTGTGGCAGGCTTTTACCTGGTGGGTGTAGCGGCTACGTATGCTTACAACCGTATCATGGTCACGATAACGCAGGGAACCTTGAAGAGTCTCCGTGATGATCTGTTTGAACACATGGAGAAGCTGCCGATCAAGTATTTTGATACCCATTCCCACGGGGATATCATGTCCATCTACACGAATGATATTGATACTCTGCGTCAGATGATCAGCCAGAGTATACCGCAGGTATTTTCCAGTTTTATTACCGTAGTGGGTACGCTGGGAAGTATGCTGGTACTGAGTATCCCGCTGACAGCAGTCAGTCTGATCATGGTGGCATTGATGATGTTTGTCACCGGTAAGGTTGCAGGCTTAAGCGGAAAATATTTCGTAAAGCAGCAGAAGAATATCGGTACCGTGAATGGTTATATTGAAGAAATGATGGAAGGGCAGAAGGTCGTCAAGGTATTCTGTCATGAAGACAAGAGCCTGGAAGAGTTCAAAAAGTTGAACGACGAGTTGTGCGAAAGTGCTTATAATGCAAATAAGTTTGCCAACCTGATGGGGCCTATCAATGCACAGTTGGGTAACTTAAGCTACGTGGTATGTGCTATCGTCGGCGGTGCTATGGCACTGGGCGGCTTTGCAGGATTGACCTTAGGTAAGCTGGCCAGCTTCTTAACCTTCAACAAGAGCTTCAACATGCCCATCAGCCAGGTCAGTCAGCAGTTGAACAGTATCGTCATGGCACAGGCAGGCGCTAAGAGAGTTTTTGATCTGTTGGATGAAAAAGTAGAGACTGACGAAGGCTATGTAACTCTGGTACGTGCGAAAAAGGTAGACGGCAGGATCGTAGAGTGTCCCGAGAGAACCGGTATGTGGGCATGGAAGCATGTGCATCAGGCGGATGGTTCTGTAGATTATATTGAGTTACAGGGTGAAGTAGTATTTGACGATGTGGACTTCGGCTACAATGATGACAAGATCGTGCTGCATAACATCGAGATGTATGCAAAGCCCGGTCAGAAGATCGCATTCGTAGGCTCCACCGGCGCCGGTAAGACCACGATCACGAACCTGATCAACCGTTTTTATGATATTCAGGATGGTAAGATCCGTTACGACGGCATCAATATTAACAAGATCAAGAAAGCGGATCTGAGAAAATCCTTAGGTATCGTACTGCAGGATACCCATCTGTTCACCGCTACCGTTATGGAAAATATCCGTTTTGGTAAGCTGGATGCTACGGATGACGAAGTCATTGCCGCAGCGAAGTTAGCAAATGCGGATACCTTTATCCGTCAGCTTCCGGATGGCTACAACACAGTCCTCACCGGTGACGGTGCGAACTTAAGCCAGGGACAGAGACAGCTTCTGTCCATCGCCAGAGCCGCAGTAGCGGATCCTCCGGTACTGATCCTGGATGAGGCGACCAGCTCCATCGATACCCGCACTGAGAAAATCGTACAGGACGGCATGGATAAACTGATGAAGGGCAGAACCACCTTTGTCATCGCCCACAGACTGTCCACTGTCAAAAACAGTGACTGCATCATGGTCCTGGAACAGGGTCGCATCATCGAGCGCGGCAACCATGATGAACTCATCTCCCAGAAGGGCAGATATTATCAGTTGTATACCGGTAATGCCATCACTGAAGGCTAAGAGAATTTATGATTTGATAGTGAACAGTGCCCGGATCAGGGAAGATATGATCCGGGCACTGTTTTTTTATTTTATCTATTTCACTGGCGCTGTCAAAGGTCATCTTGCGTACACCACAGCTGCGGCAGGCCTCCAAGCCTATGCCCGTCTTTACCGGATTAGCGTAAATCAGACGGCTGCCATCCACACCCATATCATGCAGGGTGCGGATTTCTCCGTCGCTTGCTACGTCAAAGCAGGAGCCCATATCTGCCATCACCCGCAAAATTTCCGGATGCGGATTAGCCTTAATCGCGTAATGAATTTTGACACGCGGCATATATTTTTTCAAAATCTTGTAGTTCTTTTTGATTTCATCAAGAGAAAGTACTAACAGCGGCGTAGCGAAACGTACCGCTAATTTTTCTGCAGCCTGTTGGCTTATTTGGAAATGTTTTTTATTACTCATAACACTCTCCCCTTGCTATTGCATTTATTTTTTCTTCTATGATTGTACCACAATAATTTGAAAGTACAATAGGAAAACGGCAAAAAATTGATTTTTTTCAAGGAGAATGGGAAAATTTTCCAATAATCACGGATTGGCACATTTTTAACTGTAAAATACAGAGAATTTCGCCATAAAATATTTTAAACTAGCAAAAAGTTACTGAATACAGCAGACAAAACAAAAAGCGTTGAAATGTCGGTTAAATGACATTTCAACGCTTATTTTTATTCAGCTGAATCTGCGCAGCTTATTTTTTCGGAGCGGGAATTACATCGCAGCCCATGTAAGGACGCAGAACCTCAGGAACAACTACGCTGCCATCAGCCTGCTGATAGTTTTCCAGAATAGCGGCAACGGTACGGCCAAC
>ERZ773131.2612-NODE-2612-length-11286-cov-3.004986_pt1 | contig 11286 bp, 8 predicted proteins | sample MGYA00511082_ERZ773131 | MGnify/ENA primary metagenome ERZ773131 (study PRJEB29015, sample SAMEA2737813) | human gut metagenome | biome: human gut; feature: human-associated habitat; material: faeces | place: China | collected 2012 ... | reverse complement strand
GCAGTATCCGGAAGTGACTACCGACTATATGTTTGTGGACAATGCTGCCATGAAAATGATTCAGGAACCGAAGTTCTTCGACGTTATGGTGACGGAGAATACTTTTGGTGACATCCTGACCGATGAAGGTTCCGTGATCAGCGGCTCAATGGGACTGCTTCCTTCGGCATCTACGGGCGAAAGCACTCCGGTATTCGAACCGATCCATGGCTCCTGGCCGCAGGCAAAAGGACTGAATATTGCCAATCCGCTGGCTCAGATCCTGTCGGTTGCCATGCTGTTTGAGTATTTTGACTGTAAGGAAGAGGGCGCACTGATCCGCCGGGCTGTAGACGCTTCACTGGACGCTAACGTGCGTACACCTGAAATTCAGGTGGAAGGCGGCGCCAAGTATGGTACGAAGGAAGTGGGTGCCTGGATTGTGGATTACATCCGCAAGGCCTGATCTTTTCAGCCGGTTTCCTGTCTGTGAAAAGTATTGCAGGCATCTGGAGGGAGGAGTCCCTGGCAGATGCCTGCAAAAAAAGTCTGATAACCGGAAGCAGTCCGGTGGGAGATTCAGAATTTTCTGACGCGGATGTGGCAGTAAGGTTCGCCTCCCGTCTTGTCATAATAATGCTGGTGGTAATCTTCGGCGGGCCAGAAAATAGTGGCCGGAGTCAGCCGGGTGTTTACTTCATATCCTTTTTCCCGCAGCAGGGCGATAACGGCTTCAGCCTGTTGCTTCTGTGCTTCATTCAGGTAGAAAATCTCGCTTCGGTATTGCGGACCGATGTCCGGACCTTGTCCGTCGGTCTGTGCCGGATCGTGGATTTCAAAAAACAGTTTGCACAAATCGGTGTAGGTGGTCTCTTCAGCATCAAATTCCACGAGGGTAGCTTCGGCATGTCCTGTGGTGTGTGCCTTTACTTCCTGATACGTCGGGTTCTCTTTGTCACCTCCGATGTAGCCTACCTCAGAGCGGATCACTCCTTTAGCCCGCTCAAACTGATGTTGTGCTCCCCAGAAGCATCCGCAGGCGAAAATAGCTTTTTCCAGTTTCATGTTTGTTGTCTTTTTAGTTTGGTTCGGCGGACTGCAGCCGGCCGGAACGGAATGTTCGTACGGACAGTCCTTGGTCTAATGATTGTTCAAACTTACAAAAAGTTTTTAATATCCGTGCCCCTTCGCAAATTATTCTGTTATCTTTACCTCCCGAATGAATATTTTCAAACTGATCCGAACATGAAGAAACTCTTTTTCCCGATAATGTTCCTGCTGGCGGCAGGCAGTATGCAGGCACAGACTTATAATGAACTGGTCGAAAAGGCGATGGACTATACGCTGAAGGACAGTCTGGTGCAGGCAGAACAGTTGTTCCGGCAAGCCTTGAAGATGGAGCCGGGCAATGCACGCAATGCCTTGCTTTTTTCCAACCTGGGTACGGTACAGAAGCGTATGGGAAAGACTGATGAGGCCATTGAATCGTATACCATGGCCTTGAACATTACACCTTATTCTACAGCCATGCTGCTGAACCGGGCTTCGCTTTATCTGGACAAGGGGCTGACCGACAAGGCTTATCTGGATTATTGCAATGTGATTGATCTGTTGCCCGAGAACCAGGAGGCCCGGATGTTCCGTGCATACATCTACATGCAGCGGCGCCAGTATACGGAAGCCCGTATTGACTATAATGCGGTGCTGGCAAAGGATGTCAGGAATCTGACTGCCCGTCTGGGACTGGTGATGCTGGATCAGAAAGAAGGAAAACTGACTCAGGCACTCAGTTCGATGAACCGTCTGGTGGATGATTATCCGAAGGATGTTTCGCTGCTGAAGATGCGGGCCAACCTGGAAGTTGAGATGAATCAGCCGCAGGCAGCCCTGCTTGATCTGGAAGAAGCTCTGAAACTGGATGCCAATGACCGCGAGGCATACGTCCAGATGGGCGATCTTTATCTGCAGCTCCGCAAGAAGAAGGATGCACGGGAAGCTTACGAAAAGGCTGTTTCGCTGGGCGTGTCGCGCGGTGAACTCGAGGAACGGCTGAAAGAGTGCCGGTAATCCGGTGCCGGAATGTCCGGTTCCGCGTGCCGTTATCGGTTTTGCAGGAACCGGTTGATTACTTCCACAAAGTCTTTTCCGTAGCGGTCTTTCTTGAAGGCTCCGATACCGCTGACCTCTCCGAAGGCTTCGATGCTCTGGGGTTTCTGTGCAGCCAGCAGATGAAGTGTCTTGTCTGACAGGACGATGTAAGCAGGAATGGCCTGCTGGTCGGCGAGCCGTTTGCGCAGGATCCGGAGTTCTTCAAAGAGCTGCTCGTCTTCGTTTTCGTAGACAGCGGGAGTAAGGATCGGCAGAACCGGAGTTTCTGCTTTCCGCTTTCTTTTCCCGGTTTCACGCGGAGCGGTTTCTTCACGCTTGATGACTACCAGCTGGGCCCGTTCGTGACCGAACAGAACTTTTCGTCCGGCTTCCGTAATTTTCAGATGGTTGTTTTCATTGTATGCAATTTCAAAATATCCCAGGTTCAGCATCTGCAACAGGTAGTCCTGCCAGTCGCGTGACGGGATGTCTCTTCCGACGCCGTAGGTTTTCAGCTTGTCATACCCCCGGTCGATGATTTCCTGTGTGGCAGCTCCCTTCAGAATGTCGGTCAGTGTCCGTGTACCTATCTGCTGGTCGGTACGGGCAATGGCGCTCAAGGCTTTCTGTACGATGATGGTACCATCGAATCTTTCAGGCGGATTCCGGCAGACATCACAGTTCCCGCAGTCATGATCCATGGTTTCCCCGAAGTAGTTCAACAGAATACGCCGGCGGCAAATATCGGTTTCCGCATACTGCTGCATGCGGTTCAGTTTCTCAAGATTGATCTCCTGCTGGTTGCTTTCGGCAGCAAATTTGGACAGAAGAACAATGTCTCCGAAAGAATAGAATAATAAGGTGTCGCTGGGAAGACCGTCACGTCCTGCCCGGCCTATTTCCTGATAGAAGCTTTCGATGCTTTTCGGCAGGTTGTAATGAATTACCCATCTTACGTTCGATTTGTCGATACCCATGCCGAAAGCAATGGTGGCACAGACGATCTGTACCCGGTCATTGATGAAATCATCCTGTGCGGCATCGCGTGCAGCCGTACTCAGTCCGGCATGATAAACCGCAACATGCAGCCCGTGATCCTCAAGCATCTCAGCTACTTTTTCCGTCGTGTTCCGGCTCATGCAGTAAATGATTCCGCTTTCTCCCGGATGACGGTCGATAAACTGAAGAATGCTTCTGATCTTTTCTTTCTGCTGATAGCCCCGTTTCACCTCCAGACTGAGGTTGGGACGGTCGAAGGAAGAAATAAACACTTGCGGATTTCTCATGGCCAGCTGTTGTACGATGTCTTGCCGGGTTATTTTGTCTGCTGTTGCAGTCAGTGCGACAATCGGTACATTGGGAAACTGCTGGCGGAGCACTTTCAGCTGTGTATATTCCGGACGGAAATCATGTCCCCATTGGGAAATGCAGTGAGCTTCATCAATGGCAAAAAGCGAAACACGGATATCCTTCAGCAGAAAATTCAGTTCCGAAAGGAGCCGTTCGGGAGAGATATAAAGGAGTTTTACCCGTCCCTGCATACATTCGAAACGCAGATTGGCGTTGACCGTTTCATCGTTGCTGCTGTTCAGGGCACGGGCGATGATTCCGTTGGCCTGCAAACTTTCCACTTGGTCTTTCATGAGTGAGATCAGCGGTGAAACAACGATGGCTGTTCCTTCCATCATCAGGGCAGGAAGCTGGTAGCAGATGGACTTTCCTCCTCCTGTCGGCATCAGCACCAGGGTGTCTCTCTTTTCCAGAATGCACGTGATGATTTCCTGTTGCAGGGGACGGAACTGCGTATATCCGAAGTATGATTTTAATGTTTTCAGCATAATTGTCTATTGGGATGAAACGGAGTGCAAAGATAGTTATTCTTTCCGTTTTTCCGTTGGGGGAAGACGGGGCTGCACGACGGGAAACACTGAAAAATATGCCGTAATTTGTAATATTTAAGAAAAATGATTTTCATTTAATTGTAGATTTCAAAAACTTCTGCCATTTTTGTATAATGTATAAAAATTAAACCTCTTAATTAAAAACAGGACAGATGAAAGATACAGAACTTCAGATGCAGGAACAGGAACAATCTCCTGCAAAAAAACCTTACAACATCAGGGAGCGCAAAATTAAGAATGCTGCTTATCGAGGAATGATTCGTCCGGAACTGGCGGATGAACTGTATGACAAGATCATGAATATCGTAGTATTTCAGAAGAAGTATAAAGACCCCAATTATTCTGCACGTGATCTTGCTAAAGAATTGAAAACCAATACTCGTTATCTGTCGGCTGTTATTAACTCCCGCTTCGGAAAAAACTATTCATGTCTGTTGAACGAGTATCGTATCAAGGAAACTTTGCATTTGCTGGTTGATAAACGTTACGCTGAGAAAAATGTAGAAGAAATCAGCGCGTTGGTAGGTTTTGCCAACAGACAATCGTTCTATGCAGCTTTCTATAAGAACATGGGTGAGACCCCGAATGCTTACCGTAAGAAACATTCTGATAAAAAATAAGAATATAGATAATGGAACAGCAGGAGGATACGTTTGAGTATCAAGTGGAACAGTTTGCCGATTTGCAGATTTTGCGTTATCGGGTACCCGGTTTTGAAAAATTGTCTCTGCGCCAGAAACAGCTGATTTACTATCTCTCTCAGGCAGCTCTGGAGGGAAGAGACATCTTGTATCATCAGAACGGCAAGTACAATTTACTGGTCCGCCGGCTGCTGGAAGCAGTGTATGTGGCTTACAAGGGACCTCGTGATACGGATGAATTTCGTGCGTTTGAGGTGTATCTGAAACGCGTCTGGTTTGCCAATGGCATTCACCACCATTATTCCTGCGACAAGTTTGTGCCCGGTTTCACGCCGGATTATCTTCGCAGCCTGGTTGAATCTTTGCCTGCCGATGCATTGCCTTTGGCAGAAGGAGAAACATGTACCGAACTTTGCAACCGCCTGTTCCCCGTCATCTTCGATCCGGAAGTGATGCCCAAACGGGTTAATCAGGCCGATGGGGAAGATCTGATTCTGACTTCAGCGGCCAATTATTATGAAGGAGTCACTCAGCAGGAGGCCGAGGATTTCTATGCCGCCATGAAGACTCCCGGAGAAACTGAACCGGTCATGTATGGCATGAACAGCCGTCTGGTGAAAAAGGATGGTGTGGTACAGGAAGAGGTATGGAAGATTGGAGGCATGTACGGAGAAGCTTTGCAGAAGATTGTTTCCTGGCTGGACAAGGCTGCTGAGGTAGCCGAAAATGACCGTCAGCGTGAGGTGATCCGCCTGCTGACGGAGTTCTACCGCACGGGCGATCTGAAGACGTTTGATGCCTATTCCATTGTCTGGTTAAAAGATACGGATTCCCAGGTGGACTTTGTTAACGGGTTCATCGAGAGCTATGGTGATCCGCTGGGTATCAAGGCCAGCTGGGAATCTATTGTTAACTTCAAGGATCTGGAAGCAACTCGCCGTACGGAACTCATCAGTGAGAATGCCCAGTGGTTTGAAGATCATTCTCCGGTGGCGCCTCAGTTCCGCAAGGAAAAGGTGAAAGGTGTTTCGGCCAAAGTGATTACGGCAGCCATGCTTGGCGGTGATTTGTACCCCAGTACGGCTATCGGTATCAATTTGCCTAACTCCAACTGGATACGCAGCGTGCACGGATCCAAATCGGTAACTATCGGCAACCTGACATCGGCCTATAACCAGGCGGCCCGTGGAAACGGTTTCCGCGACGAGTTTGTATACAGCCCTGTCGAGATCGGATTGCTGGATAAATATGCAGACATCACCGGTGATTTACATACCGATCTGCATGAATGTCTGGGACACGGTTCCGGACGCTTGCTGCCGGGTGTTGATCCGGATGCGTTGAAAGCATACGGTTCAACGATAGAGGAAGCGCGTGCCGACCTGTTCGGACTGTATTATATTCCGGATCCCCGTATGGTGGAACTGGGACTGGTGCCTGATGCGGAAGCGTATAAGGCGGAATATTATGCTTACATGATGAACGGACTGATAACCCAGCTGGTGCGTATCGAGCCGGGATGCAATGTCGAGGAAGCTCACATGCGTAACCGTCAGCTGATTGCCCGGAGGGCATTGGAGCGGAACAAAAAGTTGTGGAACTTGTGGTCCGCGACGGCAAGACATTTGTCCGCATCAACGACTATGAGCAGTTGCGGAGTCTGTTCGGCCGCCTGCTGGCCGAAGTACAGCACATCAAGAGTGAAGGCGATTATGAGGCTGCCCGCCAGTTGGTGGAAACCTATGCCGTACGGATTGATCCTGCCTTGCATGCAGAGGTGCTGGAACGTTACCGGCAACTGCATCTGGCTCCCTACAAAGGGTTCATCAATCCGGTGTATACACCTTGTTACGATGCGGAAGGGCGCTGGACTGATGTGAAAGTAGACTATACGGAAGGATATGCCGCCCAGATGCTTCGTTACAGCCGGGATTATGCGAATGTAACGGAAGACTGAGACGGAATGACACTTACGGCAACTATAAAGAATCAAGGAAATGACAGATCAACTACACGAAACTCTGAAAGATATCAAAGCTAAATTCCGTTTGTATATGAACGGAGTTGTCTCTCAAAGCATGCGCGAAAAAGGACTTGACTACAAATTGAATTTTGGAATAGAGTATCCGCGTATCAGAGAAATCGCAGCAGGCTACGAACCCAGTCACGAATTGGCTCAGGCACTCTGGAAGGAGAACATCCGGGAGTGTAAGATTATGGCCGGGCTGCTGCAACCGGTCGATACCTTCTATCGGGAGATTGCAGAGATCTGGATGGAAGATATACACAATTCGGAACTGGCACAATATACGGTGATGAATTTGTTTCAACACCTTCCCTATGCAGCGAAAGTGGTGTTCTGCTGGATAGCCGATGAACGCGAATACTTCCAGCTTTGCGGCTTCCTGCTGATGGCCCGGCTGCTGATGAACGGCATGACGCTGAACGACCGGGCAGAAGCCGAGTTTATGGATCAGGCATTTACAGCTCTGGAAAGCGATTCGCTGCAAATACGGAAAGCTGCTGCTCTGGCATTGTGCAAGTTTGGCAGCCAGTCGCGTGAAAATATGAAGAAACTGGGAAAACCGCTGGCTGTTCTGTCGAAGTCACAGCGCCCCGGAGTGAGTGCTATTGCGGAAGAAATAAAAAATGAGGCAGAATATTGCCGGTAATTTTCTTGGATTACTTAAAAAGAGTTATCTTTGACGACTGAACGTATGAACGGATGGAAGAGAATATAAAAGATAAGGTTAGGCAGATCCTCACAGAGTATCTTCAGAAGAACGGACATCGGAAGACGCCCGAGCGGTATGCTATACTCGAAACAATCTATTCCATCAAGGGCCATTTTGATATTGATGAGCTTTATTGTTACATGGCCGAAAAGGAAAAGTTCCGTGTCAGTCGGGCCACGCTCTATAATACGATTGTCCTGCTGATTGATGCAGGTCTGGTGATCAAGCATCAGTTTGGCAATACTTCGCAGTATGAGCGTTCATACAATAACGAGACCCATCATCACATGATTTGCACTTCCTGCGGCAAGGTTTCCGAGTTTGAGGATGAAAATCTGAAGTTAGCCATTGCCCAGTATCGTACGAAGGGATTCTATCCTTCGCATTATTCCTTATATATATATGGACTCTGCAGCAAGTGTATGGGACTCAAGCGTAAGAAACATAAATAAATTTATAAAACTGAAAAGCATGAAAGTAGATGTTTTGTTAGGTTTGCAATGGGGAGACGAAGGCAAAGGTAAAGTTGTTGACGTATTGACACCCCGCTATGATGTTGTTGCTCGTTTTCAGGGCGGCCCGAATGCTGGTCATACTCTTGAATTTGAAGGACAGAAGTATGTGCTTCGTTCCATTCCTTCAGGTATATTCCAGGGCGACAAGGTAAATATTATCGGTAACGGAGTTGTTCTGGATCCGGCACTGTTCAAAGCTGAGGCTGAAGCGCTGGAAGCAAGCGGACACCCGCTGAAGGAACGCCTGCACATTTCCAAGAAGGCTCATCTGATTATGCCGACTCACCGTATTCTGGATGCTGCATATGAAGCAGCCAAAGGCGATGCAAAGGTAGGAACTACCGGTAAGGGAATCGGTCCTACTTATACAGACAAGGTAAGCCGTAACGGTTTGCGTGTGGGAGATATCCTGAATAATTTTGAAGAAAAATATGCTGCGGCCAAAGCCCGTCACGAAAAGATACTGAAGAGTCTGAACTATTCTTACGATATCACTGAACTGGAAAAACAGTGGATGGAAGGTATCGAATACCTGCGCCAGTTCCCGCTGGTAGACAGTGAACACGAAGTGAACAGACTGCTGAAGGAAGGCAAGAGCGTACTTTGCGAAGGTGCACAGGGTACGATGCTGGATGTTGACTTTGGTTCTTATCCGTTCGTGACTTCTTCCAATACCATCTGTGCAGGAGCCTGCACCGGACTGGGACTGGGCCCGAACAAGATCGGAGAGGTATACGGTATCATGAAAGCTTACTGTACTCGTGTTGGTTCCGGACCGTTCCCGACCGAACTGTTTGATGAAACCGGTAAGACTATCCGTGATCTGGGTCATGAATACGGAGCTGTAACCGGACGTGAACGCCGTTGCGGATGGGTGGATCTGGTTGCTTTGCGTTATGCCATTATGGTGAACGGTGTTACTCAGCTGATCCTGATGAAGAGTGATGTACTCGACGGCTTCGATACCGTAAAGGCTTGTGTGGCTTATAAGGTAAACGGAGAAGAGATCGATTACTTCCCGTATGACATCACAGAAGGTGTAGAACCGGTGTATGTGGAACTTCCCGGATGGAAGACTGACATGACCAAGATGACCAGTGAAGATGAGTTCCCCGAAGAATTCAATGCATACATTGCTTTCCTCGAAGAACAGCTGGAAACTCCGATCAAGATCGTATCAGTAGGTCCTGACCGCGCACAGACTATTGAACGCTATACCGAAGCAGAATAACAGACCTTATTATATAAGGGAAAAACGCTATAGACGCAGGCTGGAAACAGGAGGTTTCCGGCCTGCGTTTTTGCTTTTAGCAATTTTATTCTTACCTTTGCCGACATTCTGTAGCGCAAGTATATACGTATGATTTCAATAGAAGGACTGAAAGTCGAATTTGGCGTGACACCTCTGTTTCAGGATGTGTCGTTCGTGATCAATAAAAAAGACCGTATTGCTCTGGTAGGAAAGAACGGAGCCGGAAAATCTACCATGCTGAAAATCCTTGCGGGACTGCAAAGGCCCACAGAAGGAACTGTCGCCGTACAGCGCGGTATTACCATCGGCTATTTGCCGCAGGTGATGGTACTCAGTGATACGCGTACCGTGATGGCGGAAGCGGAAATGGCTTTCGAACACATATTCGAGATGCAGGATCGTCTGGCCAGAATGAATCAGGAACTGGCAGACCGTACGGATTACGATTCGGAAAGCTACCATGAACTGATTGACCGTTTCACCCATGAGAACGAACGTTTCCTGATGATGGGGGGAGCAAATTACAAAGCCGAAATAGAACGTACCCTGGTGGGACTGGGATTTGACCGGAAAGACTTTGACCGTCCCACTTCCGAGTTCAGCGGAGGCTGGCGTATGCGTATCGAACTTGCCAAGCTGCTGTTGCGTCGTCCTGACGTACTTCTGCTCGACGAGCCGACCAACCACCTGGATATCGAGAGTATCCAGTGGCTTGAAAACTTCCTGCGTGTCAGTCCGGGTGCCGTTGTACTGGTCAGCCACGACCGGGCTTTCATCAACAATGTGACCAACCGTACCATTGAGATCTCCTGCGGACGGATTTACGACTACAAGGTTTCCTACGATGAGTTTGTGGTGCTCCGCAAGGAACGCCGCGAGCAACAGCTTCGCGCTTACGAAAACCAGCAGAAGGAAATCAAGGATACGGAAGACTTTATCGAACGTTTCCGTTATAAGGCTACGAAGGCAGTGCAGGTACAGAGCCGCATCAAGCAGCTGGAGAAGATTGTTCCCATCGAAGTGGATGAGGAAGATACTTCCAGCCTGCATCTGAAGTTTGCTCCGGCCACCCGGTCGGGTAATTACCCCGTTATCTGCGAAGGAGTCCGAAAAGCCTATGGCGATCATGTAGTCTTTCACGACGTAACCCTGACCATCAGCCGGGGAGAGAAAGTAGCCTTTGTCGGCAAGAACGGAGAAGGAAAATCCACTCTGGTGAAGTGTATCATGGATCAGATTCCATACGATGGCAAGCTGGTGATCGGACACAATGTGCAGATCGGTTATTTTGCCCAGAACCAGGCACAGCTTCTTGACGGCGAACTGACCGTATTTGATACCATTGACCGGGTAGCCAAGGGAGACATCCGTCTGAAGATCCGTGACATTCTGGGAGCATTCATGTTTGGCGGAGAAGCCTCCGACAAGAAAGTCAAGGTGCTTTCGGGAGGAGAGCGGAGCCGTCTGGCCATGATCAAGCTGTTGCTGGAACCGGTGAACTTCCTGATACTCGACGAACCTACCAACCACCTCGATGCCGAGTCGATCGATTGGTTGGAACAGCATTTGCAGCAATATCCCGGTACGGTTATTGCCATTACCCACGACCGTTATTTCCTCGACAAGATCGTGACCAAGATAGTCGAGCTCGACAATGGCCACAGCCAGGTATACAATGGCAACTACACCTACTTCGCACAAAAGCGTGCAGAGATCCGTGAGAACATGATGAAGGCATATCTCAACCAGCAACAGGAGATCAAGCATCAGGAAGAGGTCATCACGAAGCTCAAGCAGTTCAACCGTGAGAAGTCCATCAAACGTGCAGAGAGCCGTGAAAAGATGCTGAATAAGATTCAGCGGATCGACAAACCGATCGAAGTCCAGAGCCAGATGCGTCTTTCTCTTGAGCCACGCGTGGTCAGTGGAAACGATGTCCTTACCGTAGAAGATCTCGCCAAAAGTTTCCCGCAGCAGAAACTTTTTTCCAATATTTCTTTCCAGATCAAACGAGGCGAGCGCGTAGCACTGATCGGAAACAACGGAACCGGCAAAACTACAATGCTCAAGATTCTCAACGGACTTCTCGATGCCGATGCCGGAAGTTTCTCACTCGGAGCAAAAGTACAGATCGGATATTATGATCAGGAACATCATGTCCTTCATATGGAAAAA
>ERZ773131.2580-NODE-2580-length-11401-cov-8.616076_pt1 | contig 11401 bp, 8 predicted proteins | sample MGYA00511082_ERZ773131 | MGnify/ENA primary metagenome ERZ773131 (study PRJEB29015, sample SAMEA2737813) | human gut metagenome | biome: human gut; feature: human-associated habitat; material: faeces | place: China | collected 2012 ... | reverse complement strand
AGCTGGCCCAGCAGGGCGCTGACAATCTGGTGGTTTTTGACGCCGACCTGGCCGCCGCCACCAAGACCGAGATTTTCCGCAAGGCTTACCCCGAGCGCCACTTTGACTGCGGCATTGCCGAGCAGAACATGGTGGGCGTCGCCGCCGGTATGTCCACGATGGGCTATGTGCCTTTTGTTTCCAGCTTCGCCATGTTCGTGGCGGGCCGCGGCTTTGAGCAGATTCGCAACTCCATCGGCTACCCGCACCTGAACGTGAAGATTGCCGCCACCCACGCCGGCCTGTCTGTCGGTGAGGACGGTGCCTCCCACCAGTGCTGCGAGGATATCGCCCTGATGCGCTCCATCCCCGGAATGGTCGTCATCAGCCCGGCCGACGATGTCGAGGCCCGCGCCGCCGTCATCGCCGCCTACAACTACCAGGGCCCTGTCTACCTGCGCTTTTCCCGCCTGGCCACGCCGGTTTTCCATGACCCGGAGACTTATGAGTTCGAGATCGGCAAGGGCGAGAAGCTGACCGACGGTTACGACATCGCCGTCATCTCCACCGGCCTGATGACCAACGAGGCACTGCGCGCTGCCGTGCTGGCCAAGCGCCAGGGCATGAACGTCCGCGTCATCAATATGCCCACCATCAAGCCCATCGATGAGGAGATCATCCTGACCGCCGCCCGCGAATGCGGCCGCATCATCACCGTCGAGGAGCACAGCGTCATCGGCGGCCTGGGCGAGGCTGTCTGCGCTGTTGTCAGCGAGAAGCTGCCCTGCGTCGTGCGCCGCATCGGCGTCCAGGATCAGTTCGGCCACTCCGGCCCCGCGAACGAGGTCCTGCGTGACTACGGCCTCTCCGCCGAGAACATTGTCAACGTCATCCGCGAGATGGTCCGCCCCGAAAACAAGTAATTTTCCCAAAATAACCCAACAGCCCTTGAGGATAAGTTCCTCAAGGGCTGTTTTTTGTCGTAGGGGGGGCATCCTCGACGCCCCCCAGGGGAGATGCCGAGCGAAGTGAAGGCGGAGGGGCTTTGCCGGGCCTTTCCGCAGCCTCCCTCTTGCCTTCCACGCGCGGGGCGGGCATACCCGGCCCCTGCAATGCTGTTTCTTAGAACTGCTCCACCCTAAATACGGTCGCTCCGCTGGCCTTGGCTGCTTCCAGCCCAATGCCCGAATCCTCAAAAATCATCGTCTCGGCAGGTGTCACGCGGAAATGTGCCATCGCCTTGCAATATCCTTCAGGGTCGGGCTTCTGCTTTTCCACGTCCTCGCCGGTCACGATCAGCCCAAACAGTTCCCGCACACCGAAATGCTCCAGCACCTCGGTGGCGTTCTGCTTGCTTCCGGTGGTCACACAGGCCAGATCATGCCCGGCGGCCTGCATCGTGCGCAGTATCTCCATCAACGCCGTATTAGGCCGCACCGCGTCCAAAAAGTCACTGTACAGCGCCTTTTTGCGGTCGTGTACCCGCTCTACATCGGCGGTGCTGGGTGTACCGCCCATCAGCGGCGGCAAAAACCGCGTGTAGTGCCCGCCGTTGCAGCGCTCGGCGTAGTATTCATCGGTCACGGTAAAGCCCAGCTCTTCCAGCGCCGCGCGGTAGGACGCCGCGTTGGCGGGTACGGTGTCCAGCAGCGTGCCGTCCAGGTCCACACAGATCAGCATAGTTTTCCCTCTCCCTGTACAAAATCGGCCACATCGTTGGCCACCATCACCAGCCCGGCGTAGAACATCGGCGCGCGTTTGCGGTCCTTCGCCAGCTTGTAGGGCATCAGCCGCAGCCAGTGGATAACCTCGTGCATCAGGATGCTCTCCACCTGCTCCCGCGGGTAGCGGGCTTTCAGGTCGTCCAGCATGGCCGTCAGCAGCGCGTCATAGGCCGCCGACCGCGTCAGCTGGAAGTCAATGCGGTCATCCTGCACCGTCACCCGGGGTGTTTTCATCATGAACTCATAGCTGCCGTGCAGGCTTTGCAGCAGTTTGCCATAATCCAGGAACGGACTTTCGTGCAAGTTGCCAGTGTTCGGGTCGATGAGGTACCATCCGTCCGTGTCAGTGCGGCAGATGATGTTTTCAATGGTCAAATCGCCGTGGATGGTGCCCACCGGATCTCTCGCAAACAGCTTGCGCAGCCGCTCATGGTCGAACATCCACCCCAGCTGGTTCAGGTTGCGGTAGGTCGTGCCGTTGATGCGCAGCGTGTCATAGCCCATCAATTCCCGCAAGATGCGGTCGTCGTGCAGTTTTTTCAGGTTTCCGTCCACTTTTGTTTCGATGTACCGCTCAATTTTTTCCGCATCCGCCGGGCAGGCCGTGGGCTTGTAGAGCTTTTCTTCCAGCGTGTCCAGTACTTCCCGCAAAATGCGCTGGCTGTTCGCCACGGGGTTGGAGTGCAGGTAGCGGAACATACCCACCGCCTGCGGGCTGTATGTCATGTCATACCAGCAATAACCGTTGTCCTCGCCGCTGCGCAGGATATCACACAGCGGCAGGCGGCTCTGCTGCGCCCGCAGCCAATCCAGCTGCTCAGCCAGCTTGTCACCGTCCTTGCCAAAGGCATATTTGCGGTAGAACGTCGTTTCCTTGTCCATGCAGAGCATCGTCGTGGCGTTGGACCCCGCCGAATAGTCCTGCAAAATCGTGATATCCCGGTTCATCTGCAAGAACCGCTTGACATAATCCTTGTTTTCCAGGCCGAAATACTTGCTCAAAAACGCCGCGCGGTCGTGCTCGTCGGCCTGGGGCAGCAGATTTAAGTAATTTTCCCCCACCGGGGCCGCCTGGGTAGCGTGGTTCACTGCGCCGCGCACCGTTTCGGGCAGCAGCGTCGCCGCCCACATGATGACCAGCGGCAGCACCGACCACAGCACCAACAGGCCGCGCACCATCGGGGCCGCACCGCCCAGCATCCCGCCGGGCAGCAGCGCCGCCAAATCCGCCGCGTTGCGGCCAAACAGCAGGTCAAACACATCCACCAGCTGCATCGGCTGACCCGCCGCCGTCAGCGCCGCCGCCAACGCCCCATAGGAACCCAGGTACGCCGCCCACATGACCAGTGTGTTCACCACAAGCCGCCCGATCTTGACGCGGCCCAGGTCCTTGAAGGTGTTGATGAGGCTCCAAAAGAACATCATACCATCCAATTTCAGCGTATCGTTGAAGATACCGCAGAACGCCAGGCAGATTTTTTTCAGCCAGTCGCGCAGCAGCACCACCAGCACCAGCCCCACGGCCAGCACCAGCGAGAACACCAAGTAATACCGCGCCGCGCGGTGTACGACCTCGCCGCCCAACCCGGCAGCCCAGAAACCGATGAACCCCAGCGCCACAAACCACACATCCAGAAAACGGTCCATAATGACGGTAGCCAGGCTGAACCCGATGCCGCTCTTCATCCTCCGCCCGGTGAACACCGCGCGGAACACATCGCCCAGGTGGAACGGCAGCACAAAGTTCAGCGCATAGCCGCCCGCCATACCGCGCAGCATCCGCCCACGCATCGGCCGCTCATAAATGCGGATGAACTGCTCCCACCGCAGCAGGCGGAAGGTATGGCCCACCAGCACCAGCGCCAAAGCCAGCAGTAAATACAGTGCCCTCATCACCCAGGATTCCTTTCCACTTTCAATTTCCGGCGCATCACCGCATACAGCACCCCGGCGACCGCCACGGCGTAACCGGCGATAAACGGCGTCAGATAGTACAAAAAGTAGGTATCCGGCGCGGTCAGGAACACCAGCGGTATCCGCGCAAAGAAAGTCCCCGCCGCGAAAAACAGCATCCACTTCCGCTGCACCAGCAGCACGATAACTGCCGCAAACAACAGCACAAAGGGCGGCAGCATCCACCAGGTCCAGTCGATTATCCCGTCGCCGTTTGCCACCTTGATGATAAACGCCCTGCGCAGTTCTTTATTCAAGGGCTGCACCGCCACGCTGTCCGCAAAGAACTCCTTTTGGTCGGCTTTTGTCGGCTCGGCATCGTACAGCAGGAACGACGAGGAAAACACGATCTTCTGGTTCGACATACCGGTCTTGCGTTGACGCAGCGTGTTGTAGAACACGCCCATCCGCTCGCGCAGCAGGCTCTTGGGGTATTTCAGCGCCAGCTTGAAAAATGCCTTCTGACAGGCGCTCCAATCCTCCTCGGTCACGCCTGTCTCGCGCGTCATATTCGTGCGCATTTCCGGGCCGTGGATATTGGAATTTTCGCGGCAGTACGTCACATCAAACACTCGGTCGATGGCGGCCAGCTCGTCCGCATCCGCCACCGGGTCAGCATCCTGCACCAGCGACGCCGTCTGGTAGCACAGCGCGATCATCTTATATTGCCACGCCTCACCCATCAGGGTGCTTGTGTAGCGTGAGCAGGCCAGATACCCGGCAAACACCAGCACGGTGGCCGCCGCCACCGCCGTGGGGCGCAGCAGCTTCCGGGCGCACATCACCAGCAGCAATACCGGGATGGCCGCCAGGTAGTAGACGCACTCGCTGCGCCAGGATGCCGCCAGCGTGCCCAGCACAACGATGGCGCACAACTCCTTCTTGTTCAGCTTTGTACCCCGCAGGTACATTGCCACCAGCATAAACACAAAGAACAGCTCTGTCCAGCCGGACCATGTGGTGCGGAAGGGCTGCTGCGTGTGCATAACGACCGGCGGCAGCAGAAACGGCAGGTAGACAATGGCGAACCACGCCGGCTTCACGGCATGGCCCAGCCGCTTTTCGGTCAGATCCTGCGCCGCAGCCGCAAAGCAACCTACAATGGCGCTGATAAGCAGATTCTGCACCAACACCACGCCGCCGGGCATCGGCACGAACATCAGTGAAAGAATAAACGCCCCGCTGGTCAGAAAGTGTTGCCAGGAGTTTGGCTGCAGCGTTCGCGCCAGAGACAGCACCGCCAAGTCGTCGTTGCCCCAGATACCGGGCCAGACGATGAGCAGCACCACCAAGTTCACGGCCAGGTACGGCAGCGTCCAGGCCAGCCAGCGCCGGGCAAAGCTGTCCCCCGCCCGCACTTTCTGCACCAGCGTCACAACGCCGTGGACCAGCAAAAACGCCAGCAGCACAAACAGCGCCTTGTAGACGAAAAATGCCGGCGTTTTCCAGTCATATTTAAAAAACAGCCTGTCCGTTCCCAGCGTCACCAGGCACCACAGCACCGTCGCCAGCAGTTCCAGCGCCGTCCGCTTTTTTGCAGGTATCTTCATTCGTACTCCTTTGCGTCAGACAAGCTCGTCAAACCCGGCGCGATTTTCAGGCGCTTCGGCAGTGCGGTACTCGTCCGGCGTGCCGAAAGGCAGGTGCAGGTCGCAGGCAAAGCCCGCAATTTTTGCGCCCTGCGCCGCCAGCACATTGTAGATGCCGGAGACAAAAAACTCCTTGTATTCGCAGTTTTTCAGGTACTCGGCGCAGGCACCGACGTAGGTTTTCTTGTCTTTGAAATAGTACGCTCCACAAATCGCGTCGTGGCTGACGACCTGCTTTTCCACCGTGTGGCAGACATTGCCGTCCGCGCCGTACTGCAAGTAGCTGTATGCCGGGGAATCGCTCTCAAACGTCAGCAGCGCCCCCGTCGGGCCGTCGGCAAAGTCGCCCTTTTTGCAGAACGCATTGAACGCGCTGCAGATAAACAGGTGGTCGCAGTCATTGAACAGGATCGGCTCACCGTCGGGCAGCCCCTCGCAGCCCTTCAGCGCCGTGATCGCCGCGCCCTCAGTCACTTCTGGCAGGGCAATGATGCGTGCCTCGGGCCAATACTGTTTGATTTTGGCGTCGATGCCAAAGTCGCGGATGTGTTCTTCCAGCACAACAAAGGTGATATCGGCGCAGTCCACATATTTTTCCACGCTTCGCGTCGCCCAGTAAAAGAATGGCTTGCCGCTAATTTCAATCAGCGGTTTCGGGCAGACGAACCCATTTTCAAAAAATCGGCTTCCCCGCCCGGCCATGGGTAAAATCAAATGCAGCTTGCTCATAAGAAGCTCCTTTTTAGATAATAGCTAATAAAAATGGTGGTTCGCGGTGCCGGTGCATCGCTTCAAAATTTCTCTACGACCATAGGGGCGCATTCCATATGCGCCCGTTCTGCTTTGGGCAACGCCGCGGGCGGATATGGAATCCGCCCCTCTACAATTTTGTTTTGACCTTCAGGTCAAAACTCCACATTTTTTATTCTCTTTTATCTATTATCTCTTATCTTTTTCCGCCAGCATCTTCGTCTCGGCCTCAACAACCCTGCTCAGTCCCGTCTCAATATCCACCTTCGGCTCCCAGCCGTAGGCTTCGCGGGCGTGGGTGTTGTCGCACTGGCTGAACTTGTTGACCTCGTGATCCAGAATCTCCGGTTTGATGCCGTAAGCCCCACCGTACAGCTCGGGGTACTTGGCCCAGTAATGGCTGCTGGGGCAGTATTTGGCCTCGATGTTCTTGCCCATCAGCTTGTTGGCAATGGCGTACAGTTCCCGCACCGAGTAGCTCTGGTTGCTGGACACATTCACCGCGTCAAAGCCCTTCCGGGGGCGCTCCACCACGCGCAGCGCCAGCGCGATCAGGTCATCCACATAAATATAATCTCGGCGCTGGTTGCCGTCGGAGTGGAACTCCGGCGTGCGGTCATAGTACAGCTCGCGGATCATGTAGCCCACAAACGGCGGCTGCTTGCGCAGGCAGTCGATGTGCGGGCCGTAGACGTTGGCAAAGCGCAGGCAGGTCACGGTCATGCCGTAGGTATCGGCAAAGCTCTGGGCAAAGCGCTCGCCGCAGTACTTCGTGTTGGGGTAGATCAGCGTCGGCGGGTTGAATTTACTCTCCACCGTCGGGAACTCCGTCTCATTCTCGTACATGGCGTTGGTGGACGCCTGCACCAGCTGCCTGATGCCGGTGCGGCGGCCTGCTTCCAGCAGATTGACCAAGCCCAGGGTGTTGACCTCGATGGCCTGCACCGGGTCGCTCTGGCAGTCGGGCAGCGGCGCAATGCCCGCAATATTGTACACAACATCGAATTTTTCCGTCTCAAACAAGGCCAACATCCCGGCCTTGTCGCGGATGTCCATTTTCCGCACTTCACCGCCGAAATCATGGTCGTCGAACTTCAGATTGTCCATGCTGCCGTAGGAGAAGTTGTCGATGCCGACGACCTCGTCCCCGCGCTTCCACAGCGTATGCCACAGCTGACCGCCGATAAAACCGGCTGCACCCGTTACCAGAACTTTCATACTTATGACCCTCCTTACAGGTTGGACGCTACGACCTCGTAGCTGTAATTCTCAATGATGTTGTCGCGCCACTCGCGCTCTACAAACGCCTTCGGCCCGGCCAGATACTTACCGCAGAGCTTGAGCAGGCTGACGCCGAAGCTGGTCAGCTTGTTGTTGCTGACCTGATCCTCCTCGCGCCAGCTGATGGGGAAGAACAGCACCCGTTGTTTCATCTGGCAGAGCGCCAGGATCATGCAGTCGTTAAAATATAGCGTATCCGGGAACTTTTTGTAGTACTCGGTTTTCAGCGGCTCGACTGCGTACAGGTTCAGCCCGCTGCCCAGATCGGTAATTTTCTTGCGGGCCACTACACTGAACAGCCAGTTAAAGCCGTGGTTGCCCACGACGCGCAGGGCGCTGTACCCGCCGATCTTGCTGCCCTTCATAAAGCGGGAGCCGAGGCAGCAGTCGTAGTTTTTGTATGTGCCATCTTCCAGAATCGGGAGCAGGTCTACAATGGCCCCCTGGTCGTCGCCGTGCAGCACCACCAGATGCTCATACCCATGGGCCACCGCATAGCCGAAGGCCACCTTATGGCTGCCGCCCAAGCCGTAGTTCTGGTCGTTGCGCAGCAGGCGCACCGGGGCGTCAGGGTGGCGGGCCATCCAGTCCTGCACGGCGCTCTCGGTGCCGTCGGTGGCGCGGTTGTTCACCACGATGCACTCCCCCACCCAGGGGGCAATGCGCTTATCCAACAGCTGGGAAAGCACACGCGTGACCTGCTTTTCGCAGTTGTAGGCAGGGATAAATACCAGCAGTTTTTCCATGTTCTGCTCCTTTGCATCATTATCGGGGCGGGCATACCGCTCTGCATTATTATACATCACACCGGGCACAACTACAACCCATCACCCGCAGACCAGCACCTGCAAACTCGCGGTGCCATGCTGCACGGTATAGCGCTGTGTGATGGTAAAATTCGTTTCGATCCACTCGTGGAACTCCGTCATATCCCGCACCTCGGCGTCATCGTACAAAATGACATCGGGCTGTTTATCGGGCAGTTCGGTGTAATACTGTTCAAACCGCGGGTCACTGTCGGTGCCGGAAATGACCGACGCCTGCGCCACGGTCAGCGTGCCGTCCGCCATCAAAAAGCCCAGGCCGTGCTGCTCGCCGATGGCCTGCAATACGGCCTGCCCGGCGTAGGGTTCCAGCGCCTCAACCAGGCATTCCTGCATATCGGCGGCCTTCTCGTCGGCGCAAATGCCCTTTGCGGGGCCGCTCTCAATGCGCACCAGCGGCGTGTCGACCACGCTGGCGGGCTTCCAGCCGGTCACCTCCACGCACCAGACGCGGCAGACCAGCAAAAACGCCAGTGCCGCTGCCAGGCAAATAGCCCCCTGCACACGGCGGGCCGCGCCGCACTTGTCTCTCGCGTTCAGCATTGCCAGCGCACCGCAGACAGCGGGCCACATCAGGTACATAAAGGTCGGGGCCAGGCCCAGCAGCGTCGAGCGCAGGATCATTGCGTAGGCCGCCAACCCGGGCAGGTAACCCAGCCAGAACAGCGCCGCGCTGCCCGGTGTGCCGCGGCCTTTCCGGAACGCTGCCGCGCCCGCCAGCACCAGCACCAGCACAAACTGCCGCTCGTCAAGGCTGCGGTCTGCCACCGCACGCACCAGACATTGCAACGCCGCCAGTGCCGCCCACAGGCTCAGCACCCGGCACAAAGCATCCCCTTTGTCGCAGGGGGCGGCGTCCCCGACGCCCCGCAAACGGAGCGCCCACATCAAAGCACAGACGAGTGCCGCTGCCGCCAACGGCCACACCAGCGATTTTGCCACGCTCCACGCCTGGGCGGCCAGCGCCGCCAGCCGCGCACCGGTGGTAAAATCATACTGCGGGTCGTGTAAAATCAGCTGCAAACGCGCTGCCAGCAGCGCCGGGTCAAACCCGACGCCCCACAGCGCATAGAGCAAAAATGCCGCGCCGCACCCGGCACAGCTGCCGGTCAGCAGCCAGACGCCGCGAGGAATGCCCCAGCGGCAGCGCTCGCCGCCGCGCCGCCCCAGCACAAACAGCCCCACCCACAGCACCGCAAACGCCGCAATACTCTGGGGGAACGCCAGATAGCCGAAGCAGGCGCAGATCGCTCCCACCGCCACGAGCCACGGTTTTTGAAACCCGCGGCTCACATAATGGTGCAGGCACAAAAACGCCGCCACAGTCCAATGGAACTGCTGGCCGGTGTAATCCGGCCCCAAAAACCACTTGGGCACAAAGGTAAACAGCACCAGCGCCGCCAGCAGCGCCCCGCGCCCGCCTAGATCCCGGCGGAACTCCCGGTAAAACGCATAGCTCATCGCGGCCTTGCACACCAGCACCACAAGCCGGAAAAACAGCAGCACGCCGGTCGTGCCGCCGGTCACAGCCATAAACGCCGCCAGCAGCGCCGCCGACGGCAGGCTGGAAAGCTGGTGCGGCTCCCACATCGAGTAGAACAGCTTGTCCCCGCTGACGAGCCGGAACCCCAGCGACAGCGCGTACTCTTCGTCGATTTCCAGCCCCACAAAGGCGCTGCGCACCATAACCGCCGCACACACCAGGCAGAGCAGGGCCGCACCGCACCGGCGCAGCCGCGCGTTCTGCGCCGTCATCGGCCGGCCCCCAGCGTTTTGTGCAGCAGGGTATCCCGCAGGCAGTACCAGCAGGGCAGGTAATTTTCGCAGAAAGCGCCCCATTTTCGCGCCAGAAATCCGCGCTGCTTCGTTTCTTTGTTTTTCACCGCCGCCACATCAAAGTAGCGGGCCTTGTCCCGCACCGATATCTTTTCCTCAAACGGCATATCCCAGCCCTCGGGATACCAGTAGGCCGGGGTCAGCAGGCGGTAATCGCTGCGCTCGGCCGCGTAGCGGTTCAGCTGGCTTTCGTCATGCCACAGGGCGATCACACCGTTCTGCAAGTCCTGCTCGGTGCGGCGTTCCAGCTCATGGCACAGCACCAGAAACGCCGCCGCCGTGCCGCCGTTCAGCCCGCCGGAGACGTAGTCCTTCCCGCAGTTGTAGGGGATGTAGGCCGTGCTCTTGGGGTTGCGGTCGTAGGTATAAAACGGCGGCTTTTTGTTCCAGAAGCCCGGCTGCTGCACGAGCAGCAGATTTTCGCCCTTCTCGGGCCGGGGCAGAAATTCCTCCGCTGTAACGGTCTTTTTGCAGGTAAGATTCGCATTAAAGAAAAAGAGATAATCCATTCCCCGCAGCGCGTCCTCCTGCGTCAGAAAGATGGAGAACCGCTTCAGTGTGCTGTACGGCCAGGGGTAGGCCTCCTGGTAAACGCGGTGTACGCGGGGCGCGTCCTCATACTCAATGGCGGGGGCATCCGTAAAGACAAAGTATTCCTTCTCGCACCCGGGCAGGAACTTTTCCTCAAAGCTGCGGTAAAACTCCGGCCAGAACACCGTGTACTTGCCGGTACAGATGTACAGCATCCCGATTTTTGTCATGCGGCATCCCCCTTTCGTTTCAGCTTGCGCAGCACCTTCGCGCCGTACTGGCGCAGGTAGGCGGCGTCTTTGCCCCAGCCGTAGACGGCCAGGTTCAGCAGGTTGGGCACCACCAGCACCACCAGCACCGTGCTGACTACATTCCAAACCTTTTTAAACGAATGACTCATTATAATATGTACTCCCGGGGATTATTCTGCGATGGCCGGACGGAGCAGCCATAAAAATCGCAAAAAGCTTATCTCCTGTGTGATAAGCCCAATGCGCAATTCGATGTCAAGACAAAATACAGCACAATGCACATCAAAATGCAATAGCTAAAAACGAAATTTTGAATAAAAATTTGAAAGAATTTTCTCTTGCAGCAAAAAAGAGCAATATTTTTGTAAATAATTGTAAGATACCGGAATTTTTTGTAGCCAAAATAGGGGCAGGTAGAATTTATTATCGGTCGATCGTTTTTTGCAGCAGAAACGATTTTCAGCATCAAACCGAGTCTCTCCGGGCGCTTACAGTAAGCGCGGCGGGATACATAGCTGCGGCTGATGCCGAAGGCCGCGGCCACCTGGCGCTGGGTTTGCGGCAGGCGGCCGGATAGCCCGTACCGGCGGCGGATGACCTCCGCCTCCCGGTCCGTAAGGCAGCGGCCCACCAGCTCCCGGATGCGCAGGCGCTCCTCCCGGTCGGCCATGTCCGAGAGCATG
>ERZ773131.2574-NODE-2574-length-11406-cov-2.458109_pt1 | contig 11406 bp, 9 predicted proteins | sample MGYA00511082_ERZ773131 | MGnify/ENA primary metagenome ERZ773131 (study PRJEB29015, sample SAMEA2737813) | human gut metagenome | biome: human gut; feature: human-associated habitat; material: faeces | place: China | collected 2012 ... | reverse complement strand
TGGTGATGTCCAGCTCTGTTACCTGAATATCCAGGCCGGTAGAAGCAAATTTAGACAGTGCCTTTTCATAAGTGGAAGCGTTGGGGAAGCTTACATCCAGGTGAGACTGCATGCCGATACCATCAATGAGGCCTTTTTCCTTCAATTCCATTGCCATGTCATAGATTGCAGTAGTCTTCTGCGACATGTATTCGTTGAAATCGTTGTAATACAGCTTACAGCCTTCCGGCGCGTATTTTCTGGCGAACTGGAATGCGTATTCAATAAAGGAGTTGTCACCGAAAATCCGTGTCCATGCGGAGCTGTTGGAATCGTCGGACTTGCTGGAGCCTGCTGCACGAGGTGTGCCGTTGTCCTGCCATGCCTCGTTGACTACGTCCCAGGCGTAGAATTCTACATCCGGATATTGGGTAGCCAGGCCTTCCATTACATTTTTAATATAATTTTCCATACGGGTGATCATGGTGTCCTTGTCTACCCAATCGCCGTCATCGGAGAAGTTTTCCTTAAAGAACCAGTCCGGTGTCTGGCTGTGCCATACCAGCACATGACCGCGTACCGGAATTTTGTTTTCGCCGGCGAATTTCAGAATCTCGTCTGCTTCGTTCAGAGAGATCTGGGGCATGGTGTCATCGCCGGTTTCTGCCACGTACTTCTGGGACAGTGCCTGATCCAGCACGCTGTCCGGCTTCAGTTCGTTGCCCAGTGTCAGGCTGTTGTAGTGCTTTTTGATGAGGTCTTTGGTGGCACCCTGTGCGAATTCCGAACCGGTACAGGCACAGCCGATCTTAAAGTAGTCGGAATAGGCATCTTTCAGGGAAGCAATGTCGTCCTGAATGGCAGGATCCGGCAGGTGTTCGCCGACTGCATCGTCCATGTAGAAGTTCATGAGATCCTGTTCCTTGGGGGCACTGGTGTAGCCGGTCTGTACATAGATATAGAAGTTGGTCGCACCCTCCGGCACGGTGAATTCGCTGCCCACGTATTTCCATTCGCCCTTGTTTGCAGTTTCGGTGGCAATGGTGTAGTAGTTTTCCTTGCCGTTGTAGTCGTATTGCAGGTTGATGGAGAACTTCTGGGTGTCGGAGTACTGGTCGCCGTCATAGAGCACGTAGGTGCCGACTTTGTAGTAGCCGCCGGCTTCCATGATGTCGGACGTACTGCGAGTGGCACCATTCCACAGCTGGGTTCTGCCGGAAACATACAGGCTGGTCGTGCCGCTGTGGGCGTACTTGGTGGAAAGTTCTACCTTGGCACTGCCGCGGCCGTTCCACTTCTGGGTGGAGTTGTTGTCGAAGTCGGATTCGAATTTGTCGTCCAGCTGGATCTCTGTCTTTTCGCCTTTAATGACGACGTCGTCAATATAATAGGTCTGGTCGGTATTGGCATCCGGCATCTCCACATAGAGGATCATATCGGTGGCACCGGAGGGAACGGTGTAGTTGCCCTTCATCTCCACCCACTGTCCCGCAGTTGCCTGTGTGGCGGCAACCTGATCGTAGTGGTCTGTGCCGTTGGCATCGGTGTAGATCATTTTGATCGCCATGTTCTGCTGACCGCTGCCCTCGTACATGGCACTGGCAGAGATCTCGTAGCTTTGTCCGGCAGCCACAACACCAGTCAGAGAGCACCGCGGTGCGCCCCAGTTAGCAGTACGGTCATAGCAGTACAGTGACGTTCCGCCGCCGTGAGACTGCTCTGTGGAAAGTGACAAAGACGAGCCAACGCCTTTCCACGCGCCATAGCCGCTTTCAAAGGTATCATTCATCAGTTCCTCTACTGCTGCGGAACCAACCATCCCCGAAAGAGACAGACTGCTGATCGCCAATGCACCAGCGGCAACAGCCGCCAGCATTTTTTTCCATTTCATTTACGCATTCATCCCTTCTCCGTATTTTCGGGCATTGTGCCCGGGACATATTCTGTGACGTTTTTGAGGAAAAACTTTTCTAGGTCGTCACAGTGCATAAAAGTATTATACCATTTCAGAAATGTTTTGTCAATTCTATTTTTGCGTTTTGTAACCATTTTCGCAAAAATCGTTTTTACATCTTGCGCATCTTTTCCAGGCGCAAATTTCGACAAAAAAGTCATTTTTCATCTTGCGAAACAGAACTAGCCATGGTATAATGAAAGATAGGATCTGCACCCGAAGAATACAGATCCGCAATCTTATTTTTACCTATAACTGAAAAAATCCATCTGTCTGCATACAGAATGTCTGATGCAGACAGGTTTTTATCTTTTTTCCGAATAGAAAGGACGCTTCTCTATGCCATTTCACAAATCTGCCCGTCTGGCAGCACTCCTTCTGGCAGCTGTATTTCTGCCGCTCACATGCTCCGGCTGCTCTCTTCCGTTTCAAAAACAGGATGGGGACGGTTCCGGATATTTGTTTACCGCAAGTCTCCCCTCCAATCCCAAGAGTCTGGATCCCCAGTCTGCCACAGACGCTTCCTCCAAAACAATTATTGAAAACCTCTATGAAGGGCTCATGGAACTGGACGAAACCGGTACACCTCAGCCTGCCGCTGCCGAAAGCTATACCATTTCCCCGGATGGCTGTACCTATACTTTTGTGCTGCACAACGATCGGTACTGGTTCTTTGACGAAAATCAGAATGACGAAATTGACGACGGAGAAAAATGGGCTGTTACCGCAGCAGATTATGTCTATGCATTTCAGCGCATATTCAACCCGGAAACCCAGTCTCCCTACACCGACACATTTTCCTGCCTGAAAAACGCCCAGGCAATTCAAAACGGCCAGGCAGATTATACCACCATCGGTGTACAGGCAATCAGCAGCACCCAGCTGCAATTTACATTGGATCACCCAAACACGCGGTTTCTCTCCCTTCTGGCCACTACTGCTGCCATGCCGTGCAGCCAGAACTTTTTCGAGCAGACAAAGGGCCGCTATGGCCTGGATCAGGATTCAGTGGCATCCTGCGGCGCATTTTATATGCGCCTCTGGTTCTATGATCCCTACGGAAAGGACAATCTGATCTACATGCGCCGAAACGCCGCCAACACTCCGGCACGCAGCGTATCTCCCACCAATCTCACATTCCAGATCCGAAACACTCAGCAGGCCGCCGCAGATGATTTTGCCGCCGGGAATGCAGATGTTCTGGTGACGCCGATTCAGCAAACCCAATATACAGACAGCGAGAATTACACCACAACAGCAGAACGTGCCACAACATTGGGGCTGATTTTCAACCCGGATTTTGCTGCATTTCACAATGCAAATATCCGCAAGGGGCTTTCCATGGGCATCAATCGGTTTGCCATCGGGAAAAATTCCAACGATGATTTAAAGGGTGCCTTTTCCATTATTCCGCCGGCTGTGCAGTACAACGGCAGCACCTATCGGGAACAGGTTCCGGAAGCAGAGGCCGCCTATGATCCCAATGCGGCGCTGACCACATTCCAGACCGGCATGCAGGAGCTGCATATGGAGTCCCTCGACTCCACCAAAATCCTGGTGTGCTCTGCGCTCATGGACTGTGACAATCTGCACGATATCATTCAGACCTGGCAGGAAGTGTTCGGCTTCTATATCGGCATTGACGAGGTAACAGAGGACGAGTACTGGCAGCGGCTTGCATCCAAAAATTATTCCATTGCAGTTTATGGCATCACCGGCTCTGCCAATGATCCTGCTGCGGTTCTGGAACAGTTTGCCTCTGACACCAACACATTTTACTATGAAAACGCTTCTGTTGATACACAAATCCAAGCACTGGGAGACTGCTCCTCTTCCGCACAGCTTCTCACGCAGTGCAGCCAGTTGGAACAGACGATTCTATCCGATTACTGGTTCCTTCCCATTTTTTATAAAAATCAGTACTGTATCACCAGTACAAAAAATGCAGATATTGCCTATGATGCCTTTTCCGGAGCGCTGAATTTCCGCAATGCAAAGCACTTTGAATAGTGTTGCCTTTGTGGATTCCATAACTTTCCTGGTTGCCTTTTCTGCCCTGCTGCATATAATAGAAATAACAGCAGGGCCTGCTTTCAGATAGATGCTGTCTATCAGCAAAGGGCTGCTGCCGACAAACGTGTATAACACTTGCCGGCAGCAGCCCTTTTTATTTTTTCAACACGAATTAAGCTCTCTTCATGCTGCGGTTTTGCAGATCATTTTCAAAGCGGTTTACAATATCATGCTTTCCCACAACTGCCAGCACATCATTGGCCTTGAGCACAGTTTGCGGCGTAATATCCACCGTTACATCTTCGCCGTCCTTAACTGCAATAATATTCAGGCCGTAGCGCTGCCGCAGTTTCAGCTCCTGTACCGTTACCCCTTCCATGGTATCCGGGATGCTGATTTCAGTAATGCTGATATTGTCATTCAGGGAAATGTATTCCATGACACGGGGGGCCAGCAGACGATTGGCCAGGCGAATGCCCATCTCCCGTTCCGGATAGATTACATCCGCGCCCAGTTTTTCCAGCACGCTTCCCTGCTCTTCACTCAGCGCCTTTGCAATGACATGGGGTACATTCAGCTGCAATATAATCATTGTGGTCAGAATGCTGACTGCCACATCGCCGCCGATGCCCACAATTACCGTATCGCAGTTCTGAATGCCCACATTCCGCAGATTTTCCTTTGACAGATCAGAAATCACATAGGCGTTGTCGGTAAACGCAATGGCATCATTGATTACATTTTCATTGCAGTCAATTACAATCAGGTCTTTTCCCGACTCTGCAAGCCGCTTTGCCAGCGCAAATCCAAATCGTCCAAGGCCGATTACTGCATAAAGCTTTTCTTTTTTTTCATTGTGCTTCATATGTTGTTTTCTTCCTTTCTCATCCAACCGAAATCGTCTCTTCCGGCCGCAAAATTTCACTATTTTTCCGTCCCTGCACCATCCAGAGTGTTGCCACAGTCAGCGGACCGAGCCGGCCGATATACATGGTCAAAACCAGAACCAGTTTACTCAGCGGCAAAAGGTCTGCCGTCAGACCGCAGGACAACCCAACGGTTGCAAATGCAGAAGTGGTTTCCATCAGAATCTGAAGAAACGGAATGTCCGGCTCCAATACACATAATAAAAATGTAGAGGTCAAAATCACACTCAGTCCCAGCAGAAAAATCATCAGTGCCTTATCCCGTACTTCTTGCGAAAAACGCCGCCGGAAAACGGTGGGATGCCGGTTTCGGGTATAGGCAATGGCCGACCAGATGCAGACAAAAAGGGTGGTTACCTTGATACCGCCTCCGGTTGAACCAGGTGCGGCACCGATAAACATCAGCAAAACCATGCAGAGCAGCGATGCATTCGAAAACGTACCCAAATCATAGATAGAAAATCCGGAGGTTCGGGTAACAGTGCTATAAAAGAACGCCTGCACCCAGCTCAGGCCGTCCTGTGTTGCGTGCAGCAGCAGCGTCCCTGTCAAAAGAAGAAATCCTGTCATTGTCAGAACAATTTTTGCATGCAGGGATAGCTTCCGGAAATGCCGCTTTTGTGCAATGTTCAGCATGACCACAAACCCCAGGCCGCCGCAGATTGTCAGTGCAGAAGTCAGCAGCAGCATGGGCACATGGTTTTGATATGGCATCAGGCTATTGGCGCCAATCAGGTCAAATCCGGCGTTATTAAACGCAGATACTGCATGAAAAATACTGAGCCATGCGGCGCGTCCCGGTGTATAATCCTGAAGAAAAATCGGAAAGGCAAGCAACGCACCCACAAGTTCAATTCCAAATGTGACAATCAACAGAACCTTTAGCAGACGTAAAATTCCCTGAAAACTGGGCTGATTCATGGATTCCTTAATCAGGGTACGCTCCCGGATGCCGATCTTTTTTCCGGTCAGCAAAATAATTCCCACACCCAGCGTTGTAATACCCATTCCGCCGATTTGAATTAACAGCAGCAGTACTGCCTGTCCAAACGGAGAAAGCACGGTACTGCATACAACAGAAGAAAGTCCTGTAATACACACGCCGCTTGTGGCTGTAAACAGGGCGTCAATCCAGGAAAGATGCTCTCCCGGCTGATGTGATATCGGAAGACGCAGCAGCACAGTTCCCAGCAGGATCAACAGTGCAAACCCGGCAGCAATGATGCGTCCCGGTGTCAAAAATTTGTTCCATCTCATGATACTTCAAGTTCCTTCTTTCTCCATGTATCAAAAAAGACCGACACGCACTGTCCGTACGCATCAGCCCTTTTCGGAGTATACTCAGTCAAGCGCAATAAAGACAGATTCCCAAAGCCGTTATTGTTTTACAGCTTATCCTGAGTGTCAAAAATCAATCCTGTGTTTTTTCTTCTGTTGTCTCGGCATCAGAAGAATCGCTTTCTTCTGCCGGAACAACTGTGGCAGTGGTTTCATAAGTTTCTGTTTCTGCTTCCTTGTGTGCAGTACGCTCTGCCTGCTGTGCCTCTTTGGCAGCTTTTCTAGCAGCTTCTGCGGCTTCTGCCTCTGCCTTCCATCGTCCGTAGGAAGCGTTCTTGCAGCCGCATTCCGGACAGAACTTCTGTGCATCTGTCACCTTTGAGCCGCATTCCGGGCATATCGAAGCATTTTCCAGACTTGCCAATTCTGATTTTAATGTGTCTATCTGTGCGATCAGGTCTGCTGCCTGTTCAAACAGGCCGGCATACTGTTCTTCCGGTTCACACCGATTTTCCACATAATATCTGGATCCGATCTCACTGTAAATGGATTGGAGTGAACTGTTGCAACTATTGATCATCCGGCGGATTCTGGCACGTGCCGTTGCTTTTTTCGAAGTATCCGCCACATCTCTTGCCATCTTTGTGACATCATCGCTCATTTTCCGGAACTGATCTCGAAAATCCATGTTTCATCCCTCCTGGTATTCACATTTTTCCAATTCGTTTTTATGAAGTATGGTTTATCCGAAGCGGCAGCCTGCGCCGGCGTTTGGATACCCATATATTGTATGATGTGTTGTGTCTTTCTGATTCCCGAATCAAAAAATTTCTGTTTTTGCTGCGACTCTGAGTCCTCTGAAATATTTGTCTGATTCTGTGATAAGGTTTATCTTAACCGCAGATATAGGCAAACCGGGCACTCTTCAGTCCGAGAATGCCGCGCAGAGAATAGCCGCTGACTTTTTTCTGACCGTCAATGTTGACGGAACGAACAAAGCCGCTGTCGCCCAGTTCCAGCTGAAGCCAGTTAGCCGGATTGGAGGAAAGCTGAATGCCGTAAGCACTCTGAATCCGGGAACGTACTTCGTCTGTTGACAGATAAGTGACCTCGCCGTAATACGGGTCATAATCTGCATCGTATTCGCTGGGGACACTCACCAGATAGTCGTACTGTGTTCCAAAAATATCAGTAGCATTTGCAGTAGCACCGCCGCTGGAAGCACCATATACGGTCAATGCATAATTTCCGTCGTAATACAGTGCCTGTCCGAGCACAGAAGAAACTGCATCGACAACATTCTGCGGCGGATTGGCCTTGAGTGCAACGCCGCTTACTTTTCCGCCGTAAAATTGAATGTAGGTATAGGCTGCTACAGCCTGTGCCTTCATTGCTTCCGGATGCATGGAAGAACTCATTTCGTTATACACGATCTGAGAAATAATATCTACCACGCTTCCGGTGACGCCGTTGGCAGTAATGGTACCGCTGGCATCTTCCTGAACCAGTGTGGTTCCGGGATAATAGTGAAATAAAATTGACTGGTAGTCATAGCCGCCATAGGTTGCATAATAGTTTGCACCGTTCTGGCTCATGCCTACGCAATGTCCATATCCATAGGTGGTAAATGCAAACTGACCGGCCTGCGGAGTGCCAAGGGCTGCTGCCGCGCCGACATTTGCTTTGCCAGCCGCATCGGAAGAAGCCAGTTCTACAGAAGCGGAAGACGCAGCTGCCTTCGGTGCTGTTGCCTGTTCGATCGCAGTCACCTGCTCTTCTGTAGGCTTTACTTCTTCATATTGTACCAATGATAAGCTGGAATCGTAATCTGAAATTTCAGCTTTCCACAGCGTACTGCTGCTTTCCTCCGCAGCCGTTTCCGTACCGGATTCGGCCGTTTCTGGTACTGCATAGGCATTGATTGCAGAAACTCCTGCCAGCAATGCCGCAACTGCGAGCGCAATACCCGCATGTGGGTAACATTTTTTCATATCAAAACTCCATTTTTACCGACAAAATGCCGGGTAGTAAAAGGCTATTCTCATCGCCCGAAAGCCGCAGACATTGCTTCCGGCATGCATGCCGGTTGATTGAATTTGCACAGGGCGCACCGGAATGCAGTTACTGCTCCGGTCGTGCACGCACGTGCAAAGACACCGTTTGTCTTTTTCCGCGCTGGAAAAAGACCGATGCTTTGTCACTCCTGTGCAGCAGTGGTTTCTCCGCCGGCTTCCTGAATGGTTTTCAGGAGTGTAGCGGTATCCTCTCCCTCCCGCAGACGGCGTGCGATAACAACAAAACGGGAGTTATCTTCGTCCGAATAGCAGGTAGACAGTGTGAGGATTGAATCGCCGAACTGGACATCCAGCGGATTGTCAATCATGTTCTTCGATTCCACGGATTTGACATAGCTGTCAAAGGTTGCCTTATCGTCCAGTTCCTCCATATCCCAATACCGGAAATCCGAGTCGGCATCTCCGCCGGTGATAATCAGCCCAAACATCACATAAGTATAGTCTCCATAGTTTGAACTGAATGTGATGAACGGCTTTTCCTTGTAATAAGAAGGCTCCTGGCGATAACGCCGCAGAGAACCAAACATAGTATTGTCTGCCATATTATGCCCGTAGAGCACAATATTCTCAGACCACTGTTCCGGATCAGCACCGAACTGATCCCGATAGTCCATAAATACGGTACCGGCCCGGAATTCCTGTCCGTCAAATCCAATGGACAAATAATAATCATTGTCCACAGTCTGTACAACCGGATTGTCCACCTGTGTACCATCAATGGTAATATATCCTACTGTATCCGGATTCTGCTCCAAAAGCTTCTTGGCGCGTTCTGTCAGTTCCGGTGCAGCTGTCGGTGCTTCTGTTGCTGCCTCCGTTGCCGCTTCTGTTGTCGCGGCAGTGTTGGCAGTCTGGTCAATTTGTGATGCACATCCGCCGGTTGCAAGCATTGCAATACATGCTGCAATCGCCATCGTGCTGGTTTGCCATCGTTTCATATTGTCATTCCTCTTTCTATCACGATATACCCATGGTACGGACAGCAGGAATCATCAAGATTTCTGCCGGTGTCCCTCGCGTCTGATCTATGCCATACGTTTATCCATAAGGTAGAAACGGGGCATTGGGATCATAAGTTTTCTTATTCCACAGATAGTACACATTCGGCCACTTAATGTTGGGATTGGGCGTACTGCCCACAACCCGGTCATATGGAGCTTCGCCGTCCCGTACCCGCCTTGCCACAATCACCAGGCGCGCCGTATCAAACACGCTGTTGCAGGTGGAAAGCGTCAGGAGCGGATCTCCGTACTGGACATCAATATTTGTCAGGCGAAGAGACCGGCGCTTTACTTCATTGACATAGTCATAGAACGCCGCTTCGTCTTCAAAATCGATATCGTTCCAGTAATCGAATCTGGTATCTGTTGTATCCTCTGCATCCGCAATAAAGTACCCAAATATCTTATACTGATAGGTTTCATAATTGGAATTCAACTGGATAATCGGGTGCTGTTCATAATAATTTTCATCGGTACGGTAATATTTTAACGTACCGAACATAGAGCCGTCCCGCATATTGTGTCCATAAATAATCAGGTTGTCCGAATTCGGCGTTTCCAGCGTTCCGTCGGCGCCGACCTGATCAAAGGAGCAGCGGTAATCCAGGAAAATCGAGCCAGGCTTAGAATCCTCTTTCTGCATATTGCGATAAAGGTAATATTCTTCTCCCGGCTGATCGTCCAGGTGATGCATCACCGGATAGTCCACCTTTGTATCCGGAATGGTGATCCACCCCGCGGTTTCCTCATTCATCGCCAGAAGCTCTGCCGCACCCGGCAGCAGCGAGTAGATTTTCTCTGTCGGTTCCTGGGTTTCCCCTGTCTGCGGTTCTGTTGCTGCTTCGGTCACAAGTTCGGGCTGCCGCGCATGGTAAGAAGAGCCGATGTCCTCATACATGGAATCTGCCCGGAACACATCCACAAAATAAAGGACAATCAAAACCAGGCACACCAGAAAAACTGCGGCAGAAAACAAAAAAATACATTTTCTTGCCACTTCTCCCCCAGCATCTCCTTTCTGTGGAAACAGCCCCCGTACCTTCTGCCGAAAGGTGCGCTTTTCCGGCCGTTCCGGCAAAATCGGCTTCGGCGGCAGAGGCGGCGGAAATTTCTCCGGATGCTCTTTGCGCGCCTTGACCTGTTTAATCTGATAGGCCACACGCAAAGAGACCTCTTCTTCCTCTTCTTCCCGTGCCATCCGATACAGATTTGACCGGATGGCCGAGATCTTGTCTGCGGTTTTCAGCGGTTCCTCTTCTGAGGAATCTGCGGAGACCGGATTCGTTTTATCTGGCTTTGTTTCAGCAGATATCTCTTTTTCCGGAGATTCAGCAGCTGTATTCAGCTGTTCTTCCTCGGATTTTTCGATTGCAGCTGTTTCATTTTTCTGCATTCTGCTTCCTCCATCAGATAACGTTCCGCCAGACCAAAGACACAGACAGCCGTACCCTGCCGGATTTCCGGACGCGTTTGCAGTCCGAACCGCCAGAGCTGCAGCGGCGCAATCCGCATCTGATCTCCCAGCAGGAGACCGGCATACACCGTTCCTACCGGCTGCTCCGGCGTTCCGCCTCCCGGCCCTGCAATGCCTGTCACCGACAGACAGAGTTTCGCACCAGTTTGCTTTTGCAGTCCTCTTGCCATAGCAGCAGCAACAGCCGCGCTGACTACGCCCTGTGACGCAATCATATCCGGCGGAACATCCAGAAACCGCGTTTTCATACGCTCTGCGTAGGTACACAGTCCCAGTTCAAACACCTGAGAAGCCCCCGGTACAGATGTAATTGCAGCAGACAGCAAACCACCGGTACAGCTCTCCGCAGTTGCCGCAGTGCTGTGATCTTCATCTAGTAATTGTACAATATGCATCAGGGTTTTGTCAAGCCTTTTTTCTGTGTCTTTATAGATTTGACACAATTCTGCCTGATCCAACACAATATCGTTCATACCCGGCCAAACCTTTCCTCACAAAGTGCTGCTTACAGTTTAAAAATCTTCATTGTTGTATTTTCTGCTGCCTTTTCCACCAATTCTGTAAAGTCGAATTTAGCCTGGGCTTTTTCCACATCTTCCAGTGCCGGACGCACCTTGGGATGCTTCGGTGTAAAGACTGTGCAGCAGTCCTCATACGGCAGGGTCGAGGTCTCAAAGGTGCCGATTGCACGTGCAGTCTCCACAAT
>ERZ773131.2556-NODE-2556-length-11467-cov-3.933842_pt1 | contig 11467 bp, 8 predicted proteins | sample MGYA00511082_ERZ773131 | MGnify/ENA primary metagenome ERZ773131 (study PRJEB29015, sample SAMEA2737813) | human gut metagenome | biome: human gut; feature: human-associated habitat; material: faeces | place: China | collected 2012 ... | reverse complement strand
ACAATAGTTGGGCTTGCCCCTGCGAAGATAGCTAGCTGCCGGGTCCTTTTTTTTTACCTTGTATATTCAAAAGCCAAGTCTTTATTTACTTTGACTTGGCTTTTTTCTTGCACAAATATTTAGATATATCTTAAAATAACATTACATGTTTTCAGTAATTGTTAACAAAATGTCAAATATTTCACAAGTATTTAATAAGTTATAAATCTTTTTTACCTAAAAGCGTTTTCACGTCAATTTACTCTTTTTTAAACAATATTTATGTGGTATATTTATGATGAATAATAATGAGTCTATGGAGGACATATTATGGTTAAAAGAATTGGTATTTTGACTTCTGGTGGTGATTCACCGGGAATGAATGCTGCAATACGCGCGGTAACACGTGTTGGATTAAATAGTGGTCTTGAAGTATTTGGTATTTACAATGGTTATAAAGGAATGGTTGAAGGTTATATTGAACCATTAACTCGTGAAACTGTTGGAGATATCGTAAACAGAGGAGGAACTATATTAGGATCAGCTCGTTTACCAGAATTCAAGGACATCGAAGTCAGAAAAAAAGCAATTGCTCAATTAAAAAAGAGAGGTATTGAAGCCGTTGTAGTTATTGGTGGTGACGGTTCATATCGTGGAGCATTATCTTTAACTGAAATGGGCATTAACTGTATCGGATTACCTGGTACAATTGATAACGATATTACTTGTACAGATTATACGATTGGTTTTCAAACAGCATTAGAAACTGTAGTTGAATGTGTCGATAAACTAAGAGACACTTCTAATTCACATCACCGTTGTTCTATTGTTGAAGTTATGGGAAACCGTTGTGGAGACTTAGCGTTATGGTCAGGTATTGCTTGTGGAGCCGAAATTGTTGTAACAAGTGATACAGGATTTGATGAACAAGATGTCTTAGATCGTTTAAGAGATATCGATATTATTAAAAAGAAAAAACACGCGATTGTTGTAATTAGTGAAAAGATTACTGATGTAGATCAATTTGCGAAAAAGGTTAGTTTGAATACGGGCTTTTCAGGAAGAGCAACTGTTTTAGGCCATATTCAACGTGGAGGATCTCCATGTCCATTTGACCGTTTGTTAGCATCACAAATGGGTGAAAAAGCTGTAGATTTATTGATGCAAGGCATTGGTGGACAATGTATTTCAATTCGTGATAACAAGATTATTTCTTATCCAATTGAAGAAGCATTGAGCATGCCACAAGAATCTCGTAAACCACTAATGAATTTATTTGATCGTTTGGTTTAGGATATATTAGAAGGAAGGATATACATATGAGCAAAAAAACAAAAATTATTTGTACTATTGGTCCAGCTAGTGAAAGTAAAGAAGTTTTAACAAAACTTGTTGAAGCTGGAATGAACATCGCACGTTTGAATTTCTCTCATGGAGACTATGAAGAACATGCGGAACGTGTTAAACGTATTCGTGAGGTTAGTAAAGAAACAGGAAAACCTATTGGTATTTTATTAGATACTAAAGGCCCTGAAATTCGTTTAGGTGATTTCGAAAATGGTGGATGCGAGTTTAATGAAGGTGACGAAATCGATTTAGTAAAAGAAGAAGTTTTAGGAAATCACGAAAGATTTACATTACGTTGTCCGGAAGTATTTAACGACGTTAAAGTTGGTGATTTCATTTTAATGGATGACGGAAAAATGAAAGTCACTTTTACAGAAGTAACTCCTGATCGTATTCACGGTGTTGTAAACAACCCTCACTTCTTAAAGAGTCGTAAAGGATGTAATTTACCAGGCATTAAATTAAGTATGCCATTTATTTCTGAAAAAGATGAATCAGATATTCGTTTCGGATGTAAAATGGATGTTGACTATATTGCAGCAAGTTTTACTCGTCGTAAAGACGATGTATTAGCAATTCGTCAAATTTTGATTGATGAAAATAAAGATATGATTCAAATTTTCCCTAAAATTGAAAACCAGGAAGGTTTTGATAACATCCGCGAAATCTTAGAGGTTGCAGATGGAGTAATGGTTGCCCGTGGAGATTTAGGTGTAGACGTAAGTTTAGAATTAGTACCTATTTATCAAAAACGTATGATTGCTGCTGCAAACGAAGTTGGTAAACCAGCTATCACTGCAACACACATGTTAGAATCTATGCAGGAAAATCCTCGTCCAACACGTGCAGAAGCAAGTGACGTAGCTAATGCTATTATGGATGGAACAGACTGTATCATGTTATCTGGTGAATCAGCTGCAGGTCATTACCCAGTTGAATGTGTTCAAACAATGACAAAGATTGCAAACGCTATTGAACCAATGATTCCTTATAAAGATCGTTTGAAAGCTAATGTTAAATCAAGTAAACGTACTTTAAACGATGCAATTGGTATTTCAGTAGCTGATACTGCATTGGCAATTGATATTAAATGTATTATTGCATTTACACAAAGTGGAAATACAGCTCGTCGTTTAGCTAAATTCCGCCCATGTGCTCCAATTTTAGCTGTTACATTTGATGAAGTAACTCAACGTAGTTTGTTACCAGTTAATGGTGTAACTCCAGTCGTTTCAAATATTCAAAATACTAAAGAAAATGATATTGATTTAGCTCGTAACTTAGCATTACAAGCTGGATTCAAAACAGGAGATCACATCATTGTTGTTGCTGGATATCCAATCGGATCAGGTAACACAAATATGATGCGTATTGCACAAATCTAGTTAACATTGCCCTCATTTTGAGGGCTTTTTTTATAAAAAAAGCTGTGGGGTTATTCCACAGCTTTTAATGATTCAACCATTTGAATGTTATTTAATTTTTTATGCATGCACAAATTGATAATCGCATTGAAACCAATTGTCAACACAAAACTAATCACATAAGATATTGAATTGATTGTTCTACCAAACATAATATCATCCATTTCAGCTAAGTTCATAATCAAGTGATGTAATCCAACACCAATTACTAAACCAATCAATGAACCTAAAATAGTTAATAGAATTGTTTCTCTATTGATATATGCATCTACTTCTTTTCTTGTAAAACCAAGAACTTTAATTGTTGCAATCTCACGTTTTCTTTCAGAAATATTAACATTGCTTAGATTGTATAAAACTACAAATGCAAGACATGCTGCTGAAATAACAAGTACAACAACGATATAGGAAATACTACTAATCATGTCTTTAAAGTTTTTTTGTAGAGATGAATAGAAAGTTACACTTTGAACACCGTCAATATTCATAATTTTATTACCTAAATTTCGTTCAAACTTCTTAGTTGTCTTTTTAGATTTAATCAAGTAAGTGTGCGATGTCTTCGCCTTGGTATTCCAACTATCATACAAAGCTTTGCTGACATATATATGATGACCAACATAATTTGTAAATACACCTGTGATTTTAGCTTTAATAACTGTATTATTGGCATCTTTAAATGTAATCATGTCTCCAGCCTTTTTATTCAATTTAGTAGCCATTTTTTGAGATATTAATACTGAAGAATCATCAATATCAAACTCTTTGTTACCGTTAAATAAAGTACAGAAATCTTTGAATTTATCATCATTTGAAATAATATGGACCGTAGTAGAAATGTCTTTATTGTCAATCTTCGTAGTTACTGCAAGATGATCTTCCTCATATACTTCTTTAACACCCTTTAAAGAATGGATTTGAGATGTCATTTCACTTGATTTGGCTGAAATTGTGGCATCATAGTGATAGATGACATTATATTGTTGATTTACAATATCAGAAATACTATCGTTAATACCAAAGCCAGCTACTAATAAGGCAGAACATCCTGCAATTCCTATAATTGTCATGAAGAATCGTTTTTTATAACGGAAAATATTTCTTGCGGTTACCTTCTGTAAGAAAGACAATCGTTTCCATATAAGTGGAATTTTTTCAAGCATAATTTTCTTACCGGCTTTTGCAGCTTTAGGACGCATTAACTGACTAGGCATTTCAATTAATTCACTATAAATAGAATATAATGTGGCTAGTAAAGTAATACCAGTTACAGAGCCACTGGCTAATAAGATAAGACCAGGCTGGAATAAAAAATGAATTTTTTCAATGTTATATAAAGTGTTCCAAGCATTAAAGATGACAGTTGGGAACAAATACATTCCTAAAGAACATCCTAAAATAGATCCTAAAACACTTGCACTAAATGCATAGATTATATATTTAAATGCAATTTGACTTTTTGAATAACCAAGAGCTTTTAAAGTTCCCATTTCATTTCTTTGTTCATCAACCATTCTTGTCATCGTTGTCATGCAAACTAGAGCAGCCACTAAGAAGAAGAATACAGGGAATACTTTCGCAATACCGTCCATACGATCTGCACAAGCACCATAATCACGATAAGAATAATGGGAGTCACGATCTAAAACAATCCATTTACCTTCCATCTTATCAATTTCTTCTTGTGCCTCATTTATTTCTCTTAATGCATCGTGTTTTCGAACATTAAACTCTGCTTTAGATAGTGCTAGCTTTTCCATGTTTGAATTTATTTCATTTTTGGCATCTTGAATTTTGGATACTCCATCCTCATATTGAGATTCACCATTTATTAAATTAACATAGGCACTGTTTAATTGATTTTTTGCATTTAATAACTGATTTAACTGAGATTGTAATTCAGCCTTTTTTGCGACACCTGCTTGGATTTGGTCAATCGCATCCTGAAGTTGTGGTATAGCCGCTTCTAACTCAGCTTTTTTAGCTATTGTACTGTCAATTTCAGCGATTTTTCCTTGCAGATATACTTTTCCATTGTTTAGGTTTTCAATTACTTTATTCTTTATAGCTTCAGATGATTCATCTGTAGTAGGCGTGTTTTGAGCCTTTTCAATTGAGATGTCTATCAAATCAATAGAATCTTGAATCATTTTACGTTGCATATTAAGATCATCCATTGCTGCATTAATTTGATTCAAACCATTTTCAGCTTGTTCTTTCTGAGACAATAACTCAGGAAGTTTTTGCTCACTCTCTTCAATTTGAGCAATCGCATTTTGTAAAGTAGGAATATTATCTAATAATTGTAAATTTGCATAATATTCATTCCACCCTTGATCAATTTGATTTTTAGAATTCTGAAGCTTAATTTCATTACTTTGAATCTCTGCAAGACCCGAATCAATCTTATCTTGAGCATCATTTAATTTATTTTCTGCATCATTCAATTCATCGTTTGCTTCCTGCTTTTTTTCATCTAATTCAGATTGATAAGACTGAATACGTACATCGATTTGTTTGTTTGCGATTTTTTTGATTCTTTTTAATACAGGATCAACAACATCAAAATATGCATCGTTATAACAATCTAATTCTTTAGCACCCTTAACACAAACATCAACTTCTGTATAATAATCCTTTAAAACATTTGAATTTTGTATATATATAAAAGAGTTTACCGTTCCTGATCCAATATTACTTGATCCTTTCTCATAAGATAAGTAATTCGGATTATAACAAGTACCTACAATTTTATATTTTGTGTTTTTCAAGGAGTTAGATAAAGCTTCATCTGTACCACTCTGTAATTTGATTGTATCTCCAATATGGAAAGTACCATATAATTTATTTGTAGCAGAACTAGCCTCAATCAAACACTCATTTTCTCTTTCAGGCATTCTTCCTTCGACTACACGGATCTTATTCATCTTTTGATCAATCTCATAAGAAATGACTTTAATGACCATTTGTGTAGAATCAATCTGAGACAATGTATCCATTGAAAAGTTTGGCTGTACGGATTTGACACCTTTTAATTTTTGAATGGCCTTTACATCTTTCTTGGTAAGTCCCAAAGTAGAATAGATTTGTATATCTTGAACATTATATGTATCAAAATACATATCGACACTGTTTTTCATATCCGGTGCACTCGCTTTAATGCCGGCAAAGAATGCCACACCTATTGCGACAATACAAAGGATAGATAGAAAACGTCCGAGGGAGATTTTAATTTCACGGAAAATATCTTTTAAATAAGAAGAAGGCATATTAATACTCTATGTCATTTACATCCATAGGATGCTCATTACATGTAATACTTTCAATTTTTCCACTACGAACTTTAATGACCTTATCTCCCATTGGTGTTAATGCTAAGTTGTGGGTAATAACTATGACAGTTTTATTTTGCGTTCTACACGTATCTTGTAAGACCTTAAGAACCTGTTTACCTGTTTGATAATCCAAAGCACCTGTGGGTTCATCACAAAGTAAAAGCTTTGGGTTTTTAGCTAATGCCCTTGCGATTGCGACACGCTGCTGCTCACCGCCAGAAAGCTGGCTAGGGAAGTTGAACATTCTATCTTTTAGTCCAACAAGTTCTATAGTTTCATCTATATCAAGTGGTTTCTTACAAATTTGTGTTGCAAGTTCAACATTTTCGCGAAGAGTAAGATTTTGAACTAGATTATAAAACTGGAAAACAAATCCAACATCATATCTTCTATAAAGTGTCATATCCTTTTCTTTATAAGAACTGATTTCACGACCATCTACAATGATTCTTCCTTCACTGACAGTATCCATTCCACCTAGTAGATTTAGGATAGTACTTTTACCAGCACCACTGGCTCCTGCGATAATCACAAACTCGCCTTGTTGTATTTCAAAACTCACATCATCTAACGCATGTATGTCGATTTCGCCCATATGATAAGTCTTTTTTACATTTTCAAAAGAAATGAAAGCGCTCATACAAATCACCTCACACTAATTATATCAGACATTTGAGAAAATTAATATTTCATGTTAGGATTAGGATGATTTCAAAAAAAGGAGGGTTTTAATGAAGGTTCGAGTATTGACAGAAAGTGGTTGTGGATTAACCAAACAAGAAGCACAAGCGTTAGGAATTGATTTTTTACCTTTACAGGTTCAAATAGAAGATAAAACATATTTAGATGGGGTGAATTTAACAGTAGAAGAATTAAATTCATTCTTAGAAAGAGGCTTTATGCCTCAAACAAGCATGCCACCATTAGGCGATATTGAGGCTTTATTAGAATCATATAAAAATAATGGTATTACGGATGTTATTTTGATAACTCTATCAAATGGATTATCAGGAACAAATCAGGCAATACAGGCATCTGGTAAATGGCATGGGGTTAAAATTCATACATTAGATATATATACTACTTTAGGTGTGGAAAAATATTTGGTGTTATCAGCTCAAAAATTAGTTGAACAAGAAATACACCCAGAAGAAATCATTTCACGTTTAAAAGACAGCGTAGATCATTCACGTGGTTTTTTAATTCCAGAAGATTTAGATCATCTAGCTAAGGGAGGACGATTAACTCCAATGGCAGCTAAGCTTGCAGGAATGTTGAAAATTAAACCAATCTTGGAAGTATCTAAAAATACTGAAGGAAAAGTCGATGTTTTTGATAAAGTACGTACAATGTCCAAAGCAATTAAAAAAGCTGTTAAAGTGATTTCAAAAGATGCGAATGCACAAGATTATGAATTTTATGTATTAAATGGAGAAAATCAAGAAGGTACACAAATTGCGATAGATGAGCTACACGATGTGTTTGGCGAAGATATTCAAATTCATACAGATCCAATGTATGCCGTTATTGCAGTACACACAGGATTAGGTGCTGTAGGCGTTCAATTTGTGAAAAAAGTAAAGGGGGCCTAGCCATGAAGATTGCATTTGTGACGGATACCGGAACAGGCCAGCATCCAGACTATTGGAAAGAAAAAGGAATTTATTGTCTTCCATTACAAATTACTTGTGATGGTGAATCAAAAGATGAATATACCGAAATTACATATTCTGAAGTGATTCAAAAATTACATGAGAAAAAGGTTTTAAAAACATCTTTACCAAGTTTAGGCAAAATTCAAGATTGTTTTGAAGAATTAAAAAATGAAGGATATGACACAATTTTTGCGGTTCCTATTTGTCGAGGATTATCCGGAACATTAGATTCTATGGAAATGATTGCGAATCAATTAGAAATGAAATTTGTAGGCGTTGACTGTTATTGCACAGCGGTTGAACAAGGATGTATGATTGAGACAGCTAAAAAGATGTATGAAGCAAACATTCCAATTGATGAAATTATTAAAAAACTACAAAGCATTGCGGATAGTTGTGAAACTGTGTTGTTGTGTGATGATTTAGATCATATGAAACGTGGTGGAAGATTGACACCAATGGCTGCGGCACTAGGTGGTTTATTGAAAATCAAACCTGTTTTACACATTGGTAAAAGTACGAATGGAAAAGTAGATGTATTAGATAAAGTTCGTACAATGAAACGTGCTCAAGATCGTGTTATTAAACATTTAAAAGAATTGAATGTAGATTCTAATTATACATTTATTGTTGCACATGTTGATGCGTTAGAAGCTGCAAAAGAATATGCACAAAAGATTGAAAGTCAAATTGAAGGAGCAAAAGTCAAAGTCATTGATTTAGTCAGTGCAGTTGGAATCCATACAGGACTTGGCTGCTTAGCATTACAAGTGTTTAATGAAATGGAAAAAAATTAGGGATTGAGTGATAAAATCACTTGATTCCTTTTTGTTTGCTAGAAAGTATAGTAAAATTTAAATATGAAAATCAATGAAAAACTAACAAAACCAATTACAGAAGTAAATTATTTGCGAGCTGAAAATGTAGATCGGTATAGAGTGATTATTCGATTTTTTTATGAACAATATGAGAAAATTCAGTACTGGCTATATAAAGAAGATGTGTTTGAGGCTATGATTCAAACAGGACTTTTTCCCGATTATACACTAGATCAATGTCAATCGGATTTATCTTCATTAACGGAATGGAAAAATTTAATTGCGATCCAAGATACATCGAAAGTAACGTCAATTGAGGAGTTTAAAAATAGAAAATATCGTTATCAATTATCTGAGTATACGATTGAAATTGAACGTATGACTTTAAAATTAGAAAATTTACAAGTTGAAGGTGCCTCTCTTGAACCAACTTTACTTGAAAGAATTCAATATCAAATTATGTGTATTGAAACTTTACAAGATGCAAGTATGGAAGAAATCCATACTTGGTGGAAGGATTTAAATGCAAATTTTATTCGTTTAAACCAAAATTACCAAGATTATATTCGAACTTTAAATAACGCGAAAGCGGAAGAAATGATGAAAACAGAATCATTCTTATTATTTAAAGAAAAGATTATTTCTTATCTAAGAAATTTTGTCAAAGGCTTACAAGAACACGCCATGATTTTAGAGGATTATATTCAAAATATACCATTTGAAAATATTGTTGTTTTGATTGAAAAGACAGTGAATTATGAAATGTCTATTCCAAGAATGGATGATAAAATTCAAAAACAAGATGTATACGACAATTTTATGGCAAGATGGGACAGCATATATAGCTGGTTTGTAGGTAAAAACGGAATTAGCGAAGTAAATCGTATGTCCGATATAACAAATGAAATCATTCGTAAAATCACGCGCTATGCCCAACAGATTGGAGAACTGCAAAATCAAGGTGCCAATCGAGCAGAAGAATACAAACACATTTCAGATTTATTTGGTAAATGCCAAGACTTAAGCCAAGCCCATAAAATGAGTGCCTTGTTTTTTGGCGTGGATAAACCACTGCATATGCAAGCTATCTATAATCGAAATACAGATTCTATTGATAGTGGAGTATATGAAGAAGAAATAACGTATTATGCACTAGAACCTAGAACTCGTGTAGCTACAGTAAAAACAAAAAGACAACCAGCGCAAGATTACAATTTAGAAAGAGAACAGCAACGATTAGAGATATTAGAACATAAACAAGCACAAAACGAAAAATTAAAAAATTATATTCGAGATGGAGTTGTTGATTTTGAAAAAATAGATATATTAGATGGTGAATCTAGAAAAATACTATTATCGTGGTTATCTAAAGGATTAAATGATGCGAATAAAACCTCAAAAACAGATGATGGTCGCGAGTTCTATATTGATGATTCCAATTAAAAAACAATAGAAGTCAAATGCGAAGACGGGATGTTTGTGATGCCTAGCTATCGTATTTGTTTTAAGGGGTAAATCTACTTATGGATGCATTACAAGAATTATTAAAACGTAAATGGATTCTACGAAAAGAAGATCCAGACTTATATAACATGGTGAGAGATTCAGTAAAAGAGATTCGTAAATTTGTACAAGAAAAATTCGGCTATATGATTATCGTTACTCCATATCTAATTAAATTAGAAAAAATACCTGGCTATGTTGAAGAATGGATGGGAATACAAGAATTTCAATCCGTTCAAGAATATCAAATGTTTTGTTTTGTATTATTGTTTTTGGAATCAAAAGAACGCGAGGAACAATTCGTATTATCTTCCTTAACAGAATATATTCAGATGCAATTTCAAGATGGAGTGATCGATTGGACACACTTTAATACCCGAGGACAATTGGTACGTGTATTAAAATATTGTCTATCGATTCACATAATTGAACTTGATGATGGAAGTGAAGAAGGTTTTATCAAAAACAAGGATACGGAAGCTTTATATGAAAACACAGGATATTCTCGATATGTCATTCGGAATTTTGCCCACGATATAATGGATATTCATTCATTGGAAGATATAAAAAAATCAGAGTGGTTTTCTATGGAAGAAGATCGAGGTGTTGTAAGAAGACAAAGAGTGTATAGACGTTTTTTGTTGTCCCCAGGCATCTACAGAAAAGACAAAAATGATGAGGATTTTGTGTATATTCGACATTATTATCGTCAAATTGAAAAAGATTTTCAAAGTATTATGCCATGCAATCTACATTTACATGCATCAAGTGGCTATATTGTTCTTGATGAAGATTGTAATGTAGGAACTATTTTTCCAAGCCGAAACACAATATCGGATTTAGTTTTAGTTTGTATGCAACAAATTACTAAGAAAATAAAGAATAGAACGTTAAATGTAAATGATGAGGAAATCACATTTATAGAAAAAGAACTATTGTTGAAATGGATACGTAAGTGGATCAAAGAGAATTTAGTGTTTCTTCCTAAAAAATATCAAGACATGGGAGAATCTTTAGTAAGTGAAAATGTACTAGCTACAATGAAAAGTTATGGGTTTGTAGATGAAGAAGAGAATCGAATAAAAATCAATCCGATTTGTGGAAAAATTGGTGGTGGATTTGATATTGAGGTGAAAAAAAATGTTAACAAGTAAATGGCACATGTATCGTATGGGCTTGATTGATTTTTGGTATTATACGAATGAAGAATTTTATTTTAAAAATGGTCATATTCTATTAAGAGGAAGTAATGGAAGTGGAAAATCGGTTACTATGCAAAGTTTTATTCCAATCTTATTAGATGGAAATAAGAACAGTGAACGTTTGGATGCTTTTGGTACTAAAGCTCGAAAAATGGAAACATATTTAATTGGAAGGAGAGAATTTTTTGAAAAAGTTTAAATATA
>ERZ773131.2547-NODE-2547-length-11496-cov-4.914868_pt1 | contig 11496 bp, 7 predicted proteins | sample MGYA00511082_ERZ773131 | MGnify/ENA primary metagenome ERZ773131 (study PRJEB29015, sample SAMEA2737813) | human gut metagenome | biome: human gut; feature: human-associated habitat; material: faeces | place: China | collected 2012 ... | reverse complement strand
CAAGAATGCTATACCTATATATGAATTTCCTATTATTTTTATATATGTCATAATTCATTTAATCTTTTTCATATCTTTCTCACATGAAATGTCATAAATTATATTTAGATCGTAAATGTTTTATTTAAAACATTTCACTTTTCATATTTATATCACATGATTACAATTATTAATTTCATATCTCATTTATTTAATTCATATGAGTGCACTTTTATATTTATAATTTTCATATGACAAATTAATCTATATTTTCTCATCATATGAATTCCTATTTTCAATATTTTTAAATTCATATTTATTTTCAGATTTAATTTTTATGTTTTTTAAATTCACATGAATGTGCAAACATTTAAAAACCAATATGATTATTCATATTTTCTTCATATGATATGTCAGAATACTATTTTGAGAGTTTCTACTTCTCCATGTGATTTTAAACTGAAAATGTAATAATATCCTTTATATAAGTGCTATTCCTATAACCTATACATAAATAACTCTGTTATGTATGATTCAATCATATGAACAAGTGTTTTTATGTATGAATATTCCATATTTAGTCACATATAATAAAAAAATCGTATGAAATATCATAAATACTTCATACGATTAGGCACATTTATGAGCTTTTACGCCCTTCAAACGCTTTTAGTAGTGTCATAGCGTCTGTATAATCCAAATGACTACCCACAGGTATTCCATGAGCTAATCTTGACACTCTACACTTACCTTCTAAAAGTTTAGATATATATAATGCTGTTGTCTCCCCTTCTACAGTTGGATCCAACGCTAATATAACTTCTTCTGTATTCTCATTGATTCTTTTTAAGAGTGACATAATATTCAATTGGTCTGGTAGAACTCCTTTTTGTGTATTAATCAAACCATCAAGTACATGATATACACCATTAAATTCTTGCATAGACTCAATCACAGATATATCTTTTGGATTTTGTACTACGCATATGATATTCTGATTACGTTTTGAACTCTTACAGAATTCACACAGTTCATCTTCTGTTAAGTTACCACAACATGTACATTTTTTTACTTTCTTTTTTAAATTAATTAACGTTTCTGCCATTTCAGATATTTCATCTTCATTCCAACTAAGTACAGTAAATGCATATCTTTCAGCAGTCTTAGCACCTACTCCTGGTAATTTCTGAAATTCATATATTAAATCATCAAATGTTTTTGGATACATATTTCACCTTCTAATCTTCTTTTATCTCAATGTTAGGGAATAAACTTTTCATATGATCTTCTACACTCATATTATTTTCTGTTACAGACTCTTTTCTTCTCAAATGAACTTGAAATGGTTCTGGAAGATTTCCGCTAATCATCTTCTCTTTAAAAGTATCGAGAACTCGTGCTTGTTGTGTTTTATCCAACGCAAATACTTTCTTCGCCTTTCCTAATAACACTTCCATAAAATCTTCATATCCATAGTTTAATTCAAATTCATTAATTTGCTTTGCGAAGATTTCACTCGATGCACATACCACAATATAATTCGATCCACTTGCCATTATAATACTATTTCTTAATGATGCTGCATATTTTCCAAATTCCAAGCTTGATGTGAATTGTCCTATATTATTGAATTTAGTTGTGTCTATGTTTCTTTCCATTTTATTTGCTCCAACAAGAAGTTGAACAACAAAATCATCATTCAATATGATTTTATTATCTGTGTTTTCTGACTGTTTTAATGTTTCACGTGAAACATCAGAAATTTCAGATTTCTCTAAAGCCTTATTTTTATCAACTATTTCACAGTTTTTCTCAATAATATCTGAGTTATCAGAACTATCATCATATGACGTTTCATAATTATCTTCTTCTTCAATATCCGAATTATTATCATATTCAGATTCAATTTTAGTACTTTTTGGTTCATATGAATAACTTGAAATCTTTAATAAAGAAGCTTCTAGATAATCCAATGCATTCGACGCATACGTATATTTATTATATGTATCCATTAATTCTTCCATACACTTAATTCTGAAATTAATAGGTGCTAATTTGAAATATTTCCTAATCATATCTTTATTCATATCCGAAACTAGAGTTGAATTTTCAGAATAATCTAAAATCAGGCTATCCTTCAACATATGAATAAAGTCTGCTGTCAATCGTTTAATATCCATTCCCATATCTGAATATTTCTGAATATCTTTGACAAAACTATCTACATCTTTTTTATATACTGAATAAAATAATTTTCCGATATCTTCAGATGTTACGACACCATAAATTTTACGAATATCATTCACATCAATATGAGATGAACAGTATGCAACACATTGATCCAATATGGATAACGCATCTCGCATTCCTCCATCAGCTAATTGAGCAATTAACGTTAATCCATTCTCATCAATTTCAATTCCTTCGTTTTTACAAACAACAGATAATCTATATTTAATGTCATGCATACTCACTTTATTAAAGTCAAATCTTTGGCAACGAGAAATAATAGTTGGTAAAACTTTATTAGGTTCTGTAGTCGCAAAAATAAAAATTACATGAGCAGGAGGTTCCTCGATTGTTTTTAACAATGCATTGAATGCTCCAGATGTCATCATATGAACTTCATCAATAATATAAATTTTATATTTTCCCTGCATTGGAGCATACTTCACTTTATCAATCAGATTTCTTACTTCATCAACACCATTGTTGCTGGCGGCATCAATTTCAATAATATCTGGATGACTTCCGTTTGCGGCCATTTTACAATTTTCACAAACTCCACAAGGAGCATCTTGACTATTTGTACAATTCAATGTCTTTGCAAATATTTTTGCGATTGAAGTTTTTCCTGTTCCTCTAGGACCACAAAATAAATAAGCATGAGCAATACGATTTTGAACAATCGCATTTTTCAATGTCTGAATTATATGTGTTTGTCCAACAACTTCATCAAAATTCGTTGGTCTATATTTTCTATATAACGCTTGATATGCCATTCGTAAAATCCTTTCTATATGTTTATCTGTATCTTATTTTATCATAGTTTTACTTATTTTATTTGGTTGAAATAGGGAAGTGCAATATATATGAAAAGCAGAAATCTTTCAAATTTATGATTTCTGCTTCTTTTTCATATCTCTTTTCTTCTTAAAAAAATGTTTTAATAAATCTGAACATTCAGATTCAAGAATTCCTTTTCTATATTCAGGATGATGATTAAATTCAGACACTTCAAACAAATTTGTACATGTTCCCACACAGCCTCCTTTAGGATCGGATGCTCCATATACAACTTCTTTAATTCTAGATTGTATAATCGCACCTGCACACATAGGACATGGTTCTAAAGTTACATATAATATGCAGTCCTCTAATCTCCATGTATTTAATTTTTTACATGCTTTTTGAATTGCCATAATTTCTGCGTGTGCAATGCTTTGTTGTAAAGTCTCACGCTTATTATATCCACGAGCAATCACTTTATCATCTTTCACAATGACACATCCAATTGGAACCTCATCATAGCTTTCTGCTTTTTTAGCCTGCTTGATAGCTTCCTTCATCCATTTCACATCATCCATACTCATATCCTCAAAAAATAAAAAACTACTACACATGATGGAGCTTACTTAAGGCTGCTTCGTTCCCGACCTGACCTGATTCATAAGACATCATTGTAGTAGCCAAGTTATTATATCAAATCCATTTTCAATTCGCAATAGAAAAAAGCTGTCAAAGACAGCTTTTAAGATTAACCAATTTTCTTTTTACCACCCATGTAAGGTTGTAATACTTCTGGAATCAAGATTGATCCATCTGCCTGTAAATTGTTTTCTAAGAATGCAATCAACATTCTAGGTGGAGCAACACAAGTGTTGTTTAATGTATGCGCAAAGTACTTTTCTCCATTTTCACCCTTAACACGAATCTTTAAACGACGTGCCTGAGCATCTGTTAAGTTAGAGCAACTTCCAACTTCGAAGTATTTCTTTTGACGTGGAGACCACGCTTCAACATCCACTGATTTACATTTTAAATCTGCCAAATCACCTGAACAGCATTCCAATGTACGTACTGGAATATCTAATGTTCTGAAGAATTCTACAGTATTCATATATAATTTTTTAAACCATTCCATACTTTCTTCTGGCTTACAAACAACGATCATTTCTTGTTTTTCAAATTGGTGAATACGATACACACCACGTTCTTCAATACCGTGAGCCCCTTTTTCTTTACGGAAACAAGGTGAATATGAAGTGTAAGTATATGGAAGATCTTTTTCTTCAAGAATTGTATCCTTGAATTTACCAATCATAGAGTGTTCACTTGTACCAATCAGATACAAATCTTCACCTTCGATTTTATACATCATACCTTCCATTTCCGCAAATGACATTACTCCATCAACTACTGAACTACGAATCATATATGGTGGAATTACATAAGTAAATCCTTTTTTATCAATCATGAAATCACGAGCGTAATTTAAGATTGCTGAATGTAGACGAGCAATATCTCCCATTAAATAGTAGAATCCATTTCCAGCTACACGACGTGCTGCATCTAAATCAATTCCGCTTAAACGTTCCATGATTTCAGTGTGATAAGGAATTTCAAAATCAGGAACAACTGGTTCACCGAATTTTTCTAATTCAACATTTTCACTATCATCTTTTCCAATAGGAACACTATCATCAATGATGTTTGGGATCTGCATCATTTTTTCAGTAACAGACTCTCTTAATTTAATTTCTTTTTCTTCCAAAGCTGTTAACTCGTGAGCAATCTCAGCCATTTGTTGCTTAATTTCTTCAGCTTCTTCTTTTTTACCTTGGCCCATCAACTTACCGATTTCTTTAGAAATCTTTTTACGATTAGCACGTAAATCGTCTGCATGTTGTTGTGTTTGGCGAAGCTCTTTATCCTCCATTAACACTTCATTTACTAAAGGCAATTTGTAGTCTTGGAACTTTTTCTTAATGTTCTCTTTGACAATGTCCGGATTTTCACGGACAAATTTCATATCTAACATGATATCCTCCTCTGCATAAAAAAAGAGACACTCGCACCCATAAAGGGACGATGTCTCGCGTTGCCACCCTTTTTACCATATATATACATATATGATCTCTTAACATGATAACGGTATGTACCGGATCAAACTACTAATTTCATTCGATCACTCTAAGGTGCTATTCAATTATTCATATCAGTATTTTCACCAGCCATACTGTCTCTATTTAATATATGGAATAATCTACTTATCCTTATCTTTGTTTTCAACACATTTATACCATTAAAACAAAGCTAAAGTCAACCGCTTATTCTGTGAAATAGCCTCATTAAATCGGATTTATCATATGATTCTACTTATCTACAAATCATATTCAATATCACAATTATATATAGTATTAAAATATAAGAAATCCATCTATAATCCATTCCCATGAATACTAAAAACTGAATAAACAAAAGTAACCCTAATAGAGAAAAGAAGGCATAAATTCGTTTTGTTGAATTATCATAATACAAATAATATAAGCCAATTACTGCCATTGCAAAAATAGCACCAATACATAAAGATCCTATAATGCTTCCATGACCAGAAATATAAACACATGCCGCAACAAAGATCATACATATTAAGGAAATTTTATCTGCTTTTCTATCTTGTCTAAAACTTTCCATTTTGTATACATCTAAATTGTGAATAATATTTGTGACTTCTTCATTCGAATAATTCAAACTCTTTTTACATGATATCAATTCAGCCACAGAAACATGTAAAGATTCAGATAGGGCAGGTAACAATTGAATGTCTGGATATCCTATTCCACGTTCCCATCGGCTAACAGCTTTATCTGTGACATGTAGCTGTTGAGCTAATTCCATTTGCGTCATATTGTTTTCTTTTCTTAACTTACAGATAAACATTCCCATATCTTTTGCGTTCACATATATCACTTCTTTCTATAATAATTTATATCCATTCTATCAAATAGGCAATCAACGTGTCGTTTATACAATGTATTCGGGTTATTTCTATCTGATTTATCATATGAAAAAGGAGTAAAATCATAATTCTACTCCTTACATGCTTTATTCTTCTGTGTTTCCTTCTGATTCTGCTTCAGGCTCTTCATGATCTACCAATGTCATACGCGTTACTTTCGCGTCCCCATTTAAGTTGATCAATCTTACACCTTGTGTATTTCTTCCATAGATTCCTACATTCTCTAAAGCCACACGAATCATGATTCCATCACTGGCAACAATCATCGCATCTTCTTTACCAGTAACCGCACGCATACACATTAGCTTACCTGTCTTTTCTGTGATATTAATTGTGCTAACACCTTTTTTACCACGAGAAGTCAAACGATAATCCTCGAACTTACTACGTTTACCATAACCATTTTCAGAAACAACAAGAACTGTATCACCTTCACTTGATAATGCAGCACCTACAACTTCACTGCCATCACAATTGAATCCTAATACACCACTTGCGCTACGTCCCATGATACGAACTTGATCTTCATTGAATCGAACAGCTTTACCATTTGATCCAGAAATAATTACTTCGTCTTGCCCCGTAGTTAATTTCACAAAGCGTAACTCATCATCTGGTTTTAAACTAATCGCAATCTTACCATTACGATTGATATTTTCAAATTCAGATACAGATGTACGTTTCACAATACCATTCTTTGTAACAAATAATAATGTTTCACTTTCATCATCCTTAGGAACAGCTACAAGAACATTTACTTTTTCACCTTTTTCCAAAGTCATTAAATTCACAATTGGAATTCCTTTAGATGTTCTAGATCCACTTGGAACATTGTATCCTTTTAATCGATATACACGACCCTTATCTGTAAACAACAACAAGAAATCATGTGTTGACATCGAAATCATAGTATCGATAGAATCCTCTTCATTTAATGTCAATGATTTGATTCCACGACCACCACGATTTTGAGCACGATATGTATCTACAAGCTGACGCTTAATATATCCAGACTCAGTTAATGTGATAATTACATCTTCCACTGGAATTAAGTCTTCATCTTCCATATCAACAGAAGCATCACTAATTTCAGTTCTTCTTTCATCACCATATTTCTGATCAATTTCAGTTAAATCGTCACGAATGATTTGAAGAACACGATCATGATTTGCCAAGATATCCTTCAAATCTTCAATCGTTAATAATAATTGTTGATATTCATTTTCAATCTTATCTCGTTCCAATCCAGATAATCTTCTTAACTGCATAGCCAAGATTGCTTTTGCCTGAATCATACTCAATCCAAACGCATCACATAAATCTTGAGATAAACCAGCCTCATCTTTTTTTGAACTACGAATCATATGAATAACTTCATCGATATGATCCATCGCAATTCGTAAACCTTCTAAGATATGTGCACGATCCTGTGCCTTCTTTAAATCAAACTGTGTTTTTCTTACAACTACATCAACCTGATGATCAATATAATCATGAATAATATCTTTTAAAGGCAATTGTTTAGGACGACCATTTTCAAGTGCCAACATATTGATACCAAATGAAGTTTGAAGTGGTGTTAATCTAAACAACTGATTTAAAATTACTTCTTCCTGTGCATCCTTCTTTAATTCCATGACGATACGAATACCTTCACGATTACTTTCATCATTTAAATAAGTAACCCCCTGAATAGCTTTATCGCGAATTAAAGAAGCCATCTTAGTAATTAAGTTTGCCTTATTAACCTGATAAGGAATTTCATAGAAAATAATCTGTTTCTTTCCATTTGTTAATTCTTCTACACGATATTTTGAACGAATCATAATCGATCCACGTCCAGTTTCAAATGCTTGACGAATTCCTTTACGACCTAAAATGATACCACCAGTAGGGAAATCAGGTCCTTTAATGACTTCCATCAATTGAGGAATTGTAATATCTGGATCATCCATTACCGCAAAAATAGCTTGAATTGTTTCTGATAAGTTATGTGGTGGAATATTTGTTGCCATACCAACCGCAATACCCACAGCACCATTGATCAACAAGTTTGGAATACGACTTGGAAGCACAACTGGCTCGCTTTCTTCACCATCATAGTTTGGAATAAAATCGACCGTATCCTTTTGAATGTCACGCAGCATCTCCATAGAGATTTTTGACATACGAGCTTCCGTATAACGCATTGCCGCAGCTCCATCTCCATCTAGAGAACCAAAGTTTCCATGACCATCCACTAATGGATATCGATAAGAGAAATCTTGGGCCATACGAACCATTGCATCATATACAGCTGTATCCCCATGAGGGTGATACTTACCAATAACTTCACCAACAATACGTGCACTCTTCTTATGTGCAACACCTGAAGTAATTCCCAATTGATTCATCGCATGTAAAATACGACGATGAACAGGTTTCATACCATCACGAACATCTGGTAATGCACGTGAAACAATAACAGACATTGAATAATCTAGAAAGGCTGTACGCATTTCTTTGGATATTTCAACATCTTCTACATAGTCATATCGCTTATTTTCTTCTTCCATAAGGACCTCCTACTAGTAATCCAAATTAGCGTATACAGCATTTTCCTGAATATATTCACGACGAGGCTCTACATCCTCACCCATCAACATATCAAATACACTGTCCGCTTCCATCGCATCATCAATAGTGACACGTTTCAATACTCTATGATGTGGATCCATCGTTGTTTCCCACAACTGTTCTGCATCCATTTCCCCTAAACCTTTATAACGCTGAACTTTGTACCCATCTTTAAATTCTTCACGCAACTGATCCATTTCCTGTTCCTTATACGCATAGGCAATCTTTTTTCCTTTTTGCACCTTATATAAAGGAGGTTGTGCAATATAAACATATCCACCTTCAATAACAGGTTTCATAAAACGATATAAGAAAGTCAACATCAATGTACAAATATGACTACCATCGACATCGGCATCGGTCATAATAACAATTTTGTGATAACGTAATTTTGATACATCTACATCTTCTTGAATTCCACATCCAAAAGCAGTAATCATACTACGAATTTCCTGGTTTTCAAAAATACGATGCGTTCTAGCTTTTTCAACATTTAAAATCTTACCACGCAAAGGTAGAATTGCTTGTGTTTTCGCGTCACGACCTTGTTTCGCGCTGCCCCCGGCAGAATCCCCTTCGACAATATAGATTTCACATTCACTTGCATCTTTACTTGAACAATCCGTTAATTTACCTGGTAATGAACTAATTCCATCCAACGCAGATTTACGACGTGTTAATTCACGAGCTTTTTTTGCCGCAATTCTTGCCTTGCTAGCAATTTCTGCCTTTTCTACAATAGCCTTGGCAATATCTGGATTTTCTAAGAAGAAACGATTGATCTGTTCACCCGCAATATTTGAAACAATCTTACGAACTTCACTATTTCCTAATTTTGTCTTTGTCTGTCCTTCATACTGAGGATCCGGGTGCTTAACGGAAATAATTGCAACCAATCCCTCTTTAACATCATCCTGAGATAAACTTTCATCCTTTTTGATCATATTATTATTTTTCGCATAGGCATTAATACAACGAGTCAAAGCCATTCTGAAACCATCTTCATGATATCCACCTTCATGCGTATGAATATTATTACAGAAAGAATAAATACTAGATTGATAGCCATCGTTATATTGCAAAGCAACTTCTGCAAGAATACCATCCTGCAATCCCTCTACATAAATGACTTTATCACTGATTGTACTCTTATTCTTATTTAAGAATTGTACATACTCAATAATTCCACCCTCATATTTATAGTCATTACTTGGACCATCTGATGTTCTTTTATCTGTTAAAGTTAAACGTATATCCTTATTTAAGAATGCAAGCTGGCGCAGACGAGAATTCAACGTTTCATAATCATAAACTGTTGTATCCTTAAAAATTTGTGAATCCGCCTTAAAACGAACCAAAGTACCCGTTTCTGTTGTTTCTCCAATGACTTTTAACGGTTCAACCGCATGACCACCATTTTCAAAACGAATAAAATAGATTTTACCATCCTGATAAACAGTAACCTCTAACCATTCACTCAACGCATTAACGACACTGGCACCAACACCATGCAAACCTCCGGAAACCTTATAAGCGCCTCCGCCAAATTTACCACCTGCATGTAATACCGTCATAATTGTTTCTACTGCGCTAATTCCTGTCTTTTCATGAATTCCAACTGGCATACCACGCCCATTATCACGCACTGCAATTACGTCACCAGGTTCAATTGTCACATCAATTCGATTCGCAAAACCAGCCAAGGCCTCATCAATACCATTATCCACAATTTCCCAAACTAGATGGTGAAGTCCACGTACAGAAGTGGAACCAATATACATACCTGGTCTCAAACGAACCGCTTCTAACCCTTCTAACACCTGAATATCATCCGCTGTATACGAATGTTCTACTTGTGTAGCTTGTGTTTCTAATTCTTCAAATTCAAGAATCTCTTTTTGTAATTCATCCTGACTCATTTGTAGACCTCCTTGATTCTCCCTTGTTCTATATCATAGAATCGAACTTCACGATTCCAATGCATATTCAATCGTTCTGTTGTTGTTATAAAAATCTGCATATCATTAGGAAGCTTTTCAATTAATTGTCGCTTTCTAAGATTATCCAGTTCACTAAATACGTCATCCAATAATAAAATTGGATATTGCCCACTCTTTTCAAAAATAATTTGGGCTAACCCCAATTTAAGTGCCAGTACAAAACTTCTTTTCTGCCCCTGACTAGCCACTTCACATACAGGTTTTCCATTCAATTCAAATAAAATATCATCCCTGTGAATTCCAATCAAAGTCTGATGATATTTTTTTTCTTTTTCAAAAACCTTGGCATAAGCTTCCTTCATATCTCCATCCAAATCAATAAACGTTATATACTTAGCATCTATATATTCTTTTTCATTTGAAAAGAATGGATATAGCTCACGCGCTTTTATCATCAAAGAATTCAAAAATTCATTTCTTTGTTTCATAATGATTTTTTGAACATCTATCATCTGATCCAAATAAATTTGAACTAAACACTCATCCACTTTACTCTGTTTCAAAGCTTGATTTCTCTGCTTTAAAATTTTTTGATACGAAGATAACGTAACCGTATACGTTTTTGACAATTTCATTAACTCCATATCAATAAATCGTCTTCGATTTTTTGGAGATGAAGTAAATAAAGATAAATCGTCTGGACAAAATAAGATTGCATTTTCAATTCCAATAAAATCGGAATACTTCTTAACTGGATTTTGAAAACGAAACAAATGCTTTTTTTGATGATCCACGATCACTTTCAATTCTTCTTTTCTGTGATTAGACTCCACCGTTGCCTGAACACAAAATTCATTGCACCCATGCATGATCATACTGTCCAATTGATTTGTTCGAAACGAACGCAAATGACTTAAAAAATAAATAGCTTCAATTAAG
>ERZ773131.2540-NODE-2540-length-11516-cov-6.942762_pt1 | contig 11516 bp, 6 predicted proteins | sample MGYA00511082_ERZ773131 | MGnify/ENA primary metagenome ERZ773131 (study PRJEB29015, sample SAMEA2737813) | human gut metagenome | biome: human gut; feature: human-associated habitat; material: faeces | place: China | collected 2012 ... | reverse complement strand
CGCGGAACTCATACAGCGCCTTGGGGTTGCCCTCCCAGAAAAGGTGGATGCCGTCACCGAAGCACTCAAAGCTGCGCACGGCCTTGCGGCTGACAACATCGGCCGCCAGCACGCCCTGTGCGCCGCCCTTGTGGCGCAACAGCAGGGTCACGCAGTCGGGGTACGGCAGACCGAGATCGCTGATCGTGTCCTTCTGCACCGTGACCGACTCCACATCGCCGAAGGCATCGAGCAGCCAGGGCAGATCAATGCCGAAGATCTCGCGCACGCCGCCGGTGCGGGCGTTGCCGACAAAGAAATTCTTATAGTTCTCCCATGGGTGCCAGTCGGGCAGATACTGCCCGATGTGATAGATATAATGCACCGGCTTGCCGAACGCTGCGACCTGCTGCTTGATATACTGCGTCTCGCGCCGGTAGAGCATGGTGGAGGAGAGGAAGAGCGGCAGCTGCTTTTCGGCAGCCTTGGCCATATTCTCGGCGTAGCCGTCCCGGACAAGGTTCAGCTCGGTAAAGACCGGCAGGCCGTTGTCCAGCAGCTCGCCGATGACGGCAGCGTGGGACAGCGGCGCCGTGCAGACCAGCGCGGCGTCCGGGTGCGCGGCGGCCACAGCCTCGGCAATGGACGGGTAGGCCTCGTCCGCCAGCGCCAGCTGCTTTGCCTCGGCGCGGCGGCCCTCGGCCGTATCAACGCCGACGATCTGTATGGCGGCATCAATGCCCTTGGCCAGCCGGGCGCGGCGTTTGCCCATGCTGCCTAAGCCAACGATGAGAAGTTTCATACCAAAACGCTCCTTTGGGGGTCAAATTCAGGCACAGGGCCGTCATAAAATATTTTAGGTTTTGCAAAGTCAAAATTTTGCAGCACTGTGCAGATCTTTTCGCTTGTATTGCCGCCGTTGTAGGGGCTGCGCGCCGATGCCGCCACAGGGGCGAACGCCTTGGACAGCGCCTTGCGCAGTGCAGCCTCGATGGCAGCGCGGTCAGCATCGCAGCAAAGCACATTGGCGCAGACGGTGCGCCCCGCCTGCCGCCTGCCGATGTTGACGGTCGGCACCCGGAAGGTCGGCGTTTCAACCACGCCCGAGGAGGAATTGCCCGCGACCAGCGCGGCGTACTCCATCGCGGAGAGATAGCGCCTGAGGCCAAGGCTCTGCACAAAGCCGGCGCGGTCCGGGTGGGCAGCGGCAAAAGCCTGCATCATGCGGGTGCAGACCTCGCCGCCTGCATCGGCGTTGGAGCCGGTGATAAGCCAGAACACACCGTCCACGGCGGCCATAGCCGCGCACAGAGCCTGCACCTGCGCCGCCGGGCTGCCCGCATCGGGGGCAGTCTCGGGGTGGTAGGTCACCAGCGCAAAGGGCTGCATCAGGGGGAATCCTGTCGAATCGCACAATTCCCGGCGGCCCATTTTGGGCATTGTGCGGATATTTTCATCCCCCAGCCCGCCTACGCAGAACACTGTGCCGGGGGCCTCGCCCATACGGACGAGCCGCGCAGCGCTGTCGGCGCAGGACGGAAAATGCACCGCCGCCATTTTGGAAATGCAGTGGCGGTAGTATTCGTCGGCTGCGCCCAAGGTCACGTCGCCGCCCGAAATGTGGGCAATGGGAATATGCCGCGCGGCGGCCGCGGCGGCCACAGCGAAAATTTCAAAGCGGTCGCCCAGCAGCAGCACCGCGTCGGGGCGGTGGACGGCAAAATAGCTGTCAAAAACGTTGATGGTGCGTGCAATCGTGCAGGCAACCGGCTCGTCGACGTCGTCGGTAAAAATTGGCAGGCGTGCGGCGATGGGAAAACCGTCGTTTTCGATTTCGTGTACGGTTTTGCCCAGCCGCGGGCAGAGGTGCGCGCCCGTCACGACAAGCTGCAAGTCGAGTTCGTCGGACGCCGCAACCTTCTGTACGACAGGCCGCAGCAGCCCATATTCCGCCCGCGTGGCGGTAACGATGCAGATGGTGCGCATATCACACCTCAATTTTTTCATCCTCCGCAAAATCGCGCTTGGCGGTCTGGCCCAGCACTTCATGCCAGCGCATGGGGGAAATGCCATCTCCCGGGCGCTTGGTGGTCAGGTTGTCCTCGGTGAAGACCTCGCCCGCCTTGATTTCCCGCGCGGCGACGATGCTCTTGCGGGCAATGGCCTTGTTGGGGGCCTCGCTGGCGGTCAAGTGCTTGTGGCCGTCACCCAGGGCGGCCTCCACATGGCGCACGGCGTTCACCATGGCCTTGAACTCTGCCGGGTCCAGGCTGGCCTTCTGGTCGGGGCCGGGCAGGGATTTGTCCAGCGTGAAGTGTTTTTCAATGACCTGCGCACCCAGCACAGCGGCGGCCACGTCGCACTCCCAGCCCGGCGTATGGTCGGACAGGCCCACCGGCAGACCAAACTGCTCGTACAGTTCCAGCATGGCGGTCAGGTTGGCATCCTCGTAGGGGGTGGGGTACTGGGTGTTGCAGTGCAGCACCGTTACCTCGGGGCAGCCGCCGTCGTCCAGCACGCCCAGTGCATCGGTGATTTCATCCAGCGTGCTCATGCCGGTGGAAAGCAGCACAGGTGTGTGTAATTTCGCCATTTCTTCCAGGTACGGCAGGTTCGTGATCTCGCCCGACGGCATCTTGATGAGCGGCAGGCCCAGCGTGCCCAAAAACCGCACGCTGGGGATATCGAACGGTGCGGACAGATACTGGATGCCGATGGAATCACAGTATTCTTTCAGCTCCTTGTGCGCCTCAAACGAGAAATGCAGCTTTCGGATCATTTCCAGCTGGCTCTCGGCGGCGTCGGTGGTCTGCTTCTGATACTCGGCCTTCTCTGCAAATTTGCTCACGACCAGCTCGGGCACAGCGGTCTGGTACTTGACGATATCCGCGCCGCACTCCTTGGCAGCGCGGGCCATTTCCTTGGCCATTTCCAGGCTGCCGTTGTGGTTGACCCCGGCCTCAGCAATGATGGTTACAGGCATTTTAAAACTCCTTCCGCTGTGGCTTCTCCCCTTGAGGAGAAGCTGTCCGCAAAGCAGACTGATGAGGGGGCCTTCCGGCAGGCTGCCCCTCATCCGGCGCTGCGCGCCACCTTCCCCCAAAGGGGAAGGCTTTTATTTACTGCTGATTTTCCAGCTTTCGTCTCATTTTCTCCAGTTCTTCCAGCTGGCCCATGTCCATCCAGCTGCTCTCGCTGATGGGATAGACGCCGACCTTTTCACCGGCCCGGCGGTAGCGCTCGATCACGTCGGGGAAGCCGATGAACTCACCGTCGTGCATTTCCTCCACCACGCGCGGCTCCACCACGTAAACGCCGGTGTTCGTCAAAAAGTCCAACTCGGGCTTCTCGCGCATGGCGGCAATGCTGCCGTCCTCGCCCAGCTCCACCACGCCGTAGGGCACGGTGTAATGCTTGAACGCGCAGATCATCGTGACAAGATTTCCGTGAGACTTATGGTACTCGTAAATATCGCCGAAGTCAACATCCAGCAGCGTGTCACAGTTGGTGAAAAAGAACGGCGTGTCAATTTTTCCTTTCAGCAGGCATAGCCCGCCGCCAGTACCCATGAACACATCCTCATCGGCAAAATCCACGCGGTAATCCTTTTCCAGCTCGCCAAAGTAGGACTTGATCATGCCCTTTTTGTAGTTCACGATCATTGTGAACTCGTGGCAGCCGAAGTCCCGGAACCGATCCATGATAAGCTCCGCAATGGGCTGCTCGCCCACCGGAATCAGCGGCTTGGGCAGGATTTTGGTGTAGGGGTACAGCCGCGTGCCAAGGCCGCCCGCCATCATCACGACCGGGATATCGACCTGCTTGCGGTTGTCCACATTCAGCCCGTGGGCAAAGATGATATCGGTGATGACGCCGCGCTTATTTAAAACCGGCAGTGCGTCGATGCAGTTTTTTTGCAGAATCTCCCGCGCCCGGCCGCGCTCAGCTATCGGCACGCTCAGCGGGTGGTAGTTGGCGGCGTGGTCAACGGTCTGGTCGGGCGTGCCGCCGCGCAGAAAAAACTTGCGGATATCGCCGTCGGTGATGACGGCTTTCAGCTTGCCCTCCGGCGCAATGAACAAAATGCGCTGGCCGGTCACGTCCAGCTTGCGCAGCGTTTCCAGCACCGTGGCGGTCGGCTCAATAAAGAGTTCTTCTACTTGTATCAAGGGTGGATCCCCCTTTTACGTTTATTTAAAGCCTTCCCCCTCGGGGGAAGGTGGCCAAAAGGGCCGGATGAGGGGCGGATGTGCCGCAGCAGACCGTGGATGGGAAATAGCGGCAAGGCTGCCCCTCATCAGTCACCTTCGGTGACAGCTTCTCCCAAAGGGGGAAGCCTTGGCGGGGCGTTGAGGATGCCGCCCCCTACAAAACGTCTTACAGCCCCAGCACCGCTTCAATCACGCGGTCGCAGTCCTCAAAGCTCAAGTTGGTGGAGCAGGGCAGATTGACAATATACTTGCGGTAGGCCAGGGCCTTGTCCAGGCCGTAAGCCTCGTTGCGGGGGTAGTCGGCCTGCTCGTGGATCAGCGCCCACACCGGGCGGGTCTGAATCTGCTGGGCCTGCAATTTCTCAATGACGGTGTCGCGGTCCAGGCCGGAATCTTCCAGATACAGGCTGAAGAACCAATGGTTGGAGCGGCATTCCTCCTCACGGAAAGGCAGAATGCGCAGCCCCTTCACGCCGTCCAGTGCGGCTGCATAGCGGTCATACAGCGCCTTTTTGTGGGCGATAAAATCTTCCAAGCGCTCCAGCTGGGCCAGGCCCAGGCAGGCCTGCACGTTGGTCATGCGGTAGTTGTAGCCTACCTCATCGTGCAAAAATTGCAGTACATCGGCCTTGGCCTGGGTGGACAGATGCTTGGCGTGCTCGGCCCAGTCAGCGTGGTTGGACACGACCATGCCGCCCGCACCGGTGGTGATGATCTTGTTGCCGTTGAAGCTGTAACAGCCGATATCGCCGATGGTGCCCGCAAACTTGCCGGCAAACGGCCCGGTGGTGCAGCGGGTGCCCAGGGCCTCGGTGGCATCCTCGATCAGAATCAGGTGATAGCGCTTGGCTATCGCCATCAGGCGGGGCATGTCGGCCATGTTGCCGAAAACATGGACGACTTCCAGCGCCTTGACGTGGGCACCGGTCTTTTTGTTGTACAGCTTATCGCCGCGCAGCTCGCAGTGGTTAGCACAGAAATCCTCCACCGCGTCGGGGTCAATGCACAGGGAGTCGTCGCAGCCGATAAAAATCGGCTCCGCGCCGACATAGCGGGTCAGCGGGTTGACGGCGGCGATGAAGGTCAGCGTCGGCACAATGACCTCGTCCCCGCGGGTGATGCCGACGGCCATAGCGGCCAGATGCAGCGCGCTGGTACCGGAGTTGCAGGCCACGGCGCGGGGCATGCCCACGTAAGCGGCCAGCGCTTCCTCAAACTCCGTGACTTTGCCGCCGCTGGTGGAGACCCACCCCGACGTGATGGCCTGTCCGGCCAGCTCGGCCTCGCGCACGCCGAAATTCGGAACAGAAAGAGGAATAAATCCAGACATAACAATGCCTCCATAATACAGCAGTCGCACCGGAATTGCCCGGCGGACAGAATTCTACAAATATTCTATTTTATTATACCGCTTTTACGGGGAGAGAGCAAGAAGAAAATGGGCTGGAAAAGCCTCCCTTGCCAAAGGGAGGCTTTAAAACGCAACCGCCCCATGCGCGGGTGTGCATGGGGCGGCTGGCTTATTTCAGAACGATCTTAGTTCTGCTTTTTCTTCATGTAGGCAGTCACACCCAGGCCCAGCAGGGCGGCGATGGCGATAATGGCAATCGGGACGATCGGCATTTCATCGCTGGTCTGCGGGATGGTGCTGGCCGTGGCGGCGGCAGTCTTGGCGGAAGAAGCGGTCGGGGTGTAGGTGCCTTTCACGTTCTTGTGGCCGGAGATCTGCTTCGTCTCCAGATGGCCGCAGGTGTCGCACTTGTAGCCGTCAGCCGTGGCCGTCCAGTTGTGATGGCCGCAGGCAACGCAGGTGTAGTACTGGCTGTCATCGGGGGTCGGCACGGGGGTAGCCGTCGGGGCAGCGGTGGCAGCGGGCGCGGCCTCAACCGGCGCGGGGGTAGCCGTCGGGGCGGCAGTGGGTGCCGGGGTCGGCTCCTCCGGCGGGAACCAGACCTGCTCAAAGACATTGGTGCCTTCCAGCTTTTGGCCGTTCGCCGTCTTGTCGTACAGCTCCTTGGTCAGGGTCGTGTAAACGCCCTCAATGCCCTTGAAGGAAACGCCCTTCCAATCGCAGTAATCCTTCTTGGCAATCTCAAAACCCTTGCCGATATCTGCGGCGCTGAGTGAGTATTCCTTGCCATCGATGGTGACAGTAACGGTCTTGTTTGCCATAACGGTAAACTCACTGAAACCGTCGGGGTTGACGAAGGTGATGGTCTTGACGATGCCGTTCTCGGTTTTCGTCTCGGTCTCATAATAGTAGATAGTGCCGTCCTCTTTGACGTGACGGACAAAGACCTTCTGGCCCTCGGGAATCTTCAACGCGGAAACATTGAGGGAGATGGCGACGGTAGGAACCTGATCTTCGGGCATGGGCTTGTCATTTTCCAGCGTAACGGTGTTGGATTCGGTCATGCTTTTGACATCATCAGCGACAGTCGCCTTGACATCATAGAGCATCTTGATATCAAAGGTCATGCTGACGTCGGTATCATTGTTGGCCGCAGCCTTCGGCTTAACAACCAGCTTGGGGACAGCGACAATGGTGATATTTTTTGTAGCTGCATCCGGGTCAAAGCTTTGGTCTTTTGCCGCCTCTGTGATAGCGTCTTTAGCCGCACTAACAACTTTGTCGTCATTCAGCTTGACTTCTTCTTCGCCAATTTTAACGGTGGCTGCATTCTTGACGGCATCGGAGACGTCACTTGCGGAAACATCTTTGCTATCAGTAATAGTGGTGCTGGTCGCTGCACCTGCGACGTCCGTTTTATCAACATTTTCGGACTTGATATCATCAACGTTACCTTCAACCTTGGTTTCCGGCTCGGCGGGCTTCGTTTCGGTTTTCTGCAGGACAACGGTTTCCACATTGTTGTTGACGTCAAACTCGCCGTTGAACTGCGTTTTCTCGTCATAGACCAGCGTCACAGCACGGCCATTAGAACTCTTGTCCGTGTTCATGCCATAAGTGTAAACTGCCCTATAACCTTCCGGGGCTGTAACTGTAACGTTGCGCAGATTGCAAGTTGCGGGGTACTTGTAGGAGCCATTCTCTGCAACACGGTTGCCAACAACAAGTGCCGCCATCGGAACCTCATCGCCGCCGCCCCAGTTGCTATCGATATATTGTGCAGGCGTACCATAAAGGGACGAATCATTTACCGCTGTAAGCGTGATTGTGCTATCCTCAATCGTTGCATTGCCGCCACGGACGAATACACCTTGGCGAGTTCCCATGACTTTGCAATTCTTCATATTCAGCACACCGGGAACATTCATACAGATAACGCAGCTGTCACCATCGGCAGGACTCTGATAGCCATACTTTGACTCGAACGTAGAATCCTGCAAGTCGATAATAATATTATAGTTGTCCACAGTAGCAGCATTTGTAGCAACTGCATAAACACCGCAACGAATCGTGGAATTTGTAACCGTAACATGGGCTGCATCTCCGCAGGGATAGAGGAAAGAGCCTTTTGTATCAACCTCAACATTATCAATCGCAATCGAGCTGCCTGCCGTTATGATAAGGTCTGCTTTGTCTCCAGTTGCTCTGTTAGTTGAAACAACTTTGCCATTCTTTATCGTAAGGCTAGCGTTATGATTAATTTCGCTACTTAACCACCCTCCCAAGGTGAGTGTATGTCCTTGCAAGTCAATCGTAATAGCAGTCTCTTCAAACTTTCTACCACTAACAGTTGCATCAGACAGCAGCGTGACCGTGTCACCACTTTTGGCATTGTTGAGGGCGGCGTCAACGGAATCATAGGTATTATCCCCAATTTGTGCCACGTTTGTGGCCTGGGGTGCAATTTTGTTCTCTCCTTCATCAGCAGATTGGGTTTCGATCTGCTCAGAGGCAGGGGCTTCTTTCGTCGCTTCGGTTGTCGCTTCGTCCGCCAGCGCAGCAGTGCACACAGACACGGCCATGGCGGCGGCCAATGCGAAGGAAACGACCTTTTTAAAATGGGTCTGTTTTCTCATCGTTCGCTTTCCTTTCTCCTTATAAAATTTAACGATACCTAGATTTTACACCGGGGGGGGGGTGAATGTCAACGAGAATGTGGGCATTTTGTGTATATTTCGCGTAAATTTTCACTTGTGCAAAAGAATCCAAGGCTGATTTGTGCAAAACAGAAAAAACGCGCTGTTGCATCGCAACAAACTGAACATAAAAGGCGCCTTGCACCCGGCAATGCTTTCCTTTATAATGGGTACAAAAACCAGGGGGCGTTCTGCATGAAAAAAATCTGCCGCTGGGCCTGCCGCCACCGCGCGGGCCTGCTGGCCCTTGCCGTGGGCTTCGCGGCGTGGGGGCTGTTCTATATCGCCCGCCGCAGCACCGCCGCTATGGACTGGTGGCTCACATATGTTTCGATGCCCGTCAAGCGCGGCCTTTCCTTTATAGTAGACCCGCTCCCGTTCAGCGCGTGCGAGCTGGGCGCAACGGTGCTCATCGTCGGGGCGTTGGTGCTGCTGGCCCGCGCCGTGCGCCGCCGCAGGCTGGCGGCCTGGACGCTGCATATGGCCGTGCTGCTGGTCTGGGGGTATGCGGGGGTCTGCGCACTGTGGGGCACGCAGTATTATGGCACGAATTTTGCCGCCCGCGCGGGCATGGCCGCCCCGCCCATCAGCACCGGGGAACTGGCCGCTGTGACCGACTACTTTGCCGACAAAGTCAACGCGGCGGCCCCGCTGGTGCAGCGGGACGAAAGCGGCGTGTTTGCCACCGACAAAACCGAAATCTTTGCCGGGTGCGCCCATCTGTACGACCCGCTGACCGAGCGCTGGCTGTTTTTGGCCGGGCCGGAGCGCCGCCCCAAGCCCGCCATCTACTCCAAACTCATGAGCGCCTGGGGCTTCACCGGATATCTCTGCCCGCTGGTGGGGGAGAGCACCCTCAACGTGGACAGCCCGGCGGTGTTCCTGCCGGTGACGATCGCCCACGAGCTGGCCCACCAGCGCGGCGTAGCGGCCGAGCAGGAGGCAAACTTCGTCGGCGTCATGGCGGCCACGGCCAGCGCCAACGCCGACTACGCCTACTCTGGCTGGCTGTTCGGCTACCTGCACCTGTCCAACGCGCTGTACGAGGCTGACCCCGCGCTGGCAGCGGCCAGCTACCAGACCCTTTGCGCAGAGGTCCGCGCCGACCTGGCCGCCAACAACGCCTACTGGAAGCAGTGGCAAGGCCCGGTCAAGCAGACGGGCGAAAAAGTCTACACGACCTTTTTGCAGGGGTACGGCCAGGACCTGGGTATGCGCAGCTATGGCGCGTGCGTGGATCTGCTTGTGGAAGAATTTTTGACCAATACAACTTCTTGCGATTGACAGTGCCCCGCACCGCTAGATGCCCGGAAAGTTGTTTCCACAATATCACAATTCTTAACAAACGGCCCACCCGGATGTTGAAAATTTCGGCGTTTTTCAGCACATTTTTCGCCCCTCGCCCCCTTGCGGCGGGGGCTTTTTTCATGGTATGATTTATGATGTAGCAATTTAGAATTTTCAACTGTGAGGAACAGGAATGTTTAATAAAAAGAATCCCATGCGGTATTTCTCCGGCAGCACGTTTGCGCGGCTGCCACTGTATAAGCTGGCGGCGGGCGGCACGGCTGTCGCGCTGACGGCCAGCATCGGCCTGGGCGCGTTCGCGGCGGGCGTTACGCCGTTCAACCTGCCCACGGCCACCCCGGCCCCGGTCGTGACCGCCACACCGGAAACGGCAGCCACGCCCACGCCGTCGCCGTCCCCCACGCCCAGCCCTACGCCGGTGCCGGACCGCACCCTGACCATGGAGGCCACCGTCGTGCAGCAGGACGTCGGCGTGACGCTCTACGTGGACCCGCTGCCCGAAGCCACAGCAACGCCGGAACCCACGGCTCTGCCGTCTGCGTCGCCCAAGGCTGGCGCGTCGGCGGCGTCCGGGGCTAAACCCACGGCCACGCCAAAGGCGACCGCAACCCCGACCCCGACGCCCACCGCCGCCCCGACCGAGGACGACGAGCAGGAAAAGACACCGCTGCTGGGCGTTGAGGGCACCATCACCCTGACCGACGCCAAGGGCAACGCCACCGACTACGCGCTTGACCCCGAGACCGGCACCGCCCTGGCCGAGGACGTGGAACCCGGCGACTACACGCTGGCCCTGCAGCCCATCGAAGGCTACACCACCCCCGAGGCCCAGACCGTAACTGTGAAGGAAAAGGTCGTCTACAAGGCGGACGTACAGGCTGTCAAGGAAAAGATCGTCCAGGCAAGCCAGGTCAACGAGAGTGCCGAGGACTCCGGCGTCAGCAACGCAGGTTCCGCGCCCATCGTCGAGGAAGTGACTGACACGGTTACCTATGCCGAGAGCGACAAGACCGAGACCGGCACCAAAACTACTTACACGGCCAAGTTGAGCAGCAGCGGCCACCTGCTGCTGGCCGACGGCACCGAGACCCCCTATCTGCCCGTCTACCAGGACGGCACGCGGGATCTGATCGGCGCGACCCGCGACCCGAACTACGCGGCCAACACGAACACTTCTGCCTGGCTGCCCGGCGCAGCGGATTCCATTCAGCTGCTGGGCGCGGCCAACACCCGCATGGCGTGGGCACACCGCGCCGATGAACCCGCCGTGCAGGAGGGGGATGAGGCGGCCTCCATCGCCGAGGAGACGCCCGCTCCCACCGAGGCTCCCACTCCGGAACCGACGGCAGAGCCTACTGCCGAGCCCACCGCAGAGCCGACGGCAGAACCAACCGCCGAGCCTACACCGGAAGTGACGGCGACGCCCGAACCGACGGTCGCCCCCACGAACACCCCGGCCCCGACCGAGGCCCCCACCGCCACGCCGGATCCCACGGCGGGCTGGCCTGACAACATCGAGGCCAAGGATCTGGCGAGCTACGGCTTTGACGTGACCAGTTCCGACGGCACCGTGTACCAGTACACCGGATGGCAGGAAATTGACGGCGTGACGTACTATTATGACCCGACGACCCACCAGCCCGTCACCGGACAGCAGGTCATCCAGGGCGACGTTTACACCTTCGGGGCGGACGGTGCACTGAACCGCACGGCCCGCGGCATCGACGTTTCCAAGTTCCAGGGCAGCATTGATTGGAACGCCGTCAAGGCCGACGGCATCACGTTTGCCATCATCCGCTGCGGCTACCGCGGCTACGGCAGCGGCGCACTGGTCGAGGATTCGACCTACCGCCGCAACATTCAGGGTGCCATCAACGCCGGGCTCAAGGTCGGCGTCTACTTCTACAGTCAGGCCGTCAATGAGCAGGAGGCCGTTGAGGAGGCCAGCATGGTGCTGAGCCTTGTCAGCGG
>ERZ773131.2537-NODE-2537-length-11521-cov-2.585906_pt1 | contig 11521 bp, 6 predicted proteins | sample MGYA00511082_ERZ773131 | MGnify/ENA primary metagenome ERZ773131 (study PRJEB29015, sample SAMEA2737813) | human gut metagenome | biome: human gut; feature: human-associated habitat; material: faeces | place: China | collected 2012 ... | reverse complement strand
CCGTTCTTATCGGTAAACTTAAAGCCTGATACGTGGTTCATATCACGCCAGTGTTCACCGGTGTATGGGTTAATACCGCCCGGGTTTTCAGCGAACTGACGAGAACGCTCACGTGCCATCGCTGCATACACAACATCTGAAGTAAATTCTTTTGTCCAACCTAATTTCTCAACATAATCTGTGATTAGTTTTTTATGGTCGAATCCAGTTAATTTGCCGATGCCACTCTCGGTCATGTAGTTATTATATTCCGCACGGATAATGTTCGCTTCATTCTGTAAGTCTAAAGGCACATTATCTTTGCCATATTTAGCCACAGCCATGCGTGTTGCCCATGTCAGCATTACATCACGGTCTTGCGTGTAATACTCTAACTTCATCGCAACGCCAACTGCATTATCTAAGAAGTTATCTGCGGCTTCCTGACCTGAGATTGTAGACATCCAATCACGCAATTTAAGTAAGGTTTTTGCTAGTGCTGGGTGTAACGCCCATACCTTTTCAATTTGTTCATTTACGTGTTTGGTGATGCGTGTATTACCGTTACGGTTCAACACCATATAATCTAAGCTATTTACACGTTCTGCGAGTTGAGTGATTGTTAATCCATCTTCTTGCACCCATTCTGCTAGATTATTCGGGTCACGGTATGACAAGCTCCATGTATCTTTTAACGTGCCATCCTCGCCAACCTCGCGATATGCACTGGCTTCTGCGACAGCTGGTCCTTCAACACCTGTTCTACGTTTGAACTGGTAGTATTGAATACCTTTCTCATGGTCAATCACGAACTTGTATTTAGCTACTGTCTCATCTGCAGGTTTAGCTTCAGATTTAGAGCGTAATAGTGATACTCCGCCTTTTGCGCTGAAGTATGATACAGATGAAAATAGTTTCATACCGTCTTCGATGAACTTAGCTACCACATCGACATCTTGTTTGCGATTGAATCCAAAGAACTCCGCAATCTTACGAAGTAAATTTCTAATTCTACCTTTCGCAGTGTGTAGATTAACTTGGTCAGTTTGTGACACTGCATCTGCTACTGCTCGTCTGAACGGGTCTGACGAGAACATCTCTGCTGCAAATTCAGATAATGCATGGTGTGAAGTTTCATCAAACGACAAGCCGTATGGTACTGTTGTACCGTCATCTAACTGCACCTTAGCAACTTCTGAATATCGTGGGTGATTAAATACATCACTACCGCGCACTTTATTCATCAATGCTTCCATATCGGTTAATAGAGATAAATCTGCCTCTGTTAAACCATAGGTAGATAAGTTTGCATTAGGGTTGCTTAGTCTAGCCTGCTTATAGTTGTTATAAGCAAATGCTTTCTTGTTCAAGAACGCATGTACAGCCTCATGCACGATTGTGTGCACTTGCTCGTTAAATGTTAAGCCATCACGTAGGTAGATTGTACTATTATTGCCATCATATGCACCTCTAGCACCTCTACCATAAGCTGAAGTCATTTCTTCTTCGCTTAATACTTTAAACTCTACATGGCTATCCAGTGCATGTTGTTTAAGTCTGCCGAGTACACGTGCTGTGATGTCGGACGCTTTAAACTGACCTTCAATATGCTCTAGTGCTTCTGACAACGAGTTTATGCCACGCAGTGCACTGCCAGATAACTTACCTAAGTTCTCATTGGCAAAATCAGCTCTCAGTGTTGAAGTAGCTGGGTTGTTCTCATTACCATCTGTCATTAAGAAGATGTCTAGCTCGTGTTTGAGAGCGGTCATTGCAAAGGCTTCTTGAGCGGTTAAGTTCTCACCTTCTGTGTTCACATAGGTGTTAATCGCTTCACTTACACGTGCAATATTCTCTCTACCATATGTGCGAGTGAACGTATTATACGGGTCCATGTCGTTGCGTGACTTAATGCCGAACGCATCGAGTAACTCGTTCATATGACCACGGATAACACGTTGAATCTCTGGAGAGCGAGCACCATACATAATAGCGGCTAACTCAGCATCATTTCTAACTGAAATACCTTTGAGCAGGTCTGCCGCCCAATCTTTAAAGTAGCTAGGCGACAATTTACCACTGCCGACATTAAGAATATCTAAGAGGTCGAACGGGTTTTTACGGCGGATGCCTTTCGCATTTGTCGCCCCGTTGAAGGGGCTTGTGACTTTCCCGTGAAGTCCTCCACAGGTTTTAACTTATTAGTTTTCTCAAGAGCTTGAACGGCTTTTGAATCTGCACGTTTCATCACACCTGCTGCTACACCTGTTGAGATTGCTGACAAGATGGCATTAGCTTTATCTTGTAACTCAGGTGGCATATTTTTACGGAGCGAGTTAATACCATCTACGCTTGCACGTAAATTATTGGCATTTGCTGATTCTTGTACACCTGCTTCTTTGAAGAAGTCATCAATCTCTTGTTTAACTACGGCACGTTCTGTTGGAGTCCACCACAAGCCATCTTCCGCTGGTAGGCGGTCTTTAACTTTATTATATGCTCTAGACAACTTATTAGGACGGTAGTTAAAGATTAAATCTGACAACGGTGTCTCTGCAGCTAATCTCAATGCTTCAGCTTTGCTTTTTGCTTTACCTGTTGCAAGTAGTCTGTCTGCATAAGTATCTTGTAAGTGGCGTTCAAACTCTTGGTCTTGCACAAGGCGTGATTGCACTTCGATACGCTCTGCAGGGGATAACTCTTTCACTGCTTGTGATTTACCAGCACGGGCTAGTACACTGTCTTGCCCTGTTGCACGAGCTCGCTCAATATCTGCAATCTCAGCTTGTTCAGCGGCTAGCTGTTCTGCTTCTGCTGTTTTACTTGCTACTTTTTGTGCTTTAGCTTCTGCTTTGGCTTGTTCTGCAGATGCACGTTGAGCTTTATCCCACTCGGTATCTGAATACTTAATGCGTCTTGCTACCACAGAGATAGCACCTTTACTGCGTGTTTGTGCAGCTGCGTTTAATTCATCAGCTAGGGCATTGATGGTATCTTCATCTACACCTTTATTGCGCATGCGTTGTAGTTGCACTTCTGCTTCATCATATTTAGATTGAGCGTCTTGTGTTAGCTCGTCTGCGCGATAATCTAAGTGCTTATCTAAACCATAGTTGTACACAACTTTACCGTTCTTTTGCTTACGTGTGAACTGCTCAGGCATTGTATCAACACCGAGAGTTTGTAGTAAGTTAGCTTTCGCACGAAGTGTTTTATTACCGTCGCCCCACGTGTTTTCTAATACAGCACGTTGGTCTTCTGTTAAATCTGGAGAATTGCGTAATTCTTCATATTTAGCATTTAAGTAATTGTCGTAATCCGTACGTGCACGGTTGGCTGTAACTTCGTTGCTATCGATTGAAGCTGCCCCGTACTGTGCGCGCAAGGTTTGAATCTCGCTATCTACATCTGCGATTCTGCTTGCTTGTTGGATTAACTGGTCATTCTCTGCTTGGCGTTGCTGTTCTGCTTCAAACTCTGCTTGTTCGGCTCGTTGTGCTTGTTCAGCTTCTTCAGCTTGTGCACGTGCAATGGCTTCTTCTTCGAGTCTAGCTGCTTCCGCTGCTTTTTCTTCTTCAGCTTTTACTCTGTCTTCTTCTGCGTATTTAGCTTTTGAAGTCTCATAGTCGGCTCTGCGCTGCATGTCACCGTGTACGCCACCAAATACTGCATTAGACACACCTGATGTAGTGCCACCTAGTGCCGCACCTAATAAACCACCGGAAGTTGCTCTACGCAACACTTGTTGCTTAACATTCTCAGGTACTTCATCCCAATTACGGAATTTTCCATTTTCATCGATAAGAGCTTGAGCTGCATATGCACCGAGACCTTCTTGCATGGCTTCTTCTGCGCCTTCATTGACTCCACCTTTGACTGCATTTTTAAGTGTTCCGCCTAGGCGTTTTCCAGCTGATGCCATAAAGCCCATCTTCTCAAGGTCTTCAATAGCCTGTCTAGAAACAGTTTTAGCTGCTTCCTTAGATAGACCCCATTTTGCAACTTGGTTCTCAATGTTGTGCGGAGTAATTTTATTTGCTGCTGCACCGCCAATGAATGACATTGCGACCGCAAGGCGAGCTTCAGGTGATGTAGTATCGATGCCACGTTGTGCTAATTCATTCGCAACTTGACCGCCAACTGACATACCTGCGTAGGTAGGCATGCTATTACCAATAGCTTGACCTGCAGCATTTACACCTTTTGATAATGTTTCTGCGCCAACTGCTGATAAACCTTTTCCTGCAAGTTTAGCTGTACCTTTGGTTAGTAGCCCAAAACCTTTAGTACCTGCAATCATTTGTGCGGCTTCACCACCTAACATGAGTGGGTTATCTGCAGCAAACTTAGCTGCGTCTTTGTAGCGACCTGCTTCCATCAAACGATAGAAATATGCTTCACGGTCACGTTCTGCATCAGTTGCTAAACCTTTGCCAAATTCTTCGCCTGCTTTTCCAACGTACTCTAACCCTTTAGATACAATGTTGTCGTTGCCAAACGCAGGTTTTAGTAAACCGCCAGCACTGGTAAGTAGTCCTGATACACCTTCCACCGCGTCGCCAGCTACGTTTTTAAGACGGTCAAATACCGCACCTTCTGCATCTTCTTTTGCTTGGAAGTTTGCGGCATATAAATTACGACCTTGATTGAAGAACGCATCTTTTGTGCGTTGTAACTGCTCACCTGATTGTTGTGCTACATCAGGGTTTGCTGCAACATAGGTGTTCCATTTCTGCTCTAGAATTGGGTCTGCGAAGTCATATTGACGCTCTGCAGTGCTCAATTTTAGGTAGTCGTCCTTGCTCATACCACGCTCTTGTAAGAGTTTAAATAGGGTAGAGTTAGGGTCATCCAAAGGGGAAATAGGTTGCTGTGGAGCTTGTTGTTCTCCCTGTACTTGCTGTACTTGTTGCTGTTGTAATTCAGCTTCTCTACGTGCAAGTTCAGCTTCGCGTCGTGCTCTCTGTTCTTCAACAGCTTGCATGTAATAAGACTGCTTCAAGTCTTCTGCGGCTTGTCTGCGAGCGAGTGCATCGTTCACTAGCGTTCTCATGGAACGATTCATGCCGTTTACTGATTGTGTCATAAAATCTCCAACAAAATGGGCTACCTAATTAGATAGCCCTTATTGTAATCGTAGTTGATTAAAATGTCATTTAAAATCCGTTGTGAACGAAGTTTGGAACAATCGGAGCAGATGGTGTTCGCCACTCGTCTGGTCTACGGATTCTATACCCGCCTAATGCATCCATTGTGTTATACACAACAGGTGTTGAATCCATCGGATTTTGGATTTGTAGCGGGTCTTGCATTGGTTGCTGTGCCGGTATACCTTGTAGAGCATTTAAACTCGGACCTGCATCTGGACGCGGGCGTGGTCTGATATTATCTCCACCACCATTAGCAACAGGCATTGCTGTTGTAGGCTGACCATTCCATTGGTATGGACTACCTAATGTACCAGCAACTTTATTTACTGCATTAAACATGTTGCCGATTGAGCGAACATAGTTAGGGTCTTCCGCATACCCACCAGCTTTTAATGCCATTGCATATTGCTGCGGGGTTTGCGCACCGAATACACCTTTATACTTACGACCCATAAGACCTACGAAGTGGTTATAGTAGTCTTGGTCATTAGCAAAGTTACGGAATTGTCTACGGTTTCCGTTGTCGTTTGCCCATACACCTTGAACGCCTTTACGGGTCTCCATGATGTTGCCATAGTTGTGAGCACCTGCGATTGATTTTCCCCAATTCGATTCTAGAGCCATTTGACCTAGAATGTTAAACGGGTGCGTTCCTAATTGCTGTGCTGCTCGTTCCGCCAGTGGAAGATGTCGGCGGTAAAACTCTTGCTGTTCCTGTAATGTTGCCATTCTATTCTCCTAGAACCATTTAGGGTCTATGCCCGTTTTATTACCTGATGTACTTGTACCTGTACCTATTCCAGCTGCCGCCTCTTTACCTTTGAGTCTGGCTCGCCATTTAGCTTCCTCTATCTCATATGCAAGCTGTACTTTCTGCTCAGGTGTTAATTTGCTTGGGTCACCATAAGCACCTCTGTTGATGTCATATAAAATCTTAGCTGCTTCAGTTTCAGCTTTCATAGAATCAACTGTGGTGCTATATAACTTGTCATTGTATTTCAAGTCATAATCGTTAGCTAACTTACTACCGCTTCCGTCACCTTTAATTGCTCCGTATACACTCATTCGTGTATATTCTGGTGCAATACCAGTAATGTTTTGTCCACCAACATTCATATCATATGAACCGTCTGAGTTAGCAGTTACAGAACCAATGCCTAGTGGAGTATATCCAAACGCACTGTTAGCCTGATAATTACCACCCGCAGTCAGTGCGGTGTCCATAAGTCTAGCTGCTTGTGCATCGGCTGCTTTCGCATATTCAGGGATTGTAATTGCTACTGCACCGCGACCTTGACCGTTACGTAGCATTTCTTCTGAAATAGCTTGATAACGAGCTTCATCTGCTGATGCCCCACCTTGCATTAGTTGCTGCATACGAGCTGCTGCATTTTGCTGTGCTGCATATGCGTTCATCTTATCTGCGCTCTGCATTGTCGCTGTTACGGTGTCAAGACCACCGAGGTCTTTCTTACCTTGCATGATTGAGCTAAATGCTAACAACTCACCTAGAGATGGTGCACGTTTAGGGTCAGCATATAAGGCGTTCATTGCACCATACTGAAGTCCACCATTATCTCCACCGAACTCTACTGGAGAGATTGTAATCTGTGCTCCGCCAGCATTGTTAGGTGTGGTAAATCCTGTAGATGGAATATAGCTACCGCGAGTGCCGATTTGTAAAGCAGGGTCAGAATAATCTGGTTGCTGTGTTACAACTTGCTGTGTAGAAGATGTTGTTCTAGCTGCAGGTGTAGTTGCTCGTGTTGTAGCTGTTGTAGCCATTTTAGCTGGTTGTGCTGCTGGTGCTGGTTCTCCAGCTAATACACCGAGAGTGTTTTGGCGTGTACCTTTCACACTAGGTTGCATGGTCTGTCTTGCACCATTTACCATCTTAGCTGCTTGCGTTGCGAAATCTGCTATGCCTAATGCCGTTCCACCAACTCCGTCAATAGCATCCGTTTCGATTGGATTGACTGTCACTGGTTCATTGCTTTCTGTCACAGATGCGTCTGCTGTTGCAGGTTGTGGCATGCTGAAGAACTGCTCAGGTGAATACTGCGGAATCTCACCTACTGTATTGGTAGGTTTCGGAGCTGGTTTACCGTTCAACTGTGCGATGCGTTCTTCTTCGCTCATATATGGAGTTAATTTAGAGTTAAACGCATCAATATAATCAGATGGTGCTTTCGCTCCGTACAACATGCTTAGTAAATCTTCGTTAGAGTATCCACCGTGCCCCGGTTTATAACCCGGGAACATGCTGTTACGTACAGACTCTAACGATACACCTTGCGTGTTGTCAGGCAAATTAGCATTGATACGTTCCATCTCTGCTTGTGCAACTGCATTAGCAACTTTATCGAACTCAGCACGGTTAGCCAACTTAGCTTGCTTATTACGTTCTCTTGTATCAGCAATGATTAGCTGCTCTCGATTATCTATGTTTCTGTTGTACATATCTAAATTAGAATGGTCTGCACCGCCTAATCTAGAAATGCCTAAGAACGGCTTGTTAATCTTATTGTACTCATCAATGCGTTGCTGTTGTGTTTCAGCGGCTTTTCTATCCACAGCTTGTGCTGCTTTCTGCGCTTCAAACCACTCCTGCTCGTTTTGCGGAATACCTGTAGTTTGTATTACTACCGGTGCTGATGGTGTTACTGGCTTGTGTTCTACACCAGCAAGAGCAGATAAAGCACCACCAGCAACACCACCAGTGGATACTGGTTGTACCTGCTGTTGTGCTTGTTGCTGTGCTTTTTCTTCCGCTGCCCACTGTGCTTGCATCTGTTGAGCTACCGCCATCATGATTGCATCTTCTTCAATAGGGTCGAGTGGTGCACCATTCTTAGCTTCTGTGTTCGCTAAGATGCTAGCAACTTTTGCATCTAATTCTGCACGTTGTTGTGGTGTCATCTTATGCTCCTGTTGGGCGGTATGGGATTCCAGTGCGGTTGTTTTGCCAGCCGTTTAAATTAGTATTTAATGTTAAATTACCATATGGATTATATGGTGTTGGTGCTACAGGTTGTGTCTGTGTATACACAGTTGGTGCTGTAGGCTGTGTAGGCTGTGCAACTGTCGTAGCAGGTTGCGTGTTAGGCTGTGTTATCACCGGTGTACCCTGAACATTCTGCACTGATGCATTACTATTCACGCCTTGACCAATGTTTAAATAGCCTTGATTCAATAAACCGCGTTGCCAGTCAGCTAATTGACCACCGCCAGCTAACTGAGAAAGCATAGGGTTCATAATAGAGTTTCTATAATGTGTACCCTCTGCAGTTCCTTGGTTGGCAATATTCTGAGCGATTGCTGCACGCGTAGCTGATGGGTTTGTGTATACGGATTTCTGGTAATCCATAAGAGCTTTACCCATATTCATACCTGAAATCATACCGTCGCCCCAAGCATTACCAATTCCGCCTAGGATACTTAAAAAGTTGTTAGAACCGCCAAAGATACCGTTACCGGTCATTGCATATGATGGCATTATCTACCTCCAAGAATAGACATAATGTTGTACTGTGGTGAATACATCGGGTCGGTCATCGGGTCATCATTCTGAACTCCGATGCCTAGCGACTGTGCTAGAGCATTGATTTCCGGCTGTGTTAGCTGTGGAACTGGTTGCCCTAGTATCTGCTGTGTTAGTTGGTGTCCGATGTCACCGCCAGCTGGCTGTTCCATTCCTACCAATCCATATGGGTCTTCCAGTGGTGGTACACCCATTCCTTCCATCAAGGCGTTGTCGTCGCCCTGCATTGCTAACTGCAACATAGGGTCGTCTGCGTAACCTTGACCGTATGGGATTCCCTGCGGGTTAAGTCCCATTAAAGAGTCTAGTGAGTTCATTTTTTCTTTTTCTCGTCTTCGCAACACTTCGGTTGAACTATATTATCAAACTGAACAGATTTTGTCTCGTTCTGTCCAGTTTCTTTTAAGTTTCTGCACGTGTTGTACGGGTTGCATTTATCAGTCATTGTTAGCTACCACACTTGTTTTCGCCTGCGTCTTCTTTCAACCATAACGACAACACCACTGCAATTAGTGCGCCTAGGTTAGCTAAGTCACCAGACATCTTGTCAGCTGTTCTACGATAACTCTCTGCAAGCCATGCGTAGTTTTTACCTGCTGATGTTAGGAAGTCAGCACCGAGAGCGGCTAGTTTATGGTAATTATCATTGTGACTCGCATAACGAGTTTGCTGGATATTAATACCAGTTTTATCCATTGTAGCAGATGAACCGAAGCGACCATTACGATGGTTCTCCATAAGCTCGCCAGCTTTGAATAATAGCCCTTCATTAATCTGCCATGCGCGAGCACGTTCATCTTCACGAGCTTTGTGTAACGCCCCAACCGTAGTCGAGATAGCTGCGGTTGCAAGTGCAGTTTCAATCCCGCAACATTGTCTCGCTGAGTAACGGTTTAAGTTTTTACACATCTGCTCACGTTGCTTTTTAGTCTGCGCTGCCACATCCGCTTTTATTCTAGCGGTAATCCCGTCATAATCAGGTGTATAGCCGCAGAGAGCGAATGAACAAATCTTCTCATGAAGTTGGTCATTACAGTTGTCGAGTTGTTGCGCTCTGCGTAACTCATCATCTCGTCTTGCGATGTTCCATCCATATTGACCTTCTAAATCGTTGTCTGCTTTATCTGCTTCGGCAGCTTCATTAGGCATTTTACCCCAAATCTCTCTACCTTTATCAGCGAGTTGTTCGTTTATAGCTTTCCACTTATTCTCGGCTTCTTTCGCTTTGTTAAGTGTTCCATTATCCGCGAACTTACCTAACAGCGCGCCCAATAAAGAACCGATGGCAATCCATTTACCGTCATCCATTTTAGGTTGGCGTGGGTATTGGATAATATGGTTAGCATTTACCTGTGTAGAACCTGTACCACACGCTTCACCTTTTTCAACGTACGCTTGGTTTACACCACATGACGATGCGCATGTGCCTTGATTCTGGTTCTTGTTTTTATTACTGGTGTCTACATCAGCTTTATTATCCTGTTTAGAGCTAACGTTTGGTAATGCTCCGCCTGTACTCTGTGCCATTATTTACCTCCTAGTAGGCTCTCTCTAGAGCTCTCTAAGTGAATTTCATCTACTCTAATCGAACCGATAATACGTACCGCCCAATCTATCGCCTTGTACCGTCTAGGGAGTAAGAATGGTTTATTAGAATAAACTATCTTTCTATAATACTCTCTATCGTCTGCATAGATGATAACAGTAACCGATGGTCGTTTTCCAATTAAGTGTGAATAATGTTGTTGGTATTCCGGATATTTGCAGAAAAACGCTTTTGTATCTGCGTACGGATTTTGTCTGCTCCATTCGTCAAACTTAATCTTAGCTTCTTTGTGACCTCGTGGCATGGTGTTATCAAAGTCAGGCGAAACTACTTTACATGCTACAGGTCTCCATAATCCTGCTAACATCATTGTCTGAGATTTCCAATCGTAGGTAGCGTATTCGCCTTTGCCCCACTCATAGATTATCCCATCTTTAACAACGATAAACGGACTTACTTCATCGGTGTAACCACGTTGCACAACTACGTTGTGTGTTACGAAGTCGCTGTCTCTACGTTTGTCAGAGCCCACCTGCATGATGAATCCGCCTGATTTAGTAAAGCCGAAAATCCTATCATCGTGGAAGGCTAGTCTTACCGTGCGTGGCTCATACATTGACCATTCGTGCTCTGTGAAAAGCTCACCTGTAATCAACTGCTCACCCTGCGGTGATAACGTGACAAGTCCCTGCTCCGCTGAATAGATAACTTCGCTATCTACTTGGCACACATTATTGAAGTTCACGCATTTGTATCGCTGTTCAATCTCAGCAATATCAACTTGATTCGGGTCATCACTTGCGATTGTATAGTGTAATCCTTCTGTGATTGCAAGTATCGTATAATGAACATTGCCTTCAATTCTAGGTGTTACCTCATACATACCTCTGATTCTGTATCTCAATCTATACTCATTATTTAGATTGTAGGCATGAGGGAAGTTATACTCAGAAATCCAGAAATGTTTGTTACTCCATACAACAGTGAGATTATCTCCAAGTGCTGCAACGCCTTCTAAACACTCAGGCGGTGCATCGTGTACATCTGTAGATAACTCACATGAGAAGTCGCAAGGGCAGTAAAACTCTGTCTGATTTATTGGAGTCTCTCCGACCATCAGCCATCTCGCGTTGTTCTCATTATCCGTTACAGCTCTATACCATCTGCGAGCAATAGCGTTTGCCGGTGGCGTGTCTTTTACCGTTACTTTTGCTGCGTCACCCCACTCAATATCTACCACTTCTGATGGTTTAGACTGCGCTGATTCTTCTCCACATGCATTGATGTATGTGAATAAGTATGCAG
>ERZ773131.2532-NODE-2532-length-11529-cov-4.748562_pt1 | contig 11529 bp, 6 predicted proteins | sample MGYA00511082_ERZ773131 | MGnify/ENA primary metagenome ERZ773131 (study PRJEB29015, sample SAMEA2737813) | human gut metagenome | biome: human gut; feature: human-associated habitat; material: faeces | place: China | collected 2012 ... | reverse complement strand
TCAGAAGAGGAAGAAGACTCCTCGGGGATAACAGGCTCTTCCGGCTCCACAGGGCGGGGGATAGAGACCTGCTTGGAATCTCCATTAGCGTCGGTGGCGGTGACTTTTGCGCCCGGGCCTAGCTTGTCCTTGATGGTGTCGAGGTCGAGCTCACGGCCGTTCTGCAAGAGGGCCTTGCCAGTGGGACTACCGGCCTTGGCGGTCAGTTCGAGGCTGCCCGACAGATCGATGACGCTGCTGTAGATGCCGCTGCCGCCGCCGGTGCTGCCGTTACCGCCAGCAGCTTCGACCGTACCGCCGGAGATGGCGACACGGTCGAAGCTGCAGATGCCGTAGCCGCCGACTTTGCCGCCGTAGCCGCCAGCGGCGTTGACCGTATTGCCGGAGATGGTGACGACGCCGCCGCTGCGGATGCCGTCGCCGCCGTAGCCGTCTTTGCTGTCGCCGTTACCGCCCTTGGCGGTGACCGTACCGTCGGAGACGGTGAGGCCGCCGCCGCTCCAGATGCCGTCGCCGCCGGAGATGGTGCCGCTTCCGCCGTTGGCAGTGACCGTACTACCGCCAGAGATGGTGACGCTGCCGCTGCTGGAGATGCCGCGGCCGCCGTCGTCGCCGTTGGCAGTGACCGTACCGCCGGAGATGGTGAGGCTGCCGCTGCTGGAGATGCCGTTTGCGCCGCTGCCGCCTTGGGCCGTCAGGCTGTCATTTTCGCCGCCGGAGATGGTGAGGCTGCCGCTGCCGTAGATGCCGCTGCGGTAGATGTCGCTCTTCAGCGCGTTGTCGCCATCCAGCTTGATATTGGTGTCGCCCTCGCCGGTCACGCTTACGGCGGCTTTGTTCCGGCTGCTGGTGTCGATGTTCACATCCTTGAGTGTGACCTCGACCTTATCGTCCTTATCTTTGGCCTCGATGGTCACGGTGTGGGAAGAAGCGGTGTCCGTTTCCTGATTTGTGATGATGGTGTTGGTGTCTTCCCTGTCGATGATTGAGCCCTGTGAGACTTTGTTCGTCCCTTCGGTGTCACCCGCTTTCACGGTGATGTTACCATTCTCAATGCACCATGTATCGGCAAAAGCCGGGGCGGCAAGGGTGGTGAGCATTGCGGCGGTCAGGATAAACGCCGCTGCCCGCTGAGAGGCCGGACGGGGTGAATCATTACCCCCCGTATGGAGAGGGCGACCCGGAACACGCATCGCAAGCTTACGATAAGACAACATACAAAAACCTCCTTTGAACGGTGAAAAACAGGGGGTGTCTAATTACCCTGAATGTACCACATCTGCGGAAAAAAATCAATAAAACCTGCGCGAATCACCCTCTTTCCTGCGTGAATGGAGAAGTTCGGACAGATCTTGGCTCTCCCCTTGGGGGAGCTTGCGCGGAGCACCTGAGAGGGCAAGGACGCTGACAGAGAGCTTTTTTGCGCCTTTTTGCTCAAAAAACTGCCTAAAAGTACATTTTATTGGATTTTTATTCTGCTATACTCCTGTCAGAACAAAAAGACACAGGAGGGAAGAGGAATGAAAGACATTGAACTTCGGTATGTGGGCGGTCATGTGGAGGTGTATACGGGGACGGGCGCGTTCCTGTTCTCGGCGGACACCCTGCGGGAGGCGATGGAAGAGCTGGATGCCGCCTGACGCGTTCCCGGGAATACCGGAAAGCACCGGGCGGGAGTTAGAAAATACTAATGTAAAATGAATGTAAAATTCAAGAAAAGAACCGTCTAAGAAGGCCCGGAAATCTTAAAATTCCGGTCAAAAAAGTGATTTTCCTGTAAAATAATGCTTGTTGAGCCGGGGGGTTCGATGCTATAATAAAAAGGACGGCGTTTTGCGTATGGAGAGCTAAGCACAGCCGTCTTGTGCAATGGAGCAATAGGAAGATTTTAGGAGCATTGTTTTATGGACATTACACACATCACCTCTCTGCTGGGCGGTATTGCGCTGTTCCTGTATGGCATGTCGATCATGGGTGCCGGCCTCGAAAAGCTGGCCGGCGGCAAGATGCAGGGCGTATTGCAGAAACTGACTTCGTCCACCATCAAGGGCGTCATTTTCGGCACCCTCATCACCGGCGTCATCCAGTCGTCGGCCGGCACGGTCGTCATTTGCGTCGGCCTCGTCAACTCCGGCATCATGACCCTTACGCAGTCGGTAGGCGTTATCATGGGTGCAAACATTGGTACTACGGTCACCGGTCAGCTCATCCGCATGGCGGATATTTCGGGCGACAGCCTCATCCTGACCCTCATCCAGCCCAAGACGTTTGCGCCGGTGGTGGCGTTTATCGGCTGCATTTTTTATGTGTTCATCCGCAACGCGAAGAAAAAGAACATCGGCCAGATCATGCTGGGCTTCGGCATCCTGTTCACGGGCATGAGCCTGATGGACACCGGCGTGTCCCCCCTGCGGGAGAGCGCAGCCTTTCAGGAGCTGTTCGTCACCATGACCAACCCCATGCTGGGCGTGCTGGTGGGCATGGTCGTCACCGTCATCATCCAGTCCTCCTCGGCCTCGGTGGGTATCCTGCAGGCCTTGTCCAGCACCGGCCTTGTCACCTTTGGCAGCGCCATCCCCATCATTCTGGGTGCCCACATCGGCACCGCCTTTACCCCGCTGCTGACCATCGGCGGCTCCTCCAAGGACGGCAAGCGCGCCGCCCTGATCCACCTGTATTTCAACATCATCGGCAGCTTTGTGCTGCTGGCTGCCATTTACGCCGTGCGGTACACCATCGGCATCCCGGTGTGGGGCGACGTGATGAACAAGAGCACCATTGCAAACATCCACACCCTTTCCAGTGTGGCGGCCATGCTGCTGTTCCTGCCTTTCAGCAGTGTGCTCTCCAAGCTGGCCATGCTCACCGTGCCCAACAGTGCCGAGGAAGCACAGGAGATGAGTATGCCCGTGCTGGACGAGCGCCTGTTCAAGAGCCCGGCCGTGGCCCTGCAGCAGGCCAAGAGCGCCGTGGTCAAGATGTCCCGCCGTGCCGCCCGCAACGTCAGCCTCTCCACTCCCCTGCTGCTCAAGATGGATGAGGACGTGGTGAGCGCCATCAATGTGCGGGAGAATCTCATTGACCGGATGGAGGTGGAGATCTCCAACTACCTCATCAAGATGACCGACCAGGAGCTGGGCGACGACGAAAGCCACGCCGTGACCGAGCTGCTGAACTTTGTCACCGAGTTCGAGCGCATCGGCGACTACGCCGTGAACATTCAGGAAAAGGCCGTGGAGCTCTACGAGAAAGAGGCCTCCTTCAGCGACATTGCCAAGAACGAGCTGAAGCTGCTGGATTCCGCGCTGGAGCAGATCCTGACCCGCACCAACGATGCCTTTGAGAACGATGACATCGCGCTGGCCCGTCAGGTCGCCATGTATCTTGCCCGTGAGATGACCAGCATGAGCCTGGTCGATATCGGCGAAGTGTTCGGCGGCCGCGATCACACCACGGTCATGCACGCGTATACCCGCGTCAGCGATGATATGCAGGAAAAGCCTGAAATTTACAACTACGTGACCGAGCTGACCGCGCGCCTCAAGCAGCGCGGCAATGAGTGACGACAGTCGTTTTCTCTCGGCTGTGCAATGGTCCCGTCTGGCACGATCGCGCTGAGACACCAAAAAACGCCTTTTTTTCGTCGCTGTGCGTGATTCTGCTGGATGAAGGCCTGATTCGTCACCGTCGACAGGGCCTATCAGACTCAGATAATATAGACATACATATTTAATCTGTACAATAAAACAGGCGCAACACGCCGAACGATCTGCTGATTGAAGGAAAAGTTATCCACATGCTTATTCACAAATGTGGGTAGAGCCTGCGGATAACTTGTGGACTACTGCACATTTTTTGTGGATGAACAGTGGATTAATCCACAGGAAATGTGGACAATCAAAATAGTTCGCCGAAAATGTGGATAACTCGGTACTTATGCACATTTTGTCCGGAAAGTTATCCACATAATCTGTGGGTTACTCAGCCCATATAAACACAAGGATTCGCGCAGTTATCCACACTATCCACAGGGCTTATTACTACGACTATCTTATTTCTCTCTCGATAACCGTCGTGATGATAACTCACTTCGCGCATGAGAAAAAACAATCCGAACATGACCCGCTAGAATGTTGCCAAGCACATCGTGAAATGAGGGAACCCATGAAAGTAGAAATCGATTCCGCGGCTCTCGCCGACGCCGTAGCCTGGACGACCCGCGTCATCGACGCCCGACCGGCAAGCCCCATCCTTGCAGGTATCCAGCTCGAAGCCATCGACGGCACCCTTCAACTGTCCGCGTTCAATTACGAGATTTCCGCACGTCACCACATCGAAGCCGGTATCGACGAACCCGGAACCGCACTGGTACTCGGCAAACTCCTCGCCGACATCACCAAGTCACTGCCTGCCGAAAAGACCTACCTGTCGACCGACGGCTCCACCATGACCATCAACTCGGGCAAGTCCACGTTCACCATGCAGCTCATGCCCGATGCCGAATACCCGGATCTGCCGGTCGTGCCGGCAAAGCTCGGCCAGGTCGACGCACCCACGTTCATCCAGGCCGTAACCCAGGCCAGCGTCGCGGTCTCCCGCGAGGAGAACCGCCCGGTGCTGACCGGCGTGCGCATGCAGTTCGACGGCGACAAAGTCACCATGACCTCGACCGACCGTTTCCGCCTGTCCCGCGCCACGTTCACCTGGACGCCGCAGAACATCGACACCTCTACGACCACACTGGTGCGCGGATCCCTGCTGCGCGACGTCGCCCGCGCACTTGACGATCACCAGAACGTCGTCATCGATTTCGACGCCGACAACCCCACGCTGCTCGGTTTCGAGAACGCCGGACGCGTCTCGACATCCCAGCTGATCGACGGCGAATTCCCTGCGGTCGACCGCCTGTTCGCCGACGAATACCCGATTCAGGCCGTCATCGACAAGCAGCTGCTGATCGCCGCCATCAAGCGCGTCGCGCTGGTCGCCGAACGCAACGCCCCGATCCGCATGGTGTTCTCCGGCCAGGAAGTCACCCTGTCCGCCGGCGCCGTGGACGAAGCCCAGGCGCAGGAAATGCTGGACATCGACATGGACGGCGAGGACATCACCGTCGCGTTCAACCCGTCCTACCTGATCGAAGGCCTGAGCGCCATCACTGAGCCGTTCGTGCGCATGAAGATGACCACGGCCGTCAAGCCCGTCGAATTCAACGGCCAGCAGGAGGCGGACAGCGACGAATCGATGGATTACCGCTATCTGCTCGTCCCGATGCGTTTCAACAGCTGAGCCCGACGGCTGAACACTGGAATCCGAATCGAATCGCCGGCACCGACGAAACACACGGTGCCGGCGATGACATGACAGGAGCCCATCTTGTACATTTCGCGTCTTGCGCTTGACCATTACCGGTCATGGAACCATTGCGTGCTCGACCTCACGCCGGGCATCAACATCCTGCAGGGGGCGAACGGGCTTGGGAAAACCAACATCGTCGAAGCGATAGAAGTGCTGTCCACGGGCCTGAGCCATCGCACATCCAGCTCGGTTCCGCTGGTGCAGCGCGGCGAACATGCAGCGACGATCCGGGCCAATATCGAATCCGTGACGGATCCGGAGCCCGCTGATGATGGCGTCAATACCAGCGCTGATGCCGTGGATATCTCGGACATGAAACCGGTCCGGCAGACACAGACCACCACCCTTGAGGCCACGATTGCGGCACGCGGCGCCAACCGCGCCCGCATCAACGGCGGGCAGTCGCGGTATCTGCGGGAGATTCTCGGCACGCTGCCGACCGTGAGCTTCACTCCGGAGGATCAGCAGCTTGTGGCGGGCGACCCCGCCGTGCGCCGCTCGTTCATCAATCAGGTCGCCTCGCTGCTGATTCCCGGATATGCGAACCGGTTGCAATCATTCACGCACGTCGCCAAGCAACGGGCGGCACTGCTCAAACAGCTCGGTCAATGGCAGCGTGCAGGATCCCCGATTGACGCCGCGCTCAGCGGGCTGGAGATCTGGACCGGACAGTTCATCGAGGCGGGAGTCGCGCTCAGCCGCGACAGGCAGCGCATCATCGCGGAACTGAACAAGTCGTTCAGCCCGCTGTATGCCAGATTGGCCGGTGTGGCGGGCGACTTGCCTTCCAATGCGGAAATTCAGGATACCGCGCAGAATGGTGGTGAGCAGGCAGCGGTCGAATACGTGCCGTCATTCGACGAGATCCTTGGAACACAGGCGCCCGAACCGCTGATAAGCCAGCATTTCCAGCGCATCTATCCCGGCGAGGTGTCTCGCGGCGTCAATCTGATCGGCCCGCAACGAGATGACCTGTTGGTGACGCTCAATGGCATGCCGGCCAGGGAATTCGCCTCCAACGGCGAGATGTGGACGTTGGCCCTGGCATTGAAGATGGCACAATACCGGGCCCTCTGCGAGTATTTCGACACCAGGCCGGTGGTGATTCTCGACGATGTGTTCGCTCAGCTCGACGAATCGCGCCGCACCGAGATCCTGCATTTTGCCGCGGCTCAGGATCAGGTACTGATCACCGCGGCCGCGGAAAGCGATATTCCGATACTGCCGGCGAACGAGTCGGCAGAATCCGGCGAGATACCGGTGAACCGCATCGCAGTGGCCGATCTCAAACGGCGCGACGAAGCGGATGCCGAGAGGGCCGGCGAACAATGACCGAACCCCGCAAGCCGAATACGCCGAGTGGGCCGGGGGCACCGAGCAGGCCCGACAAGCCGGGCAGCGCGGTCAAGCCGGGCAATGTACACGATTCGCACGAGCCGATTTGCGCGACCCTGCATCTCGACCAGCGCAAACTGCCCGCCACGGTGTTCGAGCACATCGCCAAGATGGCGGGAAGAAGGCGTCAGCGGATGATTGACGCCGAGGCCGCATGGGAGAACTTCGGCAAGCCGGGCCGTGACCCGAGCACCTTGGGCAGCGTAACGGCGCTGATTGCGAATAACGGTCATTGGATACCGTATCTGAAAATCGCGCAGCTGCGCAATCACTGGGATCAGGTGGTCGGACCGGTCATCGCCCAGCATTCGCAGGTCATCGGGCTGCGCGACGGAGTCATGACCATCCGTGCCGATTCCGCGGCTTGGGCCACCCAGCTCACCTACCTGATTCCGCAGCTGGAACGTACCATCAAGGAGCGCCTGCAGGGGTTGGACGTCCACAAGATCCAGGTAACAGGCCCCCGTGCCGCGACATTTCGCGGCTCAAGGATGAAGAGGCGCTAAATTCGCTCAGAGAGCCAAAGTCCCCGTAGACGGGTAGGATTGGCGGATAATAGGTTCAGCGCTTAGAAACCCCCGTTATTCGCGTTTTAGAGCGTATCGCCCGCAGAACAACCTTTCATGACGAAAGAATATGCAGGAAGGAAACCGTTAGTGGCAGTTCTTGAATCGGATTCCGAACATGAATCCCGTGACGAGTCCGGCATGCCTGAGCAGGCTCCGGGCAGCGGTCTGACGGCGAGCAGCGCCGAGCAGCATGACCGCGAGGTCGATGAAGCCATCGCCCAGGACGAGCTCGATGATGCCCAGCTTGACGACACCTTATCGCCCGACCATTATGACGCCAGCGACCTGAAGGTGCTGGAAGGCCTTGAGGCGGTGCGCATCCGCCCGGGCATGTACATCGGCTCCACCGGCCCGCGCGGTCTGCACCACCTGGTCTACGAGATCGTCGACAACTCCGTCGACGAGGCACTGGCCGGCTACGCCACGCATATCGAAGTGACGATCCTGCCGGACAACGGCATCCGCGTCGTTGACGACGGTCGAGGCATCCCGGTCGACGAAGTTCCCGGCGAAGGCGTCTCCGGCGTCGAGACCGTGATGACCAAGCTGCACGCCGGCGGTAAATTCGGCGGCGGCGGATACGCGGTGTCCGGTGGCCTTCACGGTGTCGGCATCTCCGTGGTCAACGCGCTGTCGACGCGAGTCGATATCGAAGTGCGGCGCCAGGGATTCCACTGGACCCAGACATACGTCAACCAGCATCCGACGGCCCGCCTCGCCAAGGGCGCCCCGATGGCCGAGGATGAGTCGACCGGCACTTCCGTGACGTTCTGGCCCGATGCGGCGATCTTCGAAAGCACGGTATACGACTTCGAGACGCTGCGCTCCCGCTTCCAGCAGATGGCGTTCCTGAACAAGGGACTGAAGATTTCACTCACCGACCTGCGCGAGCCGGATCTGGCCGGCGACGAAGTGGCCGGCGATGACGATTCCACCGAGCCGAAGCACCAGAGCGTGACTTACCAGTACATGAACGGCATCAAGGATTATGTCTCGTACCTGGTCAAGTCCCGCAAGGCCACTCCCGTCGAGGAGGATGTCATCGATTTCGAGGCCGAAGACCTCAAGATCGGCATCTCGGCCGAGGTCGCGATGCAGTGGACCACCGCGTATTCCGAGGCTGTGCACACGTTCGCGAACACGATCTCCACCACAGAAGGCGGCACGCACGAAGAAGGCTTCCGTGCAGCGCTGACCTCGCTGGTGAACCGGTATGCGCGAGACAAGAACATCCTCAAGGAGAAGGATGACAACCTCTCCGGCGACGATGTGCGCGAAGGCCTGACCGCCGTCGTGTCCGTCAAGCTGACCACTCCTCAGTTCGAAGGGCAGACGAAGACCAAGCTCGGCAACTCCGAGGCGAAGACCTTCGTGCAACGCGTGATGACCGACAAGCTCGGCGACTGGTTCGACGCGCACCCCGCAGAGGCCAAGAACATCATCCAGAAGGCCATCGAAGCCTCCCGCGCCCGCATCGCGGCGAAGAAAGCCCGCGAGAACACCCGGCGCAAGTCGATTTTCGAGTCGGCCGGCATGCCCGACAAGCTCAAGGACTGCCAGTCCAGCAACCCCGAAGAGTGCGAGCTGTTGATCGTCGAGGGTGATTCGGCAGGCGGCTCCGCCATTCAAGGGCGAAACCCGGAAACGCAGGCCATCCTGCCGCTTCGAGGCAAGATTCTCAACACCGAACGCGCCTCCATCGACCGCATGATGAAGTCCGACACCATCGAGTCGCTGATCACCGCGGTCGGCGGCGGCTATGGCGAGGAATTCGACGTGAGCAAGGTGCGCTACCACAAGGTCATCATCATGGCCGATGCAGATGTGGACGGCGCGCATATCGCAACCCTGAACCTGACGCTGTTCTTCCGCTACATGCGCCCGATGATCACCGCCGGCTACGTGTACGTGGCCATGCCGCCGCTGTACCGCCTCAAGTGGACCAAGGGCCCGCACGACTTCGTGTACACCGACGCCGAACGCGACCGCGTGCTCGCCGAAGGCAAGGCCGCGGGCCGCCAGCTGCCGAAGGGCGAAGGCATCCAGCGCTACAAGGGTCTGGGCGAGATGACCTACCAGGAGCTGTGGGAGACCACCATGGATCCTGAGCACCGCATCCTGAAGCAGATTCACATCGAGGATGCCGCGGCAGCGGACGAGACCTTCTCGATGCTGATGGGCGACGACGTGGAACCGCGCCGTCTTTTCATCCAACGCAATGCCAAGGATGTGCGCTTCATCGACGCTTAAGGTTCTAATCCAAGCCCGCCGGCGGGGGGGCTGTCAGCGCAGCTGGCTGGGGGTGGTTCCGATCCCCCCCCGATGACAGCGACAGAAACGACGTCCAACATACGGTCGAACAGAATTTAACCAAAGGACAACCAAGTGGCAGACGAAAACAGCAACGGCACCGACCTGCCGGAGCAGAACGACGAGCGTGCCGAACACTCGATGGAGCCCATCAGCCCTCAGGCCAACGAACAGTTGGTCCTCGACGACAATCGCGTGGCCCACACCGACATCCAGAAGGAGATGCGTCAGTCGTACCTCGACTATGCCATCTCCGTCATCGTCGAACGAGCCCTTCCGGATGTGCGCGACGGCATGAAGCCGGTGCACCGCCGCATCGTGTACGCGATGTATGACGGCGGCTACCGTCCTGATCGCGGCTATTCCAAGTGCGCCCGACCCGTCGCCGACGTGATGGGCAACTACCACCCACACGGCGACGCCGCGATCTACGATTCGCTGGTGCGCATGGCCCAGCCGTGGTCGATGCGATACACGCTGGTCGACGGGCAGGGCAACTTCGGTTCGGCCGGTGACGACCCGCCCGCAGCCATGCGTTACACCGAGTGCCGCATGATGCCGCTTGCGATGGAAATGGTGCGAGACATCGACAAGGACACCGTCGACTTCGTGCCCAACTACGATGGCCGTACGCAGGAACCCACCGTGTTGCCCGCGCGCTTCCCGAACCTGCTGGCCAACGGCTCGTCCGGCATCGCCGTCGGCATGGCGACCAACATTCCGCCGCACAACATGCGCGAGCTGGCGGAAGGCGTGCATTGGACGCTCGATCATCCCGAAGCGAGCCGTGAAGAGCTGCTGAACGCACTCATCGGCATCATCAAGGGACCGGACTTCCCGACCGGCGCTACGATCCTCGGCCACAAGGGCATCGAGCAGGCGTACCGCACCGGCCGCGGCCTGATTACGATGCGCGCGGTGGTCAACACCGAGGAGATCAAGGGCCGTATGTGCCTGGTGGTCACCGAGCTGCCGTATCAGGTGAATCCCGACCGTCTGGCCGCTTCCATCCGAGAAGGCGTGCGCGACGGCAAGATCCAGGGCATCGCCGACATGCGCGACGAGACGTCGGGCCGTACCGGCCAGCGACTCGTGCTCGTGCTCAAGCGCGACGCCGTGCCGAAGGTCGTGCTCAACAACCTGTACAAGCACTCCCAGCTGCAGCAAACGTTCGGCGCGAACATGCTCGCGCTGGTCGACGGCGTGCCGCGCACGCTGAGCCTCGACGCCTTCATCCGCCATTGGGTGAACCACCAGCTCGAAGTCATCGAACGCCGTACCCGTTACCTCAAGCGCGAGGCCGAGGAACGCGACCACATCCTGCAGGGCTATCTGAAGGCCCTTGACATGATCGATGAGGTCATCGCCCTCATCCGTGCCTCCGAGTCCGCGGAGACCGCCCGCACGGGCCTTATGGACCTGCTTGACGTGGACGAGGTGCAGGCCGACGCCATCCTCGCCATGCAGCTGCGCCGACTGGCCGCCCTGGAACGTCAGAAGATCCTCGACGAGCACAATGAGCTCATGCGCAAGATCGCCGACTACAACGACATCCTCGCCAAGCCGGAACGCCAGCGCAAGATCGTCGGCGACGAGCTGGACGAAATCGTCGCCAAGTATGGCGACGAACGCCGTACCAAGATTCTGCCGTACTCCGGCGAGATGAACGTCGAAGACCTGATCGCCGAAGAAAACGTGGTCGTCACCGTGACCCACTCCGGTTTCATCAAGCGCACCAAGGCCGACGAATACCGCGCGCAGCACCGCGGCGGCAAGGGCATCAAGGGCGCCAAGCTGCGCGAGGACGACGTGGTGGACCACTTCTTCCTGACCAGCACGCACAACTGGCTGCTGTTCTTCACCAACAAGGGCCGCGTCTACCGCATCAAGGCGTACG
>ERZ773131.2531-NODE-2531-length-11530-cov-2.806449_pt1 | contig 11530 bp, 8 predicted proteins | sample MGYA00511082_ERZ773131 | MGnify/ENA primary metagenome ERZ773131 (study PRJEB29015, sample SAMEA2737813) | human gut metagenome | biome: human gut; feature: human-associated habitat; material: faeces | place: China | collected 2012 ... | reverse complement strand
AATGCGCTCTACGTCGTACCGTCCGGCGGCGGTACGGTTTCGGCGGCGGGTGCTCTGCACGCGGAAACGGCGAACGGCGGGATGCTGCGGGCCGCCTGCTACGAGCGGGGTTGCACCCTCACGGCAACAGCCGACGCGGGTTATCGTTTCGCGGGATGGTACGCCGATGAAGGGCATAGCGAACTGCTCTGCAAGTCCGAAACGTATTCTTACGTGCCCAAGACGTATGCAACGTCGCTTTATCCGCTCTTCGTAACCGAGAAAGTACATATCCTGACGGACATCTACACCGTACGTTTCGAGTGCGACGCGCCCGTCGAGGTGGATCAGGACGAGGAGTCGTTCATCGTGCCTGCGGGCAGTCGTTGCACGATCCGCGCTATGGAGCCGGCATTGCTCACGGGCTGGTACGATGCCTTCGACAAAAGCCGCCGGCAGCTTATCACCGCCGATAAGACCTATTCCTTCGTCGCCACCGAGAAGCGGATCATCGCGCCCGACTACGCCGAAGGTACCGACCTGAGTGCCGCAGGTACGGCCAACAGCTACATCGCGCCCCGCATGCAGGAGATATATCTGTTCGATGCAACGGTACAGGGCAACGGACGAGCGACCACGGGCATCACGCCGCAGAAACACAAAGGGACATCCGCCCGCCTTATCTGGCAGACGGGAACGGCGGAGCGGGCTGTCGTATGCGATGTGGGCTACAACGGCAGCCGCATCAGCTTCCGCACAGGTACGGCCATCGGAGGCAACGCCCTTATCGGGCTGTTCGACAAGGACGGCGACTGCATCTGGTCGTGGCATATCTGGGCGACGAACGGCGCTCTGACCACCCACGTCTATCCTTCGGGATATGTGTTTATGGACCGTAATCTGGGGGCTGAGAACCTCGATCCGGGGGATCCGGCCAGCCGTGGCCTTTACTACCAATGGGGCCGCAAGGATCCCTTCCCGTACGATCTCGAAGCGTTCGACTATGGCGAAGGGTTCGCCTTCGGGACATACTACGGCGAAGATTCTTCGACGGCGACCGTGGCGTGGGCTGCGGCACATCCCGCGACTCTTCTGGGGCGTGCCGCAGACCCTTCGGATCCGGCGCAGCGTCTCAGCTCGTGGCTGGGGCAACCTTCGCCGAACCTCTGGGGCAACGCCTCGACGGGCGGCCGTCCCACGACTGCGGGCGCGAAGTCCATCTACGACCCCTGCCCTCCGGGCTGGCGCGTGCCGCCGCCCGAGGCGTGGACGCTCGAACAGACGACTGTTTCCAGCACTATCGAAGGCGGATGCTACCTCTATACCGGCAGCGTATGGCCGTACTATCCCTATGCGGGGCTGCTGCATGTCATGCCTACCGGCAAGGAGATGTACGTCGGCGTCGGGATACGGACACAACTCTGGACGAATGCCCCGGGGAGTCCTGCCTCCGATCCGTCACGTGTGGATGCGACGACGGCCGTGAGCTTCGGCGTCCTGCCGCCCGAGGTCTTGCAGCTCTACCGTCAGAATCATCAGGCCGCAGCCTATCCTGTGAGGTGCGTAAAAGAATAACCGATTATGCAAACGAAAACGATCATCCGCTGTGCGGCACTTCTGGTGTGCCTCGCAGCCATACACCACCGTGCCGCCGCACAGTTCTTCGGCGTCAGGGTGAACGCCCTGGCAGCGCTGACGGGCACGGTCGTCGTGGGTGCCGAGGCGGCGCTGACGGACAACTGGACCGTCGAAACCTCCGCCTACTGGAATCCGATCCGCACGGAGCGCCTCACGACGCAGGTCGGGGCCGTACAACTCGGCGTCCGACACTGGTTCTACGAAGATTTCGTCGGGCACTTTCTGGGGCTGCACGCCTCCTGGGTCGACTACCGCATCGGCAACCGTCGCCGCACCTACGACGGGCGGGCCTACGGCATCGGTGTAAGCTACGGCTATGCGTGGATACTCTCGAAGCGCTGGAACCTCGTCGTGGAGGCCGGTGCGGGACTTTATCGCACGCGCGACACGCGCCGCGATCCGGTCACGAGCGACTGGGGCGACCGTTATATCCGCCACGCGCGGCGCTGGACGCTCGCACCGTCAAAACTGGAAGTCTCCTTCAACTACCTGTTCTGATATGCTATTCCGTAACATTTTATCCCTGATCGCCGTACTGACGGCCGCAGGCGTGCCTGCGGGCTGCTCGACGACCGCACGGCTGACGCGCCGACAGGCCACGGCACACCTGGCGCAACTCTCACGTACAGAGCGCCAGTCCAAAGTCCGTGACGACCGCCCGCAGGTCGTGCGCGTGGAACGCGACAGCAGCGACTACTACCTTGTCCCCGTCGAACGGGACGAGAGGGGCGAAGCCCTCGGCACGGTTCCGATCGAGGAGGTCGTCGTCGTGGCCCGTGTCCGTTCGATCCCCGAACGCCGGGGGCGTGTGACGCTCGACTTCAACGTCGAACTGCCCAAAGAGCTGCTGGGGCGCAGCCGCAGTGTGGTCATCACGCCCTTCCTGCACCGGCAGGACGAACAGATCCCGCTCGACGACATCATCATACGCGGTGCGCTGTTCGACCGCGTGCAGCAGCGCGACTACTGGCAGTATACTACCTACCTGGGACGCTTCCGCCCCGACAGCGTGCGGGCCGAGCGGGCTTTCCAGCGGTTCGTGAAATATCCCTATGCTCAGGATGCGCGGCTCGATTCGCTTATCGAGAACCGAACTTCGATCAGCTACTATTATTCGCAGGAAGTACCTACGGAGGAGACCTCCCGCAAGATGCTCATCACGCTGCGGGGCCGCGTCGAGGGGCTCGACGACAGCGCCTATACGCTGCCGCCGTCCGATACGCTGACCTATACCGTATCGTCGCTGCTGTCGTTTCTGGACACCCTGCCCCGGTACCGCATCCGCGTCATCGACAAATACGTGACCGTCAACGACCGTTACAGCCTGAGCTTCCGCACGGGCGACGCACGGCTCGTGGATACGCTGGGTAACAACGCACGGGAGCTGGCACGCATCGCCGCACTCATGGAACGTATCGTCACGCAGCGGGAGTTCCATGTCGACAGCATCGTCCTTACGGCTTCGGCCTCGCCCGAAGGCCGTCGTGGGCTCAACGAGCGCCTTTCGCGGGCGCGTGCCGAGGCGCTGCGCAGTTACCTCGCGGGATGCTTCGGCCGGCGTGCGGACCGCCTGCTTACGATACGCAGCGCGGGCGAGCTGTGGCCGGAGCTGACGGCCCGCATCGCCCGTGACGACCGCCTCGCGCACCGCGACGAGATTCTCGGCATCATCCGCCGCATCGGAGATCCCGACCGGCGCGAGGAGGAGATTCGCCGCCGCTACCCGGCCGAATATGCCTGCATCCGTGCGGAGCACTATCCCGCGCTGCGGGCCGTAAACCTCCGCTGCCATCTGCGCCGCGTGGGTATGGTCAAAGACACGATCCACACGACCGAACTGGATACGGCCTACCTGCGGGGCCGTCAGCTGCTCGAAAAACGCAAATACGCACAGGCGCTCTACGTCCTTCATGACTACCGGGATCGCAATACGGCCATCGCACTGCTCTCGCTGGGACAAGACAGGGAGGCGCTGCGCATCCTCGAAGCACTTCCCGCGACAGCCATAAGCGAGTATCTTCGAGCGATCGCCTGCTCGCGGCTGGGCCGCAAGGCCGAGGGACGGCGACACTTCCTCGAAGCCTGCCGCCGCGATGAGCGCATGGAGTATCGTGCGGCGCTCGACCCCGAAATCGATGAACTCTTAAAAGATTGATACTATGACGACAAATCATCTGCGCCGCATCTTCGCGGCGATGCTTCTTCTGCTTGCACTTTGCGGCCTCGGCGCCTGCACGTTCCACGAGGTCGAAGAGATCGAGGTGATCCGCGCACCCGAAGGCGACGGCACGATCGTCGTACCCGACTGGGACGACACAAAACGATAGCGGATGGGAAGTTCCGATATTACGAACGTCTATGCCGCCCTCGATCGTACCCATACGATCGTTGCGCTGGAGAGATCCCGACGGGGCGACGAGGGTTTCAGAACCTTCTACGACGAGTTCGCGGATTATGCGGCCAACAAGGGATATATCCCGTATCTTCTGCTGTTGAACTTTCACGTCGACGACAGCTCGCGGCTGACGCCGATCGGCTGGCGCATCTGGCACCGCTGGAAGTGAAGGACATTCGTCAAGCCCTGACGTTGTACGACCTGCTCTATTGCCGCAAGCACGGCCTCGATCCGCTGGCTGCGCAGAACACCGCCCGGAACCTCTGCTACAAGGACGATTACGCGGGCTTCCGCAACGAATCTATTCCCGCGCTGTCGCAGCCCGGAGCACCTTACAGAGCCGTGGAAACGGAGGGCGGCGTAGCTCTTTTCCGCCGTGGAGAACGTGGCGACGAGGCGGCCCGCAGCTTCTTCGCCTTCCTCACCGCACATCCCGACGGCAGAGGACTCACCTGCGGGGTCGAAACTTTGCGCATATACGATGTGGAACTCTCCGAGGAGCAATACTCCTCGGAGGCGTGCCTGCCGTATTTCGACCACGAGCAGATGCGCTTCGTGCCGCGCCACAGCGGACGGTGCGACAGCGTGCTGCAACGGGGCTGCTGCCTCAAAGAGTACGACATGCGGGCCGGGGCCGCGAAGCTCGCGGCCGCTCCGGACTCCGGAACCGAGGCATCGTCCGAGGCGTTGCGGCGCCTGCTGACGATCGTAACGCTCCGGCATATCGCACGCAACGGCTACGAACCTTTCTGCTGGGGAGGCTCCGACTTTCCGGGATACGACTTCCCGTTCGCGGATCGGTTCAAGAACGCCGATCGGAAACCTGCAGCGGCCATGACGGACGACAGCCGCACGACGGCGGCCGACATCCTGCGCACTTGCTTCGGCATCGATCCGGCAAGGGAGGAGCCTCCGTGTCCGCTGCCGAGCGGCGACATTCGCTTTTACAGGGATTTTCTCTCTATCGACCTGCTGTTCCGACCCGAGAGGCTGTTGGAGCGCTACGAACGCGACAGGGACAGAAGAGAGATGCCTTGTCACATTCTCAAACACTAATGACGATGGAACAAGATCAGGAACAGATGCAGGGTGCGTTGTACGTCGCCGTGGACGACGGCAACAAGATTATCGCCATGGAGCGATCCCGTCGCGGCGACGAAGGATTCCGCGCCCTGCTCGACGAATTTACGGACTACGCCGCCAATTGCGGGGCGATTCCCTCGGTGTTGTTTTTCGACATACGCACGACCGATGCCGCGTTGTTGCCCCGCATCGAAGCGGCGGAGCACAGCTACCTGCTGGATCCGTCCACAGCCACCGAGAAGCTGGACATCCGGCACGCCGTAACGCTGAAAGACCTTCTCTACTGTTACAAGTACGACCTCGACCCCCTTGCGGAGGGTAACTGCGGCAACATGCTCTCGACAAAGGCCGACTACCGGCAGTTCCGCAACGAGGGGCTGCCACCGGTCGCCCGTGAGGACCTGCGGCGCTGCCGTGCCGTGGAGACCGAGCGGGGTGCGGTGCTCTTCACGCAGGAGCCGGACGGTCGGGAGGCCTGCGAACGCTACATGCAGCATCACGCCGATTGCTTCTTCGACCCCGATCTGGGGGTTGAAACCCTGCGCGTGTACGAGGTGGAGGCCGATCCCGACGGCTTCTGGGACAAGGTGAATCCGCAGGTGCTGCCCACGGCAGGCGGTATGATGTGGGTCCCGGAGCATCCCTTCGTCGATGCCGAGGTTCTGCGTCGCGGATATTGCCTCAAAGAGTACGACATGCGGGCTACGGCCGACAACTTCTGGGCCTTCGTGGATCCGCAGCACGGGGAGAACCTGTATGTCTCCAACGGCATACGCGATCTTACGGGGTTGCAGATCATCATGCAGCGCGGCTACGGGTATCTTATGCAGAATGCCGAAAGGTATTGGAACCGGGAGTTCGTCTTCCGCAACGGATTCGACAACATCGAACGCAAGTACGCCTCCGACCTCTCGGACGAGGGGCGGGCGGCCAAGCGCGAGGAGCAGTACAATCTGGCCGCCTACATCCTCGACCGGAAGTTCCCGATACGGCGTCGGCCTTCGTCCGAGATACCTCCCATGCAGGCCGAAGGAATCCGCACCTTCCGGAATTTCGACGCCATAAATCTGCTCTTCAGGCCCGACAAGCTGCTCGAAGCATATCAGAGGCGGCGCGACGAGCCGGTCCGAGGCACGGAATTTCATCTGAAACGACATTGAAGACCTATGACACGACCACAGAAAGACGGATTCGAGTTCTATTTTACGCTCGATACCCACTGCAAAGTACGGGACTACGCCATTCGAAACGATACGGACGAAGGGTTCGAGCAGTTTATCCAACGCAATGTCGAGGGACAGCGCTCGGGAGGAAACTATCCCGACTACTGGCTCTTTCAGTACACGATACCGGACGACGTGCTCCTCCGGATCCGCCAGCAGGAGCGGCTCATCGGCCCCGACTTCCTGCAAAACAGCCTGCCGATTCTGCTCGAAGAGGGTGTGGCGCCGCAGTGCATCGTGCGCCTGCGCGATGCCGCCTTTTGCTGGCAGATGAATATTCCCTACCTCTCGCCCGAGACGGAGTTGGAACGGCTCCGGCACCACGACGGCTACGAGCGTGCGATGTTCTGCTTCGGTGAAGGGATGAAACCGCTGTCAAGATTCGACACCCTGACTACCGTAGAGACTCGGCAGGGATTGTTACTATTCACCGAAACGCCCCTCGGAGCACAACGTTTCATAGAGATGTGGGACTACTATCTGCTGCACTTCTTCCACCCTCAATTACAGGATACGCAGTTGCGGATGTATCGGCTCCCGCAGTTCGATATCGGCTGGCAGAAGTACGCCGATCTGTTCCGGCTCGAACGCAACGATAAAGATAGGGATGCCTTCGACGATAAAGACAAGGGACGATATGCCTTCGACGAGATTCCGCCCGAAACATTCGCCCCGAAAGCATTGCTAGCGTACGGCATACGGACCGACACGTTCGATCTGGCGCCGACGGTGCGGAATTATGAGAAGCTGATCGACGACGTTCCGCACACCCCGCATTACAGCAGCTACAGTTTCGACATCGCCGTTTTACAGACGATGCAGCAGAACGGAATGGGCGGAGGAATGAAGTACGGGATTATGAACGGTCTTTTCCCGAGTGCCGAAGCATTCGAGACGCTGGCACGCGAATACGGAACATCATCGGAAGGTTCGGCGGCGCAGAGGCAGTTGCAGGAACGAACCCGACGGCTGGCCGCTGAGATATTGAAAAAGAACTATCCCTTAAGACGGGGCATGCAACCGCATCGGAACAAGTACGACGACATCTCGGACCTGCATGTTCCCTCCGTGCCGTCGAATCGGATACACGGTGTAAAACGGCGGTAAGAGATCAGCGGTTTCGCTTCGTCCGATAAATTCGAAAATACCCGAAAAGCCGAGTAGAGGTTTTTCGGGTGTTTTTATTGATTCAGAAAATCGATATTACGAGAAATAATATAGCGCACCACACATAATCGTGTCCATATCCTTATTCTGTTTTTACAGACGATTTCGATAAAGAGATAATTTTTCCGCTTCGGGATACGCCTTCGATAGAGATGTCATAATCGGCGGGAGTATCGGAGGTATAAAACTCGACAGTAGCCTGCCCCAGGTCGTCGAGTTTGACGACAGGATTCCAGTAAAGCGTCGTGCGATAGTCGGGCGTGTTGGTTCTACGTTTCTCTTCGGTGTCGTATGTCGGAGCGTAGAACTCCGCAGGGGTTTGATAACCCAAAGGCGTCACTACGCTTACGTCCGGCGACGGTGCAGCGGCATACGCTTCGGCCAGCGCTTTTCCTTTCTTCATGGTAATGGCGATGATGCCGCCTTTGAGGTTCGTTCCCCAATAGGTCGTCTGGTTACGGTCGATCAGGTCGATACGTGCCACCTGTTCGATCGGATAATACAAACAATCGGGGACATTATCCAAATTATCTTGATAATCGACTTGTCGTTTAGCTTTTGCAAGTTCTCTTTCCAAATTAGTACTTGAATAATCTCTTCCTGTCATATCTACCCAACTATTGACAGTTGGAATTGGCTGGTAGTGTATTGTTCGTTTATCGTTCTTATCCATTCTTCCTGAACCCCAATTCGTACTTTCTCCGACAACATCTTCTGTTTTATTTAACATACCGACCGTTTCCTCTAACCGACCGTCGACCATAAAGGCCGGTTTGTGGCCACGGTATAGTACCCTTCGTCCCATGACCTGCATTCCGGGCATCTTCTCGATGAAGTCGAGGATCGTCCCGGCGCTGACCTCCTTGATCTGCTCGGCGTTCCACGACCGTGCGGCCAGACGGTGTTCCGGCGCGTTTTCGTCGATGCCGTCGTCCCAGGGTTTGGCCGTCACGACCACGGTGTCGATGACGATATTCCGCATGTCCGCCGTGCCGCGCTGCTCGATATACCTCCGCGCCTGCGCCACGTAGGTCGGATCGGGCTGCCGCAGGCGCGGCAGCGTGCGGTACTCGGGAAACGAATCGGGAGTGATGAGAATCCGCGCGTCGGTGATCGTCCGCCCTCGGACGGTGGGCCGCAGCACGAAGGTCGTGCTGTCGGGGAAGTCGAAGCCGTTGAGTGCGAACGACCCGTCCTCGGCGATGGGAGCCGAGGTGGCGTAGCCGCTCCGGGGTACCAGCAGCCGCATCGTGTAGCGGTCGAGCTTCTTCTTTTTGGAGAACATGGCCGTGCGCTCGATGCGTCCCGCGATCTCCTGTCCCGCCTCCAACGGGTAGTAGGGCTCCTCGTATTCGTTGCGCAGGAGCTTCGGCACGTCGTACCTGCGCCAGCCCTGCGTAAGCAGCAGTTCGTCAAGCCCCTCGTCGCCCTGCGCGTTGTCGGGCGCGAAGTACCAGTCGGGATCTTCGATCACTCCGCGCAGCTCGGAGGAGAGCATCAGCGTGGAGTAGATGCCTGCCGCCGCTACGGGAGCCGCCGCCTTGCGGTCGGTGACGGCGACGGCGAAGTCGCCCTGTGCGGGTCGGCGTTTGGTGTCGCGCACCTCGAAATGCAGCGTTACCTTCGAACGCTGCCGCAGCGTGCCCTCCTGCCGCATCGTCACCTCGGCCTCGTCGTCGCGGCGGTTGAAGACCAGCCGCTCGGAGTAGGCTTCGCCCGTAGGGCTGAGCAGTAGGATCTGGTAGAGGCCGCCCGGCAGTTCATCGCGCAGGAAGGTGAGCGAGGCGTGCTGCGGGTTCCACTCCTTGTAGTAGCATTGCGTGCCGCAGCGGTGGACGAGGAGCTTCAATCCCTGCGGCCGCCACTTTTTAGCCGAACGGACGGATACGACGAAGGAGGTGTCGTTGGGCTCGACGCGCAGGACGAAGGTGAGGTCGTTGGCTTCGGGCAGGTCGAAGCGCCGCGCCTTGCCGCCCGATGTCTGGACGCATTCGGCCGTGTAGCGCCGGCCGGGCCGCGGCGTGAACTCGAACGACCCCATGCCGGCGTGGCGCGAGGCGAAACGCGCGACGGTGCGGCCACGGTCGTCGCGCACGGTTCCCGTCACCTGCCGCGAAAGTCCGTCCCTGCCCAGTGCCTTGAACCCCACGCGGCAGGGCTGTCCGTCGATGAGGTAGCCGCCTTCGGGGAAGAAGGCCACGTCGAAGGGGCCCGCCGCCGTGCGGCGCCGTCGTTTTTCGGGTTGTCGGTAGGGATTGACCGAAAGGGGTTTCGAAAAGAGATAGTCGCCGCCGAGGTTGCGCATGTAGAGCGTGTAGGCGCACAGCACGTATTCGTCCTGCGCGAGCGTCGCGGGCAGGGGCAGGTAGCCGGCATAGACGCCGCCGCGTTGCAGAATCTTGATGCGGCGCACGAGCAGGTTGTCCGTCGTGCGAAGCTCCACGTAGACGTAGCGGCTCGCCGTGAGCGGTTCGAGCGTCGCGGCGTCGACGCAGTGCGCACGCAGCCACACCGTGTCGCCCGCGATATAGGCGTCGCGGTCGGTCGTCACGTGGATCTTCTCCTGCGGAAAATTACGGATTTGCTCCAAAAACGGGTTCTTCTGCGCGTGCAACAATACCAATGGCCATGTGACGACATAAAGGTATAATATAACAAAGGACAATTTACATCGATTCATCACACAAATTCTTTCTCACAAAGGTAAAGTTATAAAAAAAACAATAAAATATTTGCATCGTTTGTTGAAATTTTATATCTTCGAATACCAACTAATAAAACTGCTTTATTATGAAAACACTAAAACTTAAAAAAGACGTGGTGTCCCGTCTTGACAGAGAGCAGAGTGCAATGGTTAAAGGTGGTGCAGATACTACAGTTATCCAGCAAACAAAAGTTTGTGCCTTAACGAAACAATGTGAAACGGCTCGTTGTGTTTCGGCTACGGGGTGTGAATCGGATAATGTTACAGCCTGTGTAGAAGTAAGCAAAAATGGCTGTATGATTTCACAAGGAGGAAGTTGTATTCAATCCGAATGTGTGTGTTTGGAAACTGTGAACGCAACATGTGATTGCGAATAGGAATTAAGTAAATTTTAGAAAGCCCCTTTCGTTAATACGAAGGGGGCTTTCTATTATAAGTTATGCACCGATAAAAGATATTTTGCGTCAGCTTTATTTAGATGGTAATAAATTGATAAATTTAATGAATTTTTCTTATTTATCGTGTGTTTTTGAAAATAATAAACGCCGAATAAAATTATTCTTAGAATCAGTTGTCAATATATTATTCTGGCTGTATCTTGTAAAAAGATAAAAGAAAACAGAATTACTAACAGAACAATCGCCTAAATAATGAAACCGACGTTTACACCTTTCCCCGACTTTGTTTTCAGGACGCCGTTATTCCCGCTGGATGCTCCGGCAGAAGATACGACCTTGAGTCCTGAATTTCGGGAAGCACTCTATTTAGCCTCGCCGGAGCTGTATGAAGGTTGTGTATCGAAAGACCGAAAAAAGCAGACTAAATTCGAGCGTTCCGTTCTGAAATACCGGCACCGGGCGATGACACGATGTACTCCGTTCGGTTTATTCGCAGGATGCAGCACGGGAAAGATTGCGGACAGTACATCGATCGAATTACCGGCTACGACGGACAACAAACGCCGCACCCGGTTGGACATGCAATATCTGTGTGCTCTGATTCAGGAGATCGAGCGTGACCCCAACGTGCGGGAGCAACTCGTATATTACCCGAATGACAGCCTTTATGAAATCGGCGGAAAATATCGCTATGTCGAATATCGCTATAAGAAATCACAGCGCCAGCATACGGTTGCTTCGTTGGAAATCGACGAAGCGCTGGCCACGCTCCTGAACACGGCGGCAGACGGAGCAACAATCGAACAACTGGTGCAAGCACTCGTCGATGACGAGATAACCACGGAACAAGCGCATGAATATGTCATCGAGACTATCGCCTCGCAAGTGCTGAAAAGCGAACTCGATCCATGTGTCGTCGGTGAAGACGTACTCGATACGCTTA
>ERZ773131.2529-NODE-2529-length-11537-cov-3.080909_pt1 | contig 11537 bp, 13 predicted proteins | sample MGYA00511082_ERZ773131 | MGnify/ENA primary metagenome ERZ773131 (study PRJEB29015, sample SAMEA2737813) | human gut metagenome | biome: human gut; feature: human-associated habitat; material: faeces | place: China | collected 2012 ... | reverse complement strand
CGTGACCACCCTGCGGCAGAACGCGCTCAAGGGCCTCATCAGCAAGGAATCGCCCGTCGGAAAGGCCGTCATGGGTCACAAAAAGGGCGACCGCGTGACTGTCCATGTGAACGAGACTTACAGCTATGACATCGTCATCCGCGACGTGCAGAAGGGTTCGGACGACGAAACGCTCCCCATCAGCAGCTATTAAGCAGCTGATGCTTCAGTTGGGAAAAGAAATTTGGTGAATTCGGCGATGTTCTCAGGAGCATTGCCGAATTTTTTTGACAGATTGACCGAAAAGTCGACAAATATATACAGTTCATGACTTGAAAAGCAGTGGGAAATATGATAAAATTTGTATAATGCAGGTAAAAGCGGCGCTTCAATGGAGGATACGCCTGCGTGCTGCCGGAGAGGAGGGAGAAGTATGTTTTGCACACATTGCGGCGCGGAGATCAATGACGACGCCTTTGTCTGTGTGAAATGCGGGTGCAGGGTCGATCAGAAGCTGCCTGCCGCACAAGCCAACGCCCAACGCGACGATACGATGGTCACGGTCATAAAGGTGTTTTTGATCCTGGGCTGCATCGCTGAGGGCTGGCTGCTCATTCCATTGGCATGGTGCATTCCGATGACAGTGAAGATCTTCAATTGTCTGAAAACCGGAACGCCGATCAGCACCGGAATGAAAGTATGCACGCTGCTGTTTGTCAGTCTGGTCGCCGGGATCTGCCTGCTCTGCATGGACGACAACAAGTAGCGGCCGCCGCAAGCAACCAGAAGAACGAATAAGAGAGGAGAAAAATTATGAAGTCCTGTTCAAAATGTGGAACTGAAGTCCATGACGATGCGTTCGTCTGTCCGAACTGCGGATGCAAGCTGGATGATACGCAGAAAGGGCCTGTCGGACAGCTGTCGACGACCCGCAGTCTGGTCAAATTCATCCTGTTGTCCCTGATCACCTTTGGCATTTACGGCATCGTGGTGATGTCAAACGTCAGCACGGATATCAATACGATCGCAAGCAGATACGACGGCAAGAAAACCATGCACTACTGCCTGGTTCTGTTCATCTTCTCCTGGCTGACGCTGGGCATTGTGCCCCTTGTCTGGAACCATAAGATTTCCGACCGAATCGGCGCTGAGCTGACGCGCCGCGGCATCGATTATCAATTTGGCGCAGGCACCTTCTGGGGTTGGGGCATTCTGGGCTCTTTGATCCTCGTAGGCCCGTTTATCTACACCCACAAGCTGCTGACGGCCATGAACCTGCTTTCCGCAGACTACAACGTGAACGGCTAAGGGCAGCAGTTCGCAAAGCTCCGTCTGATCCGGCGTTCGAGCCGCTGAATATAAACCCGAGCGGGGCTGCCGCAAAGCAGCCCCATAAAAATAAGAGCGGGGCTGTCTCTTCGGGAGGCAGCCCCTTTGTGTTTTGGGGACGCCGCTTCGTGGGACAGCCCCGGCGGTGCTTTTGTTATTTCACAAACTTGTCGATCGCCTGACACAGCGCGTCGAGTGCCTGCTCGTCGTCGTGCTCGACAGCGTCGACGATGCAGTGCTGGATGTGGTCCTGCAGGATCACCTTGCCGATGTTCGTGATCGCTGCGCGCACGGCGGCGATCTGGATGAGGACCTCGCTGCAGTCCCGGCCGTCGGCGACCATCTTCCGCACGAACTCCAGATGGCCGATGGCACGGGACAGCCGGTTCAGGACGGCCTGCGTGTTTTCGTGCACATGGCCGTGGCCGTTCGCGGCGTCGTGGCTGTGGGTATGATTGTGCGTCTCGTCGTGGGTATCCGTTTCGTGGTGCAGGTGGGGAATGTTGTGCTCATGCAGGTACGCATGGTCGTGAGAATGCTCGTGTTCCATGGGGGAACGCTCCTTATATCATAAATTACTTGTAATGTATCATATTTCACATGGAAATTCCACTTAAAATCGGGAAATGCCTGAAAAAGTTTTTGGAAAAACAGACAGACGTGCGCCCGACTGCTTTACAAAATCAAACGGAAAAGCTATAATACAAGCAAGAAAAAAAGTCTGGAGGAAGCATCCATGCACCTTGACCACGACCACGACGAAACCGTCCACAGCCATACGCATACCCATGCGGACGGCACGACCCACACCCATACGCACGCCCATGCGCACGACCATGAAAACGAGCATACGCATTCCCACGAGGACTGCGCGCACACCCACTGCGACGCCTGCTGCGGCTGCGAGCACAGCCCGAAGGAGGAGCTGATGGCGCTCATGAAATACATGGTTGGCCACAACGCTTCCCACGCCAACGAGCTTGCGAATCTCGCAAAGCAGCTGCAGGAGATGGGCGAAACGGCGGCCTACGACCAGATCATGCTGGCCGTGAGCGATTTTGAAAAGGGCAACCTGCGCCTGTCCACCGTGCTGGCGTCCATGCAGGCCCCGAACGCATAAGGAGCGAAAACGTTATGTGCCTTTCCAATGTCTATGAAAACAGCGTCGAGCAGAAAAACCTGATCCTGTCCAATGTGCAGCGCATCGACTGCAAGGACGGCTTCGTTGTGCTCTACGACCTGTTCGAGCGCGAAACCCGCGTCGAGGGCCGGCTTGCGACCATCGATCTGGTCGGCAACACCGCCGTCATCGTCAAAGACTGATATGGCCGAGTACGAAGTCGTGCGCGAGGTGCAGAACCTCTGCGGCAACAACCAGATGCGCGACGTGTTCTTTGCGGAGATCGAGACGGACGACCCGGTTTCATGGGTGCGCGGCTTTCTCAAGGGGAAGGACGTGGAGCTGACCGTCGACGAAAAGGAAAACGGCGATCTGACCGTCTATGCCGTCTCCGGCGGCGTCAGCCAGAAATTTCTCATGACGCGGATCTGAGTTTCCCGCGCCAGCCATGCTAAGAATGTAAAAAGAAATGCTTTTTTTCATATATTTGCGCGCCGCAGGTCTTGTAATTGCCGGTCAAGTGTGATACGATAATTTTGTATCGAATCCATACCGGCTCTGCGCCGGTATGCAGCCACTCAGGCAATCTATTTTGGATATGGAGGCAATTATGAGCGTAGCGGACATTTATGAAAAGAGAGCGACATTCTCCTTCGAGGTTTTCCCGCCCAAGACGGACGTGGGCATGGAAAAGCTGTGCGGCAAGGACGGAGTTCTGGACAAGCTCTACACCCTTGAGCCCGACTATATTTCCTGTACCTACGGCGCCGGCGGCACCAACGTCGGCAAGAACCTGGAGGTTCTGGACAAGATCCAGAAGGACGGCAAGTGCACCCCTGTGACGCACTTCACCTGCATCGGCAACACCAAGGAAGATATCAGGGAAAAGCTGCAGACCTACCTTGACCACGGCATCAACCATATGCTCGCCCTGCGCGGCGACCTGCCCTTCGGCTGGACCGGCACGAACGGCGATCTGCACTACGCGACCGAGCTTGTCAAGTTCGTCCGCAAGGAGTTCGGCGACAAGTTCACCATCGCGGTCGCAGGCTCTCCCGAGGGCCATATCCAGTGCCGCAGCCTCGAAGCCGACATCGCCTTCCTGAAGCAGAAGCAGGACAACGGCGCGGACTTCATCATCTCCCAGCTCTGTTGGGATATGGACGCGTTCCGCTACTGGCTCGAGGCCATCCGCAACGCCGGGATCTGGCTGCCCGTCGACGTGGGCATCATGCCGATCCTCGATCAGGCTGCAACCATCAACATGGCCCTCAGCCGCAACGGCTGCGTCATGGACCGCAAGCTCTGTGAGATCATCTCCAAGAACTGGATCTTCCCGAACCCGTTCGACAAGGAGCCGTTCGACGCAGACGTCGCCGGCAAGAAGGAAAGCTTCCGCAAGGCCGGCATCGAATACACCATCAACCAGATCGACGAGTACCGCGCCTGCGGCGTTGACGGCATCCATCTGTACGCGCTCAACAAGTACGATGACGTCGCCTACATCGCAAAGGAAGCCGGTCTGATCGACCTCGTTTAATTACATCCCGATTCGGCAGGCGGGCCTGCCGGAACCACGTTCCAAGGAGCGATTTTCTATGGCCAAAACCCATATCATTGCAGTTGCCGGAAAAGGCGGCGTCGGCAAGACGACGACCTGCGGCATGATCATTGACTATCTGTGCAAGCAGAAAAAAGGCCCCATTCTGGTCGTAGACGCAGACGCAAACTCGAATCTCAACGAGGTTCTGGGCGTCGAGGTCGAGACGACGCTGGGCGATATCCGCGAGGAAATGGCCCATGCCGAGCAGACGGGCACCGTGCCCGCCAACATGACCAAGGCCGACTATGCCGAGATGAAGTTCAACTCCGCGCTCATTGAGGAGGACGACTATGATATGCTCGTCATGGGCCGGACGCAGGGCAAGGGCTGCTACTGCTTCGTCAACGGCGTTTTAAAAACACAGATCGACAAATATGTCGGCAATTACCGCTACATGGTGGTAGACAACGAGGCTGGTCTGGAGCATATCAGCCGCGGGACGCTTCCGCACGTCGACACCATGCTCCTCATTTCCGACTGCTCCCGCCGCGGCATTCAGGCCGTGGGCCGCATCGCCGAGATGATCCGCGAGATGGATCTGAAGCCCGGCGAAATGAAGCTGATCGTCAACCGTGCGCCGAACGGGGTCCTGAACCCCGGCGTCATGGAAGAGATAAACAAGTACGGCCTCCAGCTGGCAGGCGTTCTTCCGCAGGATGAGACTGTTTACGAGTACGACTGCGAAGGAAAGCCCAGCTCGCAGGTGCCGGACGATACGCCCGTCAAGAAGGCGCTTGCCGCCGTCATGCGGGACTTAAAGCTGTAAGCAAAAGACAATATTTTTATAGGGGGATTCACAACTATGCCTTTCGTTCCCAAGAAACAGGCGTTCAATGCGCACATCAATGAAGTTGTGCTGGGCGTTGGCGACAAGGCCACGGCCATCGGCGGTCAGAACGTGCTTCCGTTCCACACGTTTGACGCTGAGATCAAGAACGCACCGAAGATCGGCGTTGAGCTGACCGACCTCGGCATGGCGGAATACACCATGCCCGGCGAGAAGGCCTTCTACGCCGGCTGCACCACCGTGGCCGAAATGGCCAAGCGTGCAGAAACGCTCGAGGGCGCTTCTTTCATCTGCCTGCACCTCGAGGGCGCAGATCCCAACGGTCTGAACAAGTCCGTGGAAGAGTGCGTCCAGCTTGCCAAGGACGTCGCTGACGCGACGACCCTGCCGCTCGTTATCATGGGCTGCAAGAACATCGAAAAGGACACCGAGCTGTTCAACAAGATCTCCGAAGCGCTGGCCGGCAAGAACATTCTGGTTCTGTCCGCGCGTGACGAGGACTACAAGACCGTCGTCGCCTCCGCCGGTATGGCCTACGGCCAGAAGGTCGGCGCGGAATCTGCCGTCGACATCAACCTCGCCAAGCAGCTCAACACCGTCATCACCCAGATGGGCTTCAATGCGCAGTCCATCGTCATGAACGTCGGCTCCGCTGCCGCAGGCTACGGCTATGAGTACGTCGCCTCCACGCTCGACCGCGTGAAGGACGCTGCGCTCAAGCAGGCGGACGCCATGCTCGAAATGCCCATCATGACCCCTGTCTCCGCAGACACCTGGGGCGTCAAGGAAGCCGTTATGTCCGAGGAAGACATGCCCGAATGGGGCAGCCAGGAAGAGCGCGGCATCGAGATGGAGATCACGACCGCTGCCGCCGTTCTGGCCGGCGGCTCCGACGCAGTCATTCTGCGCCATCCGGAAGCAGTAAAGACCATCGCCAAGATGATCGACGCGCTGATGTAAGCAGAGAGGGGGAACCATACTATGGCAGTTAAAGGTCTTGACATTTTCAAATTATCTCCGAAGAAAAACTGTAAGGAATGCGGCAGCCCCACCTGCATGGCATTCTGCATGAAGGTCGCACAGGGCGCTGTTCCCATCACCAAGTGCCCGTATATGTCCGAAGAGGCGATCGCCCTTCTGTCCGAGGCCACCGCGCCTCCCATGCAGACCATCACGGTCGGCGCGCACAAGCTCGGCGGCGAGACCGTCATGATGCGTCATGAGAAGACCCTCGTCAACCGCAACCTGTTTGCGGCGACGCTGTGCACCTGCATGGACGACGCTGCCGTTGAGGCTCGTCTTGAGGGCATCAGGAAGGTCGATTACGAGCGTATCGGCGAGCGCGAAATGGTCGAGTGCGTCTTCGTTCACGACGCAGGCGACTGCGCGAAGTTCGTAGAGCTCTGCAAAAAGGCAGCTGCTCTGCCCGACCGCACCGTTATCATCGACACCAAGGACGTCGAGACGGCGAAAGCTGCCGTCGAGGCCATCAAGGACAGCAAGCCCATCCTGAACGGCGCAAACAAGGACAACTTCAACGACATGAACGAGATCGCCAAGGCGGCGGGCCTCGTTCTGGGCGTCAGCGGCACGGATCTGTCCGAGCTGCACGATACCGTTGCCGCACTCGAAAAGGCCGGCAACAAGAACCTCATTCTCGACGTGACCGCTCCCACCATCAAGGAGACGTTCGCAAACGCTGTGCTCGTCCGCCGCACCGCCATCAAGGACGGCGACCGCACGTTCGGCTATCCCTCCATTGTCAATCTGGGCGTTCTGTGCAACCATGACGAGCATCTTGAAACGGCTCTGGCCGCCATGTTCGTCGTCAAGTACGGCTCCATCATCGTCATGGACAAGGTCGGCTACGCTGAGGCGCTGCCGCTCTACGGCCTGCGCCAGAACATCTTCACCGACCCGCAGAAGCCGATGAAGGTCGCCCCCGGCATCTACCCCATCAACGGCGCCGGTCCCGACGATCCCTGCGCGCTGACGGTCGACTTCGCGCTGACCTACTTCCTGGTCTCCGGCGAACTCGAGCGCTCCAAGATTCCCGTGAACCTGCTCATCACCGACGCATCCGGTATGTCCGTCCTGACGGCATGGGCCGCGGGCAAGTTCTCCTCCACGTCCGTCAAGAAGTTCTTTGACGAATTCGATATCGCCTCCAAGATCAACAACCGCACCCTCATCATTCCGGGCAAGGTCGCCGTCATGAAGGGCGAGATCCAGGACAAGCTGCCTGAGTGGAACGTCGTCGTCGGCACCCGTGAGGCGGTCGAGCTGGTCAAGTACCTGCGCGACGGCGAACACATCAAGGCCGCCGAGGCTGCCGCTGCCTCCAAGGCTCCCGCCGCGGAGAAGAAGGAAGCTGCCGACGCCAACGCGCCGCTCGATTTCGAGAAGATCGCTGCGTCCATCCCGGCCATCGAGGTCGTCGACATGGGTGTGAGCTACAAGCAGCGTGATCCGGAGTCCCCGAAGTTCGTCACCATCGGCGAACGTATCCACTGCATCTCCCCGGTCATCCGCGAGGCCATGAACACCATGAACCCCGAGCCCATCCTGAAGCGTGCTGCCGAGCAGATCAAGGCCGGCGCAACGTATCTGGACGTCAACATCGGCCCGGCCGAGTCCAACGGCCCCGAGCTTATGACCTGGGCAGTCAAGCTGCTGCAGGAGAACTTCAACAACGTGCCTCTGGCTCTCGACACCGCCAACAAGCGCGCCATCGAGGCCGGCATCAAGGTCTACAACCGCACGAACGGCAAGCCCATCGTCAACTCCGCTGACGCAGGCTCCCGTATCTCCTATATCGATCTGGCTGCGGCCAACGACGCCATCTGCATCGCGCTGTGCTCTGCCGACGGCATCGCAAAGGACAACGAAGAGCGCATGATGCACTGCCATCATATGCTCGAGCGCGGCATGTCGCTCGGCATGGAAGCGACCGACCTGTGGTTCGACCCGCTGTTCCTCGTCGTCAAGGGTATGCAGGACAAGCAGATGGACGTTCTGAACGCCATCAAGCTGTTCTCCGACGAAGGCCTGAAGTCCACCGGCGGTCTGTCCAACAACTCCAACGGTGCGCCGAAGAACGTCCGCCCGATCATGGACTCTGCGCTCGTCGCCATGGCCATGATGCAGGGTCTGACCTCCGCCATCGTCAACCCGAACGACCTGCGCCTGATGGAGACGATCAAGTCCTGCGACATCTTCAAGAACAACGAGCTGTACTCCGACTCCTATCTGGACGCGTAATTTGTCTTTCCACGGTTCCCTGCTGCGAAACACCGGCAGGGAACCGCCGCATTTCCCCTATATAATTCAAAATTCAACAGAATTTGCAGGAGGTATTTATGAGCGTATTAACCGATCTCATCTATGGCGGCTCGCACGCCGTGGCTGGCCTGACCGAGGGTGCAGTCAACGACGCCATTGCAAAATATGGCGCAGACCATCCCATTGCCTTCCCTGACACCGCGTATTTCTTCCCCACCATCTACGCCGCCACCGGCGTCAAGGTCAAGACCCTGGGCGATCTGCCCGCCTGCGTGGGCGTGCTCAAGAGCCTCATCACCGATCAGGAGGATCTGGGACAGGCGCTCAACGCCGGTCTGGCCACCGCTGTCGGCGCCGAGATCCTTGAGGGTCTGAAGTTTGCCGAACCGAAGGACGCCTATGAGCAGGCCGCGGTTCCCGGCATCGGCTTTGTGCCCGATCCCATCATCCGTTCCCTCGGCGTGCCGCTGGTCACGGGCGATATCCCCGGTGTGGCTGTCGTTCTGGGCAAGGCTGAAAACGGCGAGGACGTTGCAAAGGTCGTCAAGGACTATCAGTCCAAGGGCATCATGACCTTCATGGTCGGCGAAGTCATTGAACAGTGCGCGGAAGCGGGCGTCAAGATGGGCCTTGAGTTCCGCGTCATCCCGCTGGGCCATGATGTGACCGCCGTCATCCATGTCGTCACCGTCGCCATCCGTGCCGCGCTGATCTTCGGCAACGTGACCCCCGGCGACTTCGCCTCTCTGGCCAAGTACACCATGGACCGCGTCAAGGCGTTTGTCAACGCTTACAAGCCCCTGTCCGATGAGATCGTCTCCTACGGCGCCGGCGCTATCTGCCTTGGCTTCCCCGTTATCTCCAACGAGACCGAGAACATGTTCCGTGTTCCCAAGTCCCTGATCCAGCAGCTGGATACTTCCAAGTGGAACGCCACCTCTCTGGAGGCTCGCGACATCAAGCTGAAGATCACCAACATCGACATCCCCGTGGCCTTCGCCACCGCTTTCGAGGGCGAGATCATCCGCCGCGGCGACATGCAGGTGGAAGTGGACGGCTCCCGCGTGGACTGCTTCGAGCTGGTGCAGACCCGGGACGCTTCCGAGGTGGAAGACCACAAGATCGTTGTGGACGGCCCCGAGATTGACGAGATCCCCGTCGGCTCCAAGATCTCCCTGAGCTACACCGTGGAAGTCGCCGGCAAGGCCATGCAGCCCGACTTCGAGTCCGTCATGGAGCGCAAGATCCACTCCTGGATCAACTGCATCGAGGGCGTTATGCACACCGGCCAGCGCAACCAGTTCCGTATCCGTATCTCCAAGGACGCCTATGACAAGGGCCTGCGCCTGACGCACTTTGCCGAGGTCCTGTACCACATGATCACGGATGAATTTGACGCTGTCGTCGACAAGTGCGAGGTGCACCTGATTACCGATCCGGTCAAGGCCACCGCGTTCCTGAACGATGTCGCCATCCCGCGCTACAACATGCGTGACGACCGTCTGGCCTCCATGACCGACGAATCCGTCGACCGCTTCTTTACCTGCATCCTCTGTCAGTCCTTCGCACCGGCGCACTGCTGCGTGGTCACGCCGGAACGTCTGGGCCTGTGCGGTGCTGTCTCGTGGCTCGACGCGAAGGCGACCTATGAACTGAACCCGAACGGCCCGTCCCAGCCCATCATGAAGGAGGGCTGCCTCGACGAGCGCACGGGCCGCTACACCACCGTCAACGACGCAATCAAGGACGCGACCCACGGCGCAGTTGAAGAAGTCACTCTGTACTCCATCATGGAGGACCCGATGACCTCCTGCGGCTGCTTCGAGTGCATCTCCGGCATCGAGCCGATGTCCAACGGCTTCATCGTTGTGAACCGGGAATACAAGGGCATGACCCCTGCCGGTATGACCTTCGGCGAGCTGGCCTCCTGCACCGGCGGCGGCGTCCAGACCCCCGGCTACATGGGTCACGGCCGTCACTTCATCTCCTCCAAGAAGTTCATCCACGCCGAGGGCGGCATTGAGCGCATCGTCTGGATGCCGAAGGAGCTGAAGGATGATGTCGGCGAACGCCTGAACAAGACCGCCAAGGAGCTTTACGGCATCGACAACTTCACCGACATGATCGCCGACGAGACGATCTGCACCGACTGCGACGCGCTGCTCGAGTTCCTGCAGGAAAAGAACCACCCGGTCCTGTCCCTCGAGCCGCTGATGTAAGCAGCGGACAATCTGTTCTGATACACAATCGCCCGGAGCCTTGCGGCTCCGGGCGTTTTGCGTCGTGTTTAAAGATCTGTAGTCAGCGCTTTCTGCTCCCGGTGCTGGCAGGTGAACAGGAGGATCTGCCGGTTTTCAGCCTCGCGCTGCAAAAGGCGCAGGGCCAGACACAGGCGGTCATCGTCGAACATGACGAGCGCGTCATCCAGCAGGAGCGGGGCATCCTCCGGCAGCAGCAGGCGGCAGACGGCCAGCCGGACGGACAGATACAGCTCGTCCGCCGTGCCGCCGCTCAGGAAGAGCGAACGGCGCATAGCTGCGTCCGGCTGTCCGGCCTCCATGTCCATCTGGCGGCTGATCTGCACGCGGGCATAGCGTCCGCCGGTCAGCTCGGAGAAAATTTCCGACGCCTCGCGCACCAGACGCGGGGAGAAGCGCTCTGCCAGCGCTGCGTTGGCCTGCGCCAGCGTCTGCCTGGCAAGCGTAAGCGCCTCGCGGCGCTCGTTCAGCGTGTCGAGCCTCTGCGCCAGCGCCTGCTTTTTCGCCGACAGCTCCGCCTCGGAGCCGAACTGCTCCAACCGGCCACAGCTCTGGTCGAGCTGCGACTGCACGGCTGCGGCAAGCGCCTGCGTCCGTGCAAGCGCGGCCTGCGCCTGTTCGGTCGTCAGGCCGGAGACGTCGCGCGGGCAGCTCCGGGAGCTCGCCGAGGGCCTGCGCAAGCGCGTCATAGCGCGTTTTCGCCTGCTGCGCGGTCTGCTCCGCCTCGTGCCAGGCGCGGTAAGCGGCCAGCGCGGAGGCGATCGCATTTTGCGCCTCCCGGACCGTTCCGGCCTCCGCGAACATCCGGACGCTGCCGAGCAGCGCCGCCGTGCCATGGCCCGTGCCCGTGTGCAGCTGGGCCAGTCGATGCGCTATGTGGGCCAGCAGGCCGTGCAGCTGCATGGCGGTATTGGGGTGACGGACGAGTACATCGTCAGCCACCAGTTCAAAAAGCTCACGCAGCTGGAAATGACCTACGGCGACACCCTGCATCACCTCGGCGAAGTGTCTGCACGCATGCTGGAGACTGCAGGCGTAGGCGAAGCCTGAGCAGCCACAACACCTAGCAGCGCACAGAACACAGAAAGCACAAAGGCCACCTCGCGGTGGCCCTTGTTTTGGGAGGCACCCCATGCTGGGCGCGGCTCAGGTCAGGCGGCTGTCTACTGGCTGCATGGG
>ERZ773131.2524-NODE-2524-length-11550-cov-2.882993_pt1 | contig 11550 bp, 10 predicted proteins | sample MGYA00511082_ERZ773131 | MGnify/ENA primary metagenome ERZ773131 (study PRJEB29015, sample SAMEA2737813) | human gut metagenome | biome: human gut; feature: human-associated habitat; material: faeces | place: China | collected 2012 ... | reverse complement strand
ATTTTGGTTCCTCCGATATCAATGGCTAGTGTGGTCATGAGATCTCCTGTGATGTTTGATGGTGGGTAAGTATGGCAGATATGGTATCGAGCCGGTATGACCATTCTGCCGGGCGTGTTTTGCCTGGTGTATGTACCCTGTATGCCGGGCTTTACGGGGTGACGTGCCGGATCCATCACCTGCCGCTCCTGTGCTGAGAACGGTGTCATCTACTCAACGAACCCAACGGGCAGTCGGCTGGCACCGCACGGGAATGCGACATCACGGTGCGCACGCTGCGACGTGCGTTGGCGCTGATACAGGACGATGCCGAACGCCGGTAGCCGAGACGACGGCCGTCCCGGTCCCGCGGCCGCAGCTCATCCGCCACGCATCCGGCCGCATCCGGGTACCGGAAATCAAGGAAAGGACACAATGAGCACATCAACCGCACGCCTGCCCCACGGCGGCAAAGAGCCGGTCGCCACGAAACTCGTCATCGTCGTGGTGTCTTTGGCCATCCTGACGTTCCTCGGCATCCTGTCGGAAGCGTCGCTGAACATCGCCTACTCCACACTGATGGAGGAATTCTCGATCAGCGCATCGGTCGTGCAATGGCTGACCGCCGGCTACCTGCTGTTGCTGTCGGTGTCGATCCCCAGCTCGCCGTTCATGGTGCGCAAGTTCGCCACGAAGACCCTGTTCATCATGGCGATCGCGATCTTCACCGCCGGCACGGTGCTGGGAGCGCTCGCCCTGTTGCCCGGCGCTGTGATCGGCGCCGTGTCGGCCACGGTGGTCGGCGGCATGCTGAAGCGTCATTCTGTACCCGATCACTGTGGTTCAGCCGCTGCCGGCCGGGTCGCGTGCCACGTGGCAGGCGGATCACCAGATCAACGACCTGCTCACCGATGAGAACCTGGACATGGTGGAGCGGCTGCGCGGCGTCGCCGACGAGCTTGGCACGAACCCGCCGGTCCTGTCGATGGCATGGATCCTGCAGCATCCTGAAATCAGCTGCGTGATCGCCGGGGCGAGCAAGCCCGTCCAGCTGGAGAACAACCTCAAGGCATCCGGCTTCCAGATCCCCGCCGACGCCATGGCCGAGATCGACCGCATCACCGGCTTCCACCGCTTCGAGCGCCACGTCGGCTGAAGTGATTGGGCTTCCCCGCTGTCTGGTGCCGGCTCGCGAAGCGGATCCGGGAGAGCGTGTCCGAGAATGATTTTGCGAGCCGGCTGAGCGAAATCGATGATTGATCAGAGCACGGCGTCCATGGCCTGCCTGAGGTCGGCGATGATGTCATCGGCGTTTTCGATGCCGCAGCTCAGGCGTACCAGGTCGATGCCGACGCCGGCCTCCTCAAGCTGCTCCTCGGTGAGCTGGCGGTGGGTGGTGCCTGCCGGGTAGAGCGTGCAGCTGCGCGCGTCCGCCACGTGCGTGGCGATCGAGATCATCCGGAAATGGTCGAGCAGCGAGGAAACCGTGTCACGCCCGCCGGGCACGCCGAAGGAGATCACGCCGCACGTGCCGTTCGGCATGTACTTGGCGGCCAGCGCATGGTTGCGGTCGCCTTCCAGCCCCGGGTAGCTCACCCATGAGATGCGCGGGTCGGCTTCGAGGAACCTCGCCACGGCGAGTGCGTTGGCGCAATGGCGTTCCATGCGCACGGCCAGCGACTCCAGGTGCATGCCCATGATCCACGAGTTGATCGGCGCCGGCGTGGAACCGAAGTCGCGCATGAGCTGCGCGGTGGCCTTGATGATGTAGGCGGCCGGGCCGAAGTCGGTGGCGTAGGTGACGCCGTGGTACGAGTCGTCGGGCGTGGTCAGTCCCGGGAACTTGTCGGCGTGGGCCATCCAGTCGAAGCGGCCGGAGTCGACGATCGCGCCGCCCACGCAGGAGCCGTGGCCGTCCATGTACTTGGTGGTCGCGTGCGTGACGATGTCGACGCCGTAGTCGAACGGGCGGCAGTTGACCGGCGTGGGGAACGTGTTGTCGACGATGATCGGCACGCCGTGGTCGTGCGCGGCGGCGGTGAACTTGTCGAAGTCCAGCACGATGAGCGCCGGGTTGGAGATGGATTCGCCGAACACGGCCTTGGTGTTCGGCCGGAACGCGGCGTCCAGCTCCTCGGGCGTGCAGTCGGGGCTCACGAACGTGCATTCGATGCCCATCTTGCGCATCGTCACGTTGATGAGGTTGAACGTGCCGCCGTAGATCGCGGACGAGGCCACGATATGGTCGCCCGCGTTGCAGATGTTGAACAGGGCGAAGAAGTTCGCCGCCTGGCCGGAGCTGGTGAGCATCGCGGCCGCGCCGCCTTCGAGCTCGCAGATCTTGGCGGCGACCGTGTCGTTGGTCGGGTTCTGCAGACGGGTGTAGAAGTAGCCGGATTCGGACAGGTCGAACAGTCGGCTCATCTGCTCGCTCGACGTGTACTTGAACGTCGTGGCCTGGATGATCGGGGGAGTGCGGGACTCCCCGTTGCCCGGCTGGTATCCGCCCTGGACACAGGTGGTGTCGATGTGCGTCATAGTGCTCTCCTTCGCGCTTGAAACCGCTTGGCGTGCATGGGATGCATGCGTAATGTTGACGTGACCAGACCATTGTAGTGCGTGTCGGCGCGTGCCAGGCGGCCGGGGCGTCGCGTGTGAAGGGGAGCGCGTAGAATCGATGGCATCACGGGAGGCCGCCATGGGGAACATCATCGATGACATCCGCGCGAACGAGGACACGTTCGCCGACCGTCCGTTCAACGAGGTCGACAGTCTGGCGCTCGCGCAGCTGTCATACGCGCGGATGCCCGTCAACGTGCCGAGACTCGATGCGGAGGCGACGGACGTCGACCTCGCCATGGTGGGCGTCAGGGACCTGCTACGCGCGGAATGCTATGACGACATGTTCGGCAAGGTGTGGTCGCCGTCGATGAATGTCGACCTGTTGCGAGCGATGTGCGAAAGCCCGCGCTGGCGGGATCTGCGCGTCGGCGGCTACGTGGACGAGTTCGACCCCGAGACCACCAAGCAGTTCTCCGCCTGCGTGTTCGACGTCGGCGACGGCTCATCGTACGTCGCGTTCCGCGGCACCGACAGCACGATCGTCGGCTGGAAGGAGGATTTCGCGATGGCGTTCCGTCGTCCGGTCGCCGCGCAGGAGTCCGCCGCGCGGTATCTGGCCGACATCGCGGGGCTCCGGGACGGCCCGCTCATGGTCGGCGGCCATTCCAAAGGCGGCAATCTGGCGGTGTATGCGGCCGCAAACGCGCCTGCCGCGGTGCAGGAGCGCCTTATCGCCGTGTTCTGCCATGACGGGCCGGGCTTCGACGCCGACTTTTTCGATACTCCCGGTTATGCGCGGGTCGCGCCGCTCGTCGACAAGTCGGTGCCGGAATCGTCGATCGTCGGCATGCTGTTCGAGATGCGCGAGCATGTGGAGGACGGCTATACGATCGTCTCCAGCGACGGCGTCAGCATCATGCAGCATTTCGCGTTGAACTGGCAGGTCGAGCGCGGCGAGTTCGTGCACGCCGGCGGCCTGTCCGCGAGCTCCCGGTATCTGGCGCGCACGATCAACGGGTGGATGGCGAAGTTCGATGACGAGCATCGCCGCCGGTTCATCGAGAACCTGTTCGCCGTCCTCGAGGCCGGTGGGTATGACACGTTCGGCGAACTCACCTCGCATTGGACGCAGTCGTTGCCGGTCATGCTCGCCGCCGTCCGCGGCATTGACGCCGAGGACCGTGACGTGATGGCAGACGTACTCAAGGGGTTCGCCGCGACAGCCGCGACGTCGGTGATCGCGACGAAGCAATGACCGCCGCCGTGACGGCGGTCGCCCGCGCGGCGGCGACGGGGAGGCCTGAGCACTCGGATCGCTGTAGCGCGGGCCATCGTGCGACCGCGTCGCGCATCGTGATTCATGTCCGCTATGTTGACGAGCGGCTGCGGGCCGTGCCGCTTTGACGTATTCTCCCTGAGTCGGAATGTCCATATATGCGGGGAGTTGATGCGGTGGTGATTGCCGGTTTTTCGCTGATGACGATGCTGCTGATCCTGCTGGCCGGCATCGGTGCCGGATTCGTGGGATATGCAGTCGGCGCGTCTTCGCTGGTATCGTATCCGGCCCTGCTGGCGCTGGGTATTCCGCCGGTCCTCGCCAACGCGAGCAATACCGTCGGCGTGATCGGCACCGGCATCGGTGGCGTGCTGGGCGCCCGCAAGGAGCTGCGCGGGCAGCGGCTGCGTTCCATCACCTACGTAAGCATCGGCGCGGTGGGAGGCGGCGCCGGCGCTGCGCTGCTGCTCAGCCTCGACCCGAAGATCTTCGAATTCGCCGTTCCGCCGCTGATCCTGTTCAGCTCGCTGATCATAGCGGTCAATCCGCGCGGCCGCATGCAGGCGCGGCAGGCCGCGGCGGACGTCATGGCCCAGGCCAGATCCCTGACGACGCCACAAGGGCAGGGGAGCGACGGCGCACCCGCGTCGGCTCCCGCATCGACACAACCCATGTCCAAGGACCCATGGTGGATATGGCTCGGCGTCGCGTTCGTGGCGGTATACAGCGGATATTTCGGCGCCGGTGCCGGCACATGCGCGCTCGCGGTGCTCGACGCAGGCAAGATCGGTCCGTTCCATCAGATCAATGCGCTCAAGACGCTGATCGGCACCGGTGCGAACATCAGCGCGTCGGTCATCTTCATCGTGCGCGGCGTCGTGGACTGGCCTGCGGCCATCCTGCTGTGCATCGGCTGCTTCATCGGCGGATACATAGCGTCGCCCGTCACTCGCAGGATCCCGGCCCGGATCATGCGCATCGCGGCTGTGCTCGCCGGCATCGTACTCACCGTTGATCTGGCGATGAAAACCTACCTGTGACGAATCGGAAGCCGTCGAATGCGACAGTATCCGGCATAATATCGCATTTCTCCGTTCAGAGAGTTTTCAGAAAAGAGCCAGACAAGATTCGACGGTCGTGGCGTTCTCTCTTAGCGTCATGATGATGACCTCCGGCGACTTCACGCTCACCGGCTTCTCGTCGGACACCGCCATCGCCAACGCGGCGAACGGCACGTTCACGATGTCGTCCGGCGAAGTGTTCGGCTATGGCGAGTCGGACAACGGCAAGGCCATCATCTCCAAGGCGCTCGCCGACTTCAACGGCCTGAAGGTCGGCGACGAGATCACCGTCACCAACCCGTCCGACACGTCGACGACCTACACGTTCACCATCGGCGGCATCTACAAGAACAGCACGTCCAGCAACACCAGCGCGATGGGCCCGATGGGCGGCACCTCGCAGGACGCCGACAACGCGATATACACATCCGTCTCCACGCTCAAATCGCTTGGCTTGGACGCCGACACCACCGCGAACGACGATGACAACACCACCACGACCCAGCTGGGCTACACCTACGTGCTCGGCAGCGCCGACGACTACGAGACCTTCGCTTCCGACGTCCGGCAGGCCGGACTGGACGACACCTGCGCCGTGCAGTCCGCCGACGTGGAGAACCACGAATCGAGCCTCGTGCCGCTCGACAGCCTCGCCAGGTTCGCCCTCACGCTGCTCATCGTCGTACTGGCGGTCGGTGCGGTCGTGCTCAATCTGTTCAACATCCGCGAACGCAAATACGAGGTCGGCGTACTCACCGCCATCGGCGTGAAGAAGGTCAAGGTGGCGGCGCAGTTCGCAATCGAGCTGCTGATCGTGACGATGTGCGGTATCGCGCTTGGCGTGGCCGGCGGAGCCGTGGCGTCGGTGCCAGTGTCGAACCAGCTGCGTCTAGGAGACCCAGACCGCCAGCCAGGAGGAGCAGTTCGGTCGCGGCGCCGACATGGGCGGCGCTCCCGGCAGCAGCTCTGATTCGGGTGGCTCCGATTCGACTGGTACGAGCGGCGACTCCGGCAGCGCGTCGCCATCGCGCGGGCGTCCGTCGATTGTCCTCGCCGACGAGCCGACCGGCAATCTCGACATGGCCACGCAGGAAGGAGGGCAAGTGCGTGATCAGTCCCGAAGTCGCCGCTGACCGCACGATTGCATGCGACACGCCCGGAATGCGTAGCACAATCGCAAGGTGCGAATCGAAGAACGGCGCAATGGCAATGCATGGCCATTGGAGATTCGATGATTGTGCTACGCACTCCGGGCGTGTCGCACGGTGGTGTGGTGTCGCGCGGTGGTGTGGTGTCGCGCGGTGGTGTGGTGTCGTGTGGTGGCACCACTACCGCGCCTTGCGGCCGACCCGCTCCAGCAGACGCCCGTTGAGCCGGATCTGCGACACCAGTATCGCCAGGAAAATCAGCGCGAATCCGGTCGCCGCAGCACCGCTGACAGTCTCTCCATAGAACAGCACCGAAAACACCATGCTGAACACGGTCTCCAGGCACATGATGATCGACGCCTGCGAAGGCGGGGTCACCTTGAGCCCGACGTTCTGCATGATCTGAGCCAGCATCGTCGCGCCGAGAAACAGGTAGACCAGGCATGCGAGGACGCCCGGCGCAAGCCATGAGGCGTTCGGCGCCGGTTCGCTGAACGACGCGCCGACTATGAAGCACACGCCGGCCGTCACGAACTGCGCGAACGTCAGCGCCACCGGGTCGATGACGCGGCTCCACTTGCCCAGACACACCAGATTGAACGAAAAGATCACCGCACACAGCAGCGTCAACAGGTCGCCGGTGCCAATCGTGAGCCCGCCCAGCCCGGACCCGAGGGACACGAAGCCGACGCCGGTCAGGCACAGGGCGGCCGCGACGATGTTGCGCGCCGCAGGGCGCTGCCGCATCAGCAGCCATGAGACGAACGGCACTAGCACGCAATACGCCGAGGTCAGGAATGCGCTGCGGCCGGGTTCGATCATCGTCAGGCCGACCGTCTGGCTGATCATCGTGCCCCAATACGTGAGCCCGGTCACCAGCCCCGGGATGATGATGGATTTGTTCAGATACGGTACGATTCGCTTGCGAAACAGGATCAGCATGATCGTCGACGCGCCGACCAGCCGCAATCCCATCAGCCATTGCGGCGTGACGACACCCATCGCGACCTTGGCTATGGGATAGCTGCCTCCCCACAGCATCGCGCAGCACAGCAGCATGACCCGCCCCGTCGTCGGGGACAGTCCTTTCTTCATCGTTGAACCTCTCTCAATGAGTCGATATGGCATTGTCGCGCATTGGCACGTCATCGGCGGCCCGATAACATGGTAATAGCGAAACCGCCGCGCCGCGCCGCGTCCGGCCCGGCATCCTGGGGAGGGGGTGCTGATATGGTGGACACTCCGTCAGAAGCCGCGTAAGTGATCGGCTTCGTTGTTGAAAGGCTATTGTGCCGAAACGTCACCATGATTTCGCGGCTGGTTCCGCTGCGCGTTCCGTTATGCATACCGATACGGACACTGTTGATATAGATGATATCGATGCCGCCCTTGATGCTTCCGCAGATGACAAGGAGCAGGATGCCGCTCCGACGTTCGCCGAGCTCGGCGTGCCCAAGCCGCTGGTGCACGTGCTCGCCATGGACGGCAAAGTCACCGCGTTCCCGATTCAGGCGGACACGCTCGCCGATTCGCTGAACGGCGTCGATCTGCTCGGTCGCGGGCAGACCGGCTCCGGCAAGACGCTCGCATTCGCCATTCCGCTGGTCGCCCGCCTGAGCGAGCACAGCGTCACCGAAGTGGCCATGAAGGAATTCGAGCAGATTCGCAAGGCGTCCGACGAGAGGGCCGCGCGGGAGCAGGCGTCCCTGCCGCGTCCGCGCGGACTGGTGCTCGCGCCGACCCGTGAGCTCGTCAACCAGATCGACGAGGTGATTCAGCCGCTCGCCGAGGCGTACGGCATGAGCACTGTCACCGTGTATGGCGGCGTGAGCTACGCCCGTCAGGTCGCGGGGCTTCGCGCGGGCGCCGATATCGTCGTCGCTTGCCCGGGACGTCTTGAGGATCTGCTGCGTCAGGGCAAGCTGTCTCTGGACGCCGTGGAGATCACGATTCTCGACGAGGCCGACGAGATGGCCGACATGGGATTCCTGCCGCCCGTCACGCGTCTGCTGGAGCAGACCGATTCACGCGGTCAGCGTATGCTGTTCTCGGCGACGCTCGACCACGGCGTGGACGCGCTGGTCAAGCGGTTCCTGCCGGATGCGAAAGTGCATGCGGTCAGTTCTGTCGTCTCGCAGGTCGACACGATGACCCATCACGTGTTCGAAGTGTCGCAGGGCAACAAGCATGAGGTGATTCGTCTGCTGGCCAGCGGCACCGGCAAGCGTATCCTGTTCACGCGCACCAAGTTCCAGGCCAAGAAGATGGCGAAGAAACTGATCGACGAGGGCATTCCCGCGGTCGATCTGCAGGGCAACCTCAGCCAGAAGCAGCGTGACCGCAACCTGTTGGCGTTCGAGAAGGGCCTGGTACGCGTATTGGTCGCCACCGACGTGGCCGCTCGCGGCATCGACGTCCATGATGTGACGCTGGTCGTGCAGACCGATCCGCCGGCCGACCCCAAATCGTTCCTGCATCGTTCCGGCCGCACTGCGCGCGCCGGCGAACAGGGTGACGTGGTGACGCTCGTCCTGCCGAACCAGGCCCGCAGCACTCGCCAGATGATGAAGCGCGCCGGCATCCGAGTCAAGTCGGTGGCAATCACGCCGGCGTCCGAAGATCTGACCGAATTGGTCGGCGAGCACGCGCCGGTCGTCGAGGGCTGGTCGCTGGACAAGGCGCTTGAAGCTTTGCGCCGTTCCGAGCGCGCCGGCCGCTCCGATCGCAAGGGCGGTCGCGGTGGTGAGGCGCGCGGCGGGCGGGGACGTTCCGGCCGCAAGTCCCGCGCCCGTGGCGGCGAGCATGATTTCTCCCGTCCGTCCGCACGCCGTGACGGCCATCGTCATGACGGCGCCGAAATGGAGGGCCGCGAGAGCGCCCAATACCGGTTCGACCATCGGGACGAATCGCAGATGTCGATCATCGGCGAGGGCAAGCCGCACGGCAAGCGCAAGCACACCACCAAGCGGGACCATTTTGACGGATACGGGCGCTCCGGCTTCGATGACGGCCGTTTTGACGACCGGCGTCAGTACCGTGACGCTGAGGGTCGCAAGGGCGGCAAGAAGCGCCGCGGCAACGACTTCGGCGACGATTTCAACACGCCGTTTGACGGTCGCGAGGCCGATCGCCGCAGCAACCGTCGCAACGGGCGTTTCCACGACACGTCGTTCGAGGACCGCAAGGGCGGCTCGCACAACAACGACGGTGACAACCGTCGTGACGGGCGGAACCGCAGGAGCCAGAGCGGGCCGAACCGTGCCACGCGCAAGGCCGCGGGATTCCGCAAGTCGCACGGCAAGCGCAACGCGGCGCCGTTCCGCCGCGGTCGCTGAGCAATCATTGACCGGACGGGCGCCGGCGCATCGACGTACCTGTCGATACTGCCGACGTCCGGCCGTCATATATGACCTGTCTTAGCCGTGCTATGACGGGTGGCCAAGGTTGGATGCTCGCCCCTGACTAACTGCGTTCAGGGGTTACAATGGGGGCGTCGATGTGAGCAGTCGGGGAGGTGCGCGATGGCAAAGCATATGCGCCCGCCGCGGCGCAGGATGGGACGTATCCTGCGCGGCATCGTGACGCATGCCGGCGGTCGTGTCGGCCCTCGTCGGCGGGCGAACCCGCCTGGCGGCCGAATAATATCCACCCGTGAGCTGACGTATGTGCGCCGCCGTCTGACGGTGCTGATCGCGATGTTCTCCGTGGTGACGATGGTGGTGCTATTGTCCGTGCGCGGGTGCTCGAACGATGGCGATGGCTCGTCCGGCAGCGTTTCATCAGCCGGTGCGGCCCGGTCCGGTGCCACGGTCGACCCCACCGACGGCAGTGTCGCCGATGACGGCTCCTCCGACGAAAGTTTCTCCGACAAGTCGGGGTCCGGCAGGGTTCGTTCGGAGCATGTTCAAGGCGGCCGTGCCGGCTCCGGCCCAGCCCGAACGCGACCTGACTGCCCAGGCATCCGCCGCGCTGGCCGGTGTGTTTTCCGGCGCGAGATATTCCGTCTCCGTGGTCGATCTGAGCAATGCCGGCACACTCGTCGACATCGACTCCTCCCAGGTGTTCGCATCGGCGAGCACGTACAAGCTGTTCGTGGCGCATTCGATGGTGACGGCCGTGGAATTAGGCGAGATGACATGGGATTCGCCGCTCAACGGCATGACGCTGCAGCAGTGCCTGACCACGATGATCGTTGATTCCGACAACGAATGTCCCAAGGCATGGCTGATGCGCGATAACGGCACCGGCTACGACAAAGTAACGCAGCAGGCGAACGCGCTCGGCGCGAAGAACACGACATTGCATTATCTGGACGTGCGCACGACATCGGCCGATCTGGCGCTGATCCTGACCAAACTGTATCGGGGCGAGATTTGGAACGACGACGACCGGGACATGGTGATCGGCCTGATGAAACGGCAGCAGTACCGCAGCGGCATACCGGCCGGCATCGGCGGCAACGGAACCGTTGCCGACAAGGTCGGATTCCGCGACTCGTACCTGCATGATGCGGGCATCGTATATTCCGGCAAGGGCGACTATGCGTTCGTCATCATGACTTCCGGCTCGTCGTGGACGGCGATAGCCAACGCCAGCGCTGCGCTGTATCAGCTGCTGTGAACGGTTGCCGCCGGAGATGGTGACGGCCGCCGGCAGATGCGGCGGCCGTATGAATGAATCGGTTTTTCAGCGGTTCTCGACGCTGATGCGCTGCGTGAGCGCGTGCGATTCGCCGGGAGCGAGCTCGATGGCATACTCGCGGCAGGCGGCTGCCTCGATGGCTACGAAATCGCGCCATTCGCCGGGCTGCATGTCGCCGATTTCGGTGTCGGCCGCGGTTCCCGGGTTCCATGTGACGGTCTGCTTCGTGCCATGGGCCTCGATGACGATGACGCGATCCCATGCCGGGTCATCCAGACGCAACGTGTCGGTGGAGTAGTAGATGCGGTCGACCGTGGTGCCGTCGAAGGTCACCGGCTCATCGGGCTGCACGCGGGGAGGGTACCCGGCGACCGTGGCGTCGAGATAGTCGGAGCCCTCCAATCCGTGTAGGCTCACCTGGGTCAGGTCGCCGACATGGAAGTGCGTATGCAGCGCGGTCTCATAGCGCAGCGGCTCGGTACCGTCGTTGGTGACGGTCAGCGTCATGGTCAGCTCCTTGCCGACTTCGATGTCGTAGACCGCATGGAACCGCGGGGAGGCCCCGGAATGCAGCTGGGCGAGCAGTTCGGGCGTCGCGTCGGCGTCGGACAGCGTGTATCGGATGCGTCGGTCGTCGGTCGCGTCCTCGTCCACATGCCAGACAGTGGTGCGGGCGAACCCGTGCTTCGGCTTCTTACCGGCGATTTCGCCATGCTCGAAACCGAGTGCGAACCATGGCAGTACCACGGGCACGCCTCCGCGGATCGGTTTGCCCAGATAGACGGCCTTGGGCTGCCATACGGCGGGATGGCCGCCCGCGGGCGTCCAGGAGAGCACGTGAGCGCCGAAATCGCTGATCTGCGCGGCACCGTCTTCATTGGCG
>ERZ773131.2523-NODE-2523-length-11550-cov-3.652110_pt1 | contig 11550 bp, 15 predicted proteins | sample MGYA00511082_ERZ773131 | MGnify/ENA primary metagenome ERZ773131 (study PRJEB29015, sample SAMEA2737813) | human gut metagenome | biome: human gut; feature: human-associated habitat; material: faeces | place: China | collected 2012 ... | reverse complement strand
CCAATACATGTTCTGGAACAGAATTGCAAAAACAATCCTCAAATTTCTTACCTGCATTAACTTCTATATTTATCATTCCTTTCGTAAGAGCAGGAGAGTAGTGTTCAGTCCGGTCTACTCTCCAAATATAAAAAATGCCCTTGCCATATGACTGAACATATATGGCAAAGACATTTAATTGACCGGCTTCGCTTGAAACCGGTCATTCATTGTTAGTTTATTCTTGATCATTATTATATAAAGTCGTTACTGGTATAATTGGTAAATTATTTGTTACATAATTATACTTTTTCTCTCTGTTGTGATTGCCCTTAAGCTTCCGATATGCCTCGTAAACAGAATTAAATTCGTCAACTTCATCAGAAGGGATACCGTTTAAACGGATATATTTTTCATACTTTTTATCTATGGTATCTCCTAGCAACTCCTTTGTGCCAACCATCAAAGACTCAATTTGTTCTGATCTTGTAATATCTGCTTTTGTTAAAAGATCTATAGATTCTTTCAAATCTTTCTGAATGTCCATAGACTGTTGCCTGTACGGAGTATAAAATTTAACCAATTTTTCTTCAAACAAATGATCTGTATTATTTGAAGCTTTATTAAATTTATCACTTAATTCTGTTACTTTCTGCACAGTTTCTTCTAGTAAATTTTTTTGTTCTTTCTTTTCACGTTGAAATTTTGTTTCAATTCCAAGTATTTTAAAAAACAGATTTTTACAAATAGGTATGAAATAATTAAGTCCAATAATAATTAAACATAATTGTGTAATTAATTTAACATAATCAATTTCCATAATTGGTCTGATTGCATCCATTCATAAGCACCAATCCTTCCCGGCTACTTGTGAACTTTCGCCAATAATTCATCAACTTCTTCAACAAGCAATTCTCCGGATTTAATCGCATCTACAACTTTCTGACCTGTCTGACTAGCAGAACTTACATTGCGGTTTTTCCATGTGTTATATAATGTAGCTCCAATTAAAAATACAGTAGAAACAATTTCTGAAACATCAGCATCAGCAATCGGAAGCGTATTATATCCAAACATTTGTAACACGGCATTTACAAGTGCTACGATTAAAATTAATACACCGGCTACCGCTTCAGATGTAACACCTTTTAAATTCAATTTTTTCATAATTTCTCCAATCTGAATAGGAGAGTAGCAGACCTTCCTGACTATTGTTCTTTGTTCACATCCAATTCATCCTCACAGGTATGTCATCTACTTTTATGTTAATTGTCTTTAACAACCTATTCCTCTATCAGCTCGTATGTAATCAACAGAGGCACAACAACTAATTGCACACCGCAATTTCTCATACATTCGTTGCATAAGTCTTCTGCAATAGTTTTACTTAAAAATTTTGTACACGCTGCAATATTATCAATAAAACTATAATTCCCATTTCTATTAGAAAAAAGATAATTTGTCTTTTCTGATAAATCTGCAATTACATATTTTTTGCTCTCTTTTTCTTTGTATTTTTTCATTTTAATTCATAATTCTTCCATAATAGATATAATGGTCTGCTTTCTTCTCTTGAAAATAACATTATTAGTTTATCTTCGCCTGTATCCATATCAATAGTTGTATACATATCAACAGGATATACATCATGCTTAATATACAACTTATATTGCTTTGGATCTTTTATTCTACATACATCTTTAAGAAGATATTTCTTACCATTAATTTTACTAATTTCAAAATCCATATTAATCCTTTCAATCCTTGTTAAGCGTAAAAAATAGGGAACATACCAGCATAATTGATATATTCCCTATATAATTAATTTACTGGCTTATTATTATCTTTTGCTACACTGGTATCAATTTTTGACTTTTTTGATGCAGTATTTTTTGTGGCAGATTTTTGAGAGTTAAAAATCTCTTCGATCTGTTTCTTTGTAACTTTTTCAAAATTATCTAAATCAGAAAGATCTAGCTTTGATAATTTATCAAATGCTTCTTTTGGAGAAATTTTTTTATCTCTATAATCTGTACAAACTTCATAGATTTTTTTACAATTCTCATCATGGAAAATAAAATACCATGTAGGCTTGTTATAATCTTCTGAATTACATACTGGACAGTACGAGTATATCTTTCGACAAATGCAGCACGTTCTATTATTTTTTGTACTCATTTAATCCTCCAATTAAAGAGGAGACATAATATTTATGTCTCCAAGATTACTCCTCATCGTCTCCGCACATTACTACACTATACAGTTCTTTATCTGCTGAACAGTAAGAAATCTGCATATCACCCTTATAATCCAGAGTTCCTTCTGTTGATAAAGTAATACTCAACTCAGGAGATACCTGGAATGATGGAATAATAATGTAGCAAGCTCTTAATGTGTCTGGCTCACAAGGATCAACTGCGAGTGCCTTAAGAGTAAGCTTTACAGTTCCAGGGAACTTGTCAGATGCATTAAGCACTTTTACAGCGTTAGCAACTTTTCTTTCAAATTTAACTACAAAACGATCTGCTGCATCATCTACAGGAAGTGTTAATACATCTCCTTCAAGTTTGAAATCTGTTGCACTAGCTTCACCGGAACCAAGTTTATAAGCTTTTCCCATAGCACCGTTGTTTCCAAGAGCATTTACTTTTACTGTTCCAGTCACAAGTGTCTGATTTGTACCGTCTACAAGCTTAATGCTTGTCTGTCCTTTCTTGACAATGACAATTTTCGGCATCTGAATCATGTTGCTTGTATCCGCAACAATCTTATCACTACCAGAAGCAGCACCAATAACATTAAGGTTGATCATTGCATTTTTAGCTGTAAATGTACCAGCTTTACTCTGATAGAATTTCTTAATCAGAGAACCTTCTGCTGATTTAGCTTCTTTTGATTCTGCTGTTGTCTCAATCGTTGCTTCTGAAAGCTGTGTCAGAGTATACAGTGGCGTTCCGTCTGTTTTCTCAGCAATAGCAATCTGAATACGGTCAATTACAATATCGTCTAATTTAAAAGCCATTATAATTTCCTCCTTAATTTTTAATTAATTTTTTGCAATAAAAAAGACCTTAACTATTTGTTAAGATCTCTCATCCAATCAAATGCACTTTTATCTATGCCACTAACGTCTATCATACCGCTAAAACTTCCATGCAAAAGAGCAATGGCATTTTCATATATAGACAAACGTTTAACCGAATCCATAAATTGTACAATTCCAATGTCTTCTAACTCATTTGTTTTATATTTAAAGCCTGGATGATTGACAAGTGACGATATAAGTGGCAATAAAAAAGATTTTTTTCTATCTTCTTTTTCTTTTTTTAATTCTTGTAATTTTAATTTTTCTTCTTCTTCCCAAATCATAGCTTCTTTTGTTGCTTTATTTTTTGCTCGCTCGACTTTGGGATATATATTAAACATACACCTTATATAATTCACTATTTTTGTATATACAAATTCATCAATTATGATTGCATCATCATAATCAAAATTCTGAACCTCACCATTTTCATTTCTTGGAATGTATATTAAAATATCTGCCTGTTTTTCTGAATCATGTATTACTTCAAACCATGATAAATTCAAATCTCCAAACAATAAGTATGATTGATCTGGCGTAATTGTTTTAATTAAAAAACAGAATAATTGATATTCTGTTAGCTCGTTCCAATCAATTCCATTCTTCCATAAAAATAGCCGATATGATGTTGGATTGGCACATAATTTATTCACGACTGAATAAAAATCTGCATCTCCGAAATCAACTATTTGTCCTATTGTCGGTTGAGATATTTTTATTTTATCTGTAACCCAATAATCTTTTCCAAAAAACATTTTAAGCTCATCAAAATCATATATAGATTCAAAATTGTCATTCATTATATTTTACCGATATTATTAACAATTTTCGTTGAGCCATTTTCTGTTTTGGTAATAGAGTTCATGGACACGGTTTCTAACACAAAAGTTCTAACAATATAATCCGTATCTGTCATACTTTCTTTGTCTGAAACAATTTTGCATTTCGTTCCAAATAGATTTGTCCAATTAATTTGTTCCTGTATAATTGCAGCGATCAAATCATGTCTTGGAATGCCGGTAAGTTTGTCTATACGGTCATCACCATGCACAAAAATAGTAAAAGTAATAGTGTTGTATTTTTCAATAGTGTTATATTTTGGAGTATTTGTAAAACCTACTTGATAGCACACATAATGTTTTGCTTCTGTCTGTGTATCAGGTATAAATAAAAACGGGCGTATATTGGAATCACTTCCAAAATATTTATCCCATTCTCCTAATGGTTCTCCTGTTTCAGCGTCCCATTTCAAATTCCCATCTTCATCAAATAATTCTGATTCTAATTTCTTTTCATTTAACGCATATAATAATTCGGGGCAACACATTAACATTTTCTCTATTTTTTTCTTATAGCGAATAGTGTCATTGTCTGGTGTTTTTATATACGCCTTAAGCTTATCAAGGAGATCCGTTTTTGAAATCATTTTCATTATATAAACCTCCTAACTTGTAATTTCTATTTGACATTTATTACTATGAATGTATCCAATATCTTCTCTAAAAATCTCACAAGAAATTGTCATTATTTCTCCAATATATTTTGGATCATCAATAAATTTGATTTTAAGTTTGTTAAAAGAAATATCCTTTTTAATAATAAAATCTTTAATGTCAATAGACCCAACAAGAAATCTCCATTCAAATTGAGCTTCTTCGAAATCTTTTGTTATATCTTTCGAATCATCAGATAAATTCAATGTGATAGTTTTATAAGTTCCTCCAACTTTTATAGAGTAAGATGATGCCGTAATGTCTGCTATTACATTTGTTCCAGGAGACGGAAGAGGAGTAGATATATCATCTGGATCTGACGGAGAAATGTTTGAGTCAAAATAATTTGCCCACATGCCAACAATAATTCCATTATTATCCTTTTCGATATAATCTACGTGACTATTAAACGGAGTTTGATATAAAGTAAGTTTTGTTCTTCCTTTGATATTAATCCGTTCTACCTTAGATACAATCCATGTATTAGGAGTCCAATTATCAATTGAATAATTTGGAACATCAAGAATAATTCTTTGATTTTTATCATTATTTTCAGAAATGTACGTAATAGTATCAGATACATCATTTGTTGGAATAAATAATAATTCCTGATTTTGTTGATCTGAGAAATATCTATCAGTCCAGATACCAGAGTTGTCGAAATGTTACTTTATCAGTTCGTTAGACTGGTAAAGATAGAGTAAAACTCTATTTTCTCTATGTCTTCATAGAAGGTCAGAGCACATCAACACCATATTCATAATGAACTTAGGCGGTTTCCATTAACCCACTTGGGTACATGCTCGTTGAACGTTCTCCTATTTGGAGCTTCGCTGCTGATTATCAATTAAAAAAGAGCAGGGGATTTAACCTCGCTCTCATACAATTAATTTTTTCTACTTTCGTAACCGTCACGCCTAGATTTATTTCATTCTTACGTTGTGGTTTAATTGTCTTTATGAATTTCCAGCAATTAGAAAACTTTCGACATATTGTTTCCAATATGAAGCGCACAATTTACGAACTCTGTGTTCTTAAGACACACCACATATTTCTTTTGTATCTGTTTTCTCCTTTTTGTTGTATCCACTGAAGTTTGTGGTCACATGGCAAAATAAAATATTTCTGAAAATTTTGCTCAACATCTTTCATACAAATCATATGTCTATGATAAATACCTTTTTTATCCGGGACATCAAGATACATTCCTACAAAAATATCATCTAAATGATATTTCTTCCTATATGTTTCCATATAGAATAATTCATCATCTTCTGTAAAATTTTCTTTCTGACTTGGTTTGAATTGACATTGCAAAGTTGGAAGATCTTTTGAAATAGAACCATAAGTTGATATTAAAATTTTTGCATCGATAGCAGTTTTAGTCGTATTTTCATATGTCATTCCAATATTTTTCTCTGGCTGATCATCATGAAGATAATCATAAATATAACATCTTTTCGCTTGAATATCGTTATTCCAAGTTAGTTCCATAACTTTATCTGAATCTGATTTTAGTTTGTCTCCAAGCGTTAAATTTGTGTGACCACTAGAAGACGGAATATTCATTTTTCTTTTATAAAAGTCGTACACTGATGACATTATTCATCACCAACTTTCATACGCTCTAATAAAGCACCTGCATCTAATACAAGTTTTCGATATTTATAAAAATTAAAATCTTTTGACTTTAAAATATTTAATGCTGATTCGAGTGAGTTTATAATTTCGACAAAATCATCAGGAAAATCTAGCAATCCATTATAACTAGAAATTTCTAATAATAAATTTTCATGATATTTAACAACATCTATATTATCGAAATCATTTTTTGTTTTTGAATCTGTATATAATATAAGCCAAAATATTTTTTTTCTAAGTTTTTCTTGATAATAGTCTATTTGAGCATCTTTAAATTCTCCATACTTATGATGAATTATTTTATCCATTTGAATCACCATACTCTTTAAAATAATAAGAATGTCTTGATAACTCAAGTTCCCATTCCTTTCTAAGCTTATCGAGCCTTTCTATATTTTTAGAGTATGTATCGAGAAGTTTCTTTTCTTCCTTTCCACCAATCATGATCGCAAGATTAGCAGTTGTTTCGAGTTTTGATGGCAAATAATTCACAATCAATCCTTTTGCTAAAGCAGAAATTACAAACTGACTATCATAATTATCATCAACTGAATCTACTAATGAAAAATTGATTTCTTCCAAATCATCATCAAAAGAAAAGTTAGAAAATTTTTTTCTTAAATATGGTTTAGAAATAGCAGAGTGTAACCATTCTTTCATGTATTCTCTAAAGTCTTCTTCGGTATAATTTGCTAAATCTAAGTCATTTATTTTAGCGAGTGCTCTTTTATATACATCGTCATATTCAATAGAAGGCATAATACACCTCCTTTAAATAAATTCTTTAATGCATGTACCCAAGACATCATCAATAATTCTAATCTTTTTAATGGATGGATAGTTTTCCGCACGAACCATAGTCATTGCAGTCGATTTTACGATTTCGCCAAGCCAATCAGGAGCTTCTTTTATCATATTTTCAAATTCATCGTCACTCATATCAAAATATTCTTCTGGATAATCAATTGATTTAAAATATTTATATTTGTCTCCAAGTTCACGTTTCCACTGGCTTACTAAATCTTCATCCAAGATTATAAAAGCTGGTCTTGTTACATATTCAGTTCTTCTAAGAGCCTGTAAATCACGATATCTTACATATTCGATATCGCCAAAATATTCCCAATGATAAACTGTATTTTTATCTACACCGGTTGCATTTAATTCCCAAGGCGTTACACTTTTACAAGGAATTTCCTCATCTGGTTTAAATGTTTTATGAGATTTTGTTAAGTTTGCTTTTTCAACTTCAACTTTTTTATCTTCTTCCGGAACATCCTCTTCTGAAGAGTTGTTTTTTACAAAATTACTACGTGCAAAATCAATCAGCTCGTCATCGAGTTTTTGCATATGGCTAGATACTTTATATTCGTTATCTTTAAAGAATGTAATTAATTCTTTTGGAGTAACATTTAATTCTTTTGCCAATTCAAATACTTTCATCCATTTTCTCCTTTAAAATAGGAGAGTAGTAAAACCACTCTCCATATGCTAGTCTATTTTAAGATGTAAATTTAATTTCTCCAAAGAGTTCGTTAATTACAATTCCGATACCTTCCTGATATACTACCTCAGCATCAACAGTCATATCTTTCTTAAGACCATCCATACCTGTTTCGTAATACATAACGTCTCCTTCGTTTACTCTCTTAATTGGTTTAAACTCAGGATCGATAGGAAGAATAAATACTTTTTTCTGGTCATCAGCAGAGAATACACTTTCTCTAGTGCCAGCTTTATTTACTCTTGCAAGTGGAAGACATTCATAACCTTCCCAGTTTCCAAGAATACCGTTCTTATTTCTCTCGTCTTTCATTGCATCAGAGAACATATTGTATGTAACTGTGTTCTGAAGTTTCTGAATAGCTGGTCTTGCACCAACAAGGATTACATCCTTACCAGTAGCAGCGGAGACTGCCTCAATTTTTGCAATGATGTTATCTTTACTTGCCTCAACAGCAGTTGTTTCAAGTTTCATGTCTGTTGGAAGAGAAGCATCCATTGACATAAATGCAGTGTAAAGAGCTGCGTATCTATTCTCTTCAATAGACTTATACATTTTGTCTACAAGAGCTGCAAAATCAACTCTACCTGTCTGGAAGAGAACGAAATCTGTATATACTTTTACTCCGTAGAATGATGTATCAATTGAAAAAGCCTTTCCTGGCTTAACTGCCTGACGGAGTACGTCATGATGATTTCCTGCAAATTTAGATACTGTTAAAAGAGAATTATCTTCTACAAAGAACTCATTAGCATCTCCTTCTGCAATATTTCTCTCGTCAACATATTCCATAAAACGAGCATTTGCTGAATTCCATCCAGAATTCATTTTATCTGCAATCACATCTTCAATAAGAGACGCAATTTCTTTATTATGATCTCTCCAAGCCTGTCTACGTTTCATATTTGTAGCAGATTTGAAGTTAATACCCATAATCTTATCAAACTGATTTCGAAGAATAGTCTGAGTATCTTCTTTTGAATATTTCTCATAAACACCATTACTTGCATCCATCATAAGTGAATTGAATTCAAGAATGTTATCATATTTATTGTCAAACTGTGCTAAAACATTTGCACTAAAACATGTAATATCTTTCATTATTTAATCCTCCTTTCAATTAAGCCACGGTCTTGTTCTGAACTACAAGAATGCGAACCATTGTGTAATATGTACCAGCAGATACACTGTGAATTTTTCCAATAAAACCATTAGTTGTTGAAAGGGTTGTAACAGTAGCATCATCTTCCTGTGCAACATACATACCTTTTCCATCAGTTGTAACGAGAGCACCAATTTTTACTTTATCTGCTGATTCTGTCGTAAACTGATAATCAGCTACAGCAAAAATATCTGTATGAATCTCTGCATCCTGAATTCTGTATGCTTTTGCAGGTTTTCCTGCTTTGTTTACATAGTTGTAAGCCTGTCCCTGTTCTGTTGTAAGAGCTGTTTTTACTTCTGCCGGAGCACCAATAACAGCAATTGCATCTTTTACTCCTGCAATTGTTGCATATCTTTCTTCATATCCATTTCCTGTAAACTCTCCGATTTTAACCGGAACACCATTATCTACGTCGATCGGGTTTTCACTAGAATCACGAACAATTACATCAAAGATATCTCCTACATCTGTAGAGAGAAGATGACTAGATTCAAACATGCCGTGTCTATTTGCTTCTTTTGCCTCAAGATTTGTATAAATCATTGCATTTCCTCCTTAATTATTTTTTTGCAATAAAAAAGACCGCATATTTGCGATCTAAAAGTTATTTATCTTATTATTTTTTTAATAAACCATCCAAGAAAGATGATTCATCATCAACTTTTGCGAAAGCAAAGAAAGATGGTTTGTTTTCTTTCTTTTCTTTTTCTTCACTCATTGAGAAGTTTTTAGTTGTCTTGACGAGCTTGCCAAATGCAGCGTCAGCTTTTTCAATTAATTCCTTTTTTGTAAATTTCTTTACATTTTCTTTCTTCATAAGAGATTTGAATTCTTCTGTGTCCAAATATTTTTCATAAGCAACATCCTCAAACACAGTCATTTTATCTGCAATTTCCTCTGCTTCTTCATATTTAGAAAGTTTCTTTGAAATAGAAGAATAGTTAGCTCTCATTTCATCAAGTTCTGCTTTTTCTTCTGCCGTAACAAACTCGGCAAATACCTCCTGACGTTCGCCAGACAATGCCACTGTATCATTTTCTTTCGTATATTCCTGTTTATAATAATTACCACAACAAGACTGATAAATAAAATACTTATCATATACAGATACAATCCAATACCATTCATTTAATGTTTCTTCAAGAGGTGCTAATAATTCATAAAGTGCACTTCGAATATCATCATGAGACAATTCAAAAGTTTTCGAATATTTTTCCTTATCCTTACATGACTCGTTTTCTTTTTTTTCATCATCTTTTTCATCAGAATCTACATCGTCAGAGTCATTAGAATCATCTGTCGTATCCTCATCGGAATTTTCCGGTTTATCATCTGTATCAGAATTGTCATCTTTTTCGTCTTCTTCATCGTCAGAATGATTTTCTTTTACTTCTGGGTCATTTTCTTTTTCATCGTCAGAATTTTTATCATCTTCTTTGTCAGAATCTGCAAAAGCAGTTGAAAATGCGTTTTCAAGTTCTTCGTCAGACAGTCCTTTATATTCAAAAGTAACGTCTTCAATTTCCTTATTATATTTCTTTAAAAGTTCTTCAAATTTCGTCATATCTTTATTCTCTGTTCCTCCTTTCTCAAAATTTCCAATTGGGGTAATTTTAGATTCTATATTGAGTCCAGACAATGTTTTATTAAGATTATCTAGAGTTTCAATTAATTTGGAATTTTCTTCTTTTGTAATAGAAGAGAATAATGAATTGTTTTCTTCAGAAAAATCTTTGAGAGTTAATTTGCTTCCACTCATTCCGGGCAGAACATTAGATCCAAGAAGAGTTGTACCTTGTACATAGAAATCATCGAGATGAAGAGTTTTATCTGTATTATCCCAATGCATTGCACAAATGCAGAGTTCTACAGAACAATCTACAGTTTTTCTTCTTCTTAAAATTTCACATGTGTCAGTATATTCTTCATAAACAACAACATCTGAGCATACAAAATTTCTATCTAATTTTTCATCATACTCAAGATGAATATTTTCAGGATTGATAAAGTGACCAACCGGAATTTCCTTATAAATCATTTTGTCAGAATCTTCGTCATAATACATTGTATGCCCAGAAAAATCTTTGATTGGCTCTCCATTTTCGTCTGTTTCACCCGTGTCAACAATATCTGCCATAATCGGTCTATCTTTGATAGACATCATTTTATCTTCCAAAACATCAGTTTCAATATGAGATTTGTTGTTGTTTGTCAGATCATGGAACGCTCTAATGGTTCCATAAAGTAATCCTTCTGACAGATCATCATTTACTTCAAAAGTCGCCTTTGTCTGAATTGCAATATTATATCCGGATTTGTCTGCACTAAATTTTAAAGATTTTTTCTTTTCACAATAAAAATCATATAAATCTTCTAATGTAAGTAATCGTTTATTCAATTTTTAACCTCCTTTCCTAAATTTTGGTACAAAAATACCACTCAATAGGAGAGTGGCTAAAACATCAACTTATTTGTAAACCCGATTTTGTCTGTTTGGATTGTATCGTCAAATTTTAAAATTGAATCGTTTATAAATATAAAAAAAGAATTACCAGAAGGAATTTCTGAAAATCCTAATCTTAATAAATTGTTTCTTGTTTCCTCATCCGAGGTGAATATAAAATTATCATCAGTTTTATAATGAGCAACTTACAATTTGACAACAAGCTGTTTCCAAATTAGA
>ERZ773131.2521-NODE-2521-length-11553-cov-25.863541_pt1 | contig 11553 bp, 16 predicted proteins | sample MGYA00511082_ERZ773131 | MGnify/ENA primary metagenome ERZ773131 (study PRJEB29015, sample SAMEA2737813) | human gut metagenome | biome: human gut; feature: human-associated habitat; material: faeces | place: China | collected 2012 ... | reverse complement strand
CTCAACGCTCTGCTCCCAACTCCCAACTCTCAAATCTCAACTCTTAAACCTCAAACCTCAAATCTCAAATCTCAAATCTCAATAAGGAAGGAAAGAACTCATGGATATAAAAATACTAGTAGCGGCCCACAAGAAATACTGGATGCCAGATGATGACGTATATCTTCCTTTACAGGTAGGGGCCGCAGGAAAACCATCCCTCGGCTACACTCCGGACAACAACGGAGACAATATCTCTTCCAAGAATCCCCATTTCTGCGAGCTTACGGGGCTTTACTGGGCGTGGAAGAATCTGGACTGCGAATATATCGGCCTCTGCCATTATCGGCGGTATTTCGGCAAGAAAACCCATACGAAGGATATCGAGAAGAAGAAGGAAGCCATCTTCCACCGGGCAGACTATGAACGGCTCCTCAAGAAGTACGACGTGATCCTTCCAAAGAAGCGGAACTACTACATCGAGACCGTCCGCAGCCAGTACGAGCATGCCCATTGCAAGAAGGACCTGGACGAGACAGAGCGGATTATCGCCGAAAAGTATCCGGGCTATTCTGATGCTTTCACTACCGTCATGAACCGGAGAAAGCTCCACATCCTGAATATGTTTGCCATGAAGAAGTCCCTCTTTGACGAATACTGCACCTGGCTCTTCGACATCCTCTTTGAACTGGAAAAGAGAACCGACATGACCGGCTACGATACTTACGAGTCCCGGCTCTACGGCTTCATGTCTGAGCGCCTCTTCAACGTCTGGCTGGAACGGCAGAACCTGAAAAAAGTGGAAGTGCCGGTGGTGTTCCTGGAGGATATCAATTGGCCGAAAAAGATCGCTGAGTTTTTGAAGCGGAAGATTACTGGGAAAAGATAAAGTGAAGAAGAAAAAAATGTGTCAGGCTAAGCCACTCAATAAACTTTTCAATCTTCGTTATTTCTCCTCATTCTGTGATATAATGATTTGAAAATTATAGCTGGGAGGGCAGACGGTTTGCATAAACTGAATTCTTTACAGGGACTCCGGTTTCTGGGGTTTCTTCTTATTTTTCTGAATCATGCCGGATGGCTGCTGTGGAAGACGAAGTACTTTGATTTTGGCGCCAGGGGCGTTGAAATCTTTTTCGTGTTGTCCGGATTCCTGGTGGCCTATAACTATAAAGATGCGGACTTTGCCTATGACTTGAAGTCTTCTTTCAAGTATATGTGGTCGAAGCTGCAGAAATTCTATGTACTTCATATGCTTACGTTCCTTGTTGTTCTCTATCATATGGAGCGCCACGGATTCAAGTACTCTGACGGAGTTCAAGGGTTTGTTCGGGACGTACTCCTGAATGTGACACTTCTGAAAAGCTGGTATGATCCGGCAAAGTTTACCTTTAATGGTGTGACCTGGTTCCTCTCATGCATCCTCTTCATCTATTTCTGTGTCCCCTATATTATTCATTTCTTCAAGTCTAAAAAATGGGGGGGGTACTGCCCTTATTTCATTCCTTATTCTGTTTATGCTGAAAATGACTTTTGATACATTTGGGTATAAGATGGGAATGAATCCCTGGCCCGGAGTCTTTGGCTGGTACTGCAATCCGGCCTACCGGCTTTTTGACTTTCTTTTGGGATATACGGGCTTTCTGGTGCTAAGCCGCTTTAATGGTGAGCTGTCTAAAGCTAAGACATCATTACTCCAGTGTGGTATGTTTATCTTCTACTTTGCAGCTTGCAGACTGTTTGATAAACAATGGGTACCTGCACCCTTCATTCTTCTTACGGTTTTATTGATTTTTACATTTGCGTTACCCAATGGAATTTTTGATAAGATATTTGGAAATAAGATCCTTGTTCATTTGGGCAATATCAGCTTTGAATTGTATATTGTTCATCAGGTCAATATCAACCTGATGAACCATGGATTGGACAGACTGCTTGGTCATAATCATCTGGCTGTATTTTTGATGCTGTTGGTCATATCCTGGATTATGGCGGAATTCTTTTGCTGGAGACCGGTAAAAAAGTTTATTACTAAGACGGTTTGGGGAGTAAAAGTATAGTTCGTTCAGCCGTTTATTTAATTGATTTGGATTTAATGCTCTTTCTTGAATCATATTAGGTAGGAATTATAAATGAAGGTTTTAATCGTTGCTTTTCATCCTCGCACAATGACTCCATATAGCAAGCAATATGAAGAGGCTGCTTTAGCTTGCAATAATCAGTATGATATCATTTTTTGGGATCGATTTTCTAATGGTCCATTAGAAAAAATAAAAAATGAGTACTGGATACATAAGGTTTGCACACTGGGAGGAAGTAAGCTAAAAAAGATTCCTGCCATGTTATATTTTAGGCGTACGGTTAAACATATCATCCAAATGGGGGGATATGATCGTATCGTTATACTTAACACGTTACCCGGAGTATTACTGAGTGATGTGCTTTTAAACGATTATTCTGGTAGATATGTTTTAGATATTCGTGACTATACGTATGAAAAACATGATATTTATAGAAAACGTGTAAATCGTCTTATTGATAATTCCTTTTTATCAACCATTTCATCTGAAGGGTTTTATAGTTTTGTTGACCATAATCCTAAGATCTTTCTCAATCATAATATTAGTAATATTGATCAAAGAGTATATGCAACAAAGAATTTGCGGAACTGTTCTAGCCTAAATATAGGGTTTGTTGGAGCAGTACGTTATGAAAAAGAAAATGAAGCGTTGATTGATGCATTTGCAAATAATCCTGGCTATGAAATATATTATTATGGAAGATTTAACGAAGGCTGTTCTTTGGATCGTTATTGTTCTGATAAAGGAATCAGCAATGTTAAATTCTTTGGACCGTTTGATAACAGTCAGAAGCCGGAAATATATAGCCATATAGATATTATAAACTCACTGTATGGGAATCAGACACTTGATGTAAGCTATGCAATTCCCAATCGTTTTTATGATGCTGCACTGTTTCAGAAGCCTCTGATCGTATCTGATGGAACTTATCTTACTCAAATGGTGGAAAGATATCAATTGGGGGTTGTTATTCACGATGTGAAAAACATCTACTCTGATGTAACATCTTACTGCAAAAACTTCAATGTGCAGGCTTTTTCTAGTAATTGTATTGTTCTTTTAGAGGAAGTATCTAGGGATATCTCTAATTTAAACAATAAACTGATCAACTTTATGCAGTAAGTGTAAAAACATATGGGGGTTATAGACTAAAATGGTAAATTTTAGTATCTATGCAGATATAATGGGTTTATATGTCTAATTATTATGGACTGCTCAATATCTTTTAAAACTAAATTGTTGTATATGAACAATAGAGGATTAATATGCCTATTCCTAAAATTATAAAGGATATATATTGGAAACTGCCCTTTCTTTCTGCAGAGCAAAAAGAGGCTTTTTTCTACGAAGTTAAAAAGATCATTCGAAATGAAGGTGTAACGGCTTTTGAGCATGGGTCTGGACTTGCTGAAGAATATATCCAACAGGTTCTCTCTATATTATATATAAACCGCAGATGGTACCTAATCCACGACGGACATTAGATTACTGGCGGGAATATTGTGTTACGCATGGAGTGGGTGATGTTTATATTAGTGGAATCCGTATTATAATTGCTATGAATTGCAGATGGCCGAAATTATGAATGTACAATTGGATGATTGTCAAATTAGTAAACTCAGGAATCTGATGAAAGCAAAGAATAAAGAGATTAGATTTGCATCTGGAAAAGGAATCAGAAGCCGAGGAATTCTCGCGAGAACCAAAATACAAAATGAAATTATTGCGAGCCATCCATTTAAAATCTTATGCCCCAAAAGTGAGCTAATGCCTGTATTAGATAATGGAGAAATAGGTAAGGTAAAGATTGCTGATAAAAATGAAATAATTTCTTGAATTTAAACTTGGAGGATTTAGATCTTATGAAAAGGCTTACTAAGCGTGACATTCAAAGAAATGAATTGAATATATTAATTGCGGAGAAAGAAATATGTAATTTCAGCAATCTTAAATTTTACTTATCTGGTGGGACTTACTTAAGTGAAGTTGTAAAAAAATATAATCTCGGAATTGTTATTGAAGACTACGGTAATATCAAAGAAAATGTGATACAGTATATTGAAAATTTTGTTCCGAATGAGTTTATTACTAATTGTCGGAGATTGTTGACGGATGTAGAGACGGATTCAGGATTGTTGAGAAATCAGCTAAAAAATTTCTTTAGAGAGGAGAGTGTGAAATGTCTAGAGAAGATGAAATAGATAGTATTGATAATCATCCCATTAACAAAGCGGGAAAGAAAATCCTAGAGTCAAGTCTTTTTTCATGTATAAGCGCTATAAATCCAGCACTAGGGGTTCTCCTATCTGTGGCTAAAAGTGGAATGGAGGTTTTTAATGAACAAAAATACAAAAATGGAATCTATAAGCGTCTGGTGACGTTGGAAAGTGAACTAGAGAAACTAATGCCGTTGATTAAATTAATGCAAAATACTAATGATGAGCAAGAAAACAGTGAAGTGTATTCTTTGCTTGTAACAATTTTTGAGAATGCACTTAAGACGGCTTATACAGAAAGAATCAAGTATTTCATTAAGGCAGCCCAATATTACATCAAAGACAAAAACTATTACTACGGATGCCAAAATGAAGTTGTGAGAATTATTGCCGAATTGAGTGGCGGTGAAATAGCGCTACTTCAAGAGGCGTATCAGGCAGAAGTTGAAAAGAGCATTATTAAGGCGGATCCAAATTATAAACCCGGACCAATTGCAGATAGTGAAGAAAAAACAACGCTGGCAGCTCCGAATAGTGAAGAAGAAGGACGCAGAATAGGCATAGCTTTGCTTATGGGGAAAGCTCTTCTTGGTATTGCACAGGGTAGAAGATTGAAAGGTACTTCAGTTTTAGGGGAACAGAGTTACACCATTACAGCACTTGGTAAGAAAGTTTATGAGACTATGGAAAAAGAAAGCCAAAAGGTAGAATCGGATGTCCATGAAAAAAGTGAGCCATATGGCTATGAATTGGTTTACTCTCAGGGATTGCAAAATAAGTGAGTTAAGTTGCTGCTTGAGGCGAGTAGTATAATCAAGTCAATGAAAGAGTTTTATGATGACGGTGCCTACTGGTATAATGCAGAAAGGAGTCAAAAAGAGAAATGATATGGTGGATCAAGTGCATATTTGTCTTTTTGATTTCAATAGTCTTCTTCCATAGACTGAAGATCTCATTCATATTTTAGCTCCTGCTGCTGTCAATACTTCTGATGCTGTCACTTGCTTGCTATTCTTGCGAGGATAACTATGGTTTTTATAAAAATCTTTTCGCTGGACTCATAGGGAATGCGGTTGCATTTGCTATGCACTATAGCTTGACGGGCAAAAGTTATGTTGTATCTGACAACTCAGAGCTGGAGCTCTTATTGCTTTTTCTGTTATCAATAGAAATTGCATTGGCATTCCCACTTTTTGAGCGCTGGAGATGTTTCCAGCATAATGAAAAGGATAAGGAACTATTTGAGGAGCGCTGGGATGATTTAAAGAGGCTGCAGACGAATATAGAGTACGCTACTTACTATGAGAATCTTTTGACTGCTATAAGTCCGAGCCAATTAGATTTCTAGTAAGCAACGAAACACATGGCTGGGTATTGTCATTAAGATCTCCTCCGTGTAATGAAGTAAGTATTAAAGAGAAAAGCACAAAGAAATGCTGATTGAAATTGCAAAAACTATAATAGCTAAGATAATCAATGCAGGGTTGCATGTCCTATTTATATTGCCAAGGAAGAAGAATCGTATCGTGTTTATTCCTTATAAATTCTATGAATCGCTGGCTTTAGGGAAACCCATGATTGTTTGTCGTGGTACGGGAATCGATAAAATCGTCGAAACATATAATTTAGGGATTACTATACCTTATAATGCTGATGAATTTTATAGAGCGTTATATAAACTTCTAAAAAATCCAGTGAGATGTAAAGAAATGGGACAGAATGGTAAAAAGCTGTATGAAGAAAAATATAGGTGGGAAATTATGGAAAAAAAGCTGTTACAAGCATACTCCGAATTATGATTGTTGATTTACAATTGCGAGCCGTAGCTTTTTATGAATTATGAATATTGCTTAGATTATATGTTCTTATTTAATATAAGATTTTATCTTAAGTTGCTTTTGAATCCGGTCTTTAGTAGTTAGTCGAGGTGGTTAATTTGGCAATTCCCCATTTTTTAAAAGATATTTATTGGAAGCTGCCTTTTCTTTCGGCGGAGCAGAAAGAAACTTTTTTCTATGAAGCTAAAAAGATAATACGAAATGAAGGTGTAACGGCTTTTGAACATGGGTCTGGACTTGCTGAAGAATATATTCAACAGGTTCTTTCCATTCCTACTGCTCAAAGTCCGGATTTTAAGTCAATCACAGAGGCACCTTATCAAAGGCAGGACGGAGATCCGAAACTAATTGCATATTACCTTCCACAGATGCATCCGACACCTGAGAATGATGCTTGGTGGGGGCGTGGAGTCACTGAATGGAATAATGTATCTCGTGCTGTACCGCAGTATATAGGACATTATCAGCCAAGGCTTCCAGGAGAATTGGGATATTATGATTTGAGGCTTGCTGAAAATATTAAGCGACAGGTAGAACTTGCTAAGATGTATGGCCTTTATGGATTTGCTTGGTATTATTATTGGTTTGATGGTAAACGCCTTTTGAATCGACCATTGGATATGTATGTTAATGATATATCGAGTGATTTTCCCTTCTGCCTTTGCTGGGCCAATGAAAGCTGGACTAGAGGTTTCTTTGGTAGTACGAAGGAAATTATCATGAAGCAGAGCGATACAGAGGAAAGTTATCGAAATTTTATACAAGATGCTCTGCCTTATCTGAAGGATAGACGATATATTACGATAAAAGGGAAAAAACTCCTTATTATATATAAACCGCAGATGGTTCCTAATCCACGACGGACATTAGATTACTGGCGGGAATATTGTGTTACGCATGGAGTGGGTGATATTTATATTATTGGTATTTGGACTGCTGACTGGAAAAATGATGTAATAGAGAGAGGCTTTGATTCCGCAGCAGAGTTTCAGCCAGGTTCTTTGTTGCCATTTTGCCAGAAAATCAATCGTGATTTGTCGTTTGTAAACAAAGATTTTGTTGGAGAAGTGTATAGCTATCCGAATTTGGTTAATAATGAAATTTATAAAAAGAACTTCCTTGCATCAAGTATGTATAATGCTGTCATGCCTATGTGGGATAATACACCTCGTAGAAATAATCATGGGAATGTGATTTTTCATGGAGCGTCACCTGCTTTATATAAAAAATGGTTGTCTGACATAATACTCCATTATAAAAAAGATTGTAGTTTGGATGATGATTTCATTTTTCTTAATGCTTGGAATGAATGGGGAGAAGGGGCCTATCTTGAACCTGACCGATACTATGGTTATGCATACTTAGAGGCTACGAAAGATGCAATAGAAGAGACGCGCAAAAAGATTGGAGAAAAATTAATGATTAACAAAAAAGATTGGAATTGTGATTCTTAATTACAACGATGCTATTTCGACAATGCATTTGGTCCATTTAATTCATGACTATTCAGCGATTGACCATATAGTCCTGGTAGATAATCTATCACCTGATGGATCTATAGAGGATTTGCGAAAAGCTGTAAATAATAAAATTGATGTAATACAAAGTGATCGTAATGGTGGATATTCTTATGGAAATAATTATGGAGCATTTTACCTGATAGAGAAATATAATATAGATATTCTGTTTATAGCAAACCCGGATGTGGAGTTTTCAGAAGATTTTCTCATTCGGGTTGTTTCTGATATGGATAGATATAATGCTCAAGCAGCTTCTGGATATATTGACATGCCGAAGATAGCATCTGGAGTAGTGAGAAATCCTAAAATTAATTCAGTATTGCGAGAAACATTAGATTGCACAATATTGCTAAAACATATATTTCCATTCAAAGGAGCTGTGCTTCATAAAGGAAGTGGAGTAAAGCAGGTAGAGTGGATACCTGGCTCTTTATTTGCGATTGATGCAAAAACCTACAAAGAATTAAATGGGCTGGATGATAAAGTTTTCCTCTTTTATGAAGAACAAATTCTTGGATGGAAGTTTATTCAGGCAGGGTATAAAATGGTGATAGATACGGATATTTCATATTTTCATAATCATTCCGTGTCAATCAATAAATCGATTAAGCGGTATAGTCAAGTGAAGCAACTTTTTCATTCTAAATATTATTTTTACAAGACCTACGTGGGGATGAATTTAGCATTGCAACTGATAATGAAATTAGCTATTGTCTATGGGTTATTCATGAGAAAATTACTTTATAAAGTTGTTTGAATTCATTTTCTGCTCTTAACCGTAAATATGATAGTTTTTAATTAGAGCATCTAGATATTCATTTTCATGGTGATAGGTAGCTTGATGGAAGAAGGTGGAGTTTAAAGATGAAGCTGGTCGTTAAGTTAGAAAAAGACGCTTTAGATGAATCTGCTTCTGTTTCAAGCTTGCTTCGCGAATTTATATTTATATGCAGTAAGCTTGGTGTAAAAGATATGGAATCGTGGGCCAGAAGGGAAATGAATGGTTATGTAGGAGCTGAAGACGCTATTCCTGAATACCGATACATACAGGGGCCTTGTAAATTCCATAATCCTTATCTCGGGTGGTGTCCGATTATCTTTAAAACGAAGGAAGAGGAACGTATTTTTACGGTAAGACCGCTTTCCAGTACCATATCAGAAATTGAGGATTGGGTACATACTCCGGAAAATAAGCAGATGACTATGGAGTTTCCAGCTGAAATGAAAAGTAAGTTTGCAGATATGAATTATGGAATGATTCCCGTCACACTAGTTGATAAAAGCCAGCTTTCTAAGATTTTGGATGCTGTCCGGCAAAAGATTCTGGATTTTGCATTACAACTGGAAAATAGTGGAATTTTGGGGAGTGAAGATTGTATGTTTTCTAATGACGAAAAAGAGAAAGTGCAGAGTATGATTACGATTAATCAGGTTCATGGTACCCAGATTATTCAGCAAGGAACTAATAATGATAATCAAGTCGCACTAAACTATGCTGCACCGGAATACGTTAACCGGCTCAATGAACTGATTGGAAAACTTGACGTCATGATAAGAAATACTAAAAGCTCGGGAGATTGTGTGAAAGAGCTGTCTGCGGAAGTAAATACTTTAAAGGCACAAATCGGGTCACCGAAGCCGAAGAAATCAATTATCAAAGAAACTCTGCAGTCGGTAAGGAGTATTTTAGAAGGGGCAGGAGCAACACTGCTTGCAGAGAGAGTGGCAAATAGTGATGTTATGAATATGATTAATGAGCTGATCTCATCCATTTAGAAACTTGCAAAATTATATATTCTTGTATACTGATTAGAAAAATATATTTTTATAAAAGTTAATGGATTGACATTGTAAGTTATCGAATGGAAATCAAGAGGGAATTTCTATCTAAGAAGGACTTAATTATTTATCGCTGGTGTTGTGATTTTGATACTTCGTCCCTTGCCGGTCCATGGCTTTTGTTCTCTCTTTTCTTTCCGCAGATGAATAGTGAGGCACTGGCTAGTGTATAATCGGTTAATTGGCTAATAGAATAACCATTTTAAATTCTTACTATGGAATTTTGAAATCCAAGTTTTATGCTTAAGAACAATGCAGTGAGCGTAGCATTTTTCTTGATTGTTACTACGTTCACAGTGGGGAAATGGCATAATCTGTATGTTGCTGTTTTTTCCATTGTCCTGGTCTATGCTTTTCGGTGTGTACTGGCAGAGTATCATGTGATAAAGCTTCTTGGGGTGGATTTACATGTAAATATGTTGTAGGACTGGCTGATGTGTGACATTTTCATCAGCAGCGGCAAGGAAGGAAATGTATACATGCACTGATAATCTTATAAATGCCATAGAATAATTTTATGAACATCATATTAAAAATGATTCTGCCAGGAGGCGCAAGATGAAAGGTATTATTCTCGCCGGAGGTTCCGGCACAAGGCTTTATCCATTAACCAGGGTGACATCGAAGCAGCTGCTTCCTATTTATGACAAGCCCATGATTTTTTATCCTTTATCCACTCTGATGCTGGCGGGAATACGGGATATTCTGATTATTTCCACGCCCCAGGATCTGCCGAATTTTGAGCGCCTTCTGGGAGATGGTTCCCGGTTTGGCGTTCATTTGTCCTATAAGGTGCAGCCCTCTCCGGATGGTCTGGCCCAGGCTTTTATCCTTGGGGAAGAGTTTATTGGCGGGGAATCCTGTGCCATGATTCTGGGGGACAATATTTTCTATGGCGCCGGCCTTACGAAGTATCTGAAGGAGGCGGCTGCCAACAAAGAGGGAGCCACGGTATTTGGATACTATGTGGATGACCCGGAACGGTTCGGCGTTATCGACTTTGATGAGCAGGGAAGAGCAAAGTCCATCGAAGAAAAGCCGGCTCATCCGAAGTCCAACTATGCAGTTACCGGGCTTTATTTCTATGATAAGAATGTCTGCGAATATGCAAAGACCATCCGGCCGTCTGCCCGGGGAGAACTGGAAATCACGGATCTGAATAAAATTTATTTGGAAAAAGGTAAGCTCAATGTAATCACCCTGGGCCGCGGGTATGCCTGGCTGGACACAGGGACTATGGACTCCCTGTATGACGCATCTGTTTTCGTCCGCTCCATTGAGACCAGGGCCGGTATCCATATCTCCATGCCCGAAGAAATCGCCTATGTCAATGGCTGGATCGATAAGGCAGCTTTGGCAGAAAGTGCGAAAGATTATGGCAAGAGCCCTTATGGACAGTATCTGATGAAGGTAGTGGAAGGGAAAGTAAGAAGGGAATAATGGCTGTTGGCTATCGGCTGGCGGCTATCGGCTATCGGCTATCGGACTTTGGGGATTCGGGACTCGAGGATCGGGAATGGAGGATTGAGACTCGGGAACGGGGAGTCGGGATTGGAGATTCGGAACTCGTGAATTAAGTTTAGAGGGAAGTAGGGAGGAATGGAAATGGCTGGGAGTGGACACGAGAACTATGCTGCATGGCAAGTGGCCATGGACTTAGCGGCAGAAATTTATAGACTTACAAAGTTACTACCGCAGGAAGAAAAATATACTTTAGGAGACCAACTGAGAAGGGCTGCTATATCCGTACCTTCCAACATAGCTGAAGGCCAGGCTCGTGGTTCTACCCGTGAGTTTGTTCGATTCCTTTATATTGCTCGAGGATCCGTTGCTGAAATAGAGACACAGCTCTTGTTAGCTGTTAGAGTTTCTTACTTATCAAAAGAAGAAATAAACATTGCAATGGGTTTATGTACCCGTTCAGGTAAACTGCTTACAGGCCTTATTCATAAGCTGGCGAAAAACTTTTAAAAATCCCAATTCCCAGCCCCAGTCCCCATTCTCCAGTCCCGATTCCCCAATCCCTAGCCCCCAGTCCCGACTCCCGAGTCCCGATTCCCCAGCCCCCAACCCCCAGTCC
>ERZ773131.2518-NODE-2518-length-11569-cov-6.917405_pt1 | contig 11569 bp, 22 predicted proteins | sample MGYA00511082_ERZ773131 | MGnify/ENA primary metagenome ERZ773131 (study PRJEB29015, sample SAMEA2737813) | human gut metagenome | biome: human gut; feature: human-associated habitat; material: faeces | place: China | collected 2012 ... | reverse complement strand
CAGGGAAATCAAGCAGCGCATCAAAAATCCTGCCTTTTTGCTCCAGAGACAATTTACGCAATGGCTTTTTCCATGATTTGTAAATGACTATGCTTTTCTGTTCTTCCTCTTTCAACCGCTTTCACCTCCTTTACACGCCCGTATAGCCAGATAGCGCAGCTTGCAAAATCAGAACGGAAGGTCCTCCGCATCTTCGTTGATGGGATCATACTCGGTAGAGGGGACCGCTTCGGGTGCAGCAGTGCTGCGCGGCGCGTAATCCGCAAGAGCTTCACCGGGGTACATCTGTGCACCGGTCAGGCTGGTCTGCACCGCATCCGGCTCCGGCGGCGGGGTCGGTTGCGACATCAGATCAATCATCTGTTGCAGCCAGCGGAACGTTACCAGCCCGCCGGGCTGAACATCATCCGCGTCCACGTCGTAGTAGGCCTTGCCGTTATACTCCCGCTCTTTCAGCTTTTGAGCAAAAACTGTGACCTGATCGCCTTTTTGCAGCATCCCATCCCACTGGTCGATGCCGTGCCAGAGGTTCACGCCCACAAAGAAGCTCTGCCATTTGCCGGATTCATCCTGTGTGCGGCTTGCTTTCAGGTCGAACTTCAGCACCCGCTTCTGCCCGGCATCCCGGAGCACCGGGTCTTTGCTGATCTCGCCATGCAGCATGATGCCGTTCTTGGTCTGGACGATCATGCATCATCACCGCCAAACGGATCATCGGCATTTTCCTCTGCAGAGGGTGCATCCGGGGCAGGGATCAGGGTGCCTGCCGTCTTGCGGGGGCGCTTGGTGCCTGCGTAGGGGTCCAGGACGGGCAGGTCTTCCGGGTCCACCTCGCGGGCGGTGCCTTCGGCATCCACATGGACGGAAACCTCGCTCTCATCGTACAAAGCGCCAAAGGTAGACGGGAATGCCTCACGCAAAGCGTGCACCAGCGCCACCTTGCGGATCATGGTAGCCTTCTTGCCGTTCCAGAGAGACTTGCCGGTGTCGTACTCGGTGAGCTTGACTTCCTCGTAGCTGGCGCGGGTGCGGTCCTTGCGGTAGACCTTGGCCCAGCCGCCGAGAAGGGTCTCGCCGCCGTCTCCGTCGTAGACAATGGAACCCTCGCGGTTGAGCAACTGGCCGTCAGCAGTCAGCACGATCACGCCAGCTTCAAAACCGTCATAGGCCGGATGCCGCTCGGCCATCTGGAGATAGCAGTTCTTGCCCAGCACAATGGTGCTAGCAGCACTCTCGTTTTTATTATCGTAGTGGATAAGGTAGGCTTCATTCGTGAAAGGGTTCAGGTGATACTGCTTGCAGGTCTCCAGAAAAATCTTGCATTCGGCGTCGGTGGCTTTCGGCTCAATGAAATTGCGGATATCTGCAAAGCTCACGGTGAAGTGCTGACCGTCGGCACCGGTGATCTCCACCGGCACGGACGGGGACGCAGCCTGCAGGGCCGTGCTGCCTGCACGGCTTGCGCTCTGCAAGGAACGGTTTGCCACAGTCTGGGCGTTGGGAACGGACAAAGTGGGCGCAGCCGCGCCGGGTCGAGTGAGTGCCATAAGTAAATACCTCCAAAATTATTTGATAGAGCCATAACGGAACCCGCGCTCGGCGGCTCCCTGCTTGAACCATGCGATGTCTTCCGGGGTGAACTCCACCCAGAAGCTATATCTCTTGCGGGCAGGGGGTTCCGGCTGTGCAGGTGCTGCAAAGCGCTGAAGCATGCCAAAATCCAATCTTCCATCTGGCGTGATGGCTGCATTGGCCTGCGCCGTCTGAGCCGCTTCTGCGGCGATCTGGCGTTCTTCATCGGTCGGGGGGATAATGACCGGGGCGGCGGCCTGCGCGCGCTCTGTGGCCTTCCGTTCGGCCTCTGCGCGGCGCTGTGCATCCCGGGCATTCTGGCGGCGGCTGTGCTCCACAAGGGCGGCGTTCAGATTCAGCTCACGCAGGTACTCGGTGGTGCAGGCTTCGGCGTCCTCGCCGCAGTTCTCCCGGATGAGCCGCAGTTCTTCCCGCCGGGTCTCCACGCTCTTGCGCAGCTCCCGGCTGGCCTTTGCCAGATCATAGGTCTTGTTGAGCCACTGGGGCACCAGCAGGCGGTCAAAGGGGATCATCTCCCGCAGCTCGCCGATGCAGTCGGCGTAGACAGCCCGCAGGGCATCGGCCTTGTCCTGCCGTTCGGCTTCCTCCACAGCCTTGACCTGCTGGTCAATGGCCCCGGAGACGGCCTTGCACTGGGCCTGCATCTGCTTGGTGCTCTGCAAAAACTCCTCCAGAGGCTTCATGTAAAAGGACTTTGCACTGCGGGCAGCGTCACTGAGCTGCTTGTCCAGCTTGTTCACGGCGGCGCGGTCGGCCTTGGCATCCTTGATGGTGTCCGGGGTGTAGACGCGGCCAGTGTAGGTGGCCAGCATCTCGGTCAGATTCTGCTGCACCTCGGATTCGTTCCACCGGATCGCTGGCAGTTCCGGGTGCTCCACACGGACGGTCAATTCTTCTTGCATAAATATTCACCACCTCTGATAAACTCTCTCACCATCGTTGTTATATACGATGTAAGTATTGCGGGGATAGCCTTGCGCGTGTTCCTTTTCAGACAGTGCATCCGCCTGTCGGACCAGCTCTCCCACTGTCTGCGCAGAGCGCCTCTCTAAAAGTTTCGGCGGGTTTTCAAGCCCGTCATAGATCTGCATAAGTGCCACTTGTAAAACCTCCTGTTTTGTGTTATTTTTGTGGTGATGGGCGGCGAGACTCATCACCCTTTGGGCTTGTCCGTGTTGGCGCACGGGCAGGCTCTTCTTTTTTTGCGGCGTATCGGCGGCAGACTGTCTACCTCATCACGTCGGATACGCTCTTTCTCAAAAATGTACTTGCGAGCCGGATGCCTGCTGCGGAGCCCATGGATGACGGCGGACGCAAAGCTGTTTGCACTTTTGTAACCCAGCCGCCTTGCGCACATCTCAGACGTACCGCTGGCGATCAAGTCTCCGGTTTTGGCATCGTACACGGTGTACCACATGACATGGTGGACATTGTCAGGCATACGTGATCTCCCCGGACTCCTCTTGCAGCATCTCCCGCACGTTGTCCATTTCTTCGGCGCACATCTCCCAGGCGTTTGCCCGTGCGGAGTATCCGGCCCGGACAACAATGTCATCTGAGGCTTCGGCTTCTCGCCTGCAACGTTCGGCAAGCCGCGTGTAGGATTTGACTTTGTCCTCAACGTACTCTTTGGCCGTCATCATGCCCCACGCTCCTGATTCTCCGGGTACTCCGGGTTGCGGGCGTGGGTGCGGTCGATCTTGCCGTACTTGCGCCGCTTTGCGGCTCTCTCCCTGTCCTCTGCGGCAAAGCCCAGACGAGCCAGCAGAACAGCGGCCAGAATCAGCACCAGCGACACCGTAAACAGCGTGCCGGAGATGTATCCGGTGGTCTGCGCGGTGCCCTCTGCGCCCATAGCTGTGCCCATTCCAACACCGCCAAAAATGACGGCCAGCCAGTAGTAAGTAGTAGATTTGAGCTTCATTCTTTCGGTTCCTCCTTTGTGTAAACCTTTTCAAGCTTGTAAAAGTCCTTCACCCACGCCATAAATCCGGCGCGGGAGATCAGCGGAGCGGCACTCTTGGTGTCAATAGATGGCACCGCCCATGCCGGGAAGCTGCCTGCCTGAATCATACCGGTAAAGATCGGCTCGCTCACCGAAATGTTGTTATCCCGCATGATCTGGCAGCACTCTGCGATTCCCATGCTCGGCTTCATCTCTGTGCACCTCCTTTTCGGCTTTCATCTGCCGTTTCAGCCGGATGTGCTCCAGCCGTTCCGGCTGCCTTGCGGCCCAACGCTGTTCAAGCCAGCGCTTGTTGTAATGCTTCTTCACGGCTTACACTCCACAAACTCGCCATTTTTGAGTGTGTACCAGACATTTTCCTTGATAACGGAGCCATCGACTTTTGCCATTTTTGCCAGCAGCATATTGCCGTCATCGTCATACTCGGTCAGGACGAGATAGCAGCCCCTCGCGCCGCGTGCCTTGCTCTTGTACCCGTTGGCAACGGCAATACTGTCTTTGCCATCGGCTTTTGCTCTGCAGGATGAGCCGGTAGCCGCTGCCGTGCTGCCATAGCCGCTGGAACCCGCCGTGCTGCCATCGCCGCTGGTGCCTGCCGTGCTGCCATAGCCGCTGGAAAAAGGTTCTTTGCCCTTCACCCGATTAAAAACGGCATTCACCGTAGCTTTTACCAGCCCTGCAAAATTCACCTCACCTTTCACTGTCAGCTCAGTGCAGGCCAGTTTGCTGTCCTCTCTGCTTTTATCCACGTTCCCGCCGCACTCGACCTCAAAAAAGCGCGGGCTATCCTTCAACGGGTAGTAGTGCAGCACATCCAGCGGGTTCTCGCAGGCGTGCATACCAGCGCGGCAGCAATCAGCTTCGTCCTCATAGTAGGTCTTGCCCACCTCATACTGCTTGCCACGGCACATCATGTTTTTGTCCATGGCCTTGTATGCGATGATCTTTTCACTCATGGGTGATGTCCTCCTTTCTATCAATGTCGCAGCACAACATTGGACGAATGAACCAGATAGGTCACGCCGTCAATCTTCACTTGCAACTGGTCGCCCTCGTAATCGTCCCAACTATTCAGCTTGCCCTCGACAATCGTTCCGTCGGGCATTTTCAGCTGCGCCCAGTTGTATTCATAAGTCAAATCGATGACCTGCTTATTGCATCCGGCCATCAGCAAAGCGCTTGCCAATACGGACGCTACGCCAACAATAATTTTTTTCATGCTCGTTTCTCCTTTTAATAAAATGTTTAATAAAATGTCTTTTCTTTGCTGTGCCGTCGCTGCGCCTGGCTCCTCCTTGCTATGCCATTGCTGCGCAAATCACGGCATTTCTTCTCTCTGCCATGCCAATGCATCCGAAGCAAAACCTTGCCGCAGCGAATCGTTACGGTGCACCACTTTTCCTTCGCAAATCACATCAGCGCTTTTCTCTGCCATTCCTTCGCGTCGCCATGCTCCGCTCTGCCTTTGCCTTGCCTGTCTGTGCTTCTCAGTGCCGCTGCGATGCGGTAGGTCGCAACACGCTGCCACTGCACAGCAGTTCACCTCATAGCCTTTGCCAAACGTCGCTGCGCTTTGCTTCTCCAAGCCAGGCCTTGCCTTTGCTTCGCAAAACGTCGCTCTACCTCGCCTTGCCTTTGCGAATCCGGGCCGTCAATGCCATGCCGTTGCTCTCAGGCATTCACCTCATAAGCGGTGTAGGTAAAGCGGCCCTTTCCGCTGTTGCGCCACTGGCCGATGCCGCGCAGAATGCCATAATCCAGCCACTCACGCACAACCTTTTCGTGGCTGTCGTCAAGGAGGGTCACGTCAAACTCGCAGGTGCTGCCCGCCGGGATCTCCTCACTGTTGACAAGGCTCACGCGCTCGCCCTGTGCGGTCTGAGCACGCAGCGGACGCTGACAGTCGGTAATCTCACCATTCACGTGAATGGGAATCATGCGGGGCTGAACGAAGATCAGGCCGTCAATGACCTTCTTGTAAGCAGTCAGCTTGCCGCTTTCGTTCACGGCCTTCTTCTTGCCAGTCTCGGTCTTGCCGCCGATGCGGGAAAGCATACCGCAAGCATCCTTAAACATGCCTTTGATCTGGTAATCGTAAAAGATCGGATTGCCGTCCGGGTCACGCGGGAAAACGGTCATGCCCTTGTCAGCTACCGCATCGGGGCCAAGAGCCGCCACTTCATCCTCGATGGTTGCAGCATCCGGCGACTTGCTGGCGATAAACTCCCGGGCAACATTGGGGTTTGCGGGCCATGTGCCCAGCACCGGCTCAATAAACGTAGCTTTCACATGCAGTTTTTTCATAATAGTAACCTCCAAAATATATTGCTTACGCCACGCCGTCCTGGCTGTGCTGCCGGGCGGCAAGCTCCATCTGCTCCACGCTCTGCCTGCGCTCCACGCTGGGCAGCATTCCCACGGCCTTGAGCTGCTCATAAATGAACCGCTGACCCGCTTCCGTCCATACGGTGGTGTTCTTGGTGTCCCACTCGCCGGTGCTCTTGTGCTGGAACGGCGTGGATTTGCGGTTTTTGGTGTAGCCCTTGCCGCAATACTTGGCGTATAGCACCCACTGGCCGTCGCTGGTCTTGTACTGGATCTTCAGTCCGTGGAGGATGCTGTTGAGTTTCTCGGCGCTCAGGCCGTAATCCTTGGCAAGGCTGGTAGTGGTGCGGCAGTTCTTGCCCACGCACACCGCCCGGGCATACTCTGCATCCGGCTTCAGGTCGTTGTTCTCGGCCAGCAGCTGGCGGTTGGCGGCCTTGAGCTGGTCGTTCTGCTTCTGGGCGATCAGCACCGCCCGGCGCATGACCGCTTCCGGGCTGTTCCACTGGGCTTCAATGGCCAGAAAATATTGCCTTGCCTGCTTACCACGCTCGTTGCGCTGGATCATACACAGTTCCTTCGCCATCGGGATGGTGAGCTGGTGGTCATCAACTGTGCGGCTGACCATCCGCCCGCCCTCATCATGAACCCGCTCAATTCTGAGCGAGTTGAAGTCCTCGCCCTCGGTAAAGCCGTACTCGCACATCCGGGGAAACCAGTCCTTGTAGGCCGTCTTGATCTCCAAGAAGTCGTGTAGCTCCCGACCGCTCACAGTGGGGCGCTCCGGGTTGTCGTAGTTGATGGGTATAAGGCTGTTCATGCGGTCTTACCTCCTTCATCATCTGCCAGCAGCGCCGTGACCGGCACCCGGAAATACTTCGCAACCTTGAGCAGCTGCGAGATACTGGGGCCGTAAATCGAGCGCTCCCACTTCCCGATTGCGCCGTTGCTCAGGCCTGCCGCCGCCTCCAGATCGGTGCGGCTCAGTCCGTGCAACTTGCAAAACTGGTCAATTTTTGATACATTCACTAGCAATTCTCCTTTCCGGGCTTGAAAATCACTAGAAAATATGCTACTATGTAGTTGCGAGGTACAAAGTGAATAAAATCCAGCGTCTGCCCGATATAATATTGTCAGGGGCTTTGGTTTTGTTTGCTCCTTACGCTCTCTATTATATAGCCTAATTTTCTAGTTGTCAATAGAAAATTAGGCTATTGGAGGAGTTTTTTATGCGTTCTTTGCCTGAGCTGGTAGAATTCATCCGTGTATCGTGCAAAAATCAAGGAAGCTCCATTACAAAAATGGAGAAAGATTTGAAATTTGCCAACGGAACAGTAGGAAAATGGGCTAATGGAAAGCGCTATCCGCCGAAAGATAAGCTACTGCTTGTGTCTGATTTTCTACGAATTTCTATTGAAGAGCTTATGGGCGAAGAGAAAAAAGAAAAGCCCAATACCTTAGATGGCATTGAGCTTGAAAAATTGTCACCAGCCCGCCGGGCGCTGCTGGAAGCGCTGGATGGCATGGACGACGAAAACATTATGAAAATTGTTCGGATTGCTCAGGCAGTTAAAAAGGAGCTTCCAGAGTGAGTATAATACATCTTAATAGAAAAGAGCTTAAACTGCTGAAAGCCCTCGATCGGGAATATCCCGGTGGCGTTGAACGGACAAAAGAACTGTTTCAAGACGCTACGGCGCTTGAAGAACTTGGCTTTGTAGAATCTTCTACAACAGGGTTTATGCAGTCCGGATTGCGAATCACAGAAGCCGGAAAGCAATTTTTGCGAGAACGCAACGCAAACAAGCTTTCCTCGCTGATGAAAATAGCAGGCGGCATCGTCACTTTGCTCCTGATTCCGGTGCTGGTAAATCTGATTTCTGATTATGTATTACCGGTACTTTTCAAATAGGAACCACTCGGCCGCCCAGACAAAGCGATAGAAAATATCGTAAACGAAGAAGCGCCGGATCCGGTGCTGGTTTTTGGGCTTGTACCATTTTCCGTCCTCGTCTTGCTTCAAAATGTTCAGTTTACAAAACAGCATAGAACCTCCTAATGACTTCTTGAAGTTGCTTTTCAGATAGCGAAAGAACCTCGCTGGCGGCAAGACGCACAAGTTTGTCGTGCGACTCTTTTTCTTCCAGTATATCATGTTTTGCAAACTTTGTGCTATTTTCTTGCACTTTCTTTTCCTCCTTTGGCAAAGCTCTTTGATAATTTTGTTTTATGGCAGCTGGTTGGCTGCTCATTTTTGTTTATGAGGTGGTTATCATGAAAAAGAAACTGATTGCACTTGCTCTGACACTATGCACATTGTTACTCTTTTCAATGGCGGCGGTTGCGGCAAAACCGTCCGTAGAGCTTACGGATGTATATTTTTCTGTAAACTCCGCAAATGGTGTGACACCGACCATCTGTTTCCGAAACAATTCCGGCAAAACCATCAAATATGTAACTTTCACTCTTGTCCCCATGAACGCGGTTGGAGATAAGGTGTCTTGCTCCATTCGCGGTTATTCTGCTACACAGGCACGTCTTGTAGGCCCGATTTACCCAACATCCTTAAACACTTCTGGCATCATTGGAACGTTTGATGATAGCACGAAGCGTGGCACTCCATTTTCACAGCAAACGCAACTTACAACGGACTATTATGTTTATGTTGGAGAGCGACATAATAACAAAATTTTGCTTGATAAGTACGGCAACCCATATTACTGGAATGCGTATTATAGCGATGGCTTAAAATATGGTGATCCTTTGACGTACCTTTCTGAATCTGAAATTCAGAACGCTGTTTATGACACAGCTGTTGAATGGGATTGCCTGTGGTACAATGGAACTATCGAAGAAATTGCCGTTACTCAAGCTGTTGTTGAGTACATGGATGGCAGCAAGGAGACCATTTCCCAGAAATCTTTGTACTCCGGAAACTTCCGCAAAGAGCCTGATTATATCCCTTATTTTGCTATGCTTAAAGCATACAGCCCTGTTTACAATTTTGAATATTACAAAGCAAACAACGCCGATCTGGCCGCTTTGTACGGGGACAACGAATGGAAATATCTCGAGCACTTTGTGACCAGCGGCATGAAAGAGGGCCGTCAGGGTAGTGCCGAATTTAACCTCGCCGCGTACAAAGCAAATAATGCCGATCTGGTTGCAGCTTTTGGCGATAACAATCAAAAATACTACGAGCATTATCTGAACTCGGGTAAAGCTGAGGGCCGTAAAGCTGCGTAAATCTGTTTACAACCGCATTATACAACTAGATGCTGTTGCGTCCAATAGATTTGCCCATCACTCTTTTTGATGGGTTGAATCGAATTGTTGCAATTTTTGCAATAACTTGCTTGCAACTTGCTCGCCGGGTGTGCTGGCCGTTGCATGCAGCGCGTGCAGGTCATTGATCTTGCGGGCGGCGTACATGGTGGCAAGGGCTTGCTGATCTGGTGTCATGCTCACATAGCAGGCCAGAGCGGCGCGGATATAGGTACTGAAGTGCTTCATCTTGTCTTTCATGGCTCATTCCTCCCAAGGTGCAGGGGTGCGGTCGGTGCCGGTCAGGATGCTGGCGGGCATTCCGTCAATGATGGTCGTTTCGGTTTCTTTACCGTTTCTTTGCTCAAAATCCATTTTGTTTTCCCCTTTCTTTTGTGCATATTTATGTCTTATGTTCCAAATTCTACCATGCGCCGTTGGAAAACAAAATACGGATATTTTTTGTCGAATGGCGCAGATTTTTTCTGCGCCATTTTCTGTTAAAAACACGTTGGTTTTACGGGGGCGAAAGTATGAGTTATTTTACGGCAACCCAGATTGGAAAAGCGCTTGCAAAAGCACGGGTGTCTGCGGGCTTGAGCCAAGTGGAGATCGCGAGACGCATTGAGAAGGGAGAGCGCACCGTACAGAGCTGGGAAAAAGGCTGCACCAGCCCGGACAGTGACGAGATCATGGACTGGTGCGCGGCGTGTGGGGTGTCGCCCATCACCGTGTTTATGGAGATGCTGCACCCAGATCTGTATGCGGTTTCCGACATCGAAAGGCTGGAAGATTCTGTAGATCGGGAGCTGCATCTGCTGATGAGGGCTCTGCCGCCCATCACGAAGCGACTGCTGCTTTTCATTCTGAAGGGCCGACACGGCAGCAGTCCGCCTGCGGTGATCTCCGAGATGGCAGCAAACCTGCACTGCCCACTTAACAACCGGGTCAGCGTGTGCGGGACCATCATAGACCAGTATACCTATGCGCAGATCGCGGGCCTTGACCCATGCCCGGACGCTCCGCATCCTCCCATTGACGACCTGAAAATCAACTACAAGGCCGGAAGGGCTGCTGCTGAAAATGGTGCCTTCGGATATATCGGGCAGAAAAAGGAGTAAGCCATGAAATGCGTGAGACCATGCTGCCGGAAAGAGATTCCGGATGGTGCTTCTTTTTGTCCGTGGTGCGGGAAAAAGCAGCCGGAAGCCGCCCCGCAGCAAAGAAAAAAGCGCCGCCGTCCCAAGGGCAGCGGCAGCGTGTATAAACTGAGCGGGGCGCGGGCAAGACCGTATGTGGCGCTTACGGCCTGCAGGGACGTTCTGGGCACTTTTGAAACGGCAGGCGAAGCCGTACAAGCATTAGACGCTTACAACGCCCAGAACACCCCCGCAGCGCGTCTGAAGTGCACCTTTGCGGATGCCTATGTCCAATGGAAATCGCAGCCCAAATTTGACAAGCTCAGCACGGACATGCAAAAGGGGTACGAGCTGGCCTATGCAAAGGCTGCGCCGCTATACGACCGACAATTGCGGGACTTGAAAGCGGCAGATTATCAACAAGTGATTGACCAGATGGTTGAAAAGGGACTTTCCCGCAGCTCCTGCGAAAAGCAGCGCACGCTTTTCAGCCAGATTTGCGAGTGGGCCATGGCTCAGGATATCATAAACAAAAACTATGCGGCGCTGCTGCAGCTCCCGGCGGCTACAGGCAAGGCAGAGCGCACCTTGACCGCCCAGGAGATCGAGCAAATCAGCAGCCGACAAGACGACCCGAAGTTTGGGCAGACGGCGCAGATCGCAATGGTACTGCTTTATACCGGGATGCGTATTGACGAGCTGCTTTCTATGCGCTGTGAGGACGTGCACCTGAAAGAGAGGTACATGCAGGGCGGCGAAAAGACAGAAGCAGGCAAGAACCGCATCATCCCCATCCTTGAGCCCATATACAAGATCATTGCCTTTTGGATGCTGGACAGCGGGTGCAAATGGCTTATCCCGTCCAAGGCTGGCACAAAGCTGGACAAGCGCAATGTGGCTACAAAATTCCGGGCATTGATGCAGGAGTGCCATATAGAGGGAGTGCACCCCCACACCCTGCGCCACACGGCCAGCAGCAAAATGGTAGAATGCGGCCTGGAAAAGACCGCCGTGCAGGCCATCCTTGGACACAAAAATTTTTCTACCACCGCCAACAAATACGTTTCTCACAACGACCCGGCCTATTTGTTGCATGAAATGCAGAAAATGAAGTACTGATTTGTTAGATTGTTTGTTAGATTATGATAATCATTCAGAAGATTTCAGGGAATTTCAGGCAAAAGAAAAGCGCACAGACGATTCATTTTTGTCGTCTGTGCGTTTATTTTTGGAGCTGGTGGCAGGAGTCGAACCCGTAACCTACTGATTACAAATCAGTTGC
>ERZ773131.2517-NODE-2517-length-11578-cov-12.484856_pt1 | contig 11578 bp, 9 predicted proteins | sample MGYA00511082_ERZ773131 | MGnify/ENA primary metagenome ERZ773131 (study PRJEB29015, sample SAMEA2737813) | human gut metagenome | biome: human gut; feature: human-associated habitat; material: faeces | place: China | collected 2012 ... | reverse complement strand
ACGCGCCCGATTGGCGCGTATGTTATGTCTACATTTTATCACATTTTGTCATGCTGTTCAACCGACAAAATCAAGCAATCTGTGGATTATTTGCGTGATTTTTCTGTCCACCCACAAAACGCCTATGTAAGACACCTAATATAATAGTACAACAAGCTATGCTCTTTTTTCAACGCACATAATATACAAAAAAAATACCGCCTGATTTTACATACAGATAAGTGCCCGAACGATATTGAAAAGCTTATGTTCATAGCGTATAATTGAATAAACCTATGTCAACGGAGGAGAAGATATGAAAAATCCGGCAAAGGCAAGCGATTTAAGTCTCATCGAGCCTGTCATAAGTAAATATAAGAACACCTCAGGCTCGCTTATAACCGTCCTGCAGGAGATTCAGGATATTTACGGCTATCTGCCCGAAGACGCGCTGTGCCATGCGGCAATAGAAATGGGCATTGCCCCGGCGACCGTTTTCGGCGTTGCGACATTCTACGCGCAGTTTCGGTTCACACCTGTCGGCAGGTATTTTATAATGCTCTGTCAGGGTACGGCGTGCCATGTCAACGGCTCCGAGATGATAGAGAAAGCCGTGTTTGAAACGCTCGGCATACATAACGGAGAGACAACGCCCGACGGGCTTTTCACACTGAAAACAGTCGCCTGCCTCGGCTGCTGCTCGCTCTCCCCTGTTATGATGATAAATTCCGAGACCTACGGCAGTCTGACTCCGCAGAGGGTCAAAGAAATAATCGCCGAAAAGGCAAAGGAGGCAAACGCCGATGTATAAAATTAAAATCGGAGAAGGCAGCTGCGGTATCTCGGCGGGAGCCGGAAAGATACATAAACTGCTCGACGAGAAGAACAGCGGAAATTATACGGTTCACTCAGTCGGATGCATCGGAATGTGCTTTCTTGAGCCTATTGTTGATATCTATAACGGCGATGCGCTCACAGCAAGGCTCGTTAAAGTAAGTCCTGATGATGTGGATAAAATCATAAGCTTCACGGAAAGCGGCAACATGTCGCAGATAAACTCTCTTGTTATATCCGACGAGGACAAGGGCTTTCTCGAAAAGCAGACCAGGATAGCCTTGCGCGGGTGCGGAATAACCGAGCCGGAAAGCATTGAAGATTACGAAAAGTACGGTGGATACACGGCGCTTTCAAAAGTTTTGAAAACAATGACACCCGAGCAGGTCATTGAAGAGATAAAAATTTCCGGGCTCGCCGGGCGCGGAGGCGCAGGCTTCCCGACATGGTTCAAATGGAACGCCGCAAGGCAGAGCGTAGGAGACGAAAAATATCTGATATGCAACGCCGACGAAGGCGATCCTGGTGCATTTATGGACAGAGCTGTTATTGAGAGCGACCCGCACGCTCTGATAGAAGGTATGCTCATCGCGGCGTATGCTATAGGCGCAAAAGAAGCAATAGTCTATGTCCGCGCCGAGTATCCTCTGGCTATAAAAAGGCTTCGCAACGCCATTGAACAGGCTGTGGAAAAAGGCTATATAGGCGAAAATATTCTTTCTTCCGACTTCTCATGCAAATTCAGAATCAAGGCGGGCGCGGGAGCATTCGTCTGCGGCGAAGAGACAGCTCTTATTGAATCCCTTGAGGGTCAGCGCGGTATGCCGCGCCTCAAGCCGCCGTTCCCTGCGCAGTCGGGATATATGAGCAAGCCGTCAAACATAAACAATGTTGAGACATTTGCGAATGTAACATGGATAATCAACAACGGCGGAGAGGCGTTTGCCACTATAGGCACCGAGACCAGCAAAGGCACAAAAGTTTTTGCGCTGACAGGCAAGATTAAGCGCGGCGGACTCGTTGAAATACCGATGGGCAAGACGCTCAGAGATGTTATTTTTGATATCGGCGGCGGAATACGCGGCGACAAAAAGTTCAAGGGCGTTCAGCTTGGCGGCCCGTCCGGCGGATGCATCCCCGCGCGGCTTGCCGACACGGTTATAGACTACAAGGCTCTTTCGGCAACGGGCGCGATAATGGGCTCGGGCGGAATGGTCGTTATGGACGAGAGCACCTGCATGGTGCGCATGGCAAAATTCTTTCTCGATTTCACAACAAACGAGTCGTGCGGGAAGTGCGTCCCCTGCCGCATCGGCACTATGCGCCTGAGAGAAACTCTTGAGCGGATATGCCAAGGCAATGGCAGAGACGGAGATATCGAGCTGCTCGAAGAGCTGTGCGCTCAGATAAAGGACGGCTCGCTCTGCGGACTCGGTCAGACGGCTCCGAATCCCGTTCTCACCACGCTCAGATATTTCCGCGACGAATACGAGGCTCACATAAAAGAACACCGCTGTCCTGCTGGAGAATGTCCGGAGCTTATAAGCTATCACATAGACTCCGACAAATGCCGCGGATGCACACTGTGCAGCAAGAAATGCCCGGTCGGCGCGATATCCGGAGAAGTGAAAAAGCCGCATAAAATAGACAGCGGCAAGTGCATAAAATGCGGCAGCTGCAAGGCTGCGTGCCGCTTTGACGCGATATTTATAAAATAAGGAGGTGTGACGATGAAAGAGTATATTACATTGACCGTTGACGGAAAAAGCGTAAGAATCGAGAAAGGTTCGACACTGCTCGAAGCCGCAAGAAAGGCGGGCGCGGATATCCCGACTCTCTGCCATGACGAGCGGGTCAAGCCATACGGAGCATGCGGAATGTGCGTTGTAGAGTGCAAGGGCAGCCCGAAGCTGATGCGTTCCTGCGCTATCGAAGCCGCAGACGGGATGGAAATTATAACAGAGTCAGACAGAATAAACAGGGCAAGAAGATTTTCGCTCGAAATGCTGCTTTCGGATCACACCGGAGACTGCAAAGCCCCATGCTCTCTCGCCTGCCCTGCGGGCACCGACTGCCAAGGCTATGTCGGGCTTATCGCAAACGGCGAAAACGCACAGGCTCTGTCGGTAATAAAAGGCAGGATTCCCCTGCCCGCATCCATAGGCAGAGTATGTCCGCATCCGTGCGAGAAAAAGTGCAGACGCGGACTCGTTGAAGAGCCTATATCTATAGCCGCGCTCAAGGCTTATGCGGCAGACCGCGACCTTGAAAGCGGAAATATATTCATGCCTGAGGTTGCTGAATCAACGGGCAAAAATGTCGCGATTATAGGCGGCGGTCCGGGCGGAATATCGGCGGCATATTATCTTGCAATAAAAGGACACGGCGTCACTGTTTTCGATATGATGCCGAAGATGGGCGGCATGCTCCGCTACGGCATACCGCAATACAGACTGCCGAAAGAAGTGCTTGACAAGGAATTGGCGCTCGTTGAAAAACTCGGCGTTGAGTTCAGAAATAATATAAAAATCGACAGAGATATTTCTCTTGATACGCTTAACCAAGAATACGACGCGGTAATTGCCGCGCCCGGTGCATGGTCGAGCACAAAAATGCGGGTTGACGGCGAGGATGCCGAAGGAGTATTCGGCGGAATAGATTTCCTGCGTTCCGTGATACTTGGCTCACCCGTTGATATCGGAAAGCGCGTAGCCGTATGCGGCGGAGGCAACACGGCGATGGATGCCTGCCGCACGGCAGTCCGCCTAGGCGCGGAGAAAGTTTATATCATCTACCGCCGCACCCGCGATGAGATGCCCGCAGATGCACTCGAAATCGATGAGGCACAGGAAGAGGGCGTAGATTTCAGATTTCTCACAAATCCCGATAAAATATTAACGCAGGACGGCAGGGTCTGCGGAATAAAGCTCCAGATAATGGAGCTCGGCGAACCCGACGCGAGCGGCAGAAGAAAGCCGGTTCCGATAGAGGGAAAATTCGAAACTCTTGAAGTTGACAGTGTAATAATGGCTATCGGTCAGAAACCGGAGCTCGGCGGATTTGAAGAGCTTGACAAGACCTCTCGCGGCACGATAAGCGCAGACGAGAGCACATTCAGAACGAATATAAACGGCATTTTTGCAATCGGCGACGCCACAAACAAGGGCGTAGACATAGCCATATCCGCTATAGGTGAAGCGCAGAAGAGCGTAGCGGTTGTTGACAGTTATCTTCGCGGCAATATTATCGGCTACAAAAAACCGATACTTGTCGAGCGCGAAATAAACAAGAGCGACCTTGCGGACAGAGAACATATCGCGCGCGAAAGGATGCGCGTTCTCCCTGCAGAAGAGCGAAAACACAGCTTTGACGAGGTCGCACTCGGACTCACTGACGAGCAGGCGCGACGCGAGGCTTCGCGATGCCTTGAATGCGGCTGTCTCGACTATTACAGGTGCAAGCTCATAAACTATGCGAATAAATACAATGCTGAATTCGAGCGCTTTGCGGGTCAGAAATCGCCCGCGAAGAAAGACACCGGGCACAAATACATTCTGCGCGACTCGGGCAAATGCATTCTCTGCGGACTTTGCGTGCGTGTATGCTCGCAGATCATGGGAGTCGGCGCAATCGGTCTTGCCGGCAGAGGCTTCACAACTGTTGTATCGCCGGAATTCTATAAATCGCTCGGGAATTCGCAGTGCATTTCATGCGGACAGTGCGTATCTCTCTGCCCGACGGGCGCACTTGTTGAAAAAGTTCCGTTCCAAAAAGATGTTCCGCTCCGCGAAAATTGCACCGCGACGCACTGCACCGGATGCGCCGCAAAATGCGCGATAAATGTTTTTTCGAACGGCAATTCGATAACGCGGTGCGAGCCGGCAAACGGAAATATCATCTGCACATACGGCAAGTTCGGCTTGAGCAAGCTCGCCAATGTGGGCAGGCTGAAGGTCTGCAAATCAGGCGAAGAGACCATTTCTCTTGAACGCGCCGCGGAAATAATATCAGAGAAAACAGCTTGCTTCTCGCCCGCCGAGATTGCCGTCACGGTGTGTGAAAATATGACAGACAACGAGCTTGAAAAAGCCGCAGAACTCAGCCAAAAGCTCGGCTGCGCTCTTGTTGACATGGGCAATATTGACCGAGATATCAGCGCAGATAACTGCGAAAGATTTGAAAAAATCTTCGGCACGGATTTTTATATCGGTGCAAACCGTGAAAAGACTGTTTCTCTCGGCGCAGTTGATTCGGATGCGATTGATTTTTCAAAAATCAAGGCTGTTATCTCATTTGGCGGCAAGACTTCCGAGGGTAATTTTGATTTCGCCGCCGTGCAGTCGGCAAAAGAAACAGGCGATGTTTCTTTACCGTTTGCGTTGTCCGTTGAATGCGTAGGTACAATCGGCGAAGCAGCTATTTCACCCGCGCTGAATCCGACATACAGCAACGAAGAGATAATCGACGCTATAACAGCAAAGATAAAATAAACACTGACGGAGCCGCCATATTTCAGCGGCTCCGGTTTTGCATAAATGCACACATAAATTCATAGGATAACACCGAGGTGATATTATGAAATCATCGCGGCTCAAGCCCTTGATATTCTTGGCTATTCCGCTCGCGGTCGGCGGTCTTGCAGCACTGTTTTCAGCGGGCAGCACGGACAAATTTTCCGCATTAAATCAGCCGCCACTCTCCCCGCCCGGATGGCTGTTTCCAATCGTCTGGGGCATATTATATATTCTCATGGGCACGGCATCGTATATAGTCTACAGCTCGGATGCGCCGGAGATAAGTAAAAAGAAAGCACTCGGACTTTATCTCGTCCAGCTCGGGTTCAATTTTCTTTGGCCGATACTGTTTTTCACTTTCAGGCTCTGTACCGCTGCGGCGGTTCTTATCGTTATTCTCTGGGTTCTCATTCTTTTGACGCTTCTGTATTTTTACAGGATATCAAAAACCGCAGGCTATCTGATTATCCCATATCTTTTATGGGTGACATTCGCGGCGTATCTCAACATCGCGATATGCATTATAAACTAAAAACAAACCTCCCGCAGACTTTTGTAAGTCACGCGGGAGGTGTTGATTTTATCAGAAATATTTCGGCAGATAATCACCGTGAGCCTCGATGAGATCATCGCACAGGTGAACGATTTCATCTATTGACAGCTCGGACGAAGTATGTGGGTCGAGCATGGCCGCCCGATAGATATAATCTTTCTTCTGAGTCACAGCCGCCTCGATAGTAAGAAGCTGGACATTTATCATCAGATTGTTCATTGCGGCGAGCTGAAGCGGCAGCGGCTCCTGACGGCAAGGCTGGATTCCGCATTTGTTCACGAGGCACGCGACCTCGACGCAGGCATCGTCCGGAAGATTGGGAATGAGTCCCCTGTTTATAACATTGCCGCCTATCTTATAAGGAACGTCTGTAACGATGGCTTCCATAATATAAGAGGCATATTCCTTTGTGCGCTCATGCGAGACCTTGTCGTGGATATAATTATCTTTCTCGTTCTTCCAGTTCTTTATCTGCTCAACGCAGCGTCTCGGATATTCATCGAGCGGGATATTATATCTCTCGATAAGCTCGGGATACTTTGCCTTGATAAAAAAGTTATTATATTCGGCGTTGTGCTCGCTCGACTCCGTGCAGTAATAGCCGAAACGTCTTATGTATTCGAATCTCACGAGGTCGTTATGGTCTGTAACGCCGCTTTCGAGCACTTCTGTAGCTCTTTTTCTTATCTCGGGATAGAGATCCGTGCCGTCCGCATCCTCTATTTCAAGCAGCCAGCCCATATGGTTTATTCCTGCGATGCGCTCGCGGATAGGCTCGCTGTATTTGATATCAAGCTTATCGAGAAGTCCTCTCGAACAGGTCTGCACGGAATGGCAAAGTCCGACCGACTTCACGCCGGAATACCTGCCGAGCCAGCCTGCAAGCTGAGCCATGGGATTGGTATAGTTAAGGAAATATGCGTTCGGGCAGACTTCTTTCATATCGTCGGTGAAATCCTTGAGGACGGGAATAGTGCGCAGAGCTCTGAAAATTCCGCCGATGCCGTTTGAATCCGCGATAGTCTGGCGAAGTCCGTATTTTTTCGGCACTTCGAAGTCGATTATCGTGCACGGATCGTAGAAACCGACCTGGATGGCGTTTATAACAAAATCAGCCCCGCGAAGTGCGTCCTTGCGCTCCTCGACGCCGAGATATTTGCTGACCGACGCGCGGTTCTCGTTTATATTCCTATTGAGCGCCGTGACCATGAGATAAGACTCCTCGAGTCTCTCGGGGTCGATGTCATACAGCGCGATATCGCACTCGCGCAAAGCGGGAATAAGCATAATATCGCCAAGGACATTCTTTGCGAACACGGTGCTTCCGGCACCCATAAAAGTTACTTTCATAAAGGACCTCTTTTCTGTTGTTTTTTATCCGCTTTTATTATAACTGCTGTTTTTCCCGATGTCTACATATATTTAAACTCCGCCGCAAATTTGCACGATCTGCGGCGGAGTTTCTGTTCAGTTGAAAATCACCTTGCGATTTTATTTGTCATCGTAAGGACTGCCTTTTGTTACGCCCGTTGTTCCGAACACAACGAGCACGACCGCCAGAGTCACGGTTATCACCCACGGTCTGATATCGCCGCCGTCGAAAGCCATAACAAAGAAAGCCACTATCGCCGCGACACCTATCAAAAGCTGAACGGCAGACGCTATCTTGTACCAGTTAATTTTCATAATTATCCCCCAACTGAATTTCCGGGGTTTAGTATAGCATACCAATGAAGCGATTTCAATGAGTTAAAAGACAAAAGCGGCAAAAAATTTAAAAAATGATGATTTATTCATCAATATATGTATTTCCGGTCATTAAAATTATCTACAATATATCTTACCACTGCATCGTGAAACTCGTCCGGTGCGGACTTATTTTTCCATATGTTTTTATTCGCTTTATTGACACTTTCATACATCTGCTCAAGCTGCTCATCGTTTAGAGGGAGTTGAACTCCCGAAAAATACTTTTCAATGATATCAGAAATAACATCCGCTATCTTATCGGCGCCGATTTCGCGCAGGGAATCAATTATCTTATATACTCGTTCAGATGCAAGAAGCTCCTGAACATCATCAGCAATGTCGTTCCAAAATTCGAGGCAAAGCGCCAATGTCTGTTCATTGTGGGGCAACCGTTCAATATTTTCATTAAAAATCGCGTCAAAAAGCTTGTCAAAATGAAATGACGGCAACTGCTGCATTTGAGCATCTGCGCAAATATAAAATTCGCAATGCGCTTCTGTTCTCCAACCGCCTCGAGTTCTTAACACAAGATTATATTCTGCTTTGTTTTCGTTGCGAATAACTGCATTTTGTTCAAAAGATCCACCGTCTATATAATATATCTCAGCCCTCGGAACTTCTGCTGAAATGGTCCTGCCGTTTTTTAACACACCTACATACTGACCGTTGATATAAATTTTATATGGCAAAAGACTATCTGCAAGGGCGGGTTTTCTTTGTATGTTGAAGCGCACAGCTTTTTCTAAAAAATTTTTTGCCATTTTATTCTCTCCATTTGTTTTTTCACTAATGAGGAAAAATTGTGATAGTTTCTTTTTGGAGTTTACACGATTGTTTATGTTATAACTTTACACGATTTTCGTTTTTTTGCAGTTTATACGATTTTTGTTCTAATCTTTTTCTGTTTTCCTTTGATAAAAAATAGAAGCCGAAAGCCCTTATGTATCAAGGCTTTCGGCTTTGGCAAAGAACCGTAATTTTGATAGAAACCGTGTAAGGGGGTGCATCTTCGGTTCGGAGGGGGGGGCAGTTCTCGATTTTAGGGGGTGCATTTATATGTCGATCTCCGTACCGCCTCGCGATTGCGCAAAAAGTTGCTTCTCGATGATGTTTAGGCTTTGTCCCATTGCGCGGTAAACCTCCATAGGCGATCGGTTTTGCTGTGCTGATACCTTATATTCATGTCCGATGGGATGATGTTTGCGAGAAGCGATACCATATAATCAGCCTCCCGCTTAGAAAACGCCGAATCCTTCAGAAAGGTCGTTTTCATAAAATCTCTGTTTTTCATGTGTGTATCATAGAGGATGCCGGTCAGACTGTTTTCAACCAGCGTCTCAATGAGAACCTCCTGCGCCATCCATTTTTCAATCAGCAGAAGAAAAAAGACCTGCTTGGTATGAACCGCTTTACTTTTGAGAGCATCTGCAAGCTGGGTATAAATACGGTCGCACTTATAAATCAATACATCCTGCAGGCTGTCAAACAGGCGATAAAAGGTGGCGTTTCTGACATACGATTTATGATTGATGTCATGAGTGGATTTCGTAAATAAAATCCCAAACGCAGTCCATATTGCCTACTTGGATGTATTCGCCTAAATCGCTGAGTAGTTCTGTTGCTTTTGCTTTTTTCTCATCAGTTATGAGGTAGCAGATAGCGTTACCGCAAAGCCTGAGATTGATTTTTCTCTTGTCGCCCTTGGCATAAGTCATTGCCTTGTGTATAGTTCCAGACCCTTTAGTTGTGTATGGTCCCATTAAGACAGTGATATTTCCAAGGGAAAAATCATTCCCATATAATTGGCATCGGAAATCACCTCTATGAAATATATAGAGAGGGCGATTCTTGAGAGAATGTAAACCTATTTTGAGTAGCTGCTTTTTATCGATGGAGTATGTCTCAAGATCCGAAATTGCTTTGAATGCTGTTGTATATCCAAGTTCAATTAATTCACTTAGGATATCAACTTTCCTATACTCTGCATTATCCCTTGGGCATTGAAAAAGGAGATCGTACTTTAGTTCAATCTTCCGTAGTTTTTTTAGAAATTTAATGCCATCTTCTTCGATTTCTTCGTTACAATTTATATTTTCGCCAGACAGAAATACATTACCGGCCGCATCCACTATTTTAAATGATGATCCATTTTGCGATTTCGTTGCATGATTGAGAAAACTAAATACTGTCTCACGAGTAAGCAGTGCTTCTACGCTGTTTTCTTTTGTAGATGCTATTTTAATGCTTATATTTGATGTGCCCGGTTTGTCAGTAGGCCCACTACAGGTTATATCCAGGTTGCGACATACATCTTCTAAATTGCTTAGTACGGCAGTGTTGTCTTCTCGGATGAATACAGAAACACATTTCAATGGTATTGACATATTTTGATCATCGTATGACAAAATAAGTTCAAAATTTGATCTACAATTAAAATCCGGCTGTGCCGTAGCAATCATGCTGTGTCCAGCTGGAGGATTCAACTCTTTATTTTCATGCCAGCCATTTTCTATTGAATAACTAAATGGTAAAAGGCTGACTTCTCGTTCTTTTCCTTCTGGCCCTTTGTCGGGAACTATCACCATAGAGTACGCATTTGAATGGTCATCCGAATAGTATGCTGCACCACCGGTCAACATTTCAGCGCCGCCAATCTGCTTGTAAAGAACGGGCATACCACCTGTTTCAGTATGCCCACAAAGAACCAAATCAACATATCGCCTTAATAGCGGCAATGTTGCATACCTATAGTCATACTCACAGATTTCATGCGTATGTAAAAAGCGTTCAGCATGATGAAAAAGTGCTATTGTAAAATGATTCCTTTCATCTCCAATCAGATTATACTCCAATAACTCCATAACCTGTGGTTGCCCTATAAGCATCTGATCATCCGGATACTCTTTTATAAAAGACAGCAGAGCACTATTGAAAGAAACAATACGAAAAACTTCGCTGTTTGGCAAACTAATATCCTTGTATCCTATTGCATAGCTTGCTTCCCATTTGCCTGCTTTGGGATAATGATACGGTACAACTCCCAATGCTTCACAGAATTTATCGTAATTGTAAAGGGGCGCCTCCATTCGGTGGATATATTCATAGCGGTATACTTGATCTATGGCATTTATGTCCTTATAGTTCAAGTCAGTCTTATAATTTCCGTAGGATCGGTTTACATCATGGTTGCCTGGGCAGAATGTAATGTCCGAACCGGAAAGGCCTGTTACTTTCAATAATTCTACGAACCATTTAACTGCTTCATCAAAATCTTCACTTTTGCCAAACCACGCAACATCGCCAGTCACAATAATATGGTCGGGTTTCATCGTGTTATCCCTAATAGAGACCAGCAAGTCTCGCAGAATTTCTTTCTTTTTATTGAATACCCCTTGAACTTTTACTGATGTGCGATAAAGAAGTAATAGAAGTGTAAAAAATTTTGCCGTTCCTATCCGGCACTTGCGCATTGTGTCGGATAGGTCGGGCGGTTATTCGGGCAAGTCCACCTTGCCAACAAAAGAATAATAAATCTCAATGTCCTGTCTGCGGGTCTTGTTCTCGTCATAGCTGCACTCATGCACAACGATTTTCTCTACAAACTCCCGCAGCAGAGTAGGGGTAAGTTCTTCAAAGCTGGTATGCCGCCGGACAACATTCATAAACTTTTCTGCGTTCACGGTGGCTTCCTGTGCTTTGGAAAGCTCCGCTTGAATAGCAGCGGCTCTTTCTTTCAGCTCCCGTTGCTCTGCTTCATAGTCTGCCGACAGCTCTGTGAAACGCTCGTCTGATATGCGCCCGGTCACGCTGTCCTCATACAGCCGCTTGAAGATAGCGGATAACTCGGCTATGCGTTTCTCGGCGGCTTCCAGTTCCTTTTTCTTGGCGGCGTTCCTGCGCTTGCCCCCGTCCTCGTTCTGCTCAATCAAGAGCTTCATAAACCGGGCTT
>ERZ773131.2516-NODE-2516-length-11579-cov-4.543301_pt1 | contig 11579 bp, 8 predicted proteins | sample MGYA00511082_ERZ773131 | MGnify/ENA primary metagenome ERZ773131 (study PRJEB29015, sample SAMEA2737813) | human gut metagenome | biome: human gut; feature: human-associated habitat; material: faeces | place: China | collected 2012 ... | reverse complement strand
AGGCTGTCTATGAAACCCGTGCGGGAATTCCTGCAGAACACTTCCAGGGATATACAACACTGAATAAAGGGGGAGATATTTTGTATCTTTATTTACCTTATAAGCCTAATGGCCCCATTGAAGTGAAAGGGCTGATGAATAAAGTCAACCGGGTATGGGTGGTAGGCAATGGTTCTATGTTGTCTTATAAGGTGTATAATAAGAACTATTGGAGTGAAGTGCCTGGTAATCTTTATATTGATGTGCCCAATCATGTGCTTGATTCACAAATTACGGTAATTGCCGTATTGCTGGACGGACCGGTCAAATTGTATCGGGGAGCGGGACAGGTTATTGAAAGTAATTAATGAAAAAAATCGATTATGAGAAAACAATTGATAGGTAGTTTGTTTGCATTTGCAATGGCAGGACAGCTCTGGGGGCAGGGGTTATATGAAAAGTATGAACGTATGCTGACGCTTCCCGAAGGCTATGTGTGCTATCGTGTGGATGGAAAAATTAAAGTAGATGGAAAACTGAATGAGGCAGACTGGCAAAAGGCGCAGTCCACTTCTTCTTTTGTAGATATAAGTGGGGAAGGATTTGCCAAACCTTGTTATGATACTTCTGCCAAAATGTTGTGGGATGATAATTATCTCTATGTAGGAGCCGTGTTGCTGGAGGATGATATCAAGGCAAAACTCAGTCAGCGGGATACAATTATCTATTATGACAATGACTTTGAGGTTTTTCTGGATCCGGATGGGGACGGGCAGAATTACTTTGAAATAGAAACCAATGCGAAGGGAGTTATTTTTGACTTGATGCTGGACAAACCTTACCGTTCGGGAGGTAATTTTATGATTCAGTGGGATTGTCCGGGACTTCAGCTGGCTATTCATCGTGAAGGAACCTTGAACAAGTCGAAAGATAAGGACAAACAGTGGAGCGTGGAAATGGCTATTCCTCATAAAGCGTTGACAGTGAATTTCTCCAACCCGGATCAGGCTGGAAACTGCTGGCGTATCAACTTCTCACGTGTGCAGTGGTTGAAGCCTGGACAGCGTGAAGAAAACTGGGTATGGATGCCTACTGGACGCATCGATATGCACATGCCCGACAGATGGGGATTCTTGTATCTTTCCGATAAGGTGATAGGAACGGGTACTGATTCCTTCAAGTATCCTTACAATATGGCTGCCTATAAGTTGCTTTGGGCCATGTTCTATGCACAATTGGATAATTATGCCAAGGAGAAAAACTACATTCGTTCCAAAGAAAATTTCTTCCTGACCGAGGCAGAATTGAAGGATTTGCCTGCTGGTGCTGAAATCTTGGTAGAGGCTACACAACGTACATTCTGTATGTCGGTGAGCGTGCCTGAAGAAAAAGTGCGTTATGTGGTAGACCATAACGGTAGGTTTACTCGTGAAGCTATTACTCCCCGTCAGGTAAAGAACTGGGTATGGATGCGCATTAACAAGGAAAAGGGAGATGCGTACTATAAGAAATACTTTGCTCTGATGAAACAATGTGGCATCAGTGGAGTCATGTTTGAAGGCTATGATGAGGCTACTTACCGGATGTGTAAGGAAGCGGGTCTGGAGGCACATTATTGGAAGTGGACCATGAACCGCAGAGAAGTGCGTGAGACACATCCCGACTGGTTTGCAGTGAACCGTAAAGGGGAGTCATGCTATGATAAGCCTGCTTATGTAGATTATTACCGCTTCTTGTGTCCGAACCATGAAGGTGTGGCTGAATATTTGGCTGCTGATTACCTGAAAGAAGTGAATCTGCCTTATGTGGATGGAGTACATCTGGATTATGTGCGTTTCCCGGATGTAGTATTACCGGTGAGCTTATGGAAGAATTACGGAATTGAGCAGACTTCTGAATTGCCGGAATATGATTATTGTTATTGTGAGGTATGCCGGAAGATGTTTAAGGAACAGACCGGTAAAGACCCGCTGGAATTGAAGTATCCGATGGAAGACCAGTCATGGATAAATTTCCGTCTGGATGCCATTACACGTGTGGTCAATAAGATTACGCAGACCATCAAGGCAGATGGCAAACGTATCTCTGCTGCGGTATTCCCGGGACCTTCTATGGCTCGCAAGATGGTGCGTCAGGATTGGGGACAGTGGTCGCTCGATGCATACTTCCCGATGATTTACAATGGTTTTTATTATGAAGGACCGGAGTGGATTGGACGTTCGGTGAAGGAAAGTGTACAGACGATTAATGGCCGGGCTAAAATTTATGCCGGATTGATGTTCCCTGATATTAAGAATACCTTTGAGCAGGCATTGGATGAAGCTTTCAACAATGGAGCTTCAGGGGTTTCCTTCTTTGACGGGCCGGACGAAGAGTATCTGCATAAGTTTAAGGCTTATTTGGATAAAAGAGGTTTTGAGGTTGCAAAATAATAAAATGAGTATATGAAGATAGTTAGTATGTTTGTTTCCTTATTCGTGGCGTTGAACGTATGTGCGGCAGGACATAAGGAACTTCCTGCAAAAGGAGATTTGAATTTGACGGTATTTGACAAGGAGAATATTCATTTTGTACCAGATACGTATGCAGGGTATTCTGCAGCGGGTGCGGATGGAGTCATTCATCTGGTGAACGGTCGTATTATTTTAAAGAAGATTCAGATTCCCGATTACCAGCGGGATGTGACGGTCAGCTTGAAGGTGACCGTAGCCTCTAATGGTGACCGCTGGGATAAATCCGGTTCTTGTTTTGTGCTTCCCAAGAATTCGGCTGTGAATCTGCTGAGTATTGCACAGGGAAAGAAACAGTTTCCGGCAATTGACAGCTTGAAACTGGAAAATATGATTGGAATTGTACCGGGAAAGGACTATTTGCCTACAATAGAGCTGATGCGTTTCATGACGCCTTTCGGGGTAGGGCATTTCAGCGCAGAAGATGATTCTTTGTCCAGCAAGCGTCGTCCGGTTTATATTCCTAAGTGGGAGAAATGTGTGCAATGGGAGCAGGACATTACGGATTTATATTCGGCCCTTAAAGGTGAAGTGTATGTTGGTATCTTTATTGACACGTGGACAAAAGAAGGGTATGTGGCCAGTATGGAGCTGAAAATCAAGGAAACTCCGGTAACATGTGAAAAGCTTGTCCGCCGTCATGTGGAACCGCTGATGAACACGGTATATTATATCGGTCAGTCTTATCCGGACATTTTTGCTCGTAAATCTGTTTCTACTGATTTTGTGCTTCCGAAGAATGCGAAAAATGTGCGTTTGAAATACATTGTAACCGGTCATGGAGGCCATTCCGGTGGTGATGAATTTGTGCAGAAGCGCAATATTCTTTCCGTGGATGGTAAAGAGATTTATAGTTTTGTTCCTTGGAGAGATGACTGTGCTTCTTTCCGTCGTTTCAATCCGGCGACTGGTGTTTGGCTTATCAAACGCCTGGCGGCCTATATTAGTGAAGATGGTTATAAGACCAAGGAGGTAGAGGAACCATTGGCATCTTCTGATTTATCGCGTTCTAACTGGTGTCCCGGATCGGATGTTTTGCCAGAGGTAGTTGAACTTCCAGGCTTGCAAGCAGGAAAGCATACATTCACTGTCAGCATACCTGAAGCCCAGCCTGTAAATAAGGATGAGTTGAACCATTGGCTGGTGTCTGCTTATCTGGTATGGGAAGAATAAGAATGTGTTTGAATCATAGATGATTGAATAAAAAAGTTCGCCAGATTCTTTTACGGAGTCTGGCGAACTTTTTTATTGAACCATTATTTGGAGTGTGAAGAAATGAATGGCGGAATCAGCTGGATACGTTTTCCAAAGAGTGGTGTTTTTACAGGCGGGAGTGCCTTGAAGTGTGGGGAAGCTGCACTACGGCTGCCTACACCGTTGGTTTCGTATGAACGTCCGGCTTCCATAAGTGCCTGTTTCAAGAGAGGCTCGTTGACGTCTCCTATTTGATAAGCCTGTATCGGGTCATCCTCAATTTGGATATCCGGGATGAGTCCATCAGGCATACAGGGAGTTTTTCCATCGGCATTCTGGTAAATGCTGACCATTACATAGATTCCCCAGTTCTTCAGTTCTTGTGGGCATTTCTCGTACATCTCTTCTGCGCTGAGCATCCACCCGGTGCAGTACTTGCCGTGTGTCTGTGTGCCGATGAGTCGAACGTTTGTATAAGGCATTAATCCGCCAAGCAGTGCTTCGGATGCGGATGCTGATCCGGAACCGATTAATCCGTAGATTTTTTTCAATTCGATGTTAGCATCTTTTGTGCTTGCATTGACTTCCACTTCCGGGTAATTGAATTCTGTGGTGAAGCGGGTTTCCAGACTTTCTCCTTGTTTCTGGTAGCTTTCGCTCAAATAGCTGTTGTAGATTTCTTTTTCGAATACTTTCTTGCTGCTGACAGCTTCTTGTGGAGCAAACATGGAGGCTAACACGTTTTCAGTGATAACATAACCTCCTCCGTTGTACCGGAGGTCTAAAACCAGTTCTTCAATACCTTCAGCTTTAAACTTTTTCCCGATTTCAATCAGTGGATTGATGGATTTCAGGTCAAAGCCGGTATAGGCCAGATAGCCCACTTTCTTTCCGTTGAATTCATATACGGAGTCGCAAATGATAGGATTTTCGTACATGTTGACAGCTGTCAGCTCTATTGATTTGTTCCGGCTGACAATGATATCTTCTTGCAGTTCTCCGAGGGAAACTTTTAAGGTAGGTTTGTAGTATAAATCCTCATAGTTGTCGGGGGTGATTTTTTCATCATTTATAGAAAGGATAATATCTCCTCGTTTAAATTCCGCTTTTGCAGCAGGAGTCCCTTCATGGACAAAGTTTACGACTGCTACATATTGATTCTTTTCTTTGTTTACCGGATAGAAAGTCAGATTCCAGCCAAATGTAGTAGAAACCCCTTCCACACTGCTTAAAGGAAGCCATGTCGTCGGTGAGCATGGACCATTTGTCAATGTATTTATCTCCTTGGTGGTACCTTATTCGGTCAACGGTGCCGATTGGGTCATTGTTAGTCTCGATGTTCCAGTTGTCCAGGTCACTACTGATTTCCTTATTCCAGTAATAGTAGGTACTCATAGCCTCCTTGCCGAACATGTTGGCATAATAGAGTTCTGTGGGGGTCTTCGATGTGGGATTCTGATCACCTTCTCCGTTTGTCGGTTTTGGATTTTCTTCCGAACATCCAGTCAGTACGGCTCCTCCCAATAGAGTGGAAAGCAGTAGCCATGATAGTTTTTGGTTCATAGTTTAATTTTTGAGAATTAGTACAAGGTTTTACTTGACAAAAGTAACAAAAACTATCTGTTTTCTTTCTAATAAGAAGGAGAAAGTAAAGATTTTTTAAGCTTAACTTCTGGCTTCTCATGTGTTGGGCAGATGAGAAGCCAGAAGAGGGGGGTAATTAGAATTTATAGTTCAGACTTAATCCGAATACTTTGTTCGTACGGTTGTAAATGTCGGTCCCTTTCAGGCCTGTACCGTTGTAGCTGTCTGTTTCTTTGGTGTATTTGTTGTAATGTGTCCAGAAATAGGCCACATCAATGCTCCATGCTTGTGTAAGGTTGACTCTGGCACCAAATCCCAATGAGTAAGAGTCGCATGAGAAACTGGTATCAGTCTGGAAATCATTGCTCAGACCATAGTTGGTTTTTTGGAAACCACTACTGACAGTCAGTCGTTTGGTAATGTCCCATTCCATACCGGCAAGGTATTCGTGAGTACCGTGCTTGAGGGTTTTCTGTTTTGCCACACTGGTTCCATCTGGAAGAGTTACATTTGCCATGCCTGCATGCTTGTCATCGAAAAAGTGATATTCAACGGAGGCACGTAGGGTGGGAAGAATTTCATAACCGATGGCAGCAGAGAACATAGATGGAATGTCGCTCGGCGTATTGACTCCATCTTCATAGTCTGCCAAATATTTTCGGTCTACATTAATCAAGTCCATCTTTTCGGTTATATTTTCCAGGTTCAGGTTGGCTTTAAATTCATACTTTAATCCTATATTAAGTTTGTTGAATTTAAGGTCTGCTCCAATGATCGGAGTAATTCCCCATCCGGTTTGTTTGCAGTCCAAATCGATACTGGCCAGTGTCTTTCCATCAGGAAGCCCCATCATCTGTCCTATTTGTGTATAATCGTTTTTGAGTTCTGTTTTCAGGTAGCCCTCATATCCACCTGTAAAATAGTTCATTCGGCCGCCGGCAAATACACTCAGCCAGTCGTTGATTTTGTAGCTCAATCCTAATTGTACTCCGTAAATGTATTGCTTTCCATCCATAGAAGTATTAATGTCATACATCTGGGGAGTTACTTGCCCGTCAGTTTGCTTGGTAATCATTCCCATAGCTAATGCATCGAACATTGGAAGACCGTTGCTGAATGAGGCTTTTCCTCCACCACCCGTAATGGCAAAGCTGGCAGAGATTACCCAATTATTCTTTTTATATAATCCTTGAAAGCTCGGAATGAAGGGAGCAGAGGCCGTTCCTTTGTACAATCGGCTGCCATTTGTTCCGTCAGCTTGTTTAAAGAGTGGGAAATTAGCGTCAATTTCGCGGGTCTGATAAGCACTTTGTCCGGTCAGTGACAGGTAGAATCCCTCGTGCGAAAGGAAAGAAAGTCCTGCAGGGTTACTATACACACCGTCTATATCAATAGAAGCTCCTCGGGCTATCATTCGAAGGAAAGCGGCGTTTTGATTGGTGTTGGTCAGATAATCTCCCGCGAAAGTTGGGAAAGAGATACACAGTGTCGCTGCACTGATGAAAAGAAATTTTTTCATTCGTTTTTAGGTTGTTTGTTAAAAATCGGCTGCAAAAATAGTGCTAAATTGCACACAAACCAACGAAATGAGTAAAAATTATTTTATTTGAAATTGTTTTATTTGAAACTAAGTAATGCGAGTTAGGTATTTAAGTGCTTTTTATGTAGTTCTGGTTTTAAAAATGTATCTTTGCAAAAGTATGCAATTTCCAATCATTTTTATTCTTTTGATGTATGTACACCAATAAGGAAATCTGGCGTGTTACTTATCCTATTTTTCTGGGCCTGTTGGCGCAGAATGTGATAAATGTGACCGATACAGCCTTTTTAGGGCGTGTGGGTGAAGTCGCTTTGGGAGCAGCTGCCATGGGCGGATTGCTCTACATTTGTGTCTATACCATAGCTTTCGGTTTTAGTGTCGGTTCGCAGATTCTGATAGCTCGTCGTAATGGAGAAGGAAACTATCGGGCAGTAGGCCCTATTATGTGGCAGGGAACGACTTTCAGTTTCGGTATGGCGGTTTGTTTGCTGATACTGATGTATTTTTCTGCTGCTCCGTTGATTCGGTTGCTTATTACTTCGGATTCTATTTACGGGGCGACTTATGAATTTTTCACCTGGCGTATCTGGGGATTCCTTTTTGCCTTTGTGAATGTGATGTTTCGCGGGCTTTATATCGGTATTACGCGTACAAAAGTGTTGACTATGAATGCAGTCGTAATGGCTTTGGTGAATGTGGTGCTTGATTACGCCTTGGTATTCGGAGAATTAGGTCTGCCAGAAATGGGGGTACGTGGTGCCGCTTTGGCTTCTGTCATTGCTGAGGCTTCTTCACTGCTCTTCTTTTTGCTTTATACCTATTATAAGGTGGACTTGAAAAAATACGGACTGAATCGTTTTGGACAGTTCGATTTAAGTATGGTGCTACGCATCCTTCGCATATCTTGTTTCACGATGGTACAGTATTTTCTGGCTATGGCCATCTGGTTTGTCTTTTTTATGGCTCTTGAACGACTCGGGCAGCGGCAACTGGCGGTGGCCAATATCGTGCGAAGTGTGTATGTAGTGTTGCTGATTCCTGTACAGGCACTTTCTACTACCGCCAATACGTTGGTGAGTAATCTGATTGGTGCCGGCGGTTCATCAGGGGTAGTCACGTTATTGCATAAAATATCCCGGATGTCGTTTTTGATTATGGTAGTGTGCGTAGGCTTGTGCGTGGCGTTTCCCGGAAGTATCTTGTCGGTTTATACAAATGAAGAAGCCTTGCTGGTGGAGTCTGTTTCGGCTTTGTATGTGGTGTGCGGGGCTATGCTGATTGCTTCGCTGGCCAATGTGTACTTCAATGGCATATCAGGAACGGGCAATACGCAGGCGGCGTTGGTATTGGAAGTGTTTGTACAAGTTTTCTATGCACTTTATATCATTGTGGTGGGCATGGTTATCCAGGCATCGGTAGACGTATGCTTCACCACGGAAGTGATTTATTACGTATTGATGTTAGGTTCCAGTCTCATTTATCTGAAAAAAGCAAAATGGCAGAACAAAAAGATTTGAGCATACTGATTTTTTTTGTAATTTTGCACGCTGGAAATTTTTGATAATAAATAAAAAAGCAACATATATGTTCGATAATTTAAGTGAAAGACTAGAACGGTCGTTTAAGATATTGAAAGGTGAAGGTAAAATCACCGAAATCAATGTGGCCGAAACCTTGAAGGATGTACGTCGTGCATTGCTGGATGCGGACGTGAATTATAAAGTAGCAAAGAACTTTACAGATACGGTAAAGGAAAAAGCACTGGGACAGAATGTATTGACAGCTGTCAAGCCTAGTCAGTTGATGGTGAAGATTGTACACGATGAACTGACTACCTTGATGGGAGGAGATACTGCCGAAATCGAATTGAAAGGTCGTCCGGCTGTTATCTTGATGTCAGGTTTGCAGGGTTCTGGTAAGACTACCTTCTCTGGTAAGCTGGCCCGCATGATGAAATCAAAGAAGAACCGTAAACCTTTGCTGGTAGCGTGTGACGTGTATCGTCCGGCTGCAATTGAGCAGTTGAAAGTGCTCGGCCAGCAGGTAGAAGTTCCTGTATATAGCGAATTGGACAGCAAAGACCCTGTACAGATTGCCTTGAATGCCATTCAAGAAGCGAAAGCAAAAGGGTATGATCTGGTAATTGTCGATACGGCTGGTCGTTTGGCAATAGACGAACAGATGATGAACGAGATTGAAGCCATCAAGAAAGCTATCAATCCGGATGCTACATTGTTTGTAGTTGATGCCATGACCGGACAGGATGCGGTAAATGTGGCAAGCACATTTGCTGATAAAGTAGGAATCGACGGTGTCATTCTTACCAAGATGGATGGTGATACCCGAGGCGGTGCAGCCCTTTCTATCAAGGCAGTAACCGGTAAGCCTATTCTGTATGTAGGTATGGGCGAGAAACTTTCTGATCTGGAGCAGTTCTATCCGGAACGTATGGCTTCCAGAATCCTTGGTATGGGTGATGTCATGAGCCTGATCGAGAAAGCAGAAGCTTCCATCGATAAAGAACAGGCGCAGGACATGCAGAAGAAGTTAAAGAAAATGGACTTTGACTTCAACGATTACCTTACCAGTATGGAACAGATGAACAAGATGGGCGGTATCGGCAGTATCCTGAATATGCTTCCAGGTATGGGCGGTAAGATGAAGGATATTGAGGGAATGATCGATGAGAAAGCCATGGACAGAACCAAGTCAATTATCCTTTCCATGACACCTCAGGAGAGAAGTAATCCGTCAATCCTGAACATTTCCAGAAAGAACCGTATTGCCAGAGGTGCAGGAGTAGATGTCTCTGAAGTAAACCGTCTGGTGAAACAGTTTGAGCAGAGCAAGAAGATGATGAAACAGATGCCTGGTCTTATGGGCGGAAAAGCCGGTAAGCGCAGCGGTGGATTTAAACTTCCGTTCGGACTGTAATTGAGAAGTTAGCGAAGCGGATAACGCTTTGACATAAAAGTTACTGTTTCATAGCTGAACAGTAATATAACATAAGAAAACAATATATTTTATTTAATGGAGGAAAAGAAACAATGGCAGTTAAAATCAGATTAAGAAGAATGGGACAGAAGAAAGCACCTTTTTATAGAATCGTAGTTGCAGATTCCCGTTGCAAACGTGATGGAAGATGTATCGAAGAAATCGGAACATACGATCCAAACCTTGAGCCAAGCGCTGTAACAGTTGATGAAGAAGCAGCTAAAAAATGGCTTGCAGCAGGAGCTCAGCCTACAGATGTTGTAGCAAAAATCCTCAAAGATGCCGGAATTGAAAAATAATTCAGATATACCAGGATAAGGTATTTCTGCAGCGTCCGTAGGGGACGGGTCAGGGAGGTATGTAATGAAAGAATTAGTGGAAGTAATTGCAAAATCTCTTGTTGAAAATCCGGATGAAGTAGTTGTTACTGAGACAGAAAAGGAAGACGCGATCATCGTTGAACTGAAAGTCGGACCTGCTGACATGGGCAAGGTTATCGGACGGCAGGGAAGAATTGCGAAAGCGATCCGAACTGTGGTAAAAGCAGCTTCTTCAAAAAGCAGCAAAAAAGTGATTGTAGATATTCTGCAATGAAAATAAGGGTCAGGAGCTGTGGAACATCCCATGGCTCCTGATTTGGGTTTAAGCGGATTTGGAATATGGATCAGCATTCGCTGTGAGCAGGCATAAAAGCAGAATGCAAATGACGTATGATATGAAAATTATAGGAGTCAGCAGATGGAAGATTTATTAAAAGTTGGTGTGATCACTACGACACACGGAATACGCGGGGAAGTAAAAGTATATCCTACCACAGATGCAGACAGATTTCTGAATCTGGAATATGTTCTGCTTGACACAGGCAGAGAGAAAAGAAAGCTTGAAATAGAGAATGTTAAGTATTTCAAGAACCTTGTAATCCTGAAATTCAGGGGAATTGATAATATTAATGATATAGAGATGTATAAAAAAAGAGAACTCTGGATCCCGAGAGAAGAAGCGCAGGAGCTGGAAGAAGATGAATATTACATTGCAGACCTGATCGGTATGGATGTAGTTCTCGAAGACGGAAGCAAATTTGGAACTCTGAAAGATGTAATGGAAACAGGCGCTAATGATGTCTATGTAGTAGAGGATGCCAAAGGCGAAGAAATTCTGCTCCCTGCTATCAGGGAATGTATCCTTGATGTGGATGTGGAGAAGAATGTAATGACCATTCATCTGATGAAAGGATTAATATAAATGAATTTTCATGTTTTAACCCTGTTTCCGGAGATGATTGAAAATGGCATGAATACCAGCATTACCGGACGTGCGATCACAAAAGGTCTCCTCACACTGGAGGCAGTGAACATTCGTGATTATGCATTCAATAAGCACCAGAAAGTGGATGATTATACCTATGGCGGTGGTGCCGGAATGCTGATGCAGGCAGAACCGGTTTACCTTGCTTATGAGGCGATTGCAAACCGTACGGCAAAAAAGCCAAGAGTTGTATATCTGACTCCTCAGGGGCAGGTATTTAACCAGGCTATGGCCAGAGAAATGGCGCAGGAAGAGGATCTGGTATTCCTTTGTGGACACTATGAGGGAATTGATGAGCGTGTTCTGGAAGAAATTGTGACGGATTATGTTTCTATCGGTGATTATGTTTTAACAGGTGGAGAATTACCTTCAATGGTTATGATAGATGCCATATCAAGACTGGTACCCGGTGTACTTAATAATGATGTGTCAGCAGAATTTGAATCTTTTAATGATAATCTGTTGGAATATCC
>ERZ773131.2504-NODE-2504-length-11619-cov-3.863369_pt1 | contig 11619 bp, 9 predicted proteins | sample MGYA00511082_ERZ773131 | MGnify/ENA primary metagenome ERZ773131 (study PRJEB29015, sample SAMEA2737813) | human gut metagenome | biome: human gut; feature: human-associated habitat; material: faeces | place: China | collected 2012 ... | reverse complement strand
ACCGGTCACTTCTTCATCGCGCAGGGCCATCTCTTCGTCACGCATATCCAGCAGACGATCGGCACTGGCGTAAGTCAGCGCCCATGGCGCATCGAAATAGGTCTGTACCGACTGGCGCAGACGCTGAGCAAAGACGCGGTTCTTATCCATATCGATGGCGGTACGGATAAATTTATGCACGTGGCGGTCGTAACCGATCCACAGGTCGATCGACTGCTGGCCCCAGCTGATAATGCGGTCAAGCTTACTCTGCAAATCAAACACCAGACGGTCGATAAAATGCAGATCGTCGTGCGCCATCGTCGCGTCCTGGATGCGCAGCAGGTTGGCCTGTAGCTTATCCCCAGCCGCCTCCAGCGTATCCTGCAACTCACGTAGCGTACCGGACGTTTCTGACAGCAAAAGTTCACAGCTGGAGATGGCCGCACGCCAGTCTTTATTCAGCAGTTGAGCGATATCGTCTTTGACCTGCTGCTGCTGTTCGTCCATCAGACGTTGCGTCAGGTCGATACTGTCGAAAATTTCTGCTACCGAATATTTCAGTGGCGCATAGACATTACGGTGCCAGTGAAATTCATCACCGCCCTCTTCGGCGGCATCTGCTGCGCGTTTGAGCTCACCCGCCACAATCGACAACTGCATAGAAAGACGCAGCGTAGAAAACTCGCGCTGACGGATGTAGTAGTCAGTAATGCCGATGCCGAGCGGCGTCAGACGGTAAATTGCGTTCCCTTCCGCCTGCTCGCTGGTAAAGCGGTTCAGCAGACGTTGACGCACCATGTCGTTGATCGCGTTATTGGCGCGCACGCCGATGGTTTCGCTGGTTTGCTCAAACGCATCACTCACATGGCGGAATGCATCCACCAGCTCGCCTTCACTCATCTCACCATCCAGACGCTCGCCGTTCAGCGTGGCAACCGCCAGCAGAAAAGAGAGTCGGTCTACCGGCAGCGAGATGGAGAAGTCATTTTTTCTGGCCCAGGCAACCAGTTCGGGGACTGTCTGGGAAAATTCACTCATACTTTATCCTTGCTCTGCGGTTTGCGCGCGGTGACATGAATATAACGCCCCAGGGTAATATACGGTTCCTGACGGCAATAACGCGTTTCTAATTCAAGTAATGCTTCATAGCAGTCGCGCTGCTGGTGTTTCTCGCGCAGATAATCATGAAACACGCGAACGCCTGTCTTACCCATAATTTGCCAACCAGCTTCTTCCAGCCACAGATAAACCTGCGCCGGGTCGCGTGGATAATCTGGCGAAAGCGTCCGTTTTTTCTTTTTCGGCATTCCCGCCTGCACGTAATCAAAATTCCCGGCGACCATGTTATGCATCAACAAACCATGCGCATTGTAGAACATTAACGACAACACGCCGCCTGGACGCAACACTGACCACAGGGTCTGCAATACACTGCGGGGATCGGCCACCCACTCGAGCACCGCATGGAACAATATCAGATCAACGGGCGTTTCCAAATGCGAAGCAACATCCTGAGCGGCGCAATGTATAAAATGCATGTTGTCGCTCACACCTTTTGCTTCTGCCGCCTGTTTTGCGCGGTCGATCATCTGCGCAGAAAGATCGCATAAAATGACCTGATGCCCACACTCGGCCATTTTGATTGCGGTCTGCCCTTCTCCACCGCCAGCATCCAGCACACGCAGTTTTTGCGGGCCCATTTCCGCCAGCACGCGATCGAGATCCTGCCACAGAATAGCCTGTCGAAGCTGCCCTTTGGTGGTGCCGTAAATGTTACGGGAAAACTTTTCCGCAATATCATCAAAATTGCGATCCTGCATTGCTTTCTCCACCGGTTGGCTAAGACGTTTTCTGATAAAGACGCTATTTTGTCACAGCCACGGCGAGAATGAACCCGTCTGGTGTAATATCGCTGGCGATCCCTTGCTATATGGTTAAAAAAGGAACCAGAAAGGATGCTTTTTACACTGAAAAAAGTGATTGGCAATATGTTGCTGCCACTTCCGCTAATGTTGTTGATTATTGGCGCTGGCCTGGCGCTGCTGTGGTTTAGCCGTTTTCAAAAAACCGGGAAGATTTTTATTAGCATTGGGTGGCTGGCGCTCTTGTTATTGAGTTTGCAACCGGTAGCCGACCGCCTGCTGCGTCCCATCGAAAGCACCTATCCGACATGGAATAATTCGCAAAAAGTGGACTATATCGTGGTGCTCGGAGGTGGTTATACCTGGAACCCGCAGTGGGCACCGAGCTCTAATTTAATCAATAACAGTCTGCCACGCCTGAATGAAGGTATTCGCTTATGGCGCGAAAATCCTGGATCAAAACTGATCTTCACGGGAGGCGTAGCAAAAACCAATACGGTGAGTACAGCGGAAGTAGGTGCCAGAGTTGCGCAATCGCTGGGCGTGCCGCGCGAGCAAATTATCACCCTGGATTTGCCAAAAGATACCGAAGAAGAAGCTGCGGCAGTGAAACAGGCGATTGGTGACGCCCCTTTCCTGCTGGTGACCTCCGCATCACATCTGCCGCGGGCGATGATCTTTTTTCAGCAGGAAGGGTTAAATCCGCTACCAGCCCCGGCGAATCAGTTGGCCATCGACTCGCCGCTTAACCCGTGGGAACGGGCAATCCCTTCTCCGGTCTGGTTGATGCATAGCGATCGTGTTGGCTATGAAACGCTTGGCCGTATCTGGCAGTGGCTAAAAGGTTCGTCAGGCGAGCCACGGCAAGAGTGATTTTGATGCCAGATCGAAGTTGCGCCGACTAAATCGTCCGGTATTAACCAGTTGCGCAACTTCATCCCATAACACATACAACCAACGCCGCCAGATGAACGACTCCGCCACTGGCGCGCGTTGCAGGTAACTCCAGAGCAAATCTTCCGCCAGAGAATTATCCATTAGTCGGAACAGTTCGTATTCTCGCGGTGCCCAAAGCATTAGTCCCGGCCCGACCATCGCCAGTAACTGATCGCTGCGCGAATCTTTCAACATGCTGCGTAAACAGAAGTTACCGTGAATCAGCACACAATTGTCGTTAAAGCCTTCAAATAATGCCGGGAGACATTCGCGAGTGCGGAACAGGATCCGCTTATCCTGCATCGTTAGACCGGTGTTATTGAACTGATTGAGCGTGGTCCATAGCACTTCAACATGTTGCCGGTACCATGAGGGCCAGAAATTTTCCTGAGTATTGTCAACCGCGCCGACGCAACCGCGACTGTCCTGGCGGTGCCAGGCCAGTAAGGCTTCAACGATTTGGTCTTTGAGCTGTTCCCAGCGTTCTGGTGTTCGGGCTGGTGCTTCCACCGAAACACCACGCATCCGCTCCAGTAGCAGGACATCGGGGCCGGGGTGTTCTTCATGCGTCATCACACCATAAATAGTCGGCATACGGACAGTCCCACTTCTTGCCAGCATGGTGGTTTTCCATGCCAGCTGTCGGGCTTTTCCGGGCGTACTAAAGCTTCTTGCCATTAACGGCATTGGGTTTCCCTGGCTGTCATACAAAGCCCACAACGCCGTATCCGCTTTTTCATTGACGCACTCAATACGACTGAGTTTTTCGCCCAGTAAATGGCTTAATTCGGCACGCAGCTGTTCCATTCAGATTACCCTCATAAAAGCTACTGCTTTCATAATGAGCGCCAATATAAAAGATGTCACCTGAATGAGATCAATTGTTGAAAAGAAAAATTGAGGAAAATCGTAACGGTACGACACTCCTCCCAAAATTGTCTGGAGTGTCGTGAAGTGAAATTAGCGCATTTCAGCGCGAACGCGCTCGAGATCTTCAGGGGTATCCACACCTGTGCCAGGAACTTCCTGAGCAACAGCAACATGGATTTTTTCGCCGTACCACAGAACACGAAGCTGCTCTAACATTTCGATGTGTTCTAACGGGCTTGGCTGCCAGGTGACGTAACGACGGATAAAGCCTGCACGGTAGCCATAAATACCAAGATGACGCAGGAAGTTATCGCCAACGGTTTCAAGGTCTTTTGCAAAACGGTCACGATCCCACGGAATGGTGGCGCGTGAGAAGTACAGAGCATACCCTTCAGCGTCGAGAACGACTTTCACCGCATTCGGGTTAAACGCTTCTTCCGCATTGTGGATTGGCACCGCCAGAGTCGCCATACCCACCTGACGCTGAGCGAGGTTATCAGCAACCTGACGAATGATGGTCGCAGGGATCATCGGTTCATCACCCTGCACATTAACGATCACCGTGTCGTCGCTGAATGCGCATTTTTCGACAACTTCCGCCAGACGTTCTGTTCCTGACTGATGATCGGCGCGCGTCATACATACTTCACCGCCAGCGGCTTCAACGGCGCGGGCAACATCCTCATGATCGGTTGCCACGATGATGCGCTCGGCACCTGATTCACGCGCGCGTTCAAGAACATGAACAATCATGGGTTTGCCGTTAATATCAACCAATGGTTTACCGGGCAGACGCGTGGACGCGTAGCGCGCGGGAATAATGACCACAAAACTCATGATTTACTCTCATCAGCAGTCAGCACGCGGGCTTCCGTTTCCAGCAACACTGGAATGCCATCGCGGAGCGGGAAAGCCAGGTTATCCAGTTTGCAAATAAGCTCTTGTTTTTCTTGGTTATACCAAAGTTTTCCGTTGCAAACCGGGCAGGCAATGATTTCAAGCAAACGATGATCCATAGTTCCTCCAGATGGATCGGGTTATGAATGCATAAATCTTATCATAATCATTTAATCGACGGGGTCTATTTCCCAGCCGGTGCGGCAATCCATAAAGAGACCTTGCGGGCAGTGTCCTAATGTCACCCGCGTTGCCTGCTGCCAGTTAGCGAAATCAGTAATCGCCTGACGTAACCCTTTTTGCAGCGTTGTCGTTGGTTTAATACCTTCCTGTAACCACAGAGAGATAACTTCAAGGATGCCTGTCTGGCGATGCATTTTGGCATCCATTCGCCCAACTAATTGCCCACGATGTAATAACGGCAGAACAAAATAGCCATACTGACGTTTCGCCGCTGGGGTATAGCACTCCAGCCGGTAGCTAAAATCAAAAAGCTGCTCTGCGCGTTTGCGATCCCAGACAACAGGATCAAAAGGCGAAAGTACCGCGCTGTGCGTTGCAGTGAGCTTTCCGGCCAGCGCACGCTCGAGTAGCGGCAGCAAATCAGCATGCAGCCAAAGATTGCCCAATTTTCAACATGCACAGCAATGATTTGCTGCTGTTCAGCCCTCGCTTCACGCCACGCCGCCAGTGCCGGACGTTTCAGCCGATAGTAATCTGCCAGCCACTGTTCGCGGAATATTCCCAGGCTACGCGCACTGTTATCCAGCATGATGATTTCTGCTTCTGTTTGCGAAACGAGATCGCGCTCATCATCCCAGTCAGGCATGACACGGTGGGTTAAATCATAAACGCGCTGGAAGTTGCGCCGTTCAATCACCATCACCTTTCCGGCAGTAAATAAACCTTCCAGATGCCGTTTATGCGGCTTCCATTCCCACCAGCCGCTTGCACCTTTACGAGGATGCTCAAAATCGGCTGAACGTACCGGCCCCTTATCATGAATATACTGAATTAACTGTGCAATTTCCGCCTCATGTTCCTGCATCCAGGCGTCTTTGTATTTCCAGCCCATTTTTTCAGGTGCCAGCATGCGGTGGCGAATAAGACGAAAGTCGCTGCGTGGCATAAAGCAGGCTTCATGCGCCCAGTATTCCATTAATTCGCCACGCGCCAGAGACTCATCCAGCCACTGGGCAGGATAATTTCCCAGACGACTGAAAAGCACCAGATATGGGCTACGGGCAACAATATTGATGGTATCGATTTGCAGCAAGGACATGCGGGAGATCGTTGCCGGAATATCCTCCAACGTCGCTCGACGGCGGGGTTTGTTTAACAGGCCTTGCGCGGCAAGGTGAAGATTACGCGCATCAGCAAGGGAGAGGTGCGGCAGCGACATTCATGACTCCATCAATCGAACGCTGCCGCGGCGTAACTAGTTGCCAGAAGCCAGCGAGGTTAGTTGCGCAAGCAGTTTCGCTGGTTCATCACCTGAAAGCTGTGCGTCAACGGGCAAATACCACCAATTTTCTTCTGCAAAGGCCCGGCATTTCACCGCATCTTTTTCAGTCATTACCAGCGTTTGCCCGGTGCTTACCAACGCGCTGACATCCGCATGGTTCAAAGACTGATGATCGGCCAGCGGTACACATTTTTCCGGTTGTACGCCGCACATCTTCAGCGTGGCAAAAAAGCGCGGCGGATGCCCAATCCCCGCCATCGCCACTACATGTTCAAGCTGAGCAACGTCACAACGCGTACCGGTACGTAAATTCACCGCCTGACCCGGCAGCAGATGCATGGGGATTTCACCGCTGCGAGGGACACCGCCGTTGACGATTACCGCATCAACCGACTTTAAGCGCCCCGCTCGCTCACGCATTGGCCCCGCCGGCAACCACCAGCCATTGCCAAAGCGACGCACACCATCAATAACGACAATTTCCACATCACGCGCCAGACGGTAATGCTGTAAACCGTCGTCGGTTACGATGATCTGCACATCAGGGTGTTGCGCCAGAATGGCTTTTACCGCATCAGAACGAACGGGAGAAACCGCAACAGGCGCATCAGTGCGTTGATAAATCAACACAGGTTCATCACCCGCCTGTGCTGTTGTGGTATCTGCCGACAATAACAGCGGATAAGATTCAGCCTTACCACCATATCCCCGCGATACGACCCCCACGCGAATACCGCGCTGTTGCAACTGTTCCACCAGCCAGACAACGACCGGGGTTTTTCCGTTGCCGCCTGCGGTGAGATTACCAACCACGACAACCGGTACGGGGGCACGCCAGGCGCGCTTCAGTTTTAGTTTATAGCAAAGACGGATCGCGCCACTCACCAGGCCATACAACCAGGAGAGTGGCAGCAATAGCCGCCACAAAGGGGATTCACCAGACCAGATTTTTTCGATCATTGGCCAAACTGCATTTTGTGAAGTTGCGCGTAAACGCCGCGGTGCTCAAGCAAATCGTTATGCGTACCGCGTTCCACAATGACACCATCCTCGACGACCACGATTTCGTCTGCCTTTTCAATGGTAGACAAGCGGTGGGCAATCACCAGAGAGGTACGGTTTTTCTGCAACTCATCCAGTGCCGCCTGAATCGCACGTTCGGATTCGGTATCCAGAGCCGAGGTAGCTTCATCCAGAATCAGAATCGGGCTATCACGCAGCAAGGCTCGAGCGATAGCAATACGCTGACGCTGACCGCCAGAGAGCAGCACGCCGTTTTCACCAATCACTGTATCGAGACCGTTATCCATCTTATTGATGAAGTCCATGGCGTAGGCCATACGCGCCGCTTCTTCAATTTGCTCACGGCTGTACTGTTCAGTCCGTGCGTAAGCAATGTTGTTAGCAACCGTATCGTTAAACAGATGGACATTCTGCGACACCAGAGCAACCTGGTTACGTAACGACGCCAGGGTATACTCGCGCAGATCGTGACCATCCATCAGGATTTCGCCTTCATCAATATCGTAAAAACGAGTGATCAGGCTGGCGATGGTTGATTTACCTGAACCAGAGCGTCCAACCAGAGCAACCGTCTTCCCTGCCGGAATTTTCAGGTTGATGTTACGCAATGCAGGTACGTCACGTCCCGGATAAGTAAAGGTGACATTGCGGAATTCCACGTCGCCAGTCGCACGCTCGATCACGCGCTTACCTTCGTCTTTCTCCTGCTCACTGTCCAGAATGGTAAACAGCGTCTGACAAGCCGCCATACCGCGCTGGAACTGGGCGTTAACGTTGGTCAGTGATTTCAGCGGACGCATCAGTGCAATCATTGAAGAGAAAACAACGGTAATCGTACCGGCAGTCAGGCTATCCATGACACTTGGGAAGCTCGCCGCATACAGAACAAACGCCAGCGCCAAAGAGGCGATCAGCTGAATGATCGGATCAGAGATGGAAGAGGCTGAAACCATTTTCATCCCCTGAAGACGCATTCGGTTGCTGACTTTATCAAAGCGTTTCGTTTCCACTTCCTGACCACCGAAAATCAATACTTCTTTGTGGCCCTTCAGCATTTGTTCGGCGCTGGTGGTCACCTGCCCCATGGTGTTCTGCATGTTTTTACTGATGTTGCGAAAACGCTTCGATACAACGCGAATCGCAATCGAAACAATCGGTGCCAGCACAATCAAAATGATCGACAGTTGCCAACTGTAATAGAACATCATGATGAACAGGCCGATGATTGACGCACCTTCACGCACAACCGTTATCAGTGCGCCGGAAGAAGAAGAAGCAACCTGTTCGGAATCGTAGGTGATACGTGACAACAGCGTCCCCGTTGACTGTTTGTCAAAAAATGAAACCGGCATTCCCATCATGTGACCAAACAGGCGGCGACGCATGGTCATTACCACCTTTCCTGATACCCAGGAGATACAGTAGCTGGAGACATAGCTGGTGATACCACGTAAAATCATCAGCCCGATCACCACCAGCGGCATCCACACCAGCACGGAGCGATCTGTTTTACCAAAGCCATCATCAAGAAGTGGCTTAAGGAGCGATAACATGAAGGTATCGCTGGCTGCGTTGAGGATTAACGCTACGCCCGCCACGATCAGACCCGCTTTAAAAGGCGCAATGGTTGGCCACAGTCGGCGGAACGTCTGCCACGTAGAGAGATCTTTGTCGTTATGCATTCAAAAAACCAGCATTTGTTGAAATAGCCGCATATTCTACCCGTTATCCACTGGCACGCCAAACCACTGATGATACCAACGAGGTAAAATTTGCTCTCTGAGGCTGCTAATCCGCCAGCCTTGCGCTGAAAAATTGACCGTCACTTGACCCTGATGTGGAGTATCAAGCCATTGATATCCTTGCTGTTGATAGCGATGCTTAACTTTGTTAGAGGGCAATCGCCATGCGTTATAGCGCGATGCCGATGCGAGTGCCACTTTTCCATTCACTCGCTGAATTAATGGCAACGATGATGAGGTATTACTGCCATGGTGAGGTACCTGAAGCAATGTTGTCTGCACTTGCTGCCAGTAACGGCTTAGCATCTTTTGTTCAGCGGGGACTTCAATATCACCGGTTAGAAGAATGCTATTCGTCCCGTCATCAACCTTAACCACACAGGAATGGTTATTTCCTTTATCGTTGCTAGCTTGTAAAGGCCAGTGCACGCTGAAACGCAATCCTTGCCATTGCCACGCTTCGCCACGCACACAGGGCTGATGATGTTCCCAGTTTAACGGACTTCTGATCCATAACATCGGCCATATATGCAATATTGAATCCAGCCCTCCCCGGTGATCCAGATGTTCATGGCTCAGAATAACGCCTTCCGGTTCAAGATTATGCCAGTGGAGCCAGGGGATAATCAGTTGTTGCCCACTATCCCCTTCAGGCCAGGCCAGTCCTGTGTCATAGAGAATCGCTTTGCCGTTTCTGGCTATCACCATTGCCAGCCCTTGCCCGACATCAAGCATGTACAGCTGCCACTCGTCAGGTCGAGGTTTTTGCCACAGCGGCCAGCACATCAGCAAGCCTCCAGCCACACACATTGCTGGCAACGTTCGCCAGGCGTTTAATCGCCATACCACCAGTAAGAACCATGGGGAAAATGATAGCCATTGCCAACATTCAGCAATGTTGATCCACCCTTCCGGCAAACTCTTTAACCCCCAGAAAAGTAAAGCCAAAGACCGGTCGGCAAGAAACCATAACCCTTGCTCCAGGATTAACGGCCCGCTTAAATGCACAACCATCGCGGCGAGGATCAACGGAACCGTGATAAATGTCACCAAGGGAATTGCTAATAGATTTGCAATAAACGAGGTCAGACTAATGCCATGAAATATGACGATTTGCACGGGCATAAGCAGAAGTGTGATTCCCAGTTGCAGATGGATGAGGGAAACAACTGCACGCAATACCGGCGGCAGTTGCCACTCAGGACAGGGAAACCACTGATACCAAAATATCAATGCCGCGACCGCAGCGGCAGAGAGCCATAAACTTTGCGAGAGAATGGCAACAGGATCCATCAGCAAAATTGCCGCCAGACAACATATCCATACATCCCAGCCACTCCACTGTCGCCCACTTAACTTAAGCATTCCCCACGTAGCAAGCGCCACCATGGTACGCAATGCAGGAGGTTGCATTCCCGTCAACCAGGCATAAAAAGCAGCACAGCAGATTCCGCCAATTAATGGTATTTGCCAGTGGATCCAGCGCCCAGGCAGAAAAATTTGTCCACTGCGAATGAGTCCGGCAGCCAGCAACGCCGCAAAAGCGATGTGCAATCCCGATATCGCCATTAAATGCGCCGTTCCAGTATCGCGCATGATATTTTTGATTTCTTTGGGGACGGATAACCGTTCCCCCATACCTAAACCAAGAATAACCGCATTCCACGGATAGGGTTGCAGCGTTGTTTGTAGTGACGCCAGATACTGTGCACGCAGGCTACAATTCGGTTCAATGACACTTGCCTGCAGAAAACGGCCGGTGAGCGGCTGATGCTGGGCAATGGCATAACGCTGGCTATCAAAGCCGCCATCATTAAGTTGGCCATGAACTGCACGAACTTTGAGTTTCATTGACCATTGTTGTCCAGCACAAACCGCTTGCGGAAGATATTCGCCATACATCACGAGACCTGACGCAGGGAATATACGTCGACCTTGTAGATGAGTAATTTGACCGTAATGAGTGGTCATGCCGTCAGTTGCAGTGATCTCAACAATTGCATCCTGCGTCGCGCCAGTTAAGGTTTCTCCTGCCCACAAAATTTGCTTTGCTGATAATATGCCCCAAACGAAAAACAGCAACGTCAGCGCGATATAACGGACGGTTTTAACAGGGATAAATGCCAGTACGCAGGCGAAGAGAATCAGAAACGCAAGGGTTAATGTCCCAGGCAATTGGGGCAAAATCAGCAACGGAAAAATTCCGCTAATTATGCATACACCGACTGTCGTTATTTTCATGCACCCCTCCCTGTTTATGGAAAGTGTGCAACTTTGTTGAGCGGTTGTCTGGTGGGAATTTTGCGTTCCCCGAGGCATATTCAGAAGAATTTAACGAAAGGGTGAAAACTGTTCAAAACTCTGCGAGGCAGCTTCCAGTTCCAGATTAGAGAAATGAAAAAAGCACCCGACAGGTGCTTTTCTCTCGTTCAAGTTTGAGTAAAAAACTTAACCGTAAATATTGGCGCGATCGCGCAGTTCTTTACCAGGTTTAAAGTGAGGAACGTATTTTCCTTCCAGTTCTACTTTATCGCCAGTCTTCGGATTACGTCCGGTACGTGGTGCGCGGTAGTGCAAAGAGAAACTGCCGAAACCGCGGATTTCAATACGCTCGCCCTGCGCAAGAGTCGAGGCCATATGCTCCAGCATCTCTTTTACTGCATCTTCAACCGTCTTGGCGGGAATGTGCGATTGCTGGGTGGCAAGTCTTTCTATCAATTCTGACTTGGTCATGATTCCTCCGGTTCCTTAAAGGCAAATTAAGCGGCTGCTGTTGCTGCATTGATTAAGGGCGGCCGTAGCCGCCCTTTGTGCTTGATTACAGGACGAATCCTGCAATCTG
>ERZ773131.2496-NODE-2496-length-11639-cov-3.126468_pt1 | contig 11639 bp, 10 predicted proteins | sample MGYA00511082_ERZ773131 | MGnify/ENA primary metagenome ERZ773131 (study PRJEB29015, sample SAMEA2737813) | human gut metagenome | biome: human gut; feature: human-associated habitat; material: faeces | place: China | collected 2012 ... | reverse complement strand
AGTATTTTTAGTCATCCTGTTTACCTCTTTCTCAGGAAGTTTAGTCTCCAGGATTTCCGGGGCGGTTCAACCCTCTCATTTTTATCTGACATGATCTGTTGTCACTCGCTGTCAAATTGTCGCGCTAAAGCTGATTAGCACGGTGATATTTGATACTCTGGCAGACAGCAGAAATAACGGATTTAACCTAATGATGAATGACGGTAAGCAACAATCTACCTTTTTGTTTCACGATTACGCGCAACACCCCTGAGAACCGCCATGAACAAGGGCTTCATGATTTGTGATTTTAGTTTGGTACGCAATTTGGTACACAACACAATTTTCACTTCAGCGGGTAGTCATCAAACTCACCATAACGAGCATCGTTGATGATGTATGTGATCACCACAAATATCACATCTGGACTAGTTCCGTCTTCATGCGCAGGTATCTGTTCACGCCTCCCTTTCTGCAAATCCTAAAGATGAGATTTTTGGGTTTTGGGATATCTTTTATCCTCAGTTCTCTATCCATTATGCAAACCAGTAATGAACCATCACCGTGTGATAGTGAGGCATCTGCCACGATAAGCGCAGAGAAATGATGCAGTGGTGGGCGGACTGGCTTGATGAAAAGGTGGAGTGATCCACCTTAACCACTATCGAAGAACGCAAAGCTTTGTATATCTAGGTTTTTTGATTATACTGTAATATCTCTTTTAGGTGTGAGTTTGATTATGTGTGTAACTATGAACATTGAACCATTATGGCTGCGAATGCTTTATCAATTAAAAGAGGCCGTTAAAGACAGAACCATAAACAATCGCTATTTGAACTCCGAAATTCCGCAAATTTTATTCAAAAATGTTTACCTATAACCAAAATGGTTTGCTTGAGATGGTAACTTAGCATATTGAAGAGAGAGAATAATTAAAATGATTATGAACGTGAGTTATTTTCTCATACTATAAATGAAGCATTGATGTAGGTAGCTATGCTTATAGAAAGGAAAACAAGATGCTTGCTGCTATTGTCAATGCTGAACTTGTGTTTTAGAGAAAAGTTATAGAAAGAACATAGACATACATGAGGATATATTTTGAACGACACTATCAATAACTTCAGGAAGGCTAACTCTCCAGAAACTAGCCAAGATGAGCTTAAGTTGCTATCTCTTAATCATGATGAAATTATTAGAGCTGCAGTGGTTCACAACAGCTCGAAACCAATTTCATGCGTAGAGATACTTTTTAATGACAAGTCTGATGTTGTCCAGGAGGCATTAGCTATGAATGGTTACCATATATTCCCACAAATCACTAAAGCAAAAAAAATTGTCGGTAAAACAATAGTTTTGCGTAACGCAAACCAAGATGATGCTGAATTTATAGTTAGAGTAAGAACCGATCAGAAGAAAGGTAGATTTATCAGCTCAACCTCAACAGATGTTGAGCAGCAACGTGACTGGTTGAAATATTACGAAAGCAGTAAAGGTCAAGCATATTTTATTATTGAGAACTACTCAGGGGAAAGATTAGGCACCATCAGGATGTATGACCAAGTGGGAGATTCTTTTTGCTGGGGATCATGGGTAATAGTAGATAACGCCCCTGCACATTATGCAATAGAATCTGCACTTCTTTTGTATACATATGCACTTAAGCTTGGATTCGCAAAATCTCATTTTGATGTAAGAAAGGGTAATACATCGGTAATAAAATTCCATGAAAGGTTTGGAGCAAAAAAAACAGGTGAAACTGAACTTGATATTTTATTTGAGATATCAAAGAAAGAAATCGAATTATCTCTGCTTAAATATAAAAAATATTTACCTGATAGCATTGAGATAGAGATCTAGTAAATACTATGAAATCGCCCCTATCCAAGGGGCATATAATTTCAAAATGTCCTGCTAATCTCTAGCTTGACTCCAGAAAATCCACTGTACATAAATGTGATCATCTCGCCAGGAGGGACAACCGCATTAACTCCTCCCTTGCAATGAAGGGCGGGGCCATTTTGAAATGTGACGTTTCCAGAGCTGGCATTTAAGAATGTAGGCCTCTGATTATCAATGATTCCTGTAAAATCAGTGACGGTTCCTGGAGAGCTAAAAAAGTAAATCGTATTAGGACTTGATGCATTGATGGCTGGAGTTCCTGTTGACAAGGGACTGAATCCCTCAGTGCTTTGGTCTATGGATATCAAACCTCCGTCTGTAAACATGCTCATCTTGCTTATGACATATTGATTGATACCAAGCCTTGCCTTTCTTAATTTGCTGCCAGTAAACAAAGCTCCAGATGTTTTATTTACAGATGAACTATTTATGCAACCGAAGAAATTACCTTTGATAGTTGCAAGGTATGCTTCCATTCCTATAAAGACATTGCTGCTTAAATTATCGGTATAACTAACATTATTTCCTGTAAACAGAATACTACCGTCGAGTATAATTGGGGCTACTTCTGTGCACATATTTTCAAAGTTACAATTACTGAAACTTCCACTTCCATGGTGCTCTATAATTTTTCCTGACCCATACCCAAATCCTAAGGTTGTCCCTTCAAATATTACGTTCGTGCAGTCACCTCCAATAGAAAAGTTGTATGCTGCCTGAGATGGAGTTACCGAATGAACAGACATCTGTTGCTGAAGTGTCGCACCAAAAATCATACCACCTATAAATTTCACATTGCTGCACCGCTGCAATACAATAGATGGATATCTATTTATTCTCTGAAACTCTTGACCAAGAGAACAATTCGGATAATCACCTTGCTCAAAATGGCAATTGTTAAACTCGAAATGGCCCCCATTAATAATATGCATTTGCGCGTTGTTAGCTTCCATCCTGCATCTGTTGAATGCCAGGATGTTGGAGCCATTATTGATTGTTAAAGCATATCTACCGGCACCAGATACATCACCATCTGTTCCGCAATCTAGAATTTCCAATTGGTCAAAAAGTGTATCTTGCAACTGACTTAGAGTCAGCCCACCACCATGGAATCCTTCAACAACAAGTCCACGAACATAACCACCCCATCCGCAGTTTGCTATTAATACTCCAGCTCCTGAAACACCTGGTCCACTTGCCAGTACGTGAACGTCAATAATGTTCAGACCGCGTATGTACTGATTATTACTTGGCGGGTTTATTTCTATGCAGTACCCAGATGCAACCTCTGAATAGATTATGCATCCCTTGTGTGCGTATGGGGTGCCCTGAAAATTACCAATTACTGGCGGCGAGTACATGAAACCACGTAACTGAGGGGGCTTTGTAAACGTGATTTTCTTCGTGATTCTTATCGGCCCAGGAATAAATAATTGCCGATCGTGCGCTTCTGAATAAACAATTGCAGCCTGAAAGTTGTCTGAATCATCAGCAACGCCATCGCAAACACATCCCCATCCCCTAATATCACCATCGTCACGCCATTTTTGCATTTGAATATGTATTGGCATAGACGGAATTAAAGTATATCCATCAGGACCAGCAAGTTCTTGTCGCAACTGATCAGGGTCATACTTCAGCACGTTTGGAAAATAGAACTGCTGTGCACTATATGCATCATAAACAGCCATAGAATGACCCTGCACAGTAACGAACTTGGCAATCTGTCCGTTATATACAGGGTAACCAGCGGCGTTAATGATGATTGGTTGCGAAACAGGAACGTGAGAGCCGTCTTCGTTCTCCACATAAACCTGAATCTGGTTTTCAGGATTTACCGGGTCAGTGTCAATTTTACCGATATAAATTTTTCCATTGGCTACGGCTTTAAAAGAACGCGCCATAGTGAAGAGTTGAGAAGGCATGCTCACTACAACATTGGCATTTATTGAATCTGTCATTTTAATTTGCTCCAGATACAAGGAATCGCCGCAGCATGGCCACGGTGAATTTTGGGCATAAAAAACCCCAGCCGAAGCTGGGTCGTTGCGTTGGTTATCTGTCAGTAGTTATGTGCTTAGTTAATTATTTATTCTATTGTTCTGCTGTAATTTGGGGTGCAAGTATAGGGCGTATAGCATTTGCAGCATTATTTAGCGCTCTTTCATAGGCTGGTGTTCCTGCTTTGGTGTTTGCCAGACGTAAGAGAGCATTCCTTGCTGCTTTGGACTCATACAAGCGCATCATTGCACCGAAACCAGCCTCAAGCCCCATTGATACGCCAAGAGTCGCAGTTGCGCCAATCGTCCTTATCCTGTTGGCTTGCGATTGCCCCGTCTGAGTTACTACATTTGCGGTGTCTGACCTTGCTGTTTGCTGTAGAACTTCATGAAGAGCATCAAGCTCTTTCATGTGCTTTCCAGAAAAAATAGTGTTGTAAATTTCACCGCCTGACTGAGATTTAAGCTTATTAACTTCAGTGATGAACTTGGCTGGAGAGTCACCGGCCTTTTCCGCCATTTTGCTGACGTAAGCTGCACGCATAGCATCTTTCCCTTTATCATCCAATGCGCTCCAGATTCGTTTCACGTCAGATGGTTTTCTGCTTAATACAACGGTATTTATAAGTTCAGGACTGGCTTCACTGCTTGCCTTGTTGAGCTTGTTAGCAATGTTTTTATTAAGCACCTTATTATAAACGTTTGCATAATCGGAGTTTGCTTTAAGGTATTTTGCTGCGTCTGATGCACCGAGGTTTTTTGCAACTGCGTTACGAAGATCTTTTGACATTGCATTCTCTACCATATTGGTAGCTGCTTTTGCCTGGTTGGGGAAGACCATAGCATCTCCCTGAACATTGGATCTAAATGCTGTTCTGTGCTGACGCAAGAGATCAAACGTAACATCCAAATCAGTTGCAGGGTTTGCTAATTCTTCACGTAGGTTACGCAATGATGTAAGCAGGCTTTGATTGGCAGACGTCCCAAGCCGTTCCTGTCTTGCGATCGCTGTATTCAGAGCATTCATGGTATTTGTGGTATCAACTGCGGCATTACCCATTTTATTGGTGACGTCATTGATAACAGCGCCAGCGGCATCCTTCCGTCCCCTTAACGTGGTGGTCAGAGATTTCACCACATCATCCGGGTTGTACTCACCAAAACGGTCAAAATAATTACTTACCAACTTACTACGCGTTGCATATTGCTCCGCTCGCTTTGAGCCTGTCCCGAGCAAAGCCCCCTCGGCATCCTGAGTAAGGCCGCGAGTGAAAGCATTTTTCGGCGTGATAACATCAGATGTCATTGGTGTCACGCCCATCGATTCTGATGTGGCAATTTTTTTCGCCACTTCTGGCGCAATATCACCTTTAAAGGCTGTTATTCCACGCCCAATCCCTTTTGCAACAGTATTAACAGCACCACCTGTTAGCATGCCAATACCTATATCTGTTGCCAGTTTTCCCGCATCATTTTTCTCACTGTTTGCGGCAAGTGATCCGACTGCGTTTTCTGCCAGAAGACGGGCTGCACCTTGAGTAATTCTACCAGCAAGTGTTGGAGCCTGCGTTGAAGCGCCGCCAACTCCAACGGTAGCCAGGTAAGGCAATGCCTCCGCAAACACCCTACCTTCTGTCGTTTGTGGAGTCAGAGCACCTTGCTGAAGTCCAAATACCTGCTCTAATCCCTGCGTTGTTGCTCGTGGCGCTGGTTGATATGTACCATCGCCAATGCCGAGTTTGCCGCCAGCCCATGCCGCCGCGCTTGTTACAGCATCGGCAACTGATGCTGGTATGTTTGCCACGTTTACGCCAGCCTGAACCAGTCCGCGACCAGTCTCTTTTACTGCTTCGCCAAGGTCAGACATAAATCCATCTTGCTGTTCTACAGGCTGCTCTTGGTTTTGAGTTGGTTGATTAACTGTTTGCTGCTGAACAGCCTGACCAGCAAAATACTCATCAATTGCAGATCCAATATCTTCCGTGCTCGTACCATCAGGGAAGGTAAATGTCTTACCGTTTGCAGTTACTTTCATCATTCCACCGTAAATTGAATGCCTGATTTTGAGGTATATGACCCAACCTGATTCCGTGGTTCTCCTGAAGGTGGCGAATCTTGCGCTGGCGCTGCGTCAGTATTCATTGACATATACCGTTTAACGGCACTTCCCAATGATTCACCTTTTTTAACATCCAACCCCAATATCTGACCGCCATTACGCGATTGTCCAGGGTTGCCATTCGCGCTCATCCACTCGGCTTTAAACTCATTAAACTGCGCGTTTCGTCGCTCAAGGTTTGCCATAGCATCAAGCCATCTTGCGACCGTCTCAGGGTTATCCATGTCAGTTGGTGCACCCTGACGAACGATCTCAACGTCTTTATCCGTTGCGGGGCCGGGAGGTAGGAATTTAAGAACCTGACTGTTAACAAGGGCATTTTGGCGAATGCGCAAATCACGCAATGTCGTATCGCTTCCGGTAAGTTTTGCGAACATGTTCTGTGCGTTACCGAACAAACCTGTCGTTGGTTTTTCTGCTCTGAACTGTTGAGCTAGCGCACTCATAGAATTGGCTGAATTTGATGATGCTGTGGCATTGTTTACAGCCGTCTCAATGCCTTTTTCCATGTTTACTGACAGCTTAGGTGCTTCGCTAATCAACTGCTGAGCCTTTTCCTGTGCTTGCTGCATCTTAAACCCGAACTCTTGCTGATCCAGAGCCAAGCGTTGTGCTGCGATATTGTGCCCAGTCATTGCTGACTGATAGGAAAGGTTTTGCCCTCTCGCCTGAAGTGCTTCGCCAGCCTGATTGCTGCGAATTGTCTCTGCCAGCCTACCTCGGTCAATCTCACGACCAGCCATCTTGTCCTGAACATTGAAGTAATCAATTGGGCCAAGAGCAGCCATTCCAAGGTGATCAACAAACTCACCAAACCCTGAAGGATTCTGCTGATACATCTGAGCAACGTTATTAGGGTCAACACCGACGCGAGTCAGTTCCTTGGCGTTGTTTTGCAGCCATGATTGCATTGCTTCTGGAGACGATGCCGCAAGACGAGCGCCTGCCGCTAGATTGCCAATTTCATCACGCTGGTCTTCGTCTGCCCACTTCATACCAGACTGAATCTTCTCTAATTGACCAGGATATTTGGTCATCAGATCTCGCACCTGCTGTCGATCACCTGACTGGATGGCTGCCGCATATTCTTTTTGGAATTCAGCATTCTCTTCCTGTTGCTTTGCGGCTTGATATATTTGAGCGACACTACCAAGTCCCTGTAACGCCTGAAGGCCGATGTTATTGCGACCTGATCGTTCCATTTCGTTGTTCTGTCGAATGTATGCAAGTGTGGCGTCTGCATCACTTGCTCTTGGAGCGTTGGAGTTCATGCCGCCCAACCCGGCAAGAAGCGCGCCTGAATTACCAGCCTGTTGCCATGTAGCCAAGAGACACCTCCATTAAAAAAGTGAACCAAGAAGACCGACGCCAGCACCAATTGCTGTACCCCAACCAGGCATGATTGCAGCACCCATCGCAGCACCTGCAGCAGCTCCACCGAGAGCACTCTGAAAACCAGACGGTTTATTGGCATTTGCTGCCGCTGCCGCCGCCTGCTGTTGATACAACTGGCTGACGTTGTTAGCGTAGTTCTGCCCGGCGTTTGCCTGACCTGTAAGAGCACCAAGGCCAATGTTTGCCAGATTGTTGTAGTTGTTCATCTGACCTGACAGCCAGTTTTGACCGAGTGTAGGTGCGATTGCTGCTAACTGGTTTCCTGTTGCTGTAGAGCCTAATCCACCCGTTGCCTCTGCTGCTGCCAGACTCTGGTAACGCGCCTGCCCTGCAAGGTCTTTATACTGCTGGGAGTTGTAATACTGGTTAAGCGCCTGACCTTGCCCCTGAAGAGAGGAAAGATTCTGCAACTCTGATACATACTGCTGAGCGAGTGGCGTGAACGGTGCAAGGTTCTGCATGTTCGTCTGCCACATTTCGCGCTGCAATTCGATACCCTTTTCAGTTGCGCGTGCCTGGGCTTTAGAGCCGGAGTCGCTGCCGCCTTTCATATACCCATTCATGGGAAGCAATTTATTCTTGAAGCTTTCGCTAAGTACTAACATTTATTAGCTCCTCATATTTCGAACGAGGTAATTGATAGAGGGTGATTCCAACCGGTTTTCCGTTACTCATGTACGCATCATCAAGGTGACCAACACGGGTAGCGCCAAGCAAACGGATAATTGACCGTCCGTATTTCGTGGTGTCAGGAACCATGGTAATGCTGTTAAGGAATGGTGAGTTTTCGAGAAGCCATTTGCAGAATAATCGATGCCCTTGCAGTGCATATTCGCCACGGAATCCGGGGGCGTACACCGCATGGCATTCAACAACGCTATGCCAGAAGTTACGCACTTCATGAACGCCAGCCAACACTAATCCTTCGTAGATGCCGAGATATACCGCATCAGGCTTGATGTAGTATCTATCTCCACTGTCTACGATATTTCCCGTGTTTGCCGGGTTGTTGAGGAATTCTGCAAGCTTCACCGGATTATCGATGAGCTTTATTTCCATCACTGCTCCGCAATGATTTTGATGGTTGTGGCAGTAAACGCCGCCCCATTTGACTGAATGGTTAACGTACTGCCATTTGTGGCAAGAAAGCCGTCTTTATCCACGCTGAAGAACGTAGCTAACAGGATGTTGTCGGTTGTTGTCGCCGCATTACGACTGCTAACCAGTGTGTCAGGAACAGATCCGGAAAAGGTTAGCTGCATTGACCTGTTTGCGGTTCCGCTGGGCCACGTCCCGACGATCGACAGCTTGAAGAACAAGGTTTTGTTCTCGTTGAACACAACCATCTTGTTGTTAACGGTGTCGAAGAATGGTGCCAACGTGCCGGATGATGGCGTGAGCGTTTTCAGCAGGCTAACAAGGCTGGTCGGCGCTGTCGGGATGGTTACAGATACGCCAGAGTAAACAACCTCTGACTTCTTGCGAGTAGTGGCATACTCCAGAGCATCGATGCGCGTTTCATGGTCTGAAACCTGCGATTCCAGCGACTGAACTCTGGTATCAAGCGACGCAATATCGCTTTCATTCTGAGCTATTCGTGTTTCATGTTCCTGAAGAGTTGATTCTGCCTGGCTGATTCGCTCCTCATGATTAACAAGCGTTGCTTCCGCAGCAGAAATTCGCTGCTCATGGTCAGCGAGAATCACATCCTGCTCATCGTTCCTGACTTGTGCGTCATAAGCGCCCTGTCCGGCCTCGTTGGCCTTGTTAGCCACATTACCAACATCAGTACCCTGTGCGATAACGTAAAGCAGATACGACTGCGAGAAGATATTGCGTGGAAGGACTGATGTGTCGAGCCGTGTAGCCTGAATGATTACCGGCACATTGAGATTCGAATCCGCCATTACTCAATCCTTATCTGAGCGCCAGACAGAGTGACAGGCGACTTAGTGATAACGCGCAGTTTGAAGCCAACATTTTTCCTGATGCGCCCTACTCGCTTCCACAAAACGCGTTTGTCGTAAACGAACGGTTCATTCTGCTCAATCATCTGCTCACGCCCGTAATTTATGCCGTCAGTGGTTGCAGAGAGGAACAGGCGGTCAGCGTACTGAGCAACACCCGTCGATGATTCCACCTCCAGATCAAAGCATCTGGCGTTATCCGCTTTGAACAACGGAGTAAACAGCAGGTGTTCTTGCTGTAGCCCATACTGGCTGCTGATATCGAACTGCAATTTCCCGGTAACCGATTCCAGCTTATCGCCGCACGTTATCTGATTTCCTTCGTAAATGAAGTCGATAGCGCGGTACACATCGTCATACAGGCCTGTTTTCAACACACACCATTGCGGACCATTGGCGCTTGAAGATGCGTCGTACACGAGGACGTGGCGCGGAAGGTGGATAATCAGCAGTTCATGCGCATCAAATCGCAGCGATTCCATCACACCATCAGCCAGTTCATCAGCAGTGTAGGAGCGAAGAATTTTCTCAATGCTCGCGCTGGCGATTGGTGATACCTGACCGGAGCCGATGATATACACAGACGGCGCACCTGTTGCCGGATTGCTGATGAACGCATACGAATCGGCGAACGGCGTTTTGCAGTAAGTCCCGGCAATGCCTTTCTGCACCATCAGCGATGGCTGTGCGACATACAAAGCGGCACCAACGGTGGTTGCCCCCGTCAGGGAGAAATATTCAATCGTCGATGAACCAAAGCAGACGATGAAGTCTCGCCATGTTCCGATGCCGATGATGCCGTCAGGCTGAGACTCGGCTCGATATTGTGCGCTGTAGCGGTCAGGATGCGATTCGTCTTCAGGGTCAGTGATAAACCATGAATCAGTGCCGTCTTTTGACCACGCATAACGCCCACGTAAACGCGTAATGTCGCGAACAGAACCTAACTCATACTGCATAAACCCGCTGTCTGCAGGCCAGTTTGAGACGGTTTTAACCGTGCCATCATAGCGGTATTCGACCAGTTGCCCGTTAACGCCTACCGCCTGTGATGTTCGACCATGCGCCATTGATACGCGACCACTTCCGGCAACATCACCGACCTCACTTTCGCCCTTATACAGTTTGCCACCACACACGCGATAAACAGCATTCTGTGCCATGTTGTACTCGACGCCTCGCGATACGCCGTTCACATCAGAACGTTTGGCAATGCCCGGGAATGAGCGAAGATATCCGCTGCTGTTCAGGATTTCTTTGGGTGTAGCCAACATATTCACTGGCAGATAGTCGATATAGTCGGCGTTTCGAAAGTCTTTGCCGACACCTTTCATAAGCGGAAGTTGCTGAATCGGCATTTATTCGCTCCCGTTATCGCAAGGTTCCTTCCGGTGGAAGTAATTCCAACCGTTCCACTTCGCCAACTGATTACCGCTACCAACAGGCATACGGTTTGGATAACCGGACTTACATTTAGCGGCTTTTGCTCTGTCCATTGCAGACAGTTTGACGAGTCGCTCTTTCCCGTATCTGGCAGTGGTTATAAGTTTTGCTGACGCTTCCAGCGCATAATCTGGAGCAATGCGGCAGGCAAGGTTGAAAATGACGGCATTGATAGCGTTATTTGATAAGCCGTGCTCATCGCCCGGATCCGGAGCGACATCTGCATCAGCAAAAATGTAGCCAACGTTGATACCAGGTGACACATCACCGCCAAGCCATTCAGCCATCATCATTTCAAGGTCGTTGACCCCGTCTTCCATAGACTGCGGTTCGACATCGGTTAACGTGGCATTTGATGCAACACCGAGCTTACGTAATGCTGCAAGGACTAAATCACCCTTCGTTGTCAGGTTCATCTGCTGCCGCCTTAGGTTTTCGACCAGGCTTTTTACGCTGTTTTTCTTCTGGCTCTGGCTCTGGCTCTGCAACATCCTTCAAAAGGTCATCAGGATGTGAAAACCAACCAGCATCCAGATATTCCTGAAGCTCTTCGGCTTTCACGATTTCAAAGTCGTAGCCAACGCCTTTCCACTTCTTCATGTCGCCATGACGAAAGATCATGTGTGTCATGCTTGTCTCCAGATAAAAAAGGGAGCCGAAGCTCCCTCTGGTTATCACGCAGTCTGGTTAGGCAGACCAACACCAATTGCCTCTGGTCGTACAGCACATGCTGAATACCACACAGCAATACGGCACTTACCAGACTGAACCGCCCCGGGAATCCTGGAGACTAAACTTCCTGAGAAAGAGGTAAACAGGATGACTAAAAATACT
>ERZ773131.2481-NODE-2481-length-11678-cov-3.172417_pt1 | contig 11678 bp, 7 predicted proteins | sample MGYA00511082_ERZ773131 | MGnify/ENA primary metagenome ERZ773131 (study PRJEB29015, sample SAMEA2737813) | human gut metagenome | biome: human gut; feature: human-associated habitat; material: faeces | place: China | collected 2012 ... | reverse complement strand
TCTGCAAGCGCCTGAACAGCGCGCTCGCGCGTGCAGCCGGTCGCCTCCATCACGATGTTCTGGCCGCGCACCACCAACTTCTCGTTCGTCTGCTGCACATCGACCATCAGGTTTTGGTATACCTTGCCGATCTTGACCATGGCACCGGTCGAAATCATGTTGAGAATGAGCTTTTGAACCGTTCCCGCCTTGAGCCTCGTTGAGCCGGTCAGTACCTCGGGACCGGGCACGGGTTCAATGGCAAGATCTGCGCTCTCCCCGATCTTCGACCCTTGGTTGCAGGCAATTGCGATCGTCTTGCACCCAGTTGCCTTGGCGCATACAAGGCCGCCCACCACATAGGGAGTACGACCGCTTGCCGCCAGGCCAACGACAAGATCCTTGTCCGAGAGTCCACGCCCCCGCAGGTCGCTCGCGCCGAGCTCCTCACTGTCTTCGGCACCTTCGACAGCCTTGATAAACGCCGTCTCGCCTCCGGCAATGAGCCCGACAATCAGATCGGGTGACACGCCAAACGTGGGCGGACACTCCGAAGCGTCGAGTACACCCAGACGACCGCTGGTGCCTGCGCCCATGTAAAAGACGCGCCCGCCGCGCTCGAGTGCCTCAGCAGCCCAGTCGATTGCTGTGGCAACCTGGGGCAACACCTTCGTGACCGACTGGACGGCACGAAGATCCTCATCATTCATCGTCGTGACGATTTGCAGCGATGTCATCGTATCGAGGTCCATAGACCTTTGATTACGCTGTTCGGTCGTGAATTTTGTTAAATCGAGCATTTCATTCACCTCATCTTTCCTGTTTCTCGATGTAGTTTTGCTTAATGACATGCGTCGCCCGTTCGTAGTCGCTGGCAACGTAAGCAGCGTACAGGGCATCGACAACCATAAGCTGGGCCATACGCGAAGCCATGGCACCGCTGCGGACCAAGGGTTCACTCGCAGCGACGCCGAGCACGGCATCGGCCACGGTGGCAAGCTTGGATGATCCATCTACTTTGGTAACGGCCACAACGGGACAGTTGTGACGTTGAGCCTCGGCGGTGCAGTCCAGCACCTCTTGCGTCAAGCCCGAGTAGCTAAAGGCGATTGCCATATCGCCCTCATGCATGTTCTTGGCACACAAGAGCTGATCATGCCAGTCGTCGTACAGATGGCACTCCTTGTCGACACGCATGAGCTTTTGCGCCAGATCGTGCGCGACCAAACGAGAGGCACCGATACCGAACAGATTGACCGCACGTGCCCGCTTAAGATAGGCCGCACATCGCTCCAAGACGGTGTAATCGAGCGTTCGCGCCGTCGCTTCGATCGTGCGCACGTTGCTTTTCATCACCTTCCCCACGATACGTTCGACGCTGTCATCCATGGAGATGTCCTCGAGGGCAACGTCTTTCTTGTCACCCAAGAGCGCCAGCTCGGCAATCAGTTCGCGCTGGAACTCCTTGTAGCCCGCAAAACCCAAGCGCTTGCAAAAGCGCAAAATGCTCGAGGGCGAGGAGAACGTGGCATCGGCAAGACCGCGGACGGACAGCCCGACCACCTCGTGCGGATGAGCGCTTACATATGCGATGACATTGCGTTCCGCCGGGCTCGCGCTGAGCTCACGCTCGCGAAGCCGCAAAAGCAATCCGTTTGCCATCTCAAACACCTCCGTTGAGAAGAATTAAAGACCAACGAATGATTCGTACCGGCTACAAACAGCTTTTACGGTACATTGTGCCGCATCGTGGCGCACAAAGGGCGAGCGTTCTACCGCTCGCCCCTCAAATCCGACCGCTCGGAAATACGCGCGACACAAAAATAATTCAACAAGGTCGCATTATCAGAAACGGGTTTGTTACCGGCTAGCGCCTCGCATGGGCGCCGATCGGCCGAGTCGCATGGCGCACCAACGCCGCTGCCAGCAATACCAACAGCATGGCGGTGATATAGCCCGCAGCATCGAATCCTAAATCGATAACGTCGAAATGCCTGCCGGGAACAAAGATCTTATGTACCTGATCGCCAACGGAGCAGGCGGCGCAAAAGAGCAATACGGGCACGCAACGGGAGCACACGCTCCACGGACGCCTGGAAAAGCAAGCCACGATCACCGAGGCGAACAATCCGACGAAGAAAAACTCTACGGTATGGGCAACGCGACGGACGTTTGCGCCCACCCACATGCGAATGGAAGCAAGTCGGCCAGACCGGACATTCGAGGCAGCCGAATCGGTGCCCCCGGTCATCCCGTTCTCGGTCTGAGCTTCACCCGCGACATCGGCAGCCTGTACGCCCGTAGCCTGACCCTCCACCACACGCGCGGTGGACTCGCTCAGCAACGACGTCTCCACCGCATTTTGCTCCGTCAGCACCCAGATGCCCGCCAGCGTTGCAGCGAACAGAACGATCGCGGTCCATCCGATTATTTGTTTTACGCGCGCCAAGGGCCTACCTCCTTTTTTGAATATCAGCGAGTGTAGCCCCAAATGACATCGCCATCGTATCAAAATTTGAATCGCAACAGGAAGCGACAAAGCGACGCAAACCCCTACCCCGCCTCGCGCATCCAGCGATCAAACGTCCCCACGCACACGCCCAGGCACTTTGCTGCCTGGCTGCGGGTAATATCGCCCGCCTCATAGCTATCCCGTACCAGATCAAACTGAGGAGGGCACGGCTTGCGAGGTCGACCGAAACGGACCCCTCGCGCCCGCGCCGCTGCAATTCCCTCCGCCTGGCGCCGATGGATATTCTCGCGTTCCACCTGCGCCACGTAGCTCAGCAGTTGCAGCACAATATCGACAATCAGGGTGTTGGTCACATCCGGCGCGCCGCTGGCCCTGACACGCGTGTCAAGCAATGGCATGTCCAACACCACAATGGCAACCCCGAGCTCCTTGGTAATGCGCCGCCATTCCTCAAGAATCTCGGAGTAATTACGACCAAGTCGGTCGATAGAAAGCACCACCAGCACGTCCCCGTCTCCCAGAACGTGCAGCAGCTCGCGATAACGCGGTCGATCGAAGTCCTTGCCGCTCGCATGGTCGGCATAAATATTCGCTGAGCCCACGCCATAGGCGCCCAGCGCATCCAGCTGCCGATTAAGATTCTGATCGCGCGAACTCACCCGCGCATAACCGTACACCGTCGCCATCTCATCCCCGCTTTCTTGTAAACCTGCCAAAAAGGGACAGGTTTATTTTGGTAGGTTCTACCTCTCAAATAGCAGGTAAGCGGGCGGCCGAGCAGACGGCAAGGTAGCCACGATTCAAATGCAAAGGGCGGTCCCGAAAGGCCGCCCTCCGCTCCCCCACCATGAGCCGGGATTTGGCTAATGGATAAGCTTAAAGTCCAAGTGCCCACGCGTGGTATTGACGCGCGAGACCTCGATAATTACGCGCTGCCCCAGCTCGTAACGGGTGCCCGTGTCGGCACCTGTGAGCGTTAGCGCGTCCTCGTCGAACTCAAACCACTCGTTGCCCAGGCTCTTGATCGAAACCAAGCCTTCGACCTGCGTCAGGTCCAAGCGCACAAAGAGGCCCATACTGCTAACCCACGAGACGGTTCCGGCATAGCGCTCGCCCAGACGGTCCTCATAGTACTGGGCAATCTTGATCTTTTGCGTCGCATGGCTGGCGGCATCTGCCGCGCGCTCGGCATCGCTGCATGCGCGGCAGATCTGCGGCAGAATGCGCGGCAGCGACTCGCGCCCCTTGCCGATCAGCCGCGGCGTACGGACCAGGGCGTCCTTGCCGCCGAGCTGCTCATAGGCCAACTGCAGTTTGAGCACGCGGTGCACCACCAGATCGGGGTAGCGACGGATGGGACTCGTAAAGTGACAGTAGCACGGCGCGGCGAGCGCAAAGTGGCCCTCGTTGCGCGGCTTGTACAGTGCGCGCTGCATGCTGCGCAGAAGCAGCGTGTTAACGAGCGGTGCGTTGGCCGTACCGGCGGCAGCATCGACTGCAGCCTGCAGCTCATCGGGGCTCCCCAGGGCAATACCGGCAGCACGGCGATCGTCGATGATGCCTAGCTGCGCCAGCGCAACGGCGGCACCGTGCAGGCTATCGGGGCTCGGATCCTCATGCACGCGATAGCAGGCCTCGATATCACGGTCTGCCAGCCACTCTGCAACGCACTCGTTGGCGAGTAGCATGGCTTCCTCGATAAGCGACGTGGCACACGAACGCTCACGCGCCACAATCTGCACGGGCACTCCGTCCTCATCCAACAGAGCACGAATCTCGGCCGTGTCAAAATCGACCGAGCCGCGGGCGCGACGGATACGACGGCGGAGTTCGGCGAGTTCGTTAGCGGCGACAAGGAAATCGCCGAGGTCGACGTTGTAGCCGCGGGCGGCCTCCTCGCACGCAAGACCGCGCTCAAGCGCCTCCTCGCGCGAGGCCTCAGCAGCCGCAACATCCTCAGCGGCGCCTTCCAGCACCGAATACTCAACCGCGCCGGCACGCACCAGCAGCGCCTCGGCGCCGTCATAGTCCATACGCACACGCGAGCGAATCACGCTGGGGTACGGATCGTAATGCCGCACGCGACCCTGTGCATCGAGCTCAATGTCAACGGTAAACGCAAGACGGTCCTCGTCAGGGCGAAGCGAGCACAGGTCACAGGACAGGCGTTCGGGCAGCATGGGAAGCACGCGATCGGCCAGATACACCGATGTCGTACGATGGCGAGCCTCAAGATCGATATGCCCGTCCCAAGCCACATAGTGTGAAACGTCGGCGATATGCACACCCAGCTTGTAGCCACCCTCGGGCGTTCGCTCCAGCGAAATGGCGTCGTCAAAGTCGCGCGCGTCGACTGGGTCGATCGTGATGACAAAGCGGTCGCGCAGATCGCGGCGGAGCGGGTCCTTAAGCGCCGCGGACACATCGAGCGAAAGCCCCTCGGCCTCGTCCAGCGCGGCCTCGGGATAGCTATCGGTATAGCCGTAACGCGCCATCACGTATTGAACGCCCAAATCGGGCGCGTCATCTCCGCCAATGCGGCGTTCGATCGTCACGGTGCCCGATTCCAGGCGCGTCGGGTAGGTCAAAATGCGCGCGACAACAGCATCACCCGGGTGGACACCCAGACGATCCGCCGAGGTATCCTCGGGCAGAATGAAGAAGTCGGCCTTCAGACGCGAATCGAGCGGCTCGATCACACCGAGCGGACCGGCGGTCTGGTACGTGCCCACCACGCTTATGGCTGCACGCTCAACCACGCTTTCGATCACGGCGCGCCGCTCACCGTGCGGGCTGTTCTTAATGCTCACGGCAACGGTATCGCCATCCATGATCTCGCGCTTACCGCGGCCCATAACCTTGTAGTCGCCGCTCTCGGTTATGACATAGGCGCCATGCTCATGGAGCTGCACGCGCCCGGTCAGGCTCGGACGGCGTTCGCTGCGCACCGGCCCGCGCTGATTGCGAGCTCCACGCTTATGCTTGTTATTGCGCCCCATGGCGCCTCCTTGCTATCGATGACGAACTCCAAAGAGTCTACCCAAATGACTCGCTTTCCTGCCGTCCCCTAGAGATCAAAAAACGGGCCGCCCCATAAGAGACGACCCGTTGGAAGGGATGAATTCCAGGCATGCCTACACGCGCAGGTAGCGGCGCATGGCTATGGCAGAACCAAAGAGACCGATAATCACACCGACCAGAATCAGCGCAGCATAGGTCACCAGGTAGTACTGCATCGGCAGGGCAAACGACATCCAGCCGATGCTCTCCTGCAAACGCGGAATCATCAGATTGCGCAGCAGCTCCAGAACGCCGATGGAAAGCAGCGAGCCCAAAATGGCCTGCAGTACGCCCTCGGTGATAAACGGGCCGCGAATGAAGCCGTTGCTGGCGCCGACCAGACGCATAATCGCAATCTCACGACGACGCGCCGTGATGGACAGGCGAATCGTGTTGTTGATGAAGATGAATGCGATAAAGGTCAGAAGACCAACGAGCACCACGGCGGCGATGCGGATGTAGTTGGTCACCTGGAACAGGCGGCTCACTTCCTCCTGGCCGTACAGCACGCTCGCGTTGACGTCGCCGTCATCCGCGATCTTCTGGAAATCGGCATCCTTCTTGAGCTTCTTTGCCGTGCTCTCGACCTTGGACGGATCGTCCATCTCAATAGCGAAGGAAGCCGGCAGCGGGTTCTGGCCATCGAGCGCGCTCATGGTGGCGTCGGCGTTGCCCGACATCTTGCTCGTATACTCGGCCAGCGCGTCGTCCTTGTCCTTATAGGTCACGGACTTGACGTTATTCCACGTCTTAAGCTCGGCCTCAAAAGCCTGAACATCGGCCTGATCGGCGTCATCACTAATGAACGCGTTGATGACAACCTGATCCTCGACGGTGCCGATCACGGAGTTCAGCATCGCGGAGCCCATGATGAACAGGCCGATGATAAACAGCGAAAGGAAGATCGTGATGACGGCGCCGAGCGAGGTAGTCCAGTTACGGAAGAAGTGGCTGATTGCCTCTTTGAAGGAGTAGCCCACGTTAGTTGGTGCCATAGTTGCCGTAACCTCCCCTCTCCTGGTCGCGGATGACGTGGCCGCCCTCGAGGGCGATCACGCGACGGTGCATGCTATCGACCATCTCGCGGTCGTGCGTGGCGACGATCACGGTGGTGCCGGTGCGGTTAATACGCTCGAGCAGCTTCATGATGCCCAGCGAGATCGCCGGGTCGAGGTTACCCGTGGGCTCGTCGCAGATCAGCAGCGGCGGACGGTTGACCATAGCGCGGGCAACGGCCACGCGCTGTTGCTCGCCACCGGAAAGCTGATCGGGCAGCGAGTCCATCTGATCGGCCAGACCGACCAGACGCAGCACCTCGGGCACCTGGCTGCGAATGACGCCCTTGGGCTTGCCGATGCACTGCAGGGCAAACGCCACGTTTTCGTAGGCGGTCTTTTGCGGCAGGAGCTTAAAGTCCTGGAACACGGCACCAATCTGACGACGCAGGAATGGGACCTTGCGGTTCTTGATCTTCATGAGGTCCTGGCCGGCGACCAAAATACGACCGCTTGTGGGCTTGACGTCGCGGTTGAGCGTCGACAGCAGCGTGGTCTTGCCCGAGCCGGAGTGACCGACCAGGAAGACGAACTCGCCCGGATAGATCTCGATGTTGATGTCGTCGAGTGCAGGCTTGTTGGGCTGTGCCGGATAGATCTTGGTGACATGCTCCATAAGGATGACGGGCTCGACACCGGCCTGCTTGGCCATCTTCTTGCGGCTGGCTTGCGGATCGATGGGCGCAAACACCGACGTAAAATCGGGGTTGTTGAGCGCGTTATCGAGGCTTGCGACCTCGGCTGCCTGATCGCTCTCGACCACCGGGGCAGCAGGCTGCGTGGGGTCGGGAATAGCGGCAAAGAGACCGGACTGCGCAGGCTGAGGAGCCGGCGTCGCAGGGGCCAAGGGGTCGGGAATGCCGGCCATGGTAGGCTGCGGCGTGGCGGCGCCAGCCTGAGGCTGCTCCACGCGAGCGGTCACGGCCTGAACGGGCTCAAAACCCGCCGTGCCGGAAAGCGCGACATCGCTGGTTGGATTGTAGGCAAAGGGATCGGATGCCGGCTGTGCCTGATCTGCCGGCTGAGCGGGGGCCTGAGCAACAGGCTGGCCCTCTGAATCCGGAGTGGCGAAACGACTGCCCTGGACGCCTGCCTGCGTCTTGGGGGCATCATCGCCCGCACCGGAGGTACGAAAGTGGTTACCCACTGGTGCTCCTTATCGTCGTGCGTTTAAACTACATGAGCGCTTTGTATTTTAGCAGCATTAGCTTTGCTGCACATAAGAAGCATGGCGTGCTTAGGGATCCCGTCGGCCGTGCACAGGGTTACTCTCCAAATCGTCCTCGGACATGTCAGGACCCCGCCGTGCGCTTCGCGCGGCGGGGTCCTTTCGTCCTGCGGAAAGATTTGGGAGGTAAGCCCTGGGGTCTCCTGCGGTAACTGGGGAGGCCGAGGCTATTCGTCTTCTTGCTGCGGGTGCGTGGGCTGAGATTTTGGGATGTTGCAGGCTCTTAGCTGAGAGTAGCACTGATATTTGTCCTGAAATGGCTGGTCGTTAGGGGTTGCTACCGATAGTTGCGGTAGGGTTGGGGCAGATTCTAACTAGAAATGGTGGTCGCTACCGGCTGTTCTCGGCATACTCGGCTCATTCGATTCGACCATCAAACGAAAGGAACCACCATGGATCTTGCGATGGCACAGCGCCTCGTCGATCGCCGTAAAGCTGCCGGGCTTTCTCAGGAGGCGCTTGCCGCCCAGCTGGGCGTAAGTCGTCAGGCTGTCAGTAAATGGGAGCGCAGCGAATCCTCGCCCGATACCGATAACCTTATTGCGCTCGCCGCGCTGTATGGCGTGTCGCTGGATGAGCTGTTGTATGGGGAGGCGGCCAGCGATGCCGACGACCTGGAGGACGGTAGCGCCGACACCGAGACGGCGGATGTGGCTGACGAGGCTGAGGATTCTGCCGAGCACGCCGATTGCGGCGACAAACCACTTGTCGATATTTCCCTCGCGCGCGGTATCCACGTCATTGATCCCAATAAAGGCGAGGAAGTCCATGTTGGTTGGAGCGGCATCCATGTGACCAACGAGCGCAAGGGCGAAGAGGTGCATGTGGGGCCGGACGGCGTGCATATCGATACGCTTGAGGACGATGGACATAGCGTACGCACCAATGACGACGGCACCGTCACCATCGACGGCGAGACGTTTTCCAGCTGGAAGGAAGCACACGACAAGCTCGACCATCACGGCAAGCATTTCCACACCAAGGTCGGACGTGCATGGAACAAATTCCCCTTCCCTGCGCTTGTCGCCCTCGCCTATCTGGTGCTCGGCATTGTCTACGGCACATGGGCTACGGGACTCTTCCTCGTCTTTCTGATTCCCGTCTATTACGCGCTTGGCGACTTTATCGACCAACGCCACTTATCTAAGCTGATCGAGGTCATCTACCCGGCAGCCGCCATCGCTTGGTTCCTCTACATGTGGCTCTGTTTGGGACAGCCCCATCCTGCATGGATCATCCTCATCACGATTCCCGTCATCAAAGCGCTCATGCGCTGGTGCCGCAAACAATGGAAGCACCGCCAACAGGCCTAACACGCTCCGACCCACCAGCACCCAACCACCCCCGCCCTTCTCCTAAGTTGCGGTGAGATAGGGACTGTTTTGAAGCTCCAAAGCGCCAAACAGTCCGTATATCACCGCAACCTACAAACAACTGGGTCAGTTCCGGCACGGAGATTAGCATTGAGCTGACCACGCGCCAAGAAAAGGGCCTATTTACTACGTTTAACTCGAGAGGGCCGACCATACCCGCCTTTTCCGAATATTTGCAAGCCCTCTACCTGCGGTTTTAATTTCATAATCTTTGTCATGGTCGAGGGTGTGGTAGCAAACGTAGTAGATAGGCCCGTTTTGCGGCATACGACCTATTCAAGCCCAATCTCGAAGGCTAAAGAGAGCCTCTCATCCACGCCTGCGGGCAAAAGATAGCAAAGCAACAAACGCCGGGTCGCTCGTAGGTGCCCGGCGTTTGCCCAGATAAAACCTGCCAAAATAAACCTGTCCCTTTTTGGCAGGTCACTCGGCGCTCTTGAGGGCGCCGACCATGTCGATCTTGTTGAGGGTACGATTGGTGGCTAGGTTGACGATAAACGTAAAGCCAAAGGAAAGCACCACGGCGAGCACGTAGCTTAGCGGCTCGACTTCGACGTCAAAGTACAGCGACGGCATCTGCAAAATGTACGTAAAACTCTCGGCCAGCAAGCCGCCCAGTGGCACGCCCAGCGCGGCGCCAATTGCCGTGAGGATCAACGTCTCCTTGTTGACGTAATGGTGCACCTCGCCACGGCGGAAGCCCAGCACCTTGATGGTCGCCAGCTCGCGTTCGCGCTCGGAGATATTCGTGTTGGACAGCGTAAACACCACCACAAACGACAGGCATGCCGCCATAAAAGTCACGAGCACCACGACCGAATTGATGATCGCAAAGTTCGCCTCGTAGTTCTGCCAATGTTCGGCCGTGCTCGAGATGGTGAGCCAACCGTCGCTCTTAAGCTTCTTGCTAAACGCAATCTGATCGGCCGACGAGCCCTTAAGCAGCACAAAGACGCCGTTGAGGCGTGCGCTTCGACCGAACGCGCGCTCATAGGTGCCCTGCGTCATGTAAAGCGTGTTGCCCAGATAGTTGAGCGAAATGTCACTGACTTTGACCTTGGCAACATTGAGCGACGAATCCTGGACGTATGCCGTATCGCCCGGCTGAATCCCCAGCACCAGCTGTGAACTCTTACTCAGATACACGTCTCCGTCACGCAAAGACAGCGGTTCTTTGGACTCATCCTCCAGGCGCACGTAATCGCCCAAGTCACCCGTGCGGTCGTCGGGAATCACGATGAGCTGCACAGTCTCGCTCTTGCCACCAAACGTAAAGGTGACGTTGTCGGTCATAATCGGCAGGGTTGAGGTCACGGTCACGTTGGAATCATTGGCCGCGCTGCGCTCATCCAACGCCGCGCACGTCTGCGTAAAGTCATCGGGGTTGGCGACCGCCAGCAAGTCATAACGCGTGATATGCCCGTACTGTTTGGGCGAAAGCGCCACCGACGTGTCACGGATGCCCATACCGCAGATCACGAGCGCTGTGCAGCCGGCGATACCGAAGATGGTCATAAAGGCGCGCTTTTTGTAGCGGAACAGGTTACGCGCCGCCACCTTGTTTAAGAAGCCCATGCGGCGCCAGATAAATCCGATACGCTCGAGCAGAATGCGTGAGCCGGCACGCGGCGCCTTGGGACGCATGAGCGAAGCCGGCGTCTCGGCCATCTCGTGGCGGCAGGCGATAATCGTGGCGCCCACCACGCCCACGGCAAACAGCGCTACCGACACGAGCGACGACACGATATCGTACGAAAGCAGCATCTGGGGCAGCGAGTACATGTCGTCGAACACCGTAAACAGGAACAGCGGCAGGCCCACAAATCCGATGATGTTGCCAAGCACGCCGCCGATCAGACACGCCCACAGCGAGTAGTCCACGTATTTGGACAGGATACGCCCACGTGAATAGCCGAGCGCCTTGTACAGGCCAATAAGTGTACGCTCCTCCTCAACCATGCGCGTGGCGGTGGTGAGGCTGATGAGCACAGCGACGACAAAGAAGATAAATGGGAACACCGTGGCGATGGCCTCGATCGAAGAACTGTCGCTCTCGACGCTCGAGTAGCTTGCGATGTTACCGCGGTCCTGGATGTACCAGGAGCATTCGCCCAGATCGGAAAGCTCGGCGCGGGCATCGGCAAAATGCTGGTCAGCGGCGGCGCGGCGCTGGTCCAACTCGGCCTGAGCCTGGACGCGCTCCTCGCTGCCCTCGGCCATGCGATTGATGTTGCCCTGTTCAATCCCAAAGAGCATATTCGCCTCGCGCTCGGCCGTATCCAAGCTTGCCGGCGTGTCGACCATCAGCTCCTGAGCACGCGCCTTCTCACGCTCCTCACGGATTTTCTCGATATTGCCCTTGACCTCATTGATCTTTGCCGCGTAGGCATCCGAATAGGAGTTGAGACTCTTGGCTCCCTCGACGATCACGTGGACCGCGGAGTAGGAAGAAGATGTCGCGGCGTCCTCGCTCACATAGAACTTATAGTCCGCCGCCGAAGCAGCGCGAA